>VFQM010000079.1_pt1 | contig 117499 bp, 114 predicted proteins | sample 3512391 | NCBI WGS metagenome assembly VFQM01 (sample SAMN10412369, study PRJNA504923) | tailings metagenome | isolation source: Replicate 1 from Balatoc abandoned mine | place: Philippines | reverse complement strand
CATAAACCACTTCAACAGCCGGCTCGGCAAAGGCTGCAGCGATACGTGACAACACGCCCGCATCCGCGAACAGATCGTCGGAATGCAGGAAGCCCACCACGTCGCCGCTGACGCGCCGGATGCCCTTGTTCAGCGCATCGTAGATACCGCAATCCGGCTCGCTCACCAGTACATCCAGGCGGTCCGCATACGACCGTAACACCTCAAGCGTACCGTCGGTCGAGCCGCCGTCAATGACCACAAGTTCTATATTTACGTCCGACTGAGCAAGCGCCGAGTCGAGCGCAGCGGCAACGGTTTCGCAGCTGTTGTAGACCGCGGTGACGATAGAAATCTTGATCATCAATACTCAATTCAGGCTTGCACCCAAGCTCCTGTACACCGACAAAGTCCCCTCATGCGTTTTCTCCCACGAGAAATGCCTGGACACTTCGAGCCCCCTTGACACCACCCGATTCCGATAATCCTCGGAGGTCAAGCGCATCACGGCATCTGCCAACGCACGCGGACTAGCATCCTCGGCAACCGTCAAGGCATCCCTTCCGACCTCCAGGACAGCCTTGCATTCAGCGCTAACGACGGGGCATCCGGCGCGCATAGCCTCCACCACGGGAATGCCAAATCCTTCATAACTGGATGGATAAACCAGGCAAAGCGCCCGATTGTAGTGTTCGTTCAAGGCCTCATCGGTAATGAAGCCCAGGTGCTTGACTCTGCGCTGCAGACTTTCCGGAACCGCGGCGAACTCGTCCACCCGCAGCGCACCGCCTCCGACACAATGCAACTCGAGATCAGGAAGAAACTCCATCGCCTGCAAGAGCTGCGTGAAATTCTTGTAGCCCCGCCGCTCCCCGACATAAAGCACATAGGCTCTAGCGGAAAGCCCAAGGGAAACCGGCCGAAACACTTCCGAAACCCCGTTGTGAATCACATGCACCGTCTGTCCAGGGATTTCTCCAACAAATTCCAGCATGTCCTGTCGGGTGGACTCCGAAATGCAAATCACAGCTTGGGCAGAACGGATAGCCGCATATTTCTGATGCATGTGCATCCAACGTTTAGGCCCGTTCGCATATCGCTCATAAACAAAGTCATGCACCGTAACGACCGAGGGGATGTCTCTAATACTTGGCCGCCGGTAATAACTTGAGTGAAATACTGAAATCCCCGCAGCAACGCGGCAACTTCGATAACGCTCAAGCAACCTAGCTTGGCGTATTGATATGCTAACCGATGGGCAAATCTCCTGCTTTACAGGCAGTTCAAGCGAGACAAAAGCACACATCTTCTTTTTCTCAAAGATTCTTAATAACTGCTGAAAATACACGCTGATTCCGCCACAGCGCTGAAGAGAAAAAATAATGCCGTCAAGCAAAACGCTCATTTTTGGTTTTAACCAGCACAAATCTAATTATTGTTCTGCACGACTGCTGTTGCATTTCCAGACACCATCAAAAGCGATACAGAGTTATAAATCCAAACCAACAAAAACCCGGTGAGCACAAGCTTCACTTGGATAGAGAATGGATCTCTAAAGAACACAAATAGCAGCAAGCCGGTCAAATAACAATAAAGTGCAATTCCCAACGGGGACCTAGAACGAAGCTGACTTCTTCCCATAACAAATCCAACAAGCCCAGTAAATACCAAACCTCCAATAAATCCGAAATTCTCGACCGCCGATGCCACGGCACTCTTGGCGCCAAACGGAGAGGCGATATCAAGTCTTTCGACTATTAAAGAAGAGAGAAATTCGGCCTTCCCCTCCCATACCCAAGAGGGCACCACGTTAATAAATGAATAAATAAAATTGCTTGGAATTTCAAACAACGCCCACTCCCCGCCCGCCATCGCTGAAAACGCTGAAATACTTGTAAGAAGCGACTCCGTAAAAACATATAAGACAACCAACCCCGGTGAAAAAAAACCCATTCTCACCATCCCAATCGCCCCGAGCGAAACAACTGCAACAGAGATAAAAAACAGAGTACCAACCAGAGAAGGCTTTTTAATCGGACAAAATTTCCAACTATAAAAAATAATCGCAGCAATAGATGACGCCACATATAAGCGCCCCCCCATTCCAAGTAAAACAAGCGAACACAGGAAAAGGAGGATCAAATTCAGTCTAGCCATCGTCAGCATTCCTGAGGATTTACATAATATGTACTGGAAAAGAACAACCATCTCCAGGGTCGCAATTGGCCCCATAATCGCCGAGTCATACCCCTCAAGGTAACCAGAGAAAAGCATACTCCTGGCCGGCACTGCAAATATTATTAGCAGCAAAAAGTTGAGCGGCAACAATAACTGATTTGTCACGCGAATCCGAACCGCCCGCGGCCGCACCACCTTCGACAGACGTGAGACCCTATCGCCCGCGAGGAAAGCAATGGGCATCAACATGACATAAAAGGGTAACGCCCACCACCAAGGACCATTAGTATCGACATACTTTAACCATAACTCCGATTCATCTGGGTTTGGCGAGCTAAAATACGCCAAAATTAAAGGGATAATTAGATAATATATCCAGCCGATCAGAAAAATATGTAGGTGTGTAAACTTCATTCAAGGCTCGCGCGAAAATAAATTCAGATGCACGTATATGCGACGCCCAGTCAATTTTGCGATGGACCAAATATAGTCCAATGTTGATGTAATATTTCCACGTGATTTTGTTGAAATCTTGGCCTGCCGAGTTTCACTCAGCGTTCGCAACGCTTGATCATTACTAATTCCACCATCGCCCATTCTTGCTGTTACCGCATCAACAAACCCCGCTTTGAGATTTTTTCCGACTCTCAGAAGAAACTCGTAATCACCTGCAATCCTGAATGCTGTATCGTATTTGCCATGACGCGCGAAGAGATCGCGCCGATGTAACGAGCCTACGTGGGCCACCGTCATATATCTTTTGAAATCGTGCCAATGCCAAGGCCGTCCGATAACCCGTCCTTTTCGTTCTCCGAAAATCACACGTGAGCTCCAATATTCGATTTGCGGATGGCTCCTTATTTTCTCTATATAAGTCGCACAAGCAAATGGCTCGAGGACATCATCCGCCCCCACGAACGAGATGAACTCGCCCTTGGAGACGTCGATTGCTTTATTCCAGGCGTCGTAGATCCCGCTGTCGCGTTCGCTGATCCAGTAGGCGAGGTGATGCTCATACTCGCGAACAATCTCAATGGTGCCGTCGGTAGAGCCACCATCGATAATTATGTATTCAACATCATCACCCAATTGGGGAATAACACTTTCGATCGTATTCTTAAGCGTCTTTGCGCCATTGAACACCACGGTTACGACCGAAATCAGTGGCCGGCGCGCCGAACTGGCTGGATGTGCTTCAGCCGACTTGGTGAATGTAAAGTCGATGTTGGATGTAATCATGGAAATCACATATTTCAGTTTGGTTATCCAATATGACTTCCTGCTTTCGTCAGGCGTATGTCCGAATACAGATTCAGCAGCTTGGGAATAACCATTTCAGAGGAGAAGTTGTCAGAAGCCCAGGAAAATCCCTTTTTCGCATATAGCCTTCTTTTCTCACTATTTTCAATCAGCGTTATGCAGGCATCCGCAAGGGATTTCGGAGACCGCACATCGACCAGCATCCCAGCTTCCCCATGGTTCAGCACCCAAGGCACAGCCCCGCTATACCGTCCTCCTATTACAGGCACTGCCCGCACCATTGCTTCAATCAAGGTATTCCCGAATGATTCTTCGAGGGAAGGATGCACCAAGACCCAACAGCGACGAATAAGCGCATCCAGTTCCACCGGCTCAAGACTGCCTAGAAAACTTACGCCCTCATTCAGCCCATACGTCCTCGCCCAGCGGTGAACTATCCCATTTTGCTCATGCTCGGTCCCGGCTAAATACAGCTTACAAGATGAATGTTTGTCGCGGACAAGCCTGAACGCTCGCAATAGCACCTTAACGTTCTTGTGGCCGCCGAAGCCATTGTTTACTGAAACGATGCTGAAGTCTGGAAAAAGGGGGGCGGTTTCGGCAGTTTGCGGCTTGAATCGGTTCTCCGCAATAAAATTGGGGATCGTGTCAACCAGGCGGCTCGAGCAGATTTTCGCGATCTTGTTTCGCAGATACTCCGAATTCGGGGATATGTGCCTTGCTTTTCCGAGCACATATAACTGCTCAAGCATTGCGGCTGCCTGACTCGGCATCGATTTGAACGGGTCACACCGCCAGACCGCCGGCATCCAGTCCCGTACCGATACCAGATATGGCAAGCCTGAGTTGATCGCAGCGCGCGCGTATTCGCCTGTCCAGTGCGCATGGATGATTTCGGGCTGGTCTGCTTTCATCCTCCCCGACAAAAACGAGACGGCGTCGCGTTTGAGCGCAACATACCGGTCCCATCGGGTGCCAGGGAATGCGCCAATATGAATGACCAGATTTTTGCCCACCAGCCGCAACGACCCGCCCTTTTTTATGCTGCGGTCCAAGGTATACAGAAAAACCTTGTAGCCGCGCTCTAATAATTCAAGCGCGATAGCATTGACCTGGGTTCCACCCATGCCCAGACCGGAATGCTTTGATGAAGCATCGTCCTCATCCAGATATTTCAGAAAGCTGGCGATCAGCACCGGGCCAGCGATACCGACACTGCGCGTCATCGCTCGATCTTTCTTCTAACACTTTTCAGAGAAGCGGCGGCCAGGGTTTTCATCACGAGCCCGGTCCTCCGCAAAAAACTGTTTTCTACCGCCTTCAATGCGGCACGTTGTTTCTCGTCCACCCCCCCATTTTCATCGACCACTTCACCCACGAACTCTCCGCCCACCCTTTGACCCGGGAACTTGGCCGAACCCACTTCGTATTTGCAGAAGCTATCGTGGATCAGCGAATCCCTCCGCACTTTTGGGTAAACATGACGGGCTAAGATGTCTTGGTCGATGCCGTAGCGATCTGAAGCCGCTTCACACCAGATCTGGTCAAAATCAACAACGCCGCCCACCGCCCCACACATCCCGGCCAAGATCAGACTCTGGTGCCACGGGTGGTCGCGCATGATGTGGAATTTTTTCCTGCTTTCTATCCACGCTTCCACGGCCTGGGCTTCACGCAGGGTCAATCTGGAATCACAATCTCTCGAGATCGCGTACTCGATCCCGGGTTCGCTGAATGCTTTGAACCGCCAAAGCGTATTCCTGTACTGGTCTTCGCCATCAACCTGCACAACTTGGGCCCCCAGTTGTCTCAGCTTTTCGCATACGCCTTGGGGAACGCTTTTTGACACATAGAATCTTGCTGTCCAGCCCGGGTACACGCGCCTTACCGATTTGGCATTTTCAATCGCCCCGGTCAAATACTTTTCATTGCTTCCAAATAAGGAATAGGTGACAACTCGCATATCGCTTGGACGCAACCCCACCTGCTTCAGGTCGCGGAGTGGTTAAAGATAAAAAATCGGTGAACCGGGTTATCTGGAACCCGATAGGTCTTGATCAAACTTGCCGTCTTCGAGAAATCTGCAATCACTCGAGCGAGTGGGTAGCCACGCTTGCCGATTTCCCAATAATGTTCACCATCAAATTCGTGTCTCGGTACGCTGATTTGCGGACGCGGCACAAGAAAATTATGGGCGCCGAACTTCGGCACGTGGATCAGATAACGCCAGATCGCCCGAGTATCGGGCAGGCTAATCACGACATGATGTCTGCTGACTCGCACCATCTCACCGAACGCCTGCATTGCAACCTCATACGGCAGATGCTCAAGCATCTGGAATGCGCACACCACGTCGTAGGACGCATCGGCAAAAGGCAAAGCCGTGGCCGACCCGACATGATCGGGCTTTACATCCGGATCGAAATCCAGCGTTTCGACCGCGATGCCAAACGTTGCGGCCAGCACTTTGAACAAGCCGGGGCCAGGCCCAATCTCGAGTACGCGCTGGGGCTTAAGTTTCTGGATTTCATCGAGTTGGTGCCAAACACTGCTCCAACGTTCCTTGGACATATAGCGGCCGAATTCATAGTGGCCATCCTTGACCTGTTTTACATAATTCATAGTCAGTTTCCCGGAGCTATGCGAGCCTTAAACTTTCCACTGTGGAAGATGACCCAGAAAATAAGCCATAGATAGGCTGCGACGCCGAAAACCGAGAACAGCGCAACCGCTGCAATATCGCTTGCAAACAGGGAATAGCCGAGATAAAGCGCCAACACTTTTGTCCCGGTACTGAACACCTCATATATCAGCAGGCCTTTCTGAAGCCGAAGTGCAGGAATCGCAGCCACAGCCGGTTTATTTATATATTGAAAGAACAACCAAAGTGACAGCCATTGTGCGTAGCCCCCTGCAGCTTGCCAGTCATCGCCAAACACAAAACCGAACAGGGCGGGACCCGCGATTATGACCATGGCGAACGGAATAACACCAGCCAGCGACAACCCCAGTGTCGTCTTGATAATCAGCGCTTTCACATCTTCGCCATGATGCACCGCCTCATTGATACGCGGGTAGAAAACCTGCATGACCGAATTACCAACCAGCAAGGCGGGCACAGCCAGCACTGCTGAGGCAATTGAATAAAAACCTGCTGAGGCGGGCCCAAAATGGGCCGCCAGCACGATAACGGGGATGCTTTGCGAAATCGTATTCAGCAACTCCTGCGGGGCACGCAGAAGGGGAAAGTCACGGTGGCGTATGGCAAGCGTCATGACAGTCGATGAGGGCCGAGCAGTCCGCTCACCTTGGTTGCTGGGGGGGGATTTGCGCAGCCCCAAGAACATCATGGCCGCCCCCAGCAAGGCGCCCAATGTATTGGTCACGATCAAAACGACCGCCGTGGGCTGCACCAGGCCCAGTCCGGACTTGGCGGCGTTAGTGATCAGTGCCTGCCAAACCATGACTTTGGCTGTCAGACTGAAGAGCTTTTTACGTATCAGCCACTGCCGCATCACCGCGCCCATCACCGAGATGAGCATGAACGCCGGCAGCAAATACATGAATGCCGAAATTGCTTCAGCATTCATGAAGCGGAGGATTTCCTCCCCGAAAAAGAACAGAATGACGGCAGCCAGCATGGACAGGACAATCCCAATATATACCGACAGACGTGCCAGTCCCACTGCATCCCCATCGTATTTGGGCAGAATGATGGCGATTGGATACGTCAAGCCTGCCACTGCGACCAGAACTCCAGCGACCGACATGAAGACACCCTGAATGCCGTACGCCTCAGGTCCGTAAATACGGGTAATTATGGGAGCGAACGCCATGGTGATCGCCTGTGCGGCTGCCGTGCCCCCTGCGACCATGGCCACGTTGCGCACAAACGGGCGGCTACTGAACTGGCGGATCATTCGGTGCAAACCGAGTTGCCTCCGTACAGTGTCAGGTAACCGGGCCAGCAAGGAGGTTGCGATACTGAACTGGCAGCGCACCCAACAAATCCTTAATAAATTGGCCCTGTATGCGATAGGACGAATGGTCGTCCGCCGAGATTGTTGAAACTCTGATAACGATACCGTATGGAATCTTGCCAGTGAGCCCATATTTCAGCCGTGCAAAATGCTGTTCCCAGTTTCCGCGCACCGCCACGTCGCCCATCATCACCCAGTAGGTGATCGGCTCGATTCTCGGGCCCCTGGTGGCAACCAGTTGCATCACGGGCAATGTGTGGCCGCTGAGATCGATTGAGCGTTTGGCCATACCCCTGATCTGAAAACCCTGTGCGGGGTAACACATTTCTGGTCGATGGACCTGCATGGAGTTGCCTTGATCGCTACCATACGCGATGGACAATAGAATCCGCTCGCCATTGCCATTGATGTAAGTACGCGACAGCATCTGGCTGTAGATTTTTTCGAGCAGGGCTTCAACCTCCGGACCACCAATGATGGGCGTGTTCGCGTCCTCCAGTTTCCATTCTCCAAACCGCGTGGGAATTAAGGCTTCCAAGCTGATCTTTGGTCCTTCGTCAGCGGCCTTCATGCGGGGCGTCATCTCCAATGCGAGAACAGCCGCTGTCAACATGGCGAAGCCAACGAGGAAATGGCGGGGATGGATTTTCATTCTCACGCACCCCTGGCAGAGCCCCGGGGTTCAGTTTGCCCGGATTTTACCGACCTACCTTAGCGACCCTTCGCCAGGGCATCAGCACCCGCAAGAACCCGGCACGAATGGTAGCCATCTTGGTGGCATTTTCGGGGCACTGCTCGCTGTTCTTGAGAGCCCGGCGGATAAACACGAACACCAGCAACACAAAGCCGGCTGCAAGCGTGGCCACGAGGGCGATTTTGCTCTTGGCAGTATTACCCTTGCGCTCCGGCGGCACAGCCACATCCACCACCTGGATTGTTGCGCCATCGCTGGATTCGTCGATCTTGGCCAGTTCGTATTGCTTGGAAAGCTGCTCGAACAGCACTTCATGGTATTTGAAGTCGCGGTAGCGGCTGATGTATTCGGCATTATCTCCGGTGGGGCGGGTATTTTGGAACTTGCCCAGCTGCGCGCGCAGCGCCGCCAATTCTTGCTGGGCCCGGCGAAAGTCCGGGCTGTTCTCGGTGAGAACACCCCGCATGCTGGATAGCTGCAGTTCCTTGGCCATGATTTGCGCCTTGAGGGTGGCGAGGCCCTGACCCATGGCTGCAGGGTTGAATTTCAGCGTGTCTTCGCTGACACCGACGCCGCCCAAAGCGATTTCCGCCTTGACCAGATTTTCCTTGGTCTTGGTCAGCTGCTTTTCCAGAAACTGCCGGCGCTTCTGCGCTTCGGTCACCGCCAGTCGGCCGGTCAGCGAAGAGAGCTCATCGACATAGGCGTTCGCCATCGCGGCGGCCAGTTGGGGGTCGCCAGCGGCAACCTTGATGGTGATCTGGCCATCCTTGCGCACCTCCCCCCCGGTCATCTGGGTCAAGATGTCGCGGGCGTCCTCGCGGGTCTTCACGCCAGGTATTTTCATCATGCCGAAGCGGTCGACCATGCGGTCGGCGACCGTTCGGCTCCGGAGCAGCCCGACATACATGTCGGCCGGGCTTTTGAGGCCGGAGGCCGCCCCTGCCATACCCGCCAATGCGCCGAGCTGTGCCAGCGCGGCTGCGGCGCCGCTCTGCTGTTGCGGCGTCATGATGTTGGTTTCGGCGACGTAGAAGGGCTTGGATAAAAAGGTCGCGCCCAGCGCGATCAGTCCGACGAGGATCGGGCCGAAAATCAGCAATCGGGCGTTTTCGGCCAGGGTCTGCAGGATGTCCAGCAAGCTGATTTCATCGTCCTCGTCTGACAGGGCGGACGTGTTGTTTTCGTTCATGCCAGCTCCCTCGCCGCAGAGGCACTAAGGTACAGGGGAATACCTTCAACCAAGAGCTTGTCCGCGAAGGATGCGAAAGGAAAATTTTTCGGACTCATGGCCGCGCCCCCTTATTTCAGGGTTTTCCAGGCGGCAGCGCCCAGACCCATCTGGTAGAGGACCTGCGTCCAGTCTTTCAGGCCGGTCACAAACTTGGTCCAGCCGTTCTGGCGATCCAGCTTGGCCGGCACGACCACCGTATCGCCCGGCATGAGCTCGACGTCATCGAAGCTGCTCATGCGGAACAGGCTTTTGCTGTCGCGTGCGGACTTGACGCTGCCATCGGCTCGCAGCACGAAAGCATTGCCCGGTTCGGCGTCCTCGCTCATCCCGGCGCTTTTGAGCACATCGCCCACGGTTCTGCCGGGGCGATAGATAATGGCATTTTCGTTGTATACCTCGCCGACCGCCGCAACAAATCCAGGGCGGCTAGGGATATGGATGGCGTCGCCGTCTTCCAGCGGCAGCGCCGGCAACTTGGTCAAATCGACATGGGTCGGCGGCAGTTCCAGGCTGACACGACCGTTGCTCTTGAAGGCTTTCATGCGCTCAAGCTGTTGTTGCTGCGCCAGAAGCTGGGCCTGTGCGCCGCTCTCGGTCTTGACATTGGCCAATTGCCTGCCCGACTCGGCCTGCAGTTGCGATTCCAGCTTGCGGATCACGGTATCGAGGTTTTTCTGCTGCTGACTGCGCACCGATTCGCGCGTGAACTCCGCCCCGTACAAATAGGCGTTGGGGGTGACGCCGCCCAGCCGGGCCAGCAATTGCGGCAGGGTTTCGCCCGCCTCGACTTGATAGATCCCGGGTGCGGCGACTTCGCCTTCCACCCGCACCAGACGGGTCTGGCGGTTCTGCGGCACCCGCAGGTCTTTCTTGGACAGGATGGTGACGATGTCGCCGGGCTGCAACGCCAGGTTGTGCTGATCGTCGCCGTCGATCACCGCGCGCCCCAGGTTGAAGGGGATCAGTTGTGTGGTGAGGGTGGCGCGGTCCAGGCGCTCGATCACGGCGTAGTCCCAACTGACCTCGTCCAGCAGGTTGCGAACCCCCCACTCCACCGCGGCGGTGTCGGCTTTGCCCGGGTTGCCGCTTTCCGCCTTGATCGGCTCGCTCTTGCTCCCCCGCTCCATGTCGGCCTTGCTGGCGTCTTCGAACTGCACCAACAGATTTTTGCGCCGGTAGTAATCCGGAGCGATCAACGCCTCGCGGCTGGGGATCAAGTCGCGGACGCGCATGCCGGCGGTGTAGGGATAACGCAGGGGCTCGGCCACGTTGCCGCGCAGGGTCACCGCATTGGCGAACTGCGGGCTGATCTCGAACAGGGTGAGGATGTCGCCGTCGCGCAGGGAACGCTGCAGGCCGGCCTTGTCGAGCGCAATATCCTCAACCTGACGGGGCCTGTCGGCGGCCGGGTCGATCCGCTCCAGCAAGGCCTTGCCGGGCTTCGCCAGCACAGACAGTCCGCCCCCCAGCGCCAGCACTTCGCCGATGCTGCCGGAGCCTTTCAGCTCGTAGATCGCCGGCTGCTCGAACGCGCCCAGCACGGCCACCCGCGGGCCGACCGGCGGAATGACGATGACGTCGCCGGGCTGCAGCGGCACGTCGCCGCTGCGGTCGCCGCGTGCGATGAAATCGTAGAGGTCCATCCTGCCGACGATGCGGCCGTCGCGTTTCAACTGGATGTTTCGCATCGAGCCATTGTTGCCGGGGCCACCGACTTCGAACAGGGCATTGATCAGGGTGGAAAGGCTGGATACGGTGTAGGTGCCCGGTTGACGTGCCTGGCCAACGACGTAGACCTGGATGCTGCGCAAGCGGCCCAGCGTGGCATTGAGGCTGAAGTTGGTGAAGATACGGCCAATTTTGCTACGCAACACGGACTCCAGATCGCCTGCGCGCACACCGGTCAGATTGACCACCCCGACTTTTGGCAGGTTGACCTGGCCATGCCGGTTGACCACCAGGCTGAGCTCGGCATCGATACTGCCCCAGACCTGCAGGCGAATTTCGTCGCCCGGTCCGAGAATATAGTCGTTGGGAACCGCCGCCTGGGAAACAGGCGCATAACCCGAAGGTGCGCCGAACAGTTGCTGGCCGTAAATGGGCAGCGAGCGGCCGGTAGCCTGCTGCACGAAACGCTGGAAATTGCTGGGCTGTTCGTCGGCACGGGCATCTGCGAGGCGCGGCATATCGGATTGGGTGCTGCGAGCGGCGTCCATAGCCGGAAGGCTGGGAGCCGTTTGGCCGGCGGCCGTGGCGGCGTCAATGGACAGGCCTTTTTTGAGTACCGGCAGCGGGGGCTCGGAAGGCGCTGCCGGTACGGTCGATGCAGCCGTGCCAATGGGCATGTCCGTGATCGCTTGCCCGGATGCCGCAAGACTGACGGCCCACAGGACCGATCCCAGGAGGACGCCGCGTTGATATTGGTTTCTCATCATTTTTCCTGCGCTTCGTTGTTATGGGTTGGCATCATCCAACCCGTTCCATCCGCATTCGGCCCAGGCCGGGCCTCCAGCAACAGCCAAACCCTTGTGGGAGGGGCGCCTTCTGCCCTCCGGATACTCGCCCCGAATTTCGTGCCGCTGCAACCCACGGCATCGGGCCGGGGGCAGCCCTCCTACACAGCGGCGACCGCACATCATTTGTAGCGATACTCGGGGCGGCTGAATTCGTACGCCAAACCCAGGCCAATCAAGTTGCTGTCCAGCTTGCCATCCAGGGCTTTTATCCGGCCCGCCTCAAGGCGGGCGGCAAGCTGCCGATTGAGCCGCCAGGTCAAGCCCAACATCGGCTGGATTACGGCGCCGCCGCCGACGTCCACCCCGCCGCCGCCCGCCGCCCCCGCGGCAAACTCGGCATTGAAGCGCAAACGACCATCCTTGCGCAAGGGCGTTTCCCATCCGGCCCCGATCAATCCGACGGCATAACCGCCCGCATCGCCCGCGTAGGCACCGTGGGCCTGGCCGGTAAGATAAAAAGAATCCGTCAGAAACTTCTCGATCTTGAGGCCGACCAGGCTCAGGTCTTGATCGCTGCCGTTCTTGCGCGCGGCATCGAGGTTGGTGTGCTGCACGCCAACCAGCCGCCACTTGGCCAGTCGCACGCCATCGGCGTCCAGCCAGCCGCGCCCACGCTCGCCTGCGCCGATTTCGCCCACGCGATAGCCCAGGTTCAAGCTATAAAAATTGGCGCTGAAGCTGCCCGCGCTCTCGATCCGCCCGCCTTCCAGGCCTAGTTTCAGGGAAGGCGTGAGGTTGTAGTCCAAGCCCACGCGGGCCTTGGCAACCAGCCCGCCGCCGGTGTCGACCCGTCCGCCCCCTGCGCCGCCTGCCGCGAGACTGGCGCCAAGGTGCAGGTGCGGGCTCAGCAGCGGAACGCGATAACCGACCCCGGCCAGCAGTTCGGCAAAACCATCCGACTGGCCGCCCATGGCGCCCGCGGTTTCGACCAAAAAATAGCGATGCGCATCGAGATGCCTGCGGTATTCGAAACCGACGCGCTTGAGCGAAGAGGCCATCGCTGCGCCTTCGGTGGTTTGGGCCTTGCCGGCGGGACGGTATTCGCCCACGCTGGCGAGCCATTCCGCCTCCCGCAGTCTGAGGCCGAAAAGGTCGCCGGCATCAACGGCCTTGCCGGCATCGCTGGCACGGCTGTAATGCACGTCGAATGGAATGCCGAGGGTGAGATTGAGCTGGGTGCTGTCGATGCCGCCATTGGGAAATTTGACGTAGGACACGCCGGCGCCCAGCATCACGCTGCCGACGTCTCGGCTGATGCCCAGATGCGGCCGCACCATCATGCCGCCGCCTTGCGCGGCCGAGCCCCCGCCGCCGCCGCCGACGAAAAGACCGGCATCGAGCAGCCATTTCGAGGCAAGCCGCTTGCCGGTGCCGACGGTAAAACCGCCGGTGAAGAAACCGCCGCGCTCGCCCGCCAGGGCGCCGAAACCGGAGGCGCCGACGTACCAGTCGGGATGGACGTTGACGAGGTAATGCACGCCCGCCAGTCCCATGGTTTCAGCCGGGCCGACGTCCACCATCTCGTAACTCATGCGCAGCAGGGCGGGTTTGCTGCGCAGGACGGCGGAATCGGCAACGCCGGCAAACGCCGGGCCTCCCATGAACGAACCGCATAACAACAGGGTGGCCAGGCGTGCCGCGCCATGCATCCCGAACATCAGCGCGCGACGGCCTGAACCTGCTGGCTGGTCTGGCCGAAGCGCCGTTCCCGCTGCGCATACCAGACGAGAGCCTGATCCATTTCCGCCGCGCCGAAGGCAGGCCAGAGCGTGTCGGTAAAGTAGAGTTCGGCGTAGGCGCTCTGCCACAGCAGGAAATTGCTGATGCGCTGCTCGCCGCCGGTGCGAATCACCAGATCCGGGTCGGGCGCATAGGCCATGGCCAGATAGGGTTTAAGATCGATGTCCCCGGGGTTGAACTGCTCCGCCACGGAGAGCCCTGCGGCTTGCCGGGCTTTCAGCCAGCCGGCGAATGCCCGCTGGATGTCCCACTGGCCGCCGTAATTGGCCGCAATGGTGAGGGTGAGCCGATTGTTGCCTGCGGTGCGCGCTTCGGCAGAAGCGATCAATGCCTGCAGGCGGGGATTGAAGGGATGAAGGTTTCCGATAACCCGCAGGCGGATACCGTTCTTGTGCAGCTTGCTGACTTCGTTCTCCAGCGCGCTGACGAACAGGCCCATCAGATGGTTGACCTCGTCCACCGGGCGTTTCCAGTTCTCGGTGCTGAACGCGAACAGGGTGAGATAGCGGATGTCGCGCGCGATGCAGAACTCGACGATGTCGCGCACCCGCTTGACCCCGCGCGCATGCCCCGCCACGCGCGGAAGATGTCGCTGTTTCGCCCAGCGGCCATTGCCGTCCATGATCATGGCAATGTGTTGTGGTGTCCCCAAAAACTGCTCCCTGACCTGACCGCAATCGCCCGCAGGCGACATTCAGACAGACATTTGTTTGATTTCAATCACCCTCGGCGTGACGCGTGGTGCCGCGAACCGCCGGCGGCGCGGGACTCGAGCCGCGGCGTGCCTTGATCTGCTCGGGCCCCAAACCCTATTGACAGCCGGAACTATACCACACCCTCTATGGAGTTCGGCTCGAAACGGGCGAACTTTAAGGCAAACCCAAAAGATAGCTGTTGTTTCCATGTTTGCGGTGAACGCTGGCTCGCCTTCTCGGGCACCTGCCTTTGCCGCTCGCCGTTGCAGCGTGCGATGCCGTCGATGGGTGGGCGCTGCTACGCGTTGAAGCCTCGACGAAATTCAAGTGCAGCCCGTTTTTTGAACGAGGCAAACTGCTGCAGAAAGACGCCGAATCACTCCCATTCAATGGTTTCCGATGGCTTGGAAGCCGCATAAACACTGGATTTCTTTGTATTCGTCATCACGCTTTACCGTCATTTCTACCGTCAAAAAACAAGCGCTTCTTGCAGGTGCGGGGAATGGACTCGGTCTGACGGGCGGCTACTCTAGCCCATCAATCGTCAACCATCGCTGTGACCTGCGAAGGTGCTCACTTTGAAAAAGTTGATCGAATCGTAGCTCAGCTACGACTGGCCGAGTTCAAACAAAGCCTGCCGCTTCCATAGAAAGGGCCAATACTCGTCATCTGTCATTCATCTTCCCCTCGTTCCTGGCTCCGCCACGCATCCAGGAACTCAAATACCTCAGGCGAGTCCCCGACGACGGCAACCTCTTCCACGCGCCGCCGGAACTCATCGACGTCCATCAATCGCTCCAGACCCTTCACTTGGGCTCTGGTCGTCCGCCTTGCCACAAGGTCTCCAAGCCCGCCGAGGCCTTGGCTCCAACCATGGGCAGTAAAGGCAGTGGCAAACTTCTTGACCCCCTCGTCACTCGCCAAATGGAACGACGTCCACGCCTTCACCGCAGCACCGTCGTCGTTAGCCAAGTCACACCAGCGATCAAGCAAGTATGCCAAGTCCCGGTTCCCGAATAATACACCGGTTTTCGCGGCATCCGCGATCCGGTCGCCAAGCAGTTTCCGTAGCGCCTCTGCGTCAGCGGCAGTCGTCAGGCATTTTTCTTCTGGCTCCGGCGCGCTTCCTTCTTGCGGGTGGTAATCGTTCCAAGCGGAATCAGCGAAGCTGGCCAGCCACCCTAAGGATGCTGACCGGCATGCTGCGATATATACCGCTGACCTTTCATTAAGCGAAAGGCGGTTTCTGGTCAGGCTGCGTAATAGCCAGTGCAGGCGCAAGTCATTGTTGACCATGCTGAAGTCCCCGCCACGGTCTTCTTCGACATTGATTTCATCTGCTACTTCGAAGAGTGCCGTAAGCAGTGGCTGGACATGAGCTTGGTCAACCTTTTCAGCATGCAAGTTCAGCTCATCAAGTATCACTGCCGCCTTGGTACCGCCTGAGGGCCTGGTAACGGTTACGGCCCTTCGCAATTCGGCCGCAACGAATTCGGGGTCAGAAGCCTTGACGATGAGGGCATCCAACTCGGTCGCGGAAAGTACCTCGGTGCCAATCGCAAATCGGAAGTAGGCATCGAAATGCGAGGACGAACAAACACGCCGTTCAGCAGCCCACTGACGGGCGAAGTCTGCTCCGTAATGCATGTTGCTCCAGACGGACTCCAATACCGGAAAGATCCTCATCAACGTCCTGCGAAGTCGTTCGCGCTGAACGCCTTCGGACGAGCGGAGCAGAAAATTCTCATATTCCTCGGCTCGCGCTCTCCCATCATCCCGTTCGTTCCTCGCCAAATTACACAGTCGGTCCTTGCTTTGCCGAATCGCGCGATAAATGTCCGGGTGAAGAAGCCGCAGTACCTCCAAAGCGATAAAGTCCGCCGGATCGACCTCGCCTGCCACCGCCGGCCAAGTCACGGCCAGCGAATTCGTGAACCGCGCCACGTCTCGCGGGGTACGCATCTCGGGCGCCACGCCTTCGTAAAATAGATTCATGAACCGGAGTACGCGGTCCTCTGGCAACTCGCCACAGATTGAGCCAATCTGCGCAAGAAGATGCCGATGGACATCGGTGGCCATCGGCTCCGGCAACTCGAATGCCGCCTGGACGATCTTCTCCAGGTAGTGCGGCCCCTCCGAAGGAAAACGCTCACTCACGATCTTCTCGGCGAGTTGTCGGTCGTACACGAGCAGGTACATGACATTCGGCAAACGACCGACAGACTTCACCAGCCGAAAAATCAGCAGGGCCTCGTCTGGGGAGAGCCGATCAATGTCATCAATGACGACCAAGAAGCGTCGAGGCTGCTCAGCGAGCGCTTTCGAAAGTTCCGCATGTAGCTTTTCTACTCCCTCTTCTTGCTGGATCAGCCCACCGAGCCATTCCATGGCGCCGCCGGCCACGCCTCCAACACCGCCAGCGCCTGCAAGGTCTGCCGCACCGCCCAAGACCGCTCCAGCCTTAAGGAGACGTGCCCCGAGCTTTGGAAGCGACTTCTTCAGTTTCTCCCCCAGGGTTGGTGACAAACCTGCATATAGCTCCCGGAAGAAGGCCAACGCAAGCGCCTCTTCACCTCGGAACCACCAGCACGTGAAATCGATAATCGCAATCTCCCCGGCCTGCACTGATCCATCAAGATGGTGACGGATGAGGTTCAAGGCGCTGCTCTTGCCAGAGCCCCAAGGTCCGTTTAATGCGATGACAGACCCTGTCGGGGATTTGATCTTGAGGATGCTTTTCGCCAAGGCCGCGGCAAATGGATCAATCCCGAAGCGGTCTTCCGATGGCACCGATATAGGCTGGTCATTGTGCGAAAAGTCATTCACGGTTGGTACCCGTTTCAGGAAATGTTCTGATCATTGGGCTGCCTTTCAAAGAAGAAGCAATCCGGCAGCATGGCGGGAGCGATGTAGTCAATATCCTTGGCCGATACGCCACAGGCGAAGAAGGAGTCGCGCCAGTGACGGATCACGTCCACGAGCCGATCGATCTCCGCACGCGCCTCTTCCGTAGACAACCCGAAGCGGCCCGCCTGCGACAGCAGGTTGTAGATGCTGGCGGTGCGACCGTAGTTGCCGACGGTCAACGCCAGATCGCGCCGCTCCAAGCTGACGACGGGCGCAGGCACCAGGTCGTAAGCCGGCGACAGCCGCCAGCCTTTCTGCCTGCGCAACATCGCATGATTGCGCGGGTGATCGTCGTTGTTGGTCACGGCAGCGTTGAAGACCATCCGCCTGAACAGTTCGGCACAGTCAACTGCGGGCTTATCGGACCAGCGGCGCAGGTTGTCCGCCAATAGTGGGTAGGACCAGCGTTCCCGGTCCAGATAGCTGTCGCCGCAATCAAGCACGGTCAGCCCACTGACGAGGCCGAAGCGCAGGTAGCCCTTGTCGGTGTAGTCACGGTCAAAGCGCTGCAACATCAGCACGTCACTGTCGCCAACCGTTTGCAGCCGCGCCTGCGTGACGTTCAAGCCGCAGCGGCGCGCAAGGTCAAGCGTTGCGAATTCGATACGCTGTAGATTGCAGCGGTCATCTTTGGCGGGAAACTTACCAAGCCAAAGACATTGCGCATCCTCAATCGTGGCCTTGGGTCGCGCACCCCCCATGCTGGTGCCGGGATCGAGATGTTCGAGCAGGTGCGCGGCCACTGGCTTCCCCGCTTCGATCGCTTGCGTGGCTGCGATCAGATCGGCCAACTGGTGTGTGCGGTTGTACTGGCGCTTGGGCGCGGGCGGTTCCGCCTTCAACCCGAAACTCAAGTAGCCAGCCCCGTCTTGTGGACCGTGCAGCAGATAGTCGATCTCCTGAAGATCGGCGGCACTGCGTTCGAGCTTGTGCTCGATCACGCGCCGTCCCCAGGCATCGGGACCGGCATCCCGCACCGCCCCGGGGATGCCTTTGAGCCGGGTAAACTCAAAGACCTTCTTAGCCAGAGGCAACTGGAACGGATCCAGTGCAATCGCCTTTTGCCGCTGAAGATAGCGGTCGCCATAACGAAAGCGCCCGATCTGCGTGCCGTCGGGCAGCGTCTGCACTCTGAGCAGCGCAGCCGTCACCGTCTCCAGGGTGCCGGGAAGCTGGATATAAATATAAGCTTCGCGCTCAGAAGTCATAGTCGTCGCGCGTTTTCCTGGACTTGCCTGCGCGTGTGGGGCGGCGAGACGCTTCAAGTGCCTTGCCGTGTAGGTCGGCATCGGGATCGGCGACGGCGTCCAGGGCCTTGTCGAGGCCGAGCGCCCACAGGACCGCGATGCAGACGCCGATTGCAGTGCCTGGCCTGCCCTGCTCCAACGCGGTGAGGGTATTGCGGTTGATGCCAGCCTTGGCGGCGAGATCGGCCACCGACCAGCCGCGCCGAATCCGCGCGACCCGGATGCGCTGGCCCAGTTGGGTGATCCTTTGGATCACCTCCATAGGAATCTCGAACTTGCTCATATAACTAGGCATCAAACTATAAAAATGCCTATCATGCTAGGCGAATAGTTCAAATAACGCTAGTCTCCGAGGAAACAACAGCAGGCTTTATATAGGCCAACATTTTGATAGCGTTGGGCAGTCGGAGGAGTAATCGATGACGGGTCATCCGTCGATTCGATACCCCATGGCCGCGTATCCGCGCCGGCGCTTATCCCACATCCGCAGCAGCGCCGGGTGGCCCGTGTCCACGAAATCGATGATCCGCACGTCAGTTTTGCTGGCATGCTCGCGATGCAGTCGGCCAGCGTACTGCTGCAACGTACCCTTCCAGGACACCGGCATCGCCAGCACCAGGGTGTCCAGCGGTGGATGGTCGAACCCTTCACCGACCAGTTTGCCGGTCGCGAGCAGTACACGCGGCGCTTCCGGGGGTAGCGCATCGAGTTGCTCAATCAGTGCCGTTCGCTGCTTCCGTGACATCCGGCCGTGCAGAACAAACAGTTGTGGAATTTCTCCGACCAAAGCCGCCGAAATGGCTTCGAGATGGTCGGTACGCTCGGTTAGCACCAGCACCTTCCGGCCTTGGCTGAAGGCGTGTTCGATTTTCGCGGCGATTGCGGTCGTTCGGCCCTGATCGTTGGCGAGGTGCCGGAACACATCCTGAATTCCGGCTTCGAGCGGCAGGTCGATGCACGCATGCAGCGAATACGGCGCCACCTCCAAATCGTGCGGAGCACCGGCAGGTTTTGCCGCCGTGTGCCGAATCGGTCCACATTGCATAAAGATGATCGGTTGCTGCCCGTCGCGACGGATCGGCGTGGCGGTGAGGCCGAGCACGTATTTCGCCTTGGCGCGTTTCAGAATGGCGTCAAACGACGCCGCGCCGACATGGTGGCATTCGTCCACGATGACGTGACCGTAGTTTTCGACCAGCGGATTCACTTCGCCTTGCCGCGACAAGGACTGCATCACCGCGATATCGATCTTCCCTGTGGGTTTGGCCTTGCCGCCACCGATCGTGCCGATCATGCCTTTGTCGAGGCAAAGAAAAGCCCGCAGACGTTCCTGCCACTGCTTGAGCAGCTCCATGCGGTGCACCAGCACCAGTGTGTTCACACCACGGTTGGCGATCATCGCTGCCGCGGTGACCGTCTTGCCGAAGGCGGTAGGTGCACACAGCACGCCAACGTCATGGCTCAGCATTTCCGCAACCGCCGATTGCTGATCCGGGCGCAGATTGCCCGCAAAAGTGACTTCCAGCGGCTCGCCGCCGTAGCGCTCATCACGCAGCTCGCAGCGGATGCCGTTGTCTCCCAACAACGCTTGCACGGCATCCTGGCAACCGCGCGGCAAGGCAATGTGCTGCGGATAGCTCTCGGCACAGCCGATCACGCGCGGTTTATCCCAAACCGATAGCCGCATCGCCTGCGCCCTGTAGAACTCCGGGTTCTGGAACGCGGCGAGGCGGATTAAGCGGTTCGCCAGCGCCTGTGGCAACTGCGCTTTCTCGAAGTAGACGAGATTGGCCAGCGTCACAGTAAGCGACTCTGGCAGGGAAGGCCCCGACAATTTATTCGCCACCGGCATCGAACGCTGCCATGGCTTTGCCAGCTCTTCTTCGTCGATGAATGTGACATCCAATGGATGCACGCCACCGGTAGCACGCAGAATGGTCGGCTCGATATCTTGCGGCGCCATCGGTTGGATTGCAGCGAGGAACGCCCATTGGTCGTCGAACGGGTGCAGTTCCGTATCGACAAATACGCTGCAACCGTTCTCGCGGGGGATTTTCTGCAACGGCAAGGCGATCAGGTTGCCGAAACCGCCCTTGGGCATCGTGTCCTGATTGGGGAACAGGCGGTCATAGGACGCGAGCTTCAATTGCCGGGTGCGCGAGCAGGTATGACTGATAATGGCCGTGCCCAGGCGGCGGGCATCGCGCGCCTGGGCACGGCCAGCGAAAAATACCCAGACGTGCGCCCCCTTGCCGGACCGTGAAATCTCAAGCGCCGCCGGGACACCGAGTTCGGTGCAAGATTGCATGAAGGAACGGGCATCTTCTTTCCATTCTGCTTCGTCGAAATCGATGGCAAGAAAATAGCAGGTGTCGTCTTCCAGCAGAGGATAAACACCGACGGTATGCTTGCCGGCAAGATGGCCGTACAGGACTGCATCCGATAGCGGGATCAGTAGTCGGCTGCCGCAGTCCCCGCACTTGATGCGCGGCTTCTCGCAAACACCGGCGCGCCATTCGTTGGCGCAGGCCGGCGAGTATCCCGATTTCGCCAAAGTCTTACCTTCCCAACGGATTGGATAGACATCCGTGCGTCCCCGGAACAGCCGGCGAAACAGCGCCACCTTATCATCCGTGGAAAGCCGTGAAGGTTCCGGCGTCGAAGCTAGCGGCACAGGCTCCAGTGGCGCGCGCCATTGAATGCCGTTCGCTTCCAGCAGGGCGATCAAGCGGGCATTTTCCGCCTTCAACTCCAACGATGGATCACGCTCAATCATGGACTCAGTACCCGGCGACCATTGTCCTGGACGATAGATTTCGAATGCCGAAAGGATACGAATTTTCCGCCTGACATCCTATCGATCGCACAGTTCATTTCTTTGTGAAGGACGAATTGAGCGAAATCATCGTCGATATTTGCTGCGCAGCAAATATGAACCGGAACACCACTACGAGCTACATAGCTCGCCGAAACGTTTGGGGTTTTTATGTCGCTCTTGTTTGGTTTTACCGTCTGAAGCCACACAGATACGACGGTATATGCAGACACCGAGATTTCAAGAACAAATCTACCGTCATATTTACCGTCAAATCTTCGCGTTGGATGGCGCGGCCCGCCGACAGATTACAGGCGCGAAGCCTTTCGACATCAATTGCTTACCACCGAAAATCCGCGCATTGACAATGTGGTAGAAGCAATCGCCAGAGTCCATCAAGTCAATGATAATGCTGAACAATTTCTTGCCGCTTCTGATGCCAGTCACTCCCACTCAATTGTTTCCGAGGCAAATAAACCCGCATAAATACAGGACTCCTTCGTAATTATCATTGTGCTTTACCGTCACTTATACCGTCAGAAAACAAACGCTGACGCAGGCATTGGCGATTCACACAGCTTGCATGGCGACCACTCCTCGTCATCATTCGCCAGCTATCGAAAAGTCCAACGACGTGCGTGCAGATCACAACGATCCTATGCAGTCACGCCGATAACGCTGGCAACAGCAACTGAGCTGGTGTGACTCATGCTCACTAGCCATCGACCGATCGAACGCTCTTTTTCAAGCGCCGACAAGCGACGATGCAGCACTACAGCAGGCGCGCCGCTGTTCTTCGACACAGTCTCGACATCGGTGAACGCGACGCCATCGCCCCAGCCAACACCCAGCGCTTTCAACACAGCTTCCTTGATAGCAAGCCGACCGGCAAGCCTTTCAACTTGACGAGCACCGTCGCCAATGTCAGCCAGCTCCGTCGCAGTGAAGTATCGATCCAAGTGCTTACCCGCCGCTAACGTCATCAGACGCGAGCACTCAGCGATGTCCACGGCGTCCACACCGTGCCCTACTATGCATCCAGAAGGTATCATTGATCTTGGCTCGGTCGTGTGCGTTTCAAAGCGGTGCGGCTCGCCGGTGAAGCTGACCGCGTCCATTTCGTGCCTGGTTTGTTAGGCGGGCCAAGATACTTGAGATCCTTTGCATCGAGATCAACAAGAATACGACCTCCGCCAGATTTCAGCACAGCACGCCACACATCGAATCCAAGAAGGATCGCGCGCTGCCACTCCCCCATCGACCGCTCGCGAACTTCAAGAAACGAAGTAACACCCTTGATGGTCCGGAGTAGCTGATAGTCGAGATCGGTCACGCCTTCCAGCCACTTGTGCCCTTTCGCATAATCGAACGCGAGCGCGGCGACGCCTTCGTCGATCACTTGGGCCCGCCCGCCGTCTTGAACCTCATCCACCTGCGGATTGCTCCGCCGCTTGCGTTTGAGGAGCTTTCGAATCACAGGCGACCAGCCCAGCACTGCGACGTAGCCCAGATGGAAAACATCGTGAAACCGATATCCATCGGGGTCATCCGCGTTGTCGGTCAGATCGTCGCCAATCTGTTTGCCATTCATGTGGGCGCGAATCTTCTTCTTGCCCCTGACGACAACCTCGCTCAGCTGAACTTCAAACTGCCGAGGGAATCGCTCGCCCTCCTTGTACTCAGCATCGAAGACGATCAAAGCCGTGTCCTGATTTCCCCAGCGATCCTTAGTTTTCTTCAGGTTGCCTTGCGCGATGTCTTCCAGCTTCAGATCGAACTTGGCAGCGACATTGGCGACGTACCAAAGCAGATCACCAAGTTCTTCTGCGACACGATCTTTGAAAAGCAGATGGGCGCTACCATCTCTCAGATGCTTCTTGTACTCGCTCAACAACTCTCCCGTCTCACCGGCGAGACCCAGGAGCGGCACGACAAGATCGACACTGGCTTGCGCGTTCCTTCGGCCTGGAACACGATTGGTTTTTTGCGCTTCTTTCTGATAGTTGTTCAGGTTCATTGTGACTCCCTCAGTTCCAGACTCGCTTGCAGCGCACGAGGATTCGATGCTTCGTCACGATCAGGCGGCTGCATGGTCGGAGAAGGGTTCGCACTGATCTTGTCGTTGATGCCCCATTTCGGTGGATACCACGGTTGCTCCAGCGGGCCAGTCGGCGAGAACTTCTGTTTGATGCGAGTGCGGCCTGAAATGCCCGACACCTCTGGGTGTGCGACGCGCGCGTACTTGTCCACCTCGCAAAAGAGATTCTGGCAGTCGATCAGCTGCAAGCGACGCCCCCAAAGCGACTGGAATTCAATGCCTAGTCTTTCAAACTCGCGCTCCTGGTTGTCAGCCACAAGGCGAATGAGTTCCGCCTCGTTTAGGCCAGCGCTATCCACAAAGCACTTTCGCAGGCCATCTCGCGCGCCAGGACCCGGAATCACAAACTCCATCTCCGAGAAATCTGTAACTTCGCTGTAGTTGATGTCGGTCACGAACTGATAGGCGAGGAAATCACCGATGGTTGGATAGCTTCGCAGCAGCTCGAAGGCAGGCTGCATCTTTCTCATCTTCGACAGCTTGCCCGCGAGATCATCGGCCATCATCTTTTCGAGTAACCGCAAGTGGTTCTGGTGTTTCGCTACGTGACCGAACGCCGATCCGCCTGGCGGCATGATGTACGCGGCGGAGTAGATGCGCCCCCCCGCGCGCATGGCCTGCCCGAGCAGCCGATCATAGTGTTCAAACTTGTACCCCTTGAACGTGATCGCGCCAAAGGCGTGTTCTAACAATTCCCATGTCTCGATTTTGTTGAACAACTTGAATAACAGTGTCCGAAAAAGTACTTCCGCATCGGACTTCGGCAAGTCGTCACGATAGATCACGCGTCGGATCAGATATTGGCTTACCCGGTCAGCGGCCCGATAAGCGTTCGTAAACTTGTGAGCCGAGATGACACGATCATGCGTCCACGGCTCGGCTTGCTTTGCTAGGCGACGGAAGTACACGCCTTGACGCTCAGCAGCGAAACGCCAGTAGGTGTCAAATACTGAACTCACCTTGATCGGTAGCAGGTGCGAGACACCCTTCTCGATCAATTGTTCGCGTGTGGACTGGCTCTGCGTATCGGGCAGCAATGCGTTGGCAGACCGGCGCTTCACGTTGCCATCTCAACTATTGACTGAGAAGGCTTCGCACTCGTCGCCGTAGTCGGCTGAACGAAGCAAGCCCTGGCGGCCGCCACCAGGGGCACCAGAGCCCGATCGGACTTCGATATACGTTCAAATTTCGCGACGCCGACAATCACATTCATTCTGCTCATCTTCAACTTCATTTCGTGCGCCATGAAGGTTCCCAACTGGGCAATGCCCAGATAGTTGCCATACGCCTTCACAAACAATTGCTGCGTGGCATAGAACGCATTGACCACGAGCCCGGCCTCGGTTGGCTCGAAGCTCACGTGCTGCATGCATGGGAATTGCAATTGCGCATTAGCGACGTGATCCCGTTCAGGGTCGAACACGCTCGCCTGGAACATCGAGCGTCTGACGCCTTCGCGCCCCTCGAACTGCGACAGTATCCATTCAAGCTGATTGCCGTCGCACGGTCCGCGACCGTAGCTCACAAGGCGCTCGAAGTAAAGACCTCGGCGGTTATCTCTCGGGTTCATCGCTTGATACCTGGGGAACGCATCGCGGTAATACTTGAAGAGAGCTGCGCGGTCGCCCTGCGCTACCTGCCAAATGCGTTGAGGGAAGATGGTGAACGCAACGTCCTCAACGGTGCGCATCTTTTTAGCCAACAACAACGTATCAAGCGCTGTACGCACAGCTGGCGTCTCGACAACGCCACCGTCTTCATCGAATCCCGACACGCTCAAGATCAACGGCGAAATCTCCGGACCGGGGTGATCAAGCACATGAAGCACGGCCTTCGCCCAGGCGCGGGATAGATCGAATTCATCCACAAGAACAGGACTGGTAGATTGGGCGCGCTTAGTCATCCGCGGTCTCCTCAAGGTGGCGGAAGTGCGCGAGGCCAACGTACTGGCGGCGAGCAATCCTGACGTAGGTCGCCCACGACGAGCCTGGAATCACCACTCTCGTAATGCCGACCTTCATGGCTCGCAATAGTCGGCCGCCTGCGAGATCGCGCTCTGGCATCAACATCGCGGTATCGACAACGACTCCAGAGGGAAGCAGTAGCAACGCGCCCTGCTCCATGTCGAGGGTCGGGGAGTTCCAATGCTGATCCGCAATCGTCAACGGTTCAGAAACCACCTGCCCAAGCAACTCGGTCCTGATCATCTTTGGAGTGATCCGTCCAAGCTGCGCCCTCTGGACTGGAGAAATCATGCCAATCCCATAGGCCAAGTGGTTCACCAGCGTCGCCTGCCCCACACCGAAATTGCAGGCGATCGCATACATGTCGAGTGCCGACGCCTTGTTAGGATCAAGGCCGCGCTTCACAAATGCCTCGCGCAATCCCAGCGTCGGCATCAGTATGAAGGCCGCGAATGCATCGGCCAGAATTTCGTTCGAAGGACGATTAGCGCTCTGGGCATGATCATCGCGAAGTTCATCGATCGTGGAGCCATGACCGAAAACGTGATGGCCCAATTCGTGCGCACATGTGAACGTGCGCCTGGCAAGTGGCCTTAGAGCCGAGACATGGATGCGGGGTTTCGGCTGACGGTCATACATGCCTTCCATGTTGATATCGTTGAAGCGCACGTTGACATTGTGCGCCTCGCATAGGCCGTAGATGCACGCGGGGCTCTGGAGATCGAGTCCGGCTTTGGTACGCGTGACGATCGACGCCTGCATGCCTTGCATGACAAGCGCCTTCTGCGTAGCGAACGAGGAGGATGCCAAGGGTCGGGCACTCATTTGCGCGCGCCTCCGTCATCGTCCGTTTCCGTATCTGAGTTGCGCATGGACGCGAGCAGCCTCAAGAGTCTGTCAAGGTCATCTGGCTTGAGCTTGCCCAGTTCGCGCGCGGCAAGTTGCAGACGTGGGTCATCGGCTTCGAGTTGTTCGGTCGACTCGCCCAATAGCCACGACACCGTGACATCGTAGGTCTCCGCGAACTTCGTCAGCTCTTCAGCAGAGACGCGGCGATTGCCTGCCTCGATCTCCGAAATCGTCGGCCGATGCATGGCTAGTAGTTTGGCCACCTGACCCTGCGACAGGCCGGCCACCTTCCTCGCCTCTCGCAGGCGCGTCGCAATCGCTCCGCGTATCGATTCCTGTATTTCAGTCATTGCGCATTCACTTTCTGGGCTGGAGCCGATGGTTGCGTTTCAGCCAATGCGACCACGATTGCCACGGCTTCATCGACCGTGAGCGCGATGGTGGTCTTCTCGCGCCGAAATATGTTTACGTCGTTGGCGATCGTGATGCCGAGCTTCACGCCGAGTATTCCGATCGCAACCGGCCAAATCTTGCTGTCGAACTTGGGCAGCTCTTCGATGGGTTTGGTGGTCCCGATGATCGCCGGGCATTCCAAGCCACTCGCTGTCTGAATGTTCTGCAAGACCTCCGCCAGGGCAGCTCTAACCGCGTTTGCGTCCATTGGATTCTCCAAATCAACCATTACGATCGGTAAGATAATCTTACCACATCAACCGCAGGCCACAAGCTATCTCCGTCAAATTGTTTCGGATCGAGCCACGGCACGTCGTCAGGCGAGCTTTTACGGCTTGAGCATTGTCAGAAATAGTGATATATTTCTATCATTTTGGAGCTATCGCCATGCAAACTCTCGCCAAACAAGTCCTTGAGCACGCCGCCGGATTGCCGGAGGGCACCCCTTTGGTCGCCAAAGAACTGCTGCACCTTGGTAGCCGCGCTGCCGTGGATCAAGTGTTGTCCCGCTTGGTGCAGCGCGGCACCCTGCTGCGCGCTGGCCGCGGTATCTACGTCCTGCCCGTCGAGAGCCGCTTTGGCACCCGTGCACCATCGGCCGTCAAGATGGTCGAGGGCCTGGCGAACCAGCGTGGGGAAACCATCGTGTCGCACGGCGCTGCCGCCGCCAACGCATTGGGCTTGACCACGCAGGTGCCGATGCGTGCGGTCTATCTCACGTCCGGCCCCAGTCGTCGCTTGAAACTGGGCGCGCAGATGATCGAGTTCCGACACGCGCCGATCTGGCAACTGATCTTCCCGGGGCGGCCCGCAGGCGAAGTGGTGCGGGCACTGGCCTGGCTGGGTCCGAAAAAGGCCGGGGAAGCGATCCGGAAGCTGCGCGCCAAGCTGCCGCCATCGGCGCTGAAAGAAGTCGTGTCGGCGCGGTCGCGCCTGCCAACGTGGATGGCCCAAGAGGTCAGCGCCCTGGTGACCCATGGCTGAGTTCTTCCAGCTCTCCACCGCCGAACGCTTGGAGGTGCTCGACTTGGCAGCCGACACCTCCGGGCGCCTGCCCCACCTGCTGGAGAAAGACATCTGGGTGGTCTGGTCGCTGCAGCACCTCTTTGCCGGCCCCTACGCTGATCACTTGGTATTCAAGGGCGGCACATCCTTGTCGAAGGCTTATGGCGTCATCCGGCGCTTCTCCGAAGACGTGGATCTGACCTACGACATCCGTGCCATCGCCGGCGATCTGGTGGGCGATGCGGATGCCCCGCTGCCGGCCAGCAAGAGCCAGGAGAAGAAGTGGAGCAAGGAGATTCGTGCGCGCCTATCGGACTGGGTCGGCACCGAGATCGTGCCACGGCTCAAGCACGACCTTGAGCAATATGGCCTACCGGCAACCGTGCGGGCCGAGGGCGACAAAGTGTTCATCGACTATGCACCGCTGGCCACCGGCACCGGCTATGTCGCGCCCGCCGTCATGTTGGAGTTCGGTGCCCGCTCGACCGGCGAGCCCAGCGAACCACGCGCTATCCACTGCGATGCGGCCGCGTATCTGCAGGGGGTGGAGTTTCCCACCGCCACACCGCAGGTCATGCGAGCCGAGCGCACCTTCTGGGAGAAAGCCACGGCGATTCACGTTTTCTGTGCGCAAGGCGAGTTTCGAGGTGGTGACCGCTTCGCGCGTCACTGGCACGACGTGACGCGACTGGATGCCGCCGGCTTCGCCGATGCGGCCATCGCGGACAAAGCCTTGGCTCGAGCGGTGGCCGAACACAAGAGCGTGTTCTTTGCAGAAAAGAACACGCATGGCAATGTCATCGACTATCACGCTGCCGTCGCCGGTGGGCTCCAGCTTGTACCTGATGACGACGCGTTGGCTAAATTGGCCGCCGACTATCAGCACATGGTCGATGACGGTTTGTTTCTCGATGACGCCGAACCTTTCGACGCTCTGCTGGAGCTATGCCGAGCAATTCAGAAGAAGGCCAATGCAAAGCGAGCATAGGAATAACATTTAATTGATGAAATGAAAATTTTCTGCCGGACGCATTGTTCGGTTGAAAACCATAAAGGGGGACCCTATGGATGAAGCCATCGTGGTGTTTTCACGCAAAGGGCTTTTTAAAACGCCGATCAAAGCGCGCGATATTCGCAGTCGTGAGCAGGCGCGCAAACTGTGGCCCTTGGTTGCGCCCGACGGCACGCGCCACATGGTGACTTGGGTCAGCCCCTCCTTTGAAGACAATCAACTGCGCCGACGCTCCCATTTCCGGCTCATGCCGAATGCGCGCGCTCCCGATCTCAAGCAGCGCTTTGAAGAAGAGGAGTCCGAGCGCCAGCGCCTTGTCCAGGAAAGCACGGAGCATCGTCGCGCCAAAGATATGATCGCTGCCGAACTCCACCGACGCCTGCAAGCCGGACTCGGCATGCCGTGGTGGTTCAAAGACGATGATGCGTCGGACTACCCACTGGAAGGCAATCTCCTGCTCGGCGCCGATGACGTCGTCACTGAACACCCGCTTTCAACACCCTTCGGCAGCACTTTTCGCCTCGACGTCGCGGTACTCGGCCCGCCGGTCGAGAAAACCGCGATAACTCTCGGCGGCGTGGAGATCGAGTTGGGGCATACCTTCGACGGCCGCAAGGCGCTGATCGGGAAATCGCTCGGCTTCCCCCTCATCTCCATCGACATCAGCGAAATGTCGCTGGCGGACATTACCCCCGAGTGGGCGCAAGGCGCCCTGGCGGCCACCACGCGCAGCCATGAACAGGGGCGACGCCAGACCTACATCTATCTGCACGACCTGCTCTACCCGCTCTATGCGCAGATACCCGACTTCATTGATCCGGAACGGCGCCATCAATACATCGTGTTCGCCGACGACGTCACGTTGCGGCAACTGGTGAAATGGTTCAACCGCTTGAGCAAGACGCTCGGATACCCCAACGGGGCCGTCGCTGTTTCGGTGGTTAACGGCAAGAGCGAACAGTCCCGGCTCGTGCTCGAACGGGCTGGCGAGATACTCGGGTCGGAGTGGCAACTGTTCAACGAGCATCAATGCCTGCGCCTGACCATACCGCGCCCGACAGGACCGGCTGACCTGCAAGGCCATCGCTTCCACATGACGATGGCGCGCGTGCTGCTTTCACACGCCAATGCGTTGGTCGGCTACAAGTATTCAAACGGCATCGACAACAATGATCCAGAGGACGATGTCTGGATACATCGTCACTGGGTGAAGGAGCAAGGGCTTCATACCACCCACCGGGTATTGCCCAAGCGCCTGGCCGAACCCGTCAATCGCCTCATGCAAGTGGTTGGTGATTTGCAGCAGCTCAGACACATGGAAACCGCCCTGCCCGGCCGGGTCGCGTAGCTCTACACACAACAACGAGACACTGGAGCGCGCGATGTATTTGTCAGAACTCAAGATAAAGAATTTCCGCCAGTTCGGAGCGGGCGAGCCCGTCTTCTCGGTGCAATTCCACGAGGGTGTGACCGCACTCGTCGGCGAAAACGACGCGGGGAAAACCGCCGTCATCGACGCCATCCGGCATGTCTTGTTGACCCGCGACATGGAATTCATGCGGCTGCAGGTCGAAGACTTTCATATTCAGGCGAATGGACAGCAAGTCGCCGAAATCACGATCTGCTGCAAATTGTCTGGCCTGACCACGCCGGAGAAAGGTGCGTTTGCCGAGTACCTAACCTACGAGGGTCTGGACGTTGCGCTGTATGTGCATTGGTTCGCGCGCCGACTAAGCGAAATGCCAGGCAGTCGCCGCTGGGTGGACATTGCGGTGCGCAGCGGCCCCGACGGCAGCGGCCCGGCGTTGGATGCGACCGTTCGCCAACTGCTGGCCACGGCGTACCTGCGTCCGTTGCGCGACGCCGAGCGCGAGATGTCGCCGGGGCGCGGCTCGCGCTTGTCGCAGATTCTCAACAACTTTCCCGATATGAGGAAAGGTGCGCCGTTCAACAAAGTGGCACCGCCGGTAGACGCGGTACAAGCGGCGCAACTGAGCTTGGCGGGGCTGTCCGATTACTTGCGCCATCTGGTAGACCAGCACGACGGCGTCGGCGGCGCGCAAGATGCCATCAACACCGACTATCTCGCCCACCTGTCACTATCCGGGGAAAACCTGCACGGCCGTATCAGCTTCGCCGAAGGCGGCAGTGAGGCAGCGCGCCTACGCCAGATTTTGGAGCGCTTGGAACTTGATCTGCTGGAGGGGCCCGATGGAAAATCCCGCGGCAACTACGGACTGGGCTCGAATAATCTGCTGTTCATGGCTTGTGAGCTGCTGTTGCTCGGCAAGGAGCCCGATGGCTTGCCGTTGCTGCTGATTGAAGAGCCGGAGGCACATCTTCACCCGCAACGGCAGTTGCGTCTGATGGAATTTCTTGAGACGGCCGCGCAGCCCGCGGCAGACCCAACGCGGCGCCCCGTTCAGGTCATCGTCACCACTCACAGCCCCAACTTGACATCGAAGATTCCGCTGAAGAACCTGGTGTTGCTGCACCAGCAGCGCGCGTTCTCCTTGGCCGAAGGTGAAACAAATCTGAGCGAGGGAGACTATCGGTTCCTGCAGCGATTTCTCGACGTCACCAAAGCGAATCTCTTCTTCGCGCGAGGCCTGATCGTGGTTGAGGGTGATGGCGAGTCCATCCTTCTCCCGACGCTCGCCCGGTTGCTGGGACGAGACTTGACCGAACACGGGGTATCCGTCGTCAATGTCGGCGGCACGGGCTTGCGTCGATACGCCCGCATTCTTCAACGCCGCGATGCCACCAAGGGTCTGCTCGCGATTCCGACGGCCTGCCTGGCCGATATGGATGTCATGCCCGACTGCGCGCCGGTCATTCTGGATCTAGTAGTGGACGATGCCGACCCCAAGTGGGCCAGTCCGCGGCGCAAGTGGAGCGTCAAGAAAGAGTTTGGCGCCAATGCCGCAGAGCAACTTGTCAGATTGGCCGCAAAACGTACCAAACTCAGCGTAGGAGATGCGCAGAACGTCAAGACCTTTGTCGCTGATGAATGGACCTTGGAATACGACCTGGCATTCGCTGGCCTCGCCGAAGAGGTCTACATCGCGGCCGTTCTCGCTGCCAACGATGATCCTCTCAACGACGCCAAAAAAACACGCGCTGCGGTGGAGGTCGATGCGAAAGCGGGCTATACGGCGCTCGTCGCCATGGCGGCCGGCAGTCGCGACGTACTGTGTTCCCATGTCTATGAGATGTTCTCAAGCAAGCGCGCGTCCAAGGCCATCGCTGCGCAATACCTCGCGGAGTTGTTAACCGAGAAAAAGACCAAGGGCGAAATCGATGATGCGTGGCTGTCGGCTCACCTGCCAAGCTACCTCAAGAATGCGATTTTCTTTGCAACCACGCCGATTTCACCGGTCGCCGCTGAGGCGCCGGCATGACGGAGCCTCAGAACCTGATCGACCCCGTCACCGACGACGACATTGACTGGGTCTGCCAGTTGATGAAACTGGACCCGCTCGACGCATCGCGGCGGGACTTCCTGAAGTCCCTCACGACGGTGGACGTGTCGGCATGTCCTGGCAGTGGCAAGACCACGCTCGTCGTCGCCAAGCTGGCCATCTTCGCTCGTAAATGGAAGGCCAACACACGCGGCATCTGCGTCCTCTCGCACACCAATGTTGCTCGCGAAGAAATCGAGCACCGCCTGGGCAACACCGATGTGGGCCAGCGCTTGCTCAGTTATCCGCATTTCATCGATACGATCCATAGCTTCGTCAACCGCTTTCTCGCCACCCCCTGGTTACTTTCGGCGGGATACCATGTCACAGTGATCGACAACGATCTCACCACAGGGGTGCGCCGGCGCCACCTAGGCGAGAAAGACTATTGGCGACTTAGCAAGTATCTCGAAAACAAGCATGAAAGTTTCGACGGCCTGCGCCTCGGCACGGCAAACTTTGCGGCCCCTTTGGCCGATGGCGCGTTTCCCGGTGGCCCTCACACGGAGATGTATCAGCTCGCCGCATCCGCCCTGCGGCATGCCGCCGAACAAGGCTACTTCTGCTACGACGAAATCTTCGTGCTTGGTGAAGCCCTGCTCGCGCAACAGCCCGCGCTCCCGTCTATTCTCCTGCAACGCTTTCCGTTCGTCTTGGTCGATGAAATGCAGGACACGTCTGAGCAGCAGAACAACTTCTTGCGCCGCCTCTTTCCGCGCGACTCGAATGCTGTGTGCATCCAGCGCATCGGTGATCCTAATCAGGCCATTTTTGAGGGCGGCATCCGGCCGGTCGCGGATGCGTTCCCCGACACAGCTCGCTGTGTCGGCATTGCCGACAGCTTCCGATTCGATGCCACCATCGCGGCGCTCGCTACACCTTTTGCGTACCTGCCGGTGCTGCCCGCCGGCTTGAACGGCGTCCGAGACACCGAGGTGCCTGGCCAGGGCTTGCCACACACGATCTTCGTCTTTCCTGACAACGATGCCTCCGCGGTCCTGGACGCTTTCGGCCGCCACGTACTCGCCACCTTGCCGCCGACACTGATCGGAACCTCCGCGATCACAGCGATCGGTGCGGTTCACAAGCCTTTCGAGGATGTGGGCCCGGACCATCATCACTATCCCAAAACCGTCGCGCACTACTGGGCAGGCTATCAGTCAAGCGCAAGCAAGCAGTCCTATCGTCCCAGGACGCTCGCAGAATACATTCTTGCGGCGCAGGCCCTGGCGCAGAGCGGTGGCCCGCTCCACCAATGCGTGGACAGCGTTGCTTTCGGCATTGCTCATCTCGCTAACCTACTGGCCGGCACGGCACATCTCAAGGCACACAGTCGCCAGCACCTGCAGATCGAGCGCAGACTCAGTGATGCCGACGAGGCCAAAGCCATCTATCGAAGCATATTGACGCGCTTCCTGATTGACCGGGACGCACTCACGCGCGATCTCTGGATCGCGCTGTGTCCAAACCTGAAACTGCTGGCCGCAACCTTGAGCTGCGGCGACGCGGACTCGCCCGCTGGCAATGATTTTCTGACTTGGCGCGACACCGTCAATCAGCCTCAGCCCGCGGTTCAAGATCAGGTACAAGCCGCAGCACTGAACACCTATCGATGCAGCGATGGTGGTGCCAGCGTTGATATCCGGCTCGGTTCAATTCACGCGGCGAAGGGGCAAACACATCTAGCGACGCTAGTCCTCGAAACCTTCAACAAATCCCACTTCCTGCACAGCCTGATGCCCTGGCTCGTGGGCAAACATCAGAATGGCACGAAATGCACCAACGACAAGGCAGCTCAACGTTTGCTACAAATCTATGTGGCCATGACACGGCCAACGCATCTGCTCTGCTTGGCGCTGCGCAGCGGGTCGCTTGGAGTCGGTGACGCGTACAAATCGAACCAGGAAAAATTGATCGCACGCGGCTGGCGCATCCAGCACCTCTCGCCACCGGCCGCTGCGGGAGGTGACTGAGATGCCCGACAAGTTCGTTCCCCCATCCTGGCTCGCAACATTAAGACAACACGTCGAGTCCAAGCCCTGCGTGTTGCTTCGGCTCGACGAAAGCGACAGCAGCAACCTCACCGAGTCGCGCCGGGGCTTCAACGAGTTCACATTGGCACGGCCGCATGGGCTTCTATCGGACATCAAGACGCCGACCGCGTGTGTGATCTTCGGCTCGCCGCCGGAATGGATGCACCCTGAGGAGGCGAATCCTCATGCCTACCTGGGAATCGTCAGTTCGCGGAGCCCCATCACAACCCTCGACACGCGAATCAAGATCAAGCGCGCGGTTCGTATTGAACCGGCAACGGAAGACGGCCTCGTGACTTTGCTCGGAACGGGACCGCAGGCGAGCTTGTTGCGCAAGAAACTGGAGTCGACCGCGCCCGTCATCGTGCTGTCGCCCAAGCTCAGCAGCGCGCTGATCGAATCGATGGCCGCCATCCCGGCCAACCAGGGGCCGATGCGGGCCGTCGCCGAGTCGCTTCACGTCCCCCAGCGCTACACCAATTTGTCCGCCGTGCAGGAGGATGCGGTACAGACCGCGCTGAAGGCCTTTGGCTTGACCGCGAATGACCGTGCCGAACAGGTCGAGCTTATTGACGGGCGTGCGACGGCGCTGGCACGGCTACCGATGATGGAAGACGCTGTGGACGAGCGGCCATCGCCAAGTGGCGACCAAGCCTTGCGGCAGGTTCGAACGCCGTTGATCGAAGACTCGGCGATTGAGAAGGATGCTCGATCCGTACCCGGCTACACGTTGACCTCAAGCGATCTCACCGGCCGAGCCCTTTTCAAGAAAGGACATGAAAAACTCGAAGTGTTCACCGCCAATCGTCATGACTTGGAGCATGTCTTCGGCGTTGATCTGATTTACGTGAATCTGACGAAGAAGAATATCGTCATGGTGCAGTACAAGATGTTGGAGCCCAATCGACGCATTGGCGAAGCGACCGATTGGCTGTACCGGCCGGAATCCAACATGGCGAAAGAGATAGCGCGAATGAAGCGTTTTTCCAAGCAGCATGCACCTGGGCCGTTGGAATACCGCCTCAACCCGCAAGTGTTCTACCTGAAATTCGTAAAGCGCGATGGTGCATTGAGCGGCGGCGGCATAGTCACGCCGATCGATCACTACGAACGCCTGCTCACAGATCCAGCTTGCAAAGGGCCGCGCAACGCGGTGCGAATCAGCTATGAATCCTTGGGCGGTCGGTACATGCGCCAAGGAGCCTTTCTCGACCTTATCCAGTCGGGATACATTGGCGCGCACGCAGCGACGACCGACTACCTCAGCACCTTGGTACAAGCTGTGCTGGACGGAAACCGCGCGGTCATTGCGGCCGTTCAATCTTCGCTCGACGCTGGCGAGTGATACGGGCTTCGCATGACGATGACCTCTGCTCCGCCAGCACTCATCGAAGCCATCGCAGGACTGTGGCGTCTGCCACCCCCCGGTCCGGAGAATTTGTTCGCCGCTCAGGTGTTCATCCATCTGCGCCAAACCTGTGAGCAACTTTACCCGACCGGCAGCTCCAAGGATGCTCTGAGCTTCGCGCTGCACCATGCGTTACGCGCCTTCGGGCTCCCCTGCGGCCTTCCATCCGACAAACAACACTTGGCACTCTCAACAGAAGATGCGGCGTATCGGCTGGACCAAGCGTTCCGCAATACCCAAACTTCGCGCATCCATCTCTGCCCGCTCGACTGCGCTGACACGCTGTCGCCTTTGGCCTTTGGCCCGGCCAGCGTGCGGACTTTCACAGCATCCGAACTGGAAGCATTGGTGAACCTCCCGCAATTACAACGCAAATACCCTTCCTGGAAGATGGATAGTCAACGCCTCGCTTCATTCACTTGGCTGATTGTGAAAGAGGAGACAAGGCTTATTGGAGAACCAGGCCAGCGGGCTGTGCCGGTGTTGTACGAAAGCCTTGATCGGGATTTCGGTGCTATCGAACCTCATCAGCAGCGCTTCCCGCCTGCTGTCGAAGTAGCCCTGTTCACACTACTGCTCGCCCCTTGGGAGCAATGGGTCCAATACACCGACATTGACTGGCGCCCCTTCCGCACGCCATGGGTATATACGACGGACAACGACGTGTTCCCTCACCGCCCAGCGCCACCATCGTCGGAAACCCTCAGTTGGGAGCCTTGCATCTACGTTGACAAGTACGGAGAGGAAGTGGAGTCGGAACGACCCGTCTATTTGCCGCTTTCCGACGCGGCGGCAGATGCTGTTTTATGGGTGAATGACGCGGCCTGGGCTGAAGTGCTCGGTGCCGAACAGGCGCTGATCTTCGGGAGGCCGGTCGCACACTTCCTGATCCGCGCATTTCTGTCCAGCGGTATCGACGAGTTTCTCGCGCACATCACGGTGATCGAGGCTGGCCTCGGGACCAAAATCGATCACGATGCGAAAAACCGCCTCAAACTCAACGGCAATAATCAGGGTGCGGCGTTCCGCGTTGCAACTCGGCTTTCTGCCTTGCTTGGCGACAAGGCGCATTCCACGGATTTTCGGCGTCTGTTTGATGCACGCAGCGAATTTCTCCACGGGCGCACCATGCGTTCCATTGCAAGCTCCGACAGAGTGCTGGCTCGTAAGCTTGCCAGACAAGTGGCGAGAGAACTGGTGAAGATGGCAACGTGCGAGCCGACGTTACCACGCGAGGTTTTCTTGCAGCGATTGTTGGATGCTGGCCTGAACCTATAGACAGCCGAGAGGTCCGCCAAGCGTGGTGTGCGCACCGTCTACTGTATCAAACTGCGCTGGACCCTCACTTCGGGTGACGTCATGCAAGGTTCCTGATTAGTCTTTCATCGAATTCATTCGAGCGTGCCGGCGCGCTTGGCGCCGTCGGGCTCGCGGGCGGTGCCCCGCGCCTCGTGCCGAGTCACGGCCATGCGGCTTTGATCCCTGACGCCTCCGGCCCTTTGTGCCTGCGCGCGCCGCTTGCCGTTGAGGCAGAGGAGTGTGCGGAGGAGCGGCCTTGCTGTTCCCTTCAACGTACCACGCCGTTCTCGCCGTCAAGGGCTGCGCGTGCCTGGCACGCTGGCGTCCATGCGGCCGTCTGCGACCCCTGACTGCTGCGCTGCGCCGTGTTCCTCCGGTTCCGGGCAATTCCGCCCGATTCGGACAGGAGCACGATCATGTCACAACTTTCTCTTTCCCTCGATTCTTCCCTTCTCGTTCGCGATGTCGCGGGCGACTACCGTCCGGCCAACGCCGACGAGGTGTTGCAGGCGGCGCGGCGTGTGCTGGCCGGGCAAATGCGCGGCTGCGAAGCGCTGACCTCGCCGCAGGTGGTGCGCGACTTCCTGCGGGTCAAGCTGGGAACGCTGGAACACGAGGTGTTCGGCGTCATCCACCTGGATGCGCAGAACCGCGTCATCGACTACGTCGAGATGTTTCGCGGCACGGTGAGCCAGACATCGGTGTATCCGCGCGAGGTGGTCAAGGAGGCGTTGGCCAGGAACAGCGCTGCGCTGCTGCTGGTGCACAACCACCCATCGGGTGCAGCCGAGCCCTCGCGGGCCGACGAAATGCTGACGCAGACGCTCAAGTCGGCGCTGGCGTTGGTGGACGTGCGGGTGCTGGATCACCTGATCGTCGCCGGTAGCGCCATTTTGAGTTTTGCCGAACGCGGGATGCTGTAGCCCGAGGGGGCTTTGCCCCCTTTTTTGCTGTGTCCTTGGTTTGGCGAAAAAGCAGCGCGCTGCGCTTGCCTCCAGGGGTCGGCTGACGCCCACCCCGCCGCGCAAGTTTGGCGCCCCGCAAGACCGCCGAACAGGCTGCGCCTGATCGGCCTGCGCACATTACCGTTTTCGCGCTGCGCGCTTCGGTCACTTCCATCAAGGCGTGCCTCCGGCACGCAATGGCGCTCGCCGCGCGGCGTTGGTCCGGCGCATTTCTGGCCGTAGGCCGGTCATCCGTCTTTCCCGCTCCTTCATCACCAATCCCGCGACCGTAGCCAGCGGTGCCTGTCCGTCAAGGCGCGCAGGGCCGTGTCCTCGCCTGCGGCTGCGGGCCGCACCCCCCTGCGCTTTCCTCCTTGACCGCCAGTCCCTCGCCGGACCGGTTGTTCGCGGGCGATGAACTCAGGAAAGACGGCGGCAACGGCGACCAGCCCAGGTCACTGCGCCGAACAAACCGAAGCCAACACCGGGCTCCGAATCTTGGAATCCGGTCAGCTTTGAAACCACAACCTGTAACCACTGGAGAAATAGCATGCAACTCAGTTCCCGTTTCGCAAACGCTACACCCATCTTACGTGCCGACCATCCGCTATCGGATGATCAGATTCGCAGCGTGGCCCCTTCCATCTTCGCGGAGGAAAAGCATCAGAGCCGATCCGACCGCTACACCTATATCCCGACCGGCGAGGTATTGAGTGCCCTGCGCAAGGAAGGCTTCCTGCCGTTCATGGTTTGCCAGACGCGCGTACGCGATACCGGCAAGCGCGAACACACCAAGCACATGCTGCGGCTACGCCACGCAGCGCAGATCAATGGCGCGGAGGCCAACGAAATCATTCTTCTTAACTCGCACGACGGCACCAGCAGTTATCAGATGCTGGCGGGAATGTTCCGTTTCGTTTGCAGCAATGGGCTGGTATGCGGCGATACCGTGGCCGACCTGCGCATCCCGCACAAGGGCGACGTGATCGGCCATGTGATCGAAGGCGCCTACGATGTGCTGGACGGGTTCGAGCTGGTGCGGGAACGCCGGGAAGACATGGCCGCCATCACGCTCAAGCACGGCGAATCAGAGGCATTTGCCCGCGCCGCGTTGTCGCTGAAATACGATGACCCAGTCAAGCCTGCGCCCATCACGGAAACACAATTGCTGCAGCCTCGACGCCGGGACGACGACCGGCCCGACCTGTGGAGCACGTTCAACCGCGTGCAGGAAAATCTGGTGCAGGGTGGGCTATCTGCACGCACGGCCAACGGACGCAGGAACCGCACCCGCGCCATCCAGGGCATTGACCAGAACGTCAAGGTCAACCGGGCGCTGTGGATACTGGCCGAAGAGATGAAGCGGCTCAAAGGCTGACATCCGAGGGGGCTTTGCCCCCTCACTTCTACGCAACGCAACGGCGGAGGCATCCAACGCCGCCGCGCCGCCCGGCCTTGTCAGCCCGGGCGGCGTAGTGACAGTCGGAAACCGACTGCCCGATGGTGAAATGGCTTTCGCCATCTCTGTTTTTGTTCATCCGTCCAATGAGTTCGCCATGCTTTTGATTGGGCAATACGACGATCCCGTACAAATTTTCCTGGCGTCTCCCGGCCGCGCCGGGTTGTGCAATCACGCGCCTTACCCGATGCTGGCGGGCAAACTGCCATAAACGACGGCGGCTCACCGATAAGCCGTCCACCGTGCCGAGACCTAGCCACGCCGCGATCGATCAAGCCCGCGCCAATGCGCGAGTGGGGTTCATCCTGGATGATTCGGAACTGACCTTGACGATGAATGGGTGCGTGCCGGCGACGCTTCTGTGCAGGGATGCCTGAGCCATGCTGCCTTTCGGTGAGGATCACACCCAACGGCGGCCTTGGCTTGTCGTGAATCCTGGCGAGGCACCGGCTGCGCCTCGGGCTTCATGGCTGCAACCTTCCGGCTCAACAAATTTCCCCGGCACTGCGTGCCTTCCTCGCGCAACAAATTTCTTGCTCCTCCCGGTCCTCCACTGCGTTACGGCCGCTGCGCGATGCAGCCCGCCCGTACCTCGCCCTTCGGATCACCGACAAGGCCGCGATGGGCGCGACCTTGCACCACCAAAAGGAGATTCATCATGGCAAACATCGGCACCTTCACCGCACAGAACGACAGCTTCACCGGCACGGTTCGCACCCTGACGCTCAACGTCAAGGTCAAATTCATTCCGAACACCAAGGAGAGCGAGAACGCCCCGGACTACCGCATCGTCGCCGGCAACTTCGAGATCGGCGCGGCGTGGAAGAAAATCAGCAAGGCGGAGCGGCCCTACCTGTCGGCGACCCTGGATGATCCGTCGTTCCCGGCGACCATCTATGCCCGCCTGGTCGAAGGCGAGGACGGCGCGCACAACCTGATCTGGTCGCGCAGCAAGGGCGACTGATCGCCACCCCTTCGCGCCCCGCCAAGCGGCGGGGCGCTTTCGTGTTCAGCGTCCGCGTTGGACGCATTTCCGGAAAAACGCAATTGCGGCTTCGTGCATCCGTTGTTTTACAGGGAAGCGGTTTCGATATTTTCAGGGATCGAGATTCCGTGCGTCCCCCGGCTGATGCCGGGGCGCGCTGTCGTGCTGCGCATCGAGCCGCCATTGGCGTCTCGCCCCTTCGGCTTCCATCACTGACGCCTGCGCGCTTCGCTTGCTGTAGCGGGCAACGGTGGGGGGGCTGGCTTGCTGTTCCCTTCACCTTATCACGGCGTTCTCGCCGTCAAGGTCTGCGCGTGCCTTGCACGCTGGCGTCCTGCGGCCGTCTACGAACCCTGACGGCTGTGCTGCGCCGTGCAGCTTGTCACGGTCCCGGGCAATCCCGCCCTGAATCCTTCCAAGGAGAAGACCATGAAGAAGCTCATCACCGACGAACAATGCGCACAACTTCTGGCCAACGGCCGGCAGTCCCTCGACAACAACGACTTCGACCCACCGCCTGTGGTCAAGCTGTTCACCCCTGACGCGGGCGCGACCTGGCTGCTCACCGAAATCGACCCGGACGACCATGACCATGCCTTCGGACTCTGCGACCTCGGGCAGGGCTTCCCAGAGCTGGGCTATGTGAGCCTGGCCGAGTTGCAATCGGTGCGTGGCCCGCTCGGCCTTCCGGTCGAGCGGGATCTGCACTTCATTGCAACGAAGGCGATCAGTGCCTATGCGCGTGAAGCGCGGCTCGCGGAGCGCATCGTGACGTAGCCGTCACGCGGGCGCTGCCGCTGGGCAGCGCCCTTCTCGCTTATTTGCCCTTCTGGGCCTGGATGACGGCCAGCTCGCGCTGCACGCGCTCGATGATTTCGTCCACCCCTTTGCTGTCGCCGCCATAGGCCAGCGTCAGCAGCGTGAGCGGATGCACGTTCATGACCTCGCACAGCTCGGCGACTTTGCTCAAGGTCGGGCTTTTCAGGCCACGTTCGAGCGAACTCATGTACGTGCGGCTCGACACGTCAGAGAAAGCTTCCTGGCTGAGGCCACGGGCTTTTCTGACTATTTTGAGCGCCGCAGGGAATGAGTTCTTCGATGTCATCAAATCGTTTCATGTAAAACGACGATGACACCCGATAGCGCCCTATAGGACTACAATCTATAGTGTTCATTTGGTGGTCTTCCCTGCCTAAACTTGTGTCGGACGTGTCTATGCTGAAAGCCGCTTTTACTGAAATCATAGGTTCTGTACCTACGCATTCGTCGATTCGTACCTCCACGGATTCTGTGGAATCCGCTTTGGCGATTTGGCGCAGAAGCGCACTTGCACAGTCACGCTTTGGCGCATCAGCACGTTTGCGCAAAACTAACGCCCCGTTGATCGTGACCACTTGCGCGCAGCGACCATGAAACCACTCATCACCGACGATCACCTCGCCCAACTGCTGGACAACGGCGCCGCCGCCGCGCGCGGCGAGAAGCGCGACCCGTTGCCAGTAGTCAAGCTGTTCACCCTGGACGCGCATGCGACCTGGCTATTAACCGAACTCGATCCCGACGATGGCGACACCGCCTTCGGCCTGATCGACCTCGGCATGGGCACGCCGGAACTCGGCCACGTGCGACTCTCCGTCCTGGAAGGCATTCGCGGGCCACGGAACCTGGCCGTTGCACGCGATCTGCATTTCACGCCACGGCGGCGACTGTCTGAATATGCCCGGCTGGCTCGGGCCGACGGATCGATCACCGACTGATCAGTCCCTGACGGCCCGTCGCTGACAAGCCACTCCATGCAATGCCACGACGGTTCGCATTGCGTCTTCTTGGGTCTGGGTCCAGACCGAATTTGTATTGATCGCCACTCAGTACAGCAACGGTGCAACGCTGTCGCAAATAGTGCGAATGCCCGGCCCGTTGTCGGCCACCTTGTCGATTGATTTCCTTCCATCCGAGGAAGTTTCGCCATGGCAGATTCAAGCGCCGTTCACTGGCATCCAAGCGCAGCATACCTGTACATCCTGCATCTGGACGGCCCCGCGCTGGCTTGGGAATATCTCCGACGCAACCCGGAATACCGGCGCGCCTGGCAACGCCACCGGCGCCATCCGCAGCACGAGGCGCTTCGCTGGGGCTTGCGCCTGCTGGAAGACCCCGCGCGCGATGCGCGCGACGCGCACCCTGACTGGTTCCCCGATCCATCCTCGGTAGTCCAGGTCTATCCCGATGCCGATCCCACGGCCGATGCGCTGCCGTTCCATCTCTGGCGCTTCCCCGGCCGCAAGAACCTGACGCACGACGGCAAACGCCTAGTGCTGACCATCCAGTTCATCGACCACATGCTGCGCATGGCGATATCGCCCGCACTGGAAGACGGCATGGCTTACGCCTATGCCGTCCGCGCAGGTTGCCAGCTTCGCGAGCGCTGGCGCGCAATCGAAGCCGAGCTGGCGATGCTCGACACCGCCACCGCACGCCGCACCGCGATCGCCACAAGCAGACCAGGCCGCACGTCAATGCTTCACATGCGCACCCTGCAGGCGCTCGACGGCACGCTGGCAGGCGCCTCGCAGCGCGGCGTAGCCGAAGTGTTGTTTGGCGCCACCGCCGTCGCCGAGCGCTGGTACGACGACGGCGATTTGCGCGCCCAGATTCGCCGCCTCATCCGGCGCGGTCAAATGCTCATGGGAAGCGAATACCGCCACCTACTGCAACTCGGCAGCCCAGCACAGGGACGTTAGCTCGATCGCGCAAAACGTCCCTGCGCAGAACGCCTGACTTTCCCGAGACTGCTTCCATCCGGCGGCGATTGCTTCGTCGGCGATCTTGACCGATGGAGGCCCATGCCATGAGACCCGCACCGTTACGGCCGTATCCTGTACCCGCTGCGACCACGCAGCCTGCCCAGACCACGCAGTCTGCGCGCTACCTGACTAACAACGAGGCTGCTGAGTTCCTGCGGCTGTCCCCGCGCACGCTGGAAAAACAGCGCGTCATCGGCGGCGGGCCGCGCTTTCGCAAATTCGGCCGGCGCGTGATGTACGCCATCGCCGACCTCGAAGCCTGGGCGGACTCGCGCAGCTTCGAGATGACCTCCGACCCCCAATATACCGAGCAACACGCCGCGCGCCGTTCCGGCCCGCGCTGATCTGGCGATGGACACTGCATTCAATGGTCATCGGACACGACCCGCAGCGCGAGCAGCTCGAATTGTTCCATGCTTTCTCGGGCGAACTGCCGGCGCGCGATGCGCAAGACCTGATGGCCTACCCGTTCTTTTCGCTCGCCAAGAGCAAGCGCACGGTGCCGATCGACTTCCGCGCGCGCGACGTGACCGTGCGCGTGGAGGGCACGGCCGAGTATGGCTTGGCGACCATCTGGGATGCCGACATCCTGATCTGGGCCGCCAGCCAGATCGTCGAAGCGCGCGATGCGGGCATCCGCTCGTCGCGGCTGATGGCGGCCACGCCCTACGAGATCCTGCGCTTCATCGGGCGCGGCACGTCGCTGCGCGACTACCAGCGCCTCAAAGCCGCCTTGGATCGCTTGCAGTCCACCAGCGTGGCCACATCCATTCGCCAACCCAATGCGCGGCGCCTGCACCGCTTCTCGTGGATCAACGAGTGGAAGGAACGCGCGGACGGCCAGGGCCGGCCGCTGGGCATCGAACTGATCCTGCCGGACTGGTTCTATGCCGGCGTGCTCGAAGAGAGCCTGGTATTGACCATCGACGCCAACTACTTCCGCCTGACCGGCGGAATCGAGCGCTGGCTGTATCGCCTGGTACGCAAGCACGGCGGCTGGCAGCGCGAGGGCTGGCGCTTCGACTTCCCGCACCTGCATCGCAAGTCCGGAAGTCTGGCGCGCTTCACCGACTTCGCCTACGACCTGCGTTGCATCGTGGCGCGGCAACCCTTGCCGGGCTATACGCTCGCCATCCTGCGGCCAAGACATGGGCCGGAGGTGCTGACCTTCCGCGCCGTGCCGTCCACGGCACCGCTGCGCCCCGGAGGCAGCTTCGGTGCCGGCGCAGTGCCTGTGGAAAAACGGTGAATCCGCTCGTGCTATCGGAAGTGGGAATCCTCGTGCTATCAGGAGTGGCCCTGTCGTGCTATCGGGAGTGCGAACCTATCGCAAAGCCTTGCACAACGGGGGGTTCGGCGTTTCCTAACTTAGGTTCTAACTTTGAATCTATAAAACTAACGATAAGAAGGCCCTGCGCGCTGTGGATAAACCGAGGCAGCGCATCGTGATCATCGCGCTGCTCAACCAGAAAGGCGGGGTCGGCAAGACCACTATCGCCACGCACATCGCGGGCGAGCTGGCGATGCAGGGCAGATCGGTGATCCTGCTCGATGCCGATCCCCAAGGCTCAGCGTTGGACTGGACGCAGCGCCGCAGCCAGAACGGCTTGCCCAGGCTGTTCGGTGCTGTCGGCCTGGCAAGGGAAACCCTGCATCAGGAAGCGCCCGAACTCGCCAGGCGCTGCGATCACATCGTGATCGACGGCCCGCCCCGCATCGCCGCCCTCGCCCGCTCCGCGCTGCTCGCGGCTGATCTCGTGCTGATTCCCGTGCAACCCAGTCCCTACGACGTGTGGGCCAGTTCCGAGATGGTGTCGCTGATTCGCGAAGCGCAGGTGTTCCGGCCAGCGCTGCGCGCGGCCTTCATCATCAACCGGCGCGTCAGCACCACGGTGATCGGACGCGAGGCACGCAGCGCACTCGCCGATCAACCGCTGCCATCGCTGCTCTCGGAAGTTCGGCAACGCATCGTGTTTGCCGACAGCGTGGCCAGAGGTCAGCTTGCGCGCGAACTCGACGTGGACAGCATTGCCGCGCGCGAGATCGCGGCGCTCACCGATGAAGTCTTGAGGATGGCGCGATGAAGAACGGCAAACGCGTTGCGATTGGCGCACGGCCGCCCGCCAATCCACAGGCCGATGCCTGGGTGCGCCAAGGCGACGGTGTAGACATCGGCAAGACCGATCTCTACACTGCCCGACTAACCATCGACGTGACGCCGGCGCTGCGCGCCCGCATCAAGGTCGAAGCATTCACCCAGGGCTCCACGGTGGCCGAGATGCTGCGCGCGCTGCTGGAGCGCGAATTTGCGGAGAAGCAGCCATGAGTGCGCTGCCGCAGGCAGCCAGCAACGCGCCGCCAATACCACGTCCCGTGCTATCGAGCGTCACGGACGACACGCCGCTGACAAGGGTGTCGCTGGCGTTTGTCGCACAGCGGATCAACCTCTATCTACGATTCGGCCATCCGGTGCGCGAGCTGCGGCTGGACCGCTGGCGGCACTGCGCGATGTTTCTTCCTGCTGCGCTGTTCTGCCGCGTGCGTTGGGAGTCCAACGACTACGGTACGACGCGCTGGCAGCTTATGGTGATGCAGGCATGCACGCCGCTCGATGCGGTGCAGCGCATCGCCGGCATCCGGCCCGGCGCGCGCCTGTTGCTGTGCGCCGAGGGCGAGCAGCAGGTGCAGTCAGTGCTGCCACAGATCGACGCCATCGAAGCGCTCGGCGTCGATCCGGTGACCGTGTCCCCCGCGTACTGGCGCACGCTAGGTAACCGGCTGGCCGCACGCTTACCGCTGCCCAGCTACACCGCCGAGCGGCATGCGGCTTACCTCGCTGGCGAGGTGTTGCGATGAACACCCGCCGCCCGGTTGTCGTGCTCATCAGCCTCGGTATCGCTGCGCTTGCCTGGCCGTCGCTGTACACACCCGTTGCGCGCATCGTCTACAACCCGAGCGACAGCGTACCGCGCGGTTGGTACCGCATTGGCCCACCTGATGCGCTGCACATCGGCGACATTGTTCTCGCCCGGCTTCCTGCGGAAGCCGCCGCGCTGGCTGCGCAGCGTGGCTATCTGCCTCTGCACATCCCGCTGCTCAAACGCATCGGCGCGATGTCGCCGCAGCAGGTGTGCATCGAGGGCCGCATAGTTCGCATCGACGGCGTGGCGGTAGCTGGTGTCCGTGCAACAGATGGCCGTGGCCGTCCACTGTTGGCCTGGCAGCAATGTCGGCGACTTCACGACGGCGAGCTGTTTCTGCTCAGTGCAACAAATCCGGTGTCGTTCGACAGCCGGTACTTCGGTCCCGTTGATGTCTCCGCTGTGATCGGCAGCGCGCAGCCCTTATGGACGTGGAGCACGCTATGAACGTGCAGCGCCGCATGCAGTTCTCCGTGCAGTCTCACCGCATATCGCTTGCGCCACAGCTTGCGGCTGCGGTGCTTCACCCATGCAGGCAATCGCAGCCCACCCGTCGGAGCCGGTCGCGTCAGCGATCGGAAAAGACGGAGGGCAAGATAAAAGGACGCGGCACCCTGGTGCGCGTAAAACCTTGTCTGCACGTGGGTTGGCGCGGCACGCGCTTTGGGCGGCCGTGTGCCGTGCGCGGCGCGGAGGTCGCGTCCGCATTGATCGAATGGCGTGCGTGGCCCGCTGAACTTGGCAGTGCTGCGCTGTAGTTCATGCGATGAGCAAGAAGGACGATGACCGTTTCCGTGTTCGCCCAGGCGCCCCCGGAAACCGTCAGCAGAAGTTCGTTTCGCAGGTTTTGAAGGAGGTCAGCAAGGCTGGCGGGAAGTCACCACGCAAGCCGGGAGCCCGGCCCGGCGCACGCCTTGGTCGCGGGCATGTAGCCGCCCGCTTCACCGGCCGCTCTGCGCAGCCTGGCTCACGGCGCGTCACCATCAAGACCCGGCTGGTGAATCTCAAGCAAGCCGGATCACGCTCGACCACCACGCACCTGCGCTACATCGAACGCGATGGCGTGGGCCGCGATGGCGAACCGGGCCAGGCCTATGGACCGACAACGGATAACGCCGACTTGGCCGCCTTCGAGGAACGCGGGCGGGAGGATCGGCACCAGTTCCGCCTCATCGTCTCACCGGAGGATGCCGAGCAGCTCGACGACCTGCGTACCTACACCCGTCACCTGATGAGCCGTATGGAAGCCGATCTGGGGACGAACCTGGACTGGGTGGCGGTGAACCACTGGAACACCGACAACCCGCACACCCACGTCGTGCTGCGCGGCAAGGACGATACGGGCAAAGATTTGATCATCTCCCACGACTACATCGCGCAAGGGATGCGCGAACGAGCCGCCGAACTGACGACCGAATGGCTGGGGCCGCGCACCGAGTTGGAGATAAAGCAGAGTTTGCGGCGTGAGGTCGATCAAGAACGCTGGACCAATTTGGACCGCACGCTGCAACGTGAAGCGAGAGGTGGGCTGATTCACATGAATCAACCCGCCAGCGATCCATCGCGTAGGCGGCAACGCGTGCTATTGATCGGACGACTGCAACGCTTGCAGCACATGGGGTTGGCGCGCGAGTCATCGCCCGGCGTGTGGGCCGTCCAGGCCGATGCAGAACAGGTTCTTCGGATGATGGGCGAGCGCGGCGACATCGTGCGCACCATGCAGCGGGCCATGAGCGGTGTGCCACGCGAGTTGGCGGTATTCGCGCCTGGCGAAAACGCTCGCCCCGTGGTCGGCCGGGTCGTCACCAAGGGCATGGCCGACGAGTTGTACGACCGGGGCTATCTCGTGGTCGATGGCATTGATGGCAAGGCACACTACGTTGCCCTGAATGCCAAGGTGCAGCTGGAGCAGTATCCGGTGGGGGCGGTGGTCGAAGCACGCGGGTCGGCCGAGATTCGCGCGGCCGACAAGACCATCACCGCGCTCGCGGTCGATGGCCTGTACCGCACCGACCATCACCTGACGATGGCCACGGCCCAGGCCACGCCTATGCACGACCCCAAGGAGGTGGTTGATGCCCATGTGCGCCGACTGGAAGCACTGCGCCGGGCGGGCATTGTCGAGCGCGTGGCCGAAGGGGTCTGGCGGGTGCCGACGGACCTGCCCGAGCGAGGTCGGCAATACGATGTGCAACGGCTGGGCGGCGTGTCGGTGGAACTGCGTTCACACCTGCCCATTGAGCGGCAAGTCCGCGTGATCGGCGCGACCTGGCTGGATCAGCAGTTGATCGGCGGTGCCAGCGGCATCGCCGACAATGGCTTCGGCGGCGAGGTGCGCGATGCGCTACGGCAGCGGTCGGATTTCCTGATCGAACAGGGGCTGGCCGAGCGACGCGGACAACGTGTAATTCTGGCACGCAATCTGTTGACGACGCTGCGTGGGCGCGAGATCGACGCCGCCGCTAAAACCATCGCCGCGGAAACCGGCCTCACGCATCGCCCTGTGGCCGACGGCGAGAGCGTGACCGGAGCCTATCGTCGCAGCGTGCAACTCGCCAGCGGGCGCTTCGCGATGCTCGATGACGGCATGGGTTTCAGCCTGGTGCCGTGGAAACCCGTGATAGAACAACGGCTGGGGCAAACCTTGATCGCCGTGGCGCGTGGTAGCGGGGTGTCGTGGGAGTTCCGGCGGTCGCGCGGACCAAGCGTCACGTGACGGTTTCCGCCCACCAAACAGACGCAGATTTTTGCGACATGCCTCGATTGAGACAGCCAGTGACGGAAACAGCCTACGCCAAGATGGACTGCCGATGATGCTGTGGAAAATATGGCGCTACCGGCAACCCGTGCCGCGTTAAATTACTCCTTGGTAGGCTCGGCGGAAGGTGCGGCGGCTTCACGCTGACCCTTAAGCTCATCCATCATGCGCTGAAGCATGGTCTCGGCCAGTGACCGACGCGCCTCGGGATCCAGTTCCGAGAACATCATGGACATGCAGCGCGGCATCATGTTCTGCATGAATTCCATTCGATCCTCCGTCCTCATTTCCTTGAACACGTTGTCCATCATGGTTTCCATCATGTGCGGCATGTCCTCCGGCGTCATCATGCCGGACATCATTTTCTCCATCATCTTCGCCATCATGCCCCTGCCCATCGCCATGGGATTGAATCCCCCTTGGCCGGGCTGAGATTCTCCGCCTGCCTTGGTGTCCTGGTCTTTCGGTTCCATGTTGGTCTCCTGGTGAATGACTCAATTGGTTCTGCAGTCGCTATGGATTTTCAGCCCGGACTTTCTTGGCCAGCAGCCTCGGGTTGCTCGCACCGATCGTCATGGCGACGCTGATTGCCTCGTCGATCTCGGCATTGCTGGCCTGAAGTTCTTTAAGCACGCCGAGGGCGTATTTCGTGCAGAACTCGCAACCCGCGCCCAGCGCCGCGCCGAGGCAGATGAGGTGGCGGGTTTTCCGGTCCAATGCGCCCTCGGGGCCGTAGACGGCGGCATGAAAACGGTTGTAGTTCTCGATGATTTCGTCGTGATTGTGGGCCATGGTTCGCTCCTTTCCGAATCAGTTTGCGCGGACGAAGATGGCCCCGTAGTGATAGGGGCGCAACTCGACTAGAGTTTCCAGCTTGAAGCCGGCCGGCTCGACGACCGCGCGGGTCTGCTCCGGCGACATGCGCAGTTCGGTGCTCGGTCCGCGCGGCTGACCCAGAACGGTCGTCTCTTCGCGCGGTCGGACGTGCCAATTGACGATGGCAAAGCGGCCATTGGGCTTTAGGGCCGCAGCGACCTCACGGGAGAGCCCCGTCTTGTCCGGTGCACCGTGGAAGGTGTTGGCGATCAGGACATAGTCCGCCGGTGCGTCCAGCAGACGGCTCAACTCCATGGCGTCTCCGAGCAGCCAATCGCAATTCGGCAGTCCCTCGCATGCGGCCTGCGCCTGCTCCAGCATCTCCGGGTCGAGGTCGAAGCCGACGACGCGCCCCGGCTCCACCTGCCGGGCAATGGCGCCGGTGAAATAGCCGTAGCCGCAGCCCAGATCAACAACTTTCATTCCCGGTTTGATACCCAGGGCCTGGCTTACGCCTTCGGGGTCGGGCCACAAGGCATGCCACCAATTTCGATCCGGCATCACTGTGGCTGGGAACAGTTTGTCCTGAATCATCATTCGAGTTCCTTCTTCATTCGCTGGTACTCCTCTTGGCTGATCTCGCCTCGGGCGTAGCGCCGGTCAAGAATCTCTCTGGCGCTTTCCTCCCTGTCGCGCGTCCCGCGCCAGCCACACATCGGCCCGCCGCCGCGGAAAAGGAAAAGCAGCATCACGACAAGAAAGATCAGCGGAAATATCCACATCAACGGGAACCATCCCCACGGTCCATATGGCCACATGACTATGCCTCCTTGGTTCTTGCCAACGCCGAATGGCGCTTGGCCGGCTTGCTGCTCTGATGGGCCTCACCTGAAACCGCGCTTTGGCGCGCCTCCAGCCACTGCTTGAGGTCGTGCAGGATGCGCAGCAGTTCGGGGTCGGCGAGGCAGTAATAGATGAACGGTCCGCGACGCTCGGCGCGCACGAATCCCGCCTCGCGCAGCACGCGCAAGTGGAACGAGACGTTAGTTTGCCCCAGACCCGTCGCATTGATGATGTCCGTCACAGGACGGCATTCGAGGCCCAGGCCGCACAGGATGCGCAGCCGGTTCGACTCCCCGAGCACCTTGAGTGCCGGGATAATCCGCTCTTGGTCGTGTTCTGGAAAATTCATTCTTTAATATAAAATTGGGCGTATATAAATTAATACTCATATTAGCCGAAACTGGATTGGCGTCAAGTATTCGTTTCGGGGGACGGATAGCAAAAGAGACTGTCTGCTGACCACGCCAAGTAATAGCTCGGACGTAGCAGATCGGCTCCTGGTCTCACGGCGCGTGGTTTCAGAAGCGCTGTACCGGCTCAGGTACACGGACATTGACCCAATAAGAGACTACGTTTTATCATTATCGCAATCGTCTAAATGAAAGAGGTATCTCCAGTGAATTCGACCGTAAAAGTCATTGCCAGCCCGGTGTGCAATGTCACCTGCTTCGAGCGGGAGAAGGTCGACCGCATCAAAGTCGAGCTTGCCAAAGAAGAGCCCCTGCTCCCCCAACTCGCCGAGTTGTACAAGCTACTCGGTAACACGACGCGGTTGAAGATTCTGCTGGCGCTCGCCCAGGGCGAGCTGTGCGTGTGCGATGTGGCGCACGTGCTCGGGCTTACCGTGGCGGCGACCTCGCACCAGTTGAAACTGCTGCGCGACCAAGGATGGCTGACCATGCGCAACGACGGCAAGATGGTCTATTATCGGCTGCAGGTCGCGGGACTGCTGACGGCGCTCAAGGGTGAAATGCGTTTGCTGGAAGAACGCTTGGCCTGAGCGCCATCTCAATGAGAGATCAGCATATGGAATTGGGAACATCGCAGGACAGCCGCCAAGCCAATGTCGAGAAGACCACGGTCGATCTGCGGGTGGATGGCCTGTGCTGCACCGAGTGCGCGGTCGCGGTGGAAAAGGCGCTGGCCCACCGGCCCGGCGTGCGGCAATACCGCATCCTGACCGCGGCCGAGAAGGTGCAGGTGGACTTCGATCCCCGTCGCGTGAGCGCCGAGGAAGTGGCCCAGAGCATCGCCGCGCTCGGCTACAAGGTACATCCGGTCGGGACGCCGGTGGCCCAGGCGCTCAAGTCACCGCGCCTGTTCAAGGCAGACACGGTGCGCTTTACCTTCGTGGCGGTGGTGGCGCTGATCGCCCTGCTCGAAATCGGCGGTGAGTATCTGGGCTGGTTCGAGGCGGCCAAGGCGCGCATCCCGCTACCGGTATTGCTGACGACCATCGCGCTCGGCGGCTATCCCATCTTCAAGCGCGCTGCCCTCGGGCTGATCCACAGGCAGATCAACGTCGACACGATGATGAGCGTGGGCATTCTCGGCGCGGCCGTTGTCGGCCAATACACCGCCTCCATGCTGATCGTGTTCTTCATGAACATCGCGCATTATCTGGAGGAGTTCACGACGGGCAAGTCGCGCAAGGCCATCCAAGAGCTGATCCGGCTGTCGCCCAAGACCGCGCGGATCAAGCTCGACGGGCGCGAAATCGAGGTCGCGGTCGAGGCGCTCAAGCCGGGCGACGTGGTGGCGATCCGCCCTGGCGAACAGATCCCGGCAGACGGCGTCGTGGTGAGTGGGCGTAGCGCGGTCAACCAGGCCTCCATCACCGGCGAGAGCGTGCCAGCGGAGAAGCAGCCGGGGGACGAGGTCTACGCCGCGACCTTCAACGAACTGGGGTATGTCGAGGTCCGGGTCATGCGCGTCGGGCCGGACACCACCTTCGGCAAGATCGTCCGGCTCGTCGAAGAAGCCGAGGCAGTCAAGGCGCCCATCCAGAAATTCGCCGACCGTTTCACCACTTGGTTTCTCCCTACGGCCATCGGGGCCGCAGTTCTTACGTACCTCATTTCGGGCGAACCCCTGTTCGCCATTGCAGTATTGGTCGCGGCCTGCCCCTGCGCCGTAGGGTTGGCGACACCGCTTTCGGTGGTGGCGAGTGTGGGCAGCGGCGCGCGCCACGGCCTGCTCATCAAGGGCGGGCTCTATCTCGAAACGCTCGCCAAGGTGGACTGCGTGGTGATGGACAAGACCGGCACCGTCACCTTCGGCCGGCCGCGGGTCACCGAGGTGATCGCCGTGAACGGCTTGCCGCAAGACGAGCTTCTGCGCTACGCGGCCTCGCTCGAAAAGAACTCCGAGCATCCCATCGCCGCGGCGATTCTCGATCATGCCCGCGCCAAGGACGTCGCCGTTCCCGATCCGGAAGGCTTCGAGTATCTCGTGGGCAAAGGGTTGCGCGGCACCGTGCGAGGCAAATCCGTGCTCCTCGGCAATGCGCGCTTTCTGAACGAAAGCGCCTTTCCCATCACCACCGCCATCGACCACCAGGCACAGGAGCTGGAACGAAGCGGCAACACCGTTCTGTTCCTCGTGGTGGACGGCCGCGCCGAGGGCGTGATCGCCGTGGCCGATGTGATCCGCGACGAAGTGCCGGCAGCCATCGCCGCCGTGAAGCGCCTCGGCATCAAGCGCCTGCTGCTGCTCACCGGCGACAACGCGCGCGTGGCGGCGGCGATTGCGGCAAGGATAGGTGTCACCGAATTCCGTGCGGGTCTTTTGCCCGAAGACAAAATCGCCATCGTGCGCGAGCTTCAAGAGGCGGGCCTCAAGGTGGCGATGGTGGGCGATGGCGTGAACGACGCACCCGCGCTGGCGCAGGCCGACGTCGGCATCGCCATGGGCGTGATCGGCAGCGACGTGGCCCTCGAAGCCGCGCACGTCGCGCTGATGCGCGACGACTGGCGCCAGATTCCGCAGGCCATCATTGCAGGCCGGCGCACCTACCGCACCATCCGCCAGAACATCGCGCTCGGCATCGGCTGGGACGTCATCACCATGGGCCTTGCCTCGATCGGCATCCTGACTCCGGTCATGGCCGCGGCGACCGAGGTGGTGCCGGATGTGCTGGTCGCGCTCAACTCGGCGCGGCTGCTGAATGCGTCGCATCAAACGAAATGAAGGAGGATGAGCATGAATAGTCCCGGAAACAGACACTGGTGGCGCCGCGCTATCGTGATCGCGGCGCTTGGGGCGATCGCCGCATTCGGCTATGTGGGTGTGCGCCTTGCCCAGCAGCAAATCTCCCCCGGCGCGGGCGGCCTGCCGGACATGCTCGGTTCCAAGCAGCGGGCGCTGCCCTCCGGCGCGCTCCATGTCGAGGACCTGGCCGCCGACATGAAGGGCTACCAGGGGACGATCCTCGTGCGCGGCGTCATGGCCGTCGCGCCGCCCGATCATCCCGGCATGTTCGCCATGATCGACTCGCGCGAGGCGCGGGTGTGCCGGGACCTCAAGTGCGCCAAGAACTATCTGCCGGTGAAGGCCAACGGAACGCTTCCCAATCCCTGGGACGAGCTGAACGTGCGCGGCAGGATCGTCAAGGGCGCGCGCTTCGACTATCTCGACGCGGAGCGCATCGAAAACCTCGGCTCGATCAGGAAATGAGGCGCGGATGAATCTCTGGAAACTCGTCTGGCGCAACCTGCTGCGCCGCAAGGGGCGCTTCGCGTTCACGCTGGGCGGCGTGGCGATCGGGATGGCTGCCTTTGTGAGCCTGCTAAGCATCGGCCAGGGGCTCGACCGCGAAATCAAGAAACAGGCGCAAGGCCTGGGCGCGAACCTCGTGATCACGCCCAAGGGCTGGTGCGCCTACGAGCAGATCTCGGTGCTCACCGGCGAGCAGCTCCCGGAGGCGATCCCCATGGCCGAGCTCGACAAGATCCGGGTCGTGCCGGGAGTGAAGAGCGCCGTTCCCTACCTCAACGAGAAGACGGCTTTCCGCAATCGCCCGGTGCCCGTGATCGGCATCCTGCCCGAGGAAATGCGCACCTTGCAGAAGTGGCAGATCGCCGAGGGACGCTACTTCGAGGAGGCGGACGAGCCGGCGGTGGTGGTCGGCGCCGCCATCGCCCAGCAGTTCCGGCTCAAGCCGGGCGATACGTTCACGGTGCGCGGCAAGCCGCTGACTATCGTCGGCGTGCTGCGGGAAGCCGGCAACAAGGATGACGTCGCCAGCTTCGTGCCGCTGCCGGTGGTGCAAAAAATCTACGAGGTGGATGGCAAGGTGTCTTTCGTCGCCGTCCAGGTCGAGGATCTGCAGCAGGTCGATGCCGTGAGCCTGCGCATCCAGGAGAAGGCCAACGTCGCCGTGGTGACCGACAAGCAGCTCCTGTCCTCGATCCTGTCCATCGTCGGCACGGTGAGCGGCGCGATGCAGGCGGTGGCCGCGGTGGGCGTGCTGGCGGCGGCCTTCGGCATCGTCAACACCTTGCTTACCGCCGTGTACGAGCGCCGGCGGGAGATCGGGATCATGCAGGCCGTGGGCGGCACGCGGCGCACGCTGTTCGCCGCGTTCCTGCTGGAGTCGGGCTTATATGGCCTGCTCGGCGGCATCCTGGGCGTGCTGATCGGGATGGTCGGGGCCTACGTGTTGGGACCGTACCTGAGCGACAACGCCTTCACGGCGTCCCTGCGCCAGTCGCCCGTGCCCAGCCTCGATGGGGCGACGCTGTTGTGGACCTTCGGCCTGTCGATCGGCCTGGCGCTGGCGGCCGGGCTGTATCCGGCCTATCGAGCGGCAAAACTCACCCCGATGGAGGCCATGCGTCATGCCTGAAGCAGTGATTCGCGTCGAAAACGTCAGCAAGGTGTACGGCTCCGGGTCCGCGGCGGCCGCGGCATTGTCGGGCGTCAGCCTCGCCGTCGAGCGCGGCGCCTGGGTCGCCGTCATGGGCCCCTCGGGCCACGGCAAAAGCACCTTGCTGCAGATCATGGGCGGCCTCGACCGCCCCACGAGCGGCCGGGTCCACCTGGACGGCACGGAGCTCACTGCCCTCGGGCCCGACCAACTCGCCCATGCGCGGGCCCGGTCTATCGGTTTCGTGTTCCAGTTCTTTAATCTGCTGCCGCATCTGACGGCGATCGAGAACCTCCAGCTTGCGCTGTGGTTCGGCGGCAAGGGGGATGGCGAAGCGCGCGCGATGGCGCTGCTCGATTCGGTGGGGCTGGCGGACAAGGCGCATATGCTCCCCGGCGCGCTCTCCGGCGGACAGCAGCAGCGGGTGGCGGTGGCGCGCGCGCTCGCCAACGAACCCGACATCCTGTTGATGGACGAGCCCACCGGCAACCTCGACTCGGCATCCGAGGCCGACCTGCTCGCGCTGTTGGGGCGCCTCCACGAGCAGGGCCGGACCATCGTCATGGTCACCCACAACCCGGTCGTGGCCGGGTACGCCCAGCGGGTGATTCACGTCAAGGACGGGCGCATCGAGAAGGAGCAGTTCAATGGCGCTTAGCCGCAAACTGCGGGGCGCGCTGGCCGCGCTCGCCGTCATCGGCGTGACGGTTGCCGCCTATGCACCGGCCCAGCGGCCGGCCGAGCCCGATGCCACCTTCACGACCCTGGACGGCCGTCAGATCCGGCTCCAGGACCTGCGCGGCAAGGTGGTCGCCGTGACCTTCTGGGCCACGAGCTGCCCGATTTGCGTGGACGAGATGCCCGATCTCGTTAAGACCTATCAACAGTACCGCTCCCGCGGCTTCGAGCTGATCGCCGTGGCGATGGCCTACGACGCCTCGGATCACGTCAGGAACTTCGCGCAAGGCCGTGGCCTGCCGTTCCCCGTGGTGCTCGATACCGACGGAAAGCTCGCGCACATGTTCGATGACACGCGGGTGGTCCCCACCACCTTCCTCATCGATAAAGAGGGGAAAGTGATTTCGCGCACGCTTGGTGCGATCGACTTCTCGAAACTCCGGCAGTACCTCGATGCCTCGCTCGGCACCTGAATTCTGGACAAGGAAAGGAAGCAACATGATCAAGCCGTTCTTGAAACATGCCGCCCTGGCGGCAATGCAAGGCCTCGTGCTTTTTGCGAGTGTCGCGTCGGCCGCCGAAGAGCCGCTTCCGCCCGATCAGGCATTCAAGGTGAAGGTTTCCGTTCGCGGCCCTAACTTGGTCATCGCCGAATTCACGCCGGCAAAAGGCCACTATCTCTACAAGAACAAAACCTACTTCGCGCTGAAGAATGTGAGTGGCGTGCCGATCAAGGAAGTACGGCTGCCGCCTGGCGAGGTCAAGAACGATCCATTCTTCGGCACCATGGAGACCTACAAGAAACCCGTCCAGGCCGAGATCGTCCTGGATCGCCCCCTGCAGGCAAAACGCATCACGCTGCTCGCGAAGTACCAGGGGTGCAACGAGAAGATTGGGGTCTGCTATCCGCCGCAACAGAAGTCCTTCGATCTGACATTCCCTTAAAGCTTGTACGCCGCTCGGCGGATTGACAGTTCTGGGTGGCCGAGCAGCTTGCCCAGGTTTTCGGCGTCGTTCATCTAAATCGTCTTCCTCCCTTGTCGATCGTGTTCTCCGGCGGACATCGCGCGTCTATTTTCCCGCCCGGAACTTGCAGCAAACAAGCTGTGTCCTGGCTTGATCTTTAGTCTCACAATGGCTTGCATTACCTCAAATAGTTGCATTATTATGCAACTATGCATGCAATTAATGTAAAACCACAGGAAATCTTTCAGGCCCTCGCCGACCCGACGAGGATCCGGATCGTTCGGCTTTTAGCCGAGACCGGTGAAGAGACATGCCTCTGTGAGCTGGTGGACAGCCTGCTGGAACCCCAATACAAGCTGTCACGCCACGTGAAAGCCCTGCGTCAGGCGGGCTTGTTGTCCGCGGAGAAAGACGGGCGCTGGGTCTATCACCGCCTCGTGCGCGGCGTACGTTACCTGGACCTGGCCTATGACATGGTACGGGCCCTGCCTGACAGCGATGGAGTCTTCGCTCAGGACTTGCACAACTTCCAACAGCGAATGTGCCTGCGGGAAGGCGGCCGTTGCCGCGTCGGCATCCAGACGCCGTCGCTTGCGGCCGCGGAGGGCGAGTAATGGCCTGCACTTGTGCCGCCGATGCCCCGATGGTCATGCCGCGACTCTGGCGGAACGCCAAGGTCGTCACCTCCGTAAGCTCCGGCCTCTTGCTCCTGCTCGGTTTCGTCGGCGGCTATCTCGGCCTGCGCGCCGAGTTCCAAACCATTCTCTACGTCACAGCCATGCTCGTCGGCGGCTACTATTTCGGCCGTGAGGCACTGGAGGAACTGGTCAGGGAGCGCGAGATCGGCATCGAGCTCCTCATGTCCACCGCCGCCATCGTCGCCGGAGTCATGGGGCAATGGGCGGAAGCCGCGACGCTGGTCTTTCTTTACTCCATTTCCGAGGCGGCGGAAGGCTACACGGCGGAGCGCGCCCGCCACGCAATCCGCGCCCTCATGGACCTCGCCCCGAAGACCGCGTTGGTACGGCACGGGGATCGTGAAGAGCGCATCCCGGTGGAGCAGATCCGGGTGGGCGACATCTTCATCGTGCTGCCCGGCGAATCGCTCGCCACCGACGGCGAGGTGATCGACGGCCACTCCAGCGTGAACCAGGCCCCGGTCACCGGCGAATCCGTTCCGGTGGAGAAGTTGCCGGGCAGCAAGGTCTTCGCCGCCACCATCAACGGCGAAGGCGCGCTTACCGTGCGCGCCGCCAAGACCTTCGCCGACAACACACTGTCCCGCATCATCCATCTGGTGGAAGCGGCGCAGGCGAGCAAGGGGCGCAGCCAGCGTTTCATCGAGCGCTTCGGCAAACGCTACAGCCCTCTTTTGCACAAACTGTCGATGCCGGACGTAATGGCGCTTATGAAGCGAGTGGTGTCCGCGCTCCGCGTGCCGCCGAACCGGCTACCCCGCTCACCCTGAAGGCGGCACTGGAGCTAGCGCTTGGCGCCAACCCTGAGCTATCGGCCGCTGGGCGCGAGCTGGAGGCGGTTGAAGCCACTATCACTCAGGCACGTGTCCGGCCCAATCCGCAAATCTCGACCTTAATCGAGGACACGCAGAGGTCGACGCGTACCACCACACTTCAACTGAACCAGCCTATCGAGCTCGGCGGCAAACGTGCCGCTCGCATCGAAGCCGCCGAGCGTGGACGCGATGCCGCCTCAGCTGAACTCGACGCCAAGCGGGCTGAAATCCGGGCTGCCGTGATGACGGCATTTTTCGATGTGTTGACAGCGCAAGAGCGCCTTCGGCTCGTTCAGTCATCGGTCCTGCTCGCCCAGCGCGCAACGATCGCTGCTTCACGGCGAGTGACTGCTGGAAAAGTTTCCCCAGTCGAAGAAACCAAGGCACGTGTGGCCGAGGCCGGGGTACGGGTGGAATCGATCCAAGCCACCAGCGAGTTGGCCACGGCACGCAAGCGACTGGCGGCCACCTGGGGCAATCCGTCACCCCGGTTCGAACGCGCGGAGGGCCCGGTTGAAACTCTGCCGGCACTGCCAGCGCTGGCGGACCTGACCACACGTCTCGCCAATGCGCCCAGTCTTTTGCGGGCCCGGCTCGAAGTCAATCGTCGCCAGGCTCTGGCTCAAGTAGAACGCACGCGCCGCATCCCCGATGTGACCGCCAGCCTGGGTGCGAAGCGCAACGAAGAGCTTGGACGCAATCAGGCGATTTTCGGCATATCGATCCCGATTCCAGTGTTCGACCGCAACCAGGGCAATCTGCTTGAAGCGCTGCGTCGCACCGACAAAGCGCGGGACGAATTAACCGCCGCCGAGGTACGTCTGGGCGGTGAACTGGCGCAGGCTCACGAGCGCCTGAATGCGGCGCGACAGGAGCTCGATTCCCTGCAAAAGGACATCCTGCCTGGCGCGCAAAGCGCCTACGACGCGGCAACTAAAGGCTTCGAGCTGGGCAAGTTCAGCTTCCTCGAAGTGTTGGATGCTCAGCGCACCCTGTTACAAGCCAAATCCCAATATTTGCGCGCGTTGTCCGAAGGGCATCGGGCCGCCGCAGAGATTGAACGCGTGCTCGGCGATGCGTCATCCGTAACGCCTGCCGTCAATCCGTAGGAGCCAAACATGAAAATCAATATGAACAAGAAACAAACCCTCTCTGTTGCCGCGATTGTTGCCGTCAGCATCCTGCTGGGCGGTCTCATCCTCGGCACGAACAAATCCACGCCGGAAGGCGAGGGACAGGGTCCTGACAGCCACGCGAAAGCAAAAGGCCATGCCGATGCCGAGCATCACGGCAGCGAAGCCGCCGACAAGCATGACGATGCCAAGGAACATGCGGACGCGGAACACCACGAAGCGGCTCCGGCCAAGGGTCCCCACGGCGGCAAGCTATTCGTCAAGGGCGACTTCGGCCTGGAAATTCTACTCGCGGAAGAAGGGGGTGAACCGCGCTTCCACGTCTATCTGTTCAACAAGGGTAAGGCGTTGCCGCTAAACGCCGCCCAGGTGTCGGTGATGTTGACTCGTCCGGACGGCGAAAAGCAGAACATCGGCTTTGCGCCGGAAAAGGATTTCCTGAAGAGCGTCCAGCCCATCGAAGAACCGCATGTATTCGAGGCAACCGTGGTTGCGCAAAACGGTAATCAGTCGTTCCAGTTCACTTTTTTTAATGAGGAAGGAAAGATCGAGTTGACCGATGCGCAGATCAAGGCGGCGGGCGTGACGATCCAGACCGCGGGCGCCGCCCGCATCAAAAGCGCGATGACGCTGCCAGGCGAAATCCGCTTCAATGAGGATCGAACGGCACACGTCGTACCCCGCCTTGCCGGCGTGGTCGAAGGTATCTCCGCCAACCTCGGACAGTTGGTCAAGAAAGGCCAGGTGCTGGCGGTGATTGCGAGCACGGGGTTATCGGAGCAACGCAGCGAGTTGCTCGCCGCCCAGAAACGTCTGGCGTTGGCCAGGACGACGTTCGAACGCGAGAAGAAGCTCTGGGAAGAGAAGATCTCGGCGGAGCAGGACTACCTGCAAGCCCAGCAGGCGATGCGCGAGGCGGAAATCGCCGTGCAGAACGTTCAGCAGAAATTGATGGCGCTCGGCGCAAGTCCAGGCGTATCGGGTAGCTCCGGTGCGCTCAACCGCTACGAGATTCGCGCGCCGTTCGACGGCATGGTGGTCGAAAAGCATATCGCCCTGGGTGAAGCGGTCAAGGAAGATGCGAGCATCTTCACTATTTCCGATTTGTCGACCGTGTGGGCCGAGATCATCGTGCCGGCGAAGGATATCAATGTAATCCGGGTTGGCGAGAAGGTCACGATCAGGGCTACAGCGTTTGACTCCACGGCGACCGGCACCGTGTCTTATATCGGCGCATTGATTGGAGAGGAAACACGCACCGCGAAGGCGCGCGTAACGCTGTCGAACCCGCAGATGGCCTGGCGCCCGGGGCTGTTCATTAATGTCGAGATCGTTTCCAAGGAAACCGGCGTACCGGTCGCCGTGTCGTCCGACGCTGTCCAGAATATCGACGACAAACCCACGATCTTTGTCAGCGTACCGGGGGGCTTTGTCGCCCAGCCAGTCACCACCGGACTTTCCGACGGCAAGGTTGTTGAGATCGTGAAAGGACTCAAACCCGGAACCCAATACGCCGCCGCTGGCAGCTTCGTCCTCAAATCGGAGCTGGGCAAAAGCAGCGCCGAACACGCGCATTGATACTGAGGAGCTCGCATCATGTTTGAACGTATCATCCGCTTAGCCATCGAGCATCGATGGCTGGTTCTCATGGCCGTGCTCGGTATGGCTGCGGTCGGCGTCTTCAGTTACAAGGCATTGCCCATCGACGCCGTTCCGGACATCACCAATGTCCAGGTGCAGATCAATACCTCGGCGCCCGGCTATTCGCCGCTGGAGACCGAGCAGCGCATTACCTATCCGATCGAGACCGTCATGTCGGGCTTGCCCAATCTGGAGCAAACCAGGTCGCTGTCGCGCTACGGCCTGTCGCAAGTGACGGTGATCTTCAAGGACGGCACCGATGTCTACTTCGCGCGCCAACTGGTTAATCAGCGCATCCAGGAAGCCAGGGATAAACTGCCCCCCGGCGTAACCCCAGCGATGGGACCTATCTCGACCGGGCTGGGGGAAATCTACCTGTGGACAGTCGAAGCCAAAGAAGGCGCGAAGAAGCCTGACGGTTCGCCCTACACGCCGACCGACCTGCGCGAGATTCAGGACTGGATCATCAAGCCGCAGCTGCGCAATGTGCCGGGCGTGACCGAGATCAATTCCATCGGCGGCTTTGCCAAGCAATATCAGGTCGCGCCGATTCCGGAGAAACTCGCTTCCTACGGCTTGACCTTGCAGGACGTCGTGATAGCGCTGGATCGCAACAATAATAACGTCGGCGCCGGCTACATCGAGAAGCGCGGCGAGCAGTATCTGATCCGTGCGCCGGGTCAGGTAAGTTCGATTGAGGATATCCGGAACATCATCCTCGGCAATACCCAGGGTGTGCCAATCCGTATTCGCGATGTGGGCGAGGTCGAGATCGGTCGCGAATTGCGCACCGGCGCTGCGACCGAGAATGGCCGCGAGGTCGTGTTGGGCACGGTCTTCATGCTGATCGGCCAGAACAGCCGCACCGTCTCGCAGGCGGTTGACAAAAAGATGGGAGAGATCAACCGCACACTGCCCGAAGGCGTGCAGGCTATCACCGTCTACGACCGGACGGTACTGGTCGATAAAGCCATCAACACGGTCAAGAAAAACTTAACCGAGGGCGCGATCCTCGTGATCGTGATTCTGTTCCTGTTCCTCGGCAACATTCGCGCGGCCATCATCACGGCGATGGTGATTCCGCTGGCTATGCTGTTCACCTTCACCGGAATGGTGACCTACAAGGTGAGCGCGAACCTGATGAGCCTAGGCGCGCTCGACTTCGGCATCATCATCGATGGCGCAGTGGTGATCGTGGAGAACTGCGTGCGGCGGCTTGCCCATGCCCAGGCCCACCACGGTCGTCCGCTTACCCGCACGGAGCGCTTTCATGAGGTGTTCGCCGCCTCGAAAGAGGCGCGGCGGCCGCTGTTGTTTGGCCAGCTCATCATCATGGTCGTGTATTTGCCGATCTTCGCCCTGACCGGCGTGGAAGGAAAGATGTTCCATCCGATGGCTTTCACTGTGGTGATCGCCCTGGTGGGCGCCATGATTCTCTCGGTCACGTTTATCCCGGCGGCGGTGGCGCTCTTCATCGGCGACAAAGTTGCCGAAAAAGAAAACATCCTGATGCGGACGGCCAAGCGCTTTTATGCGCCGATGCTGGACAAGGTGATGGTCAACAAGCCCGTGGTGTTGACGTTTGCCGTAGTCATGGTGATCCTGTCGGGCCTCTTGGCCACGCGCATGGGCAGCGAGTTTGTGCCGAGCCTGAACGAGGGTGATTTCGCGATCCAGGCGCTGCGTATCCCGGGCACCAGTTTGTCACAGTCCGTCGCCATGCAGCAGCAGATTGAAGGTGCGCTCAAACAGCAGTTTCCGGAAATTGAACGGGTGTTTGCGCGCACGGGTACCGCTGAAATCGCCTCCGATCCGATGCCACCCAATATTTCGGACGGCTACATCATGCTCAAGCCAGAGGATCAGTGGCCAAAACCGAAAAAAACGCGTGACGAATTGTTGGCCTCCATACAGGTAGCGGCGAACAAACTCCCTGGCAACAATTACGAATTCTCCCAGCCGATCCAGCTGCGCTTCAATGAGTTGATCTCGGGCGTACGCAGCGACGTCGCGGTCAAGGTGTTCGGCGACGACATGGAAGTGCTGAATGACACGGCGGCTAAAATAGCCTCCGTGATGGAGAAGATTCCCGGCGCGTCCGAGGTCAAAGTAGAGCAGACAACGGGCTTGCCCATGCTGACCGTCAACATTGACCGCGACAAGACCTCACGCTATGGCTTGAACGTGGGCGACGTGCAGGATGCGGTGGCCACCGCGATCGGCGGGAAGGAGGCGGGCACCCTGTTCCAGGGTGACCGTCGCTTCGACATCATCGTTCGCCTGCCCGAAAACCTGCGCGGCGATCTGGAAGTGATCAAGCGCTTACCCATCCCGCTGCCACGCGCACAAGGCGGCGACGGCCGGGCGACGTATATTCCGCTCGCCGAAGTCGCCAGCCTGGAGTTGGCTCCGGGACCCAACCAGGTCAGCCGGGAGAACGGCAAACGCCGGATCGTCGTGAGCTCCAACGTGCGTGGTCGCGACATCGGTTCGTTCGTTGCCGAGGCCGAGCAGCGGCTGCAGCAGCAGGTAAAGATTCCGGCGGGATACTGGACCACCTGGGGCGGGCAATTCGAGCAGTTGCTATCGGCCACGAAGCGCCTGCAGATCGTGGTGCCGGTGGCGCTGCTGCTGGTCTTTATGCTGCTGTTCATGATGTTTGGCAACGTCAAGGACGGTTTGTTGGTCTTTAGCGGCATTCCCTTCGCGCTGACGGGTGGTTTGGTCGCACTCTGGCTACGCGATATTCCGATGTCGATCTCGGCTGCGGTTGGCTTCATCGCGCTCTCTGGCGTGGCGGTGCTTAATGGCCTGGTGATGATTTCCTACATCCGCAGCCTGCGTGAAGAAGGCCTGTCGCTGGATAAGGCGATTCGCGAAGGGGCGCTGACGCGCCTGCGCCCGGTACTGATGACGGCGTTGGTGGCGTCGTTTGGCTTCGTGCCGATGGCGATTGCCACTGGAACCGGGGCTGAGGTACAGCGTCCGCTGGCGACCGTGGTGATCGGCGGCATTCTGTCCTCGACCGCGCTGACGCTTCTCGTGCTGCCGATTCTGTATCGACTGACCCATCGAAGAGATGAGGAAGAGGAAGATTTCACCGATGAGCCCGCGCCCTCGCCGGCAAAAGCGTAGCAGTGGTCAGAAGCGCCGTGACGGTATGGTGCTGTCCACCCGCTGCTCGCCGATTCTGGCAGGGTAGTGCGCGTGCCTTGGCTGTGCAGGTTTTTTTTTGGCAGGGCACGACGGAGATCTGGCCCTTGTGGCCGTCGTCTAGGCATGAGGAGATAAACGAAGAAAATGGATATCGAAACTGAACTTCTTTATGCCTCGCGCATGATGGTCGCTGCACTGATAGGAGGCTTGATCGGCTGGGAAAGAGAGCGCCATGCGAGCGATGCGGGCATTCGAACTTACATGGCGATCTCTATAGGTGCTTGCGCATTCAGTCTGATATCCGCCCACGTGGGCAATGATCCGACCCGTATCGCGGCACAAGTCGTCACCGGCATAGGCTTTATCGGAGCGGGCGTCATTTTTCAGGATAAGGGGGGTGTGGCCGGACTCACGACCGCTGCAACACTTTGGGCGACAGCGGCAGTCGGCATGGCCAGCGCTTACGGAATGTATGTGTTGGCGATCGTCACGGGGGGGGCTGATTTTTGCAACCCTCGCCCTTCACCACCTACCCGGCTGGAAGCGGCTTAGCCAAACAAATGCCAACCAAGATCATCCCGAGTAAGCAAGTGTCGCCAATTAGCATGGACAATTTTTGTCATCTTTAAATCAACTGCAAAGGAGAAAATCATGGGATTCCTTGAACGGATGCTGGGCAATTTGATGGGCGGTAGATTCGGCGACCACCACGGCAGCTACCGGGGCGGCCATCACGGCGGTTCCAAGCATGGCGGCTATGGGAGTAATCCAGGCTATCCGCAAGACAGCAGCCCGGCAATCACCTGCCTCAAGTGCGGCAGCGCCAATGCGCGCGATGCGCGCTTCTGCCGGCAATGCGGCGCTTCCCTGGCGGCTGCCAAATGTTCCGGCTGCGGCGCGGAGCTGACGGCGGGCGCACAGTTTTGCGGCCAGTGCGGCAAACCCCGGCAGTAGCGCATGCATTTTCCAGGCATGATTCACATCTCCAGGCCGATGCTGGAAAAGCATCAGGTCGCCATTTATTTCATGGCGGTGTTTGCCGGCCTGCTAGCGGCCGCCGTCGCGGGACCATCCGCTGCCGCCCTGGAAGTCTGGATCAATCCGGCGCTGGCTGCGCTTTTGTATGTCACCTTCCTGCAAGTGCCGATGGCTGCCCTCGGGCAGGCGCTGACGCACGGGCGCTTCCTCTCGGCGCTGCTAATCGTCAACTTCATTGCGGTTCCGCTGGTGGTACTCGGGCTGATCCAGTTCCTTCCTGCCCATCCGGCCCTTCACTTCGCCGTGCTGCTGGTATTGCTGGCGCCCTGTATCGATTACGTCGTCGTATTCACGCACCTGGGGCGGGGAGACGCGAAGTGCATCCTCGCGGCGACGCCGGTTTTGCTCATCGCGCAAATGCTGCTGCTACCCGTTTATATCGGGCTGTTTCTCGGGGCCGACGCCGCAGGCCTGGTGCAGGCAAGCCCCTTCCTGCATGCGTTTTTCTGGCTGATTGCCATCCCCCTTGTGCTCGCCGGGGCAACCCAGTACTGGGCCGCACGCCGCGCGTCGGGCAGGCGGGTCGAGTGGGTGATGGGGTGGCTGCCGGTCCCGCTGATGGCGCTGGTGCTGTCGCTGGTGTTCGCGGCCGTCGCGCCGCGGATCGGCGCTGCATCGGCAGATGTTGTCCGGACGGTGCCGATTTATGCGGCATTCGCGATCGTCATGCCGTTTGTCGCCTATGCAGTGGGAAAACTCATGGGACTCGATGTAGGCGCGGGCCGTGCCTTGGCCTTCAGCGCGGGCACCCGCAATTCTTTGGTGGTCTTGCCGCTAGCATTCGCCGTCCCCGGTGGCGGCGCCCTCATCCCCGCGGTCGTGGTGACGCAAACGCTGGTCGAACTCGTCAGCGAACTTGTCTATGTGCGCTGGATCCCGCGCTTGGTTAAGCCGGCAACAGAACGCGAGACCTTATGAGGGCGCCTGCCAAGCGTAGGTCTTTGTCCGTTCCGGGAGGAGCGCAACCCCGCGCCGAAATCGATGGTTTCTATAGGGAACAACAGCATGGCTGAAAAGCTCAAACTTGACTTGTCTCTGGTGTTGCCGGATGTCCCCGATGAACGCGACGCCTGCGTAGGGCGGCTGGCCAAACTGCTTGAGGCCGAAGGCCTGGAAAAAGTACACCTGATCCATGAAGACGGCAGCGCCCGCCTCTGCCTGCACTACGACCCGCAGCGCTTCAGCGTGAGCCGGGTACGCGAACTGGCGCAGGCGGCCGGCGCGAAGACCGGAAGCCGGTTCCACCACGAGAACCTGCGCATCGACGGCATGGACTGCCCGACCTGCGCCGTCGTGATCGAGCACGCGCTGTCGCGCACGGACGGTGTGCTGGAGGCCGCCGTGAGCTATGCCGCCGAGCGCCTGCGCCTGGAATACGACAGCGAGAAAATCGCCCGCGCGGCGATCGTCGCACGCATCCAGGCGCTGGGCTACAACGTGCTGGAGGAAGGCCGCGAGACAGGTTGGTTCGTGGAGCATCGCGAGCTGATCCTGAGCGGCGTTGCCGGTCTGCTGTTGCTCTTGGGCTGGCTTGCCGGTCTCGCCGACGTGCCGCGCGCCATCTCGCTCAGTTTGTTGTTGGGCGCCTACGCCGCGGGCGGCTTCTATACTCTGCGCGATGCCTGGCAGAGCCTGAAGAGCCGCCGCTTCGACATCGACACCCTGATGATCGTCGCGGCGGCAGGCGCCGGCGCCCTGGGCGCTTGGGAGGAAGGCGCACTGCTGCTGTTCCTGTTCAGCCTGGGGCATGCGCTGGAGCATTTGGCCATGGACCGCGCGCGCAAGGCGATCGAGGCCCTGGCGGACCTCGCCCCCAAGACCGCGATCGTGCAGCGCGACGGCGCGGAGATCGAGGTGCGGGTCGAGGAGCTGCTGCGCGGCGACCGGGTGATCGTGAAGCCCGGCCAACGCATTCCCGCCGACGGTCAGGTGACGTCGGGCAACTCGGCGGTGGACCAGGCGCCCATCACCGGCGAATCCATGCCGGTGGACAAACAGCCCGGCGACAAGGTGTTCGCCGGCACGGTCAACGGCGAAGGCATGCTCATGGTCGAGGTCACACGCCTCGCGCGCGAGAGCACGCTCTCGCGCATGGTCGAGATGGTGGCCGAGGCGCAGACGCAGAAATCTCCCACCCAGCGCTTCACCGACCGCTTCGAGCGCATCTTCGTGCCCGTCGTGCTGGTGGGCGCCGGCTTGCTCATCGTGCTGCCGCCGCTGTTCGGCTTTCCCTTCGCCGAATCCTTCTACCGCGCCATGGCGGTGCTGGTGGCGGCCTCCCCCTGCGCGCTGGCCATCGCCACGCCCTCGGCGGTGCTGTCCGGCATCGCCCGCGCCGCGCGCGGCGGCGTGCTGATCAAGGGCGGCGCGCATCTGGAGAATCTCGGGACACTTTCCGCCATCGCCTTCGACAAGACCGGCACCCTGACCGTCGGTAAGCCGAAGCTGACCGATGTCGTCGCCGTCGATGGGAGCGAGGAGGCATTGCTCAAAATCGCCGCCGCCGTGGAAAGCCGCAGCGCCCACCCGCTGGCGCAGGCGGTGGTGACGGAGGCGAAGGCGCGCGGCTTGACCTGGGGCGAAGCGGAAGAAGTGGAATCCGTGACCGGCAAAGGGCTGCGGGCCAAGTTGGACGGACAAAAGGCGACTGTCGGGAACCTCAGGCTGTTTGATGGCGAACTTGTCCCGAAAGCGATCCTGCAGCAGGCCGAACGTCTCGGCGCCGAAGGCAAGACCATCATGCTGGTTCAGGCGGGCAGCCGCTTCCTGGGCGTGCTGGGCCTGGCCGACACCGCGCGCGCAGGCGTGCGCGAGGTGCTCACGCGCCTGCACCGGATCGGCATCCGCCAGACCATCATGCTCACCGGAGACAACGCGCGCGTGGGCCGCGCCATCGCCGACGCGATCGGCCTGGATGAGGTGAAAGCGGGCCTGCTGCCGGAAGACAAGGTCAGGGCCATGGAGGAACTCGGACAACGCCACGGCCAGGTGGCCATGGTCGGCGACGGGGTCAACGACGCGCCCGCCATGGCGCGCGCCACGGTCGGCATCGCCATGGGCGGCGCGGGCACCGACGTCGCACTGGAAACCGCGGACGTGGCACTGATGGCCGACGACCTTTCCAGGCTGCCGTTCGCCGTAGCCTTGAGCCGCGCCTCGCGGCGCATCATCCGGCAAAACCTGTTCGTCTCGCTGGGCGTGGTGGCGCTGCTGATTCCGGCCACCCTGTTTGGCTGGGCGGGAATCGGCTTGGCGGTGGCGATCCACGAGGGCTCGACCCTGGTAGTGGTGATCAATGCCCTGCGTTTGTTGGCCTATGGGGGACCGACAAATGCTTGACGCCTAAGGCTCACGCCTAGATGCATCAACATGGAACTGCGACACCTTCGCTATTTCATCGCCGTGGCCGAAGAACTGCACTTCGCCCGCGCGGCCGAGCGGCTGCATATCGAACAGTCGCCGCTGTCCAGAGCGATCAAGGACCTGGAGTATGACTTGGGCGTGCAGTTGTTCGAGCGGACCACCCGCAGCACTCGCCTGACCTGGGCCGGACAAGTATTCCTGGACGAAGCTCACCGCGTGCTGTCCACGCTGGAACAGGCCATCGCCAGCACTAAAGCCGCCGCCACCGGCTATCGTGGCACGTTGCGCATCGCGCTGTCCGATGGCATCGCCCAGCCACGGCTTTCCTCCTTGCTGGCGCAATGTCGAGAAGAAGAACCCGATGTCGAAATCCGCCTGTTCGACGTCCCTCTGGCAGAACAGGTGAAAGGCCTGCGTGGCGGTTTATTCGATGCCGGACTTGCCCACGCGACCGATGTCGGTGAAGGCATCGTCGTTCAGTCAGTGTGGAGCGATCCGTTGGTGATCGCCGTTCCAGCGCGTCATCCACTGCTGGCGCACAAGCGCATTCCGCTGGAGGAACTGATCCGCTACCCGCTGGTACTGTGCCACCCGGAGATTTACGAAGGCTGCTATCGACAGATCGAGCGCATTTTGCGCGCCGTGGATGCGGAACCTATCGTGGCCGAACATGCGGCGACCTTCGACCTGATGATGACGCTGGTCGCCGCTGGCTACGGACTCAGCTTCGCCAACGAGTCCCATATGACGGTCTGCCGCCACCCGGAGGTCGTGGCTCGCCCGCTGGCGGGGCGCCCCTTCAAGCTGACCACCTATTTGCTGCGACCCAACACGGAACCATCGGAACCGTTGAGCCGCTTCGTCGCCCGAGTGGTTGCCGCAGAGAACTCGAATTCCCGTGCGGGGACATGAGATAGATGCTTGCAACCCCATATCAAAAGGAGACGACATGAAGAAAACCAGTTTGCTGCTGTTGGCCTTGGTACTGACCGCCTGCGAAAAGGCCGTGCCGACGGACACTGTCGAATCACTAGCCGCCAATCCCGAACGGCTCAAGGAAGTGGAACGCCTGTGCAGGCAAGACCACGCGAAGATGGGCGACGCCCTCTGCAATGCGGCGAGCGAAGCACGCCGCCGACGTTTCATGGGGGGCGGCAAAGCTAAATACACGCCGCAGCCAGCGCCGCAAAACTGATCGCCACGCATCAGCCGATCGCTTCCGGCCACGTGCGCCGGAACGTGCTTGCATATCGATATCGGCCAACAATTTCTCGATGGAGCACCATACACGCCGAAACGCGCTGTCGTTTGCAGCGATGCGCTCCGATTCTCTCCCGCTAGAAATCTTGTTTTATTCGTCTTCGCTATCCCGATAACGGTCTTTGACCAACCCTGATCCGCCCCCCAATCTCACGCTGCGGCACGTCATTACGCGCGCTTTGTGCGGGAGTGAATCAGGGGGTCGAGATGCAGGGAACCAGTGTGCTGTTCGGTCAGATCCTGGCGGTATTCTGGATCGTGATCGCGGGAACATGGGGCGCCACCCAATGGACTGCGGCACAACTGGGCTACCAGCTACGCCTCGGCGCGCCGTGGTTCGACCTGCTGGGAATGCCTGTCTACCACCCGTGGCGGCTGTTCGAGTGGTGGTACTTCTTCGATGCCTACGCGCCCGACATCTTCCTGCGCGGCGGCGCCATCGCCGCGTGCAGCGGACTTGTCGCCGCATTCGTCGCCATCGCCCTGTCGGTATGGCGCGCGCGGCAGTCCAAGCTGGTCACGACCTACGGCTCGGCGCGCTGGGCCGAGCCGGTGGAGATTCGCAATGCCGGGCTGGTCGGTTCGTCCGGCGTCTTCCTCGGCCGCAAGGAGCAGCACTATCTGCGCCACGACGGTCCCGAGCATGTGATGGCCTTCGCGCCGACACGATCTGGCAAGGGCGTCGGCCTAGTGGTTCCCACCCTACTGTCCTGGCCCGGTTCGGCCGTGATCCACGACATCAAGGGCGAGAACTGGCAGCTCACCGCCGGCTGGCGGTCGCGCTTCTCTCACTGCCTGCTGTTCAATCCCACCGACGGATGCTCGGCAGCCTACAACCCGCTGCTCGAAGTCAGACGCGGCACGCACGAAGTGCGCGACGTGCAGAACATCGCCGATATCCTGGTCGATCCAGAAGGGGCGCTGGAACGGCGCAACCACTGGGAGAAGACCTCGCACGCGCTGCTGGTCGGCGCCATCCTGCACGTGCTCTACGCGGGAGAGGACAAGACGCTGCGCGGCGTCGCCAACTTCCTGTCCGATCCAGCCAGCCCCTTCGAGGCGACGCTGCACCGGATGATGACCACGCGGCACCTGGGCGATGGCCCGCATCCTGTGGTCGCTTCCGCTGCGCGCGAGGTCCTCAACAAGAGCGAGAACGAACGCTCCGGGGTGCTCTCCACCGCGATGAGTTTCCTGGGCCTCTACCGCGACCCCACGGTGGCCGAAGTGACCTCGCGCTGCGACTGGCGCATCGCCGACCTGATCTCGGCCGAGCATCCGATATCCCTGTATTTGGTTGTGCCACCTTCTGACATCAGCCGCACCAAGCCACTGATCCGCCTGATTCTGAACCAGATCGGCCGCCGCCTGACTGAATCGCTCGATGGTTCGGACGGCATCGCGCGCCGCCACACGCTGCTGCTGATGCTCGACGAGTTCCCGGCGCTCGGCCGGCTCGATTTCTTCGAGTCGGCCTTGGCTTTCATGGCCGGTTACGGACTGCGCGCCTTCCTCATCGCCCAGTCGCTCAATCAGATCGACAAGGCCTACGGCCAAAACCACTCGATCCTCGACAACTGCCATGTGCGCATCGCGTTCGCCACCAATGACGAACGTACCGCCAAGCGCATCTCTGAAGCGCTGGGCACGGCCACCGAGCTGCGCGCCCAGCGCAACTATGCCGGCCATCGGCTCGCGCCATGGCTGGGGCATTTGATGGTATCCCGCCAGGAAACCGCTCGACCACTGCTCACGCCCGGGGAGGTGATGCAGCTGCCGCCTGACGACGAAGTGGTGATGGTCTCGGGCCACCCGCCGATTCAGGCCAAGAAGATTCGCTACTACCGCGACGCGAACTTCAAGGCGCGCATCGAAGCCCCACCGGTGCTGACGGCCGGCCGCTACGCCGACGCTCCCGCCGCGCGTCCCGATGACTGGAGCGGCCTCGCTCCACTCTCCGCGCCCATCCTCGATCTGGCGCTGAACAACCGGGGCGGCGCGATCGACGATGGCGGCCTTCAACAACAGCCAGAGCTACCCGAAGCTGTCTTCACACGCCAGCCCGAGTACGCCACAGACGACCTTGGCCTGCTCGATGACGACGATCTGCCGTTGCCCCTCCCCGCTCAACTCGACCCGCGCCTGCAACGCGCCGCGCGACTGGCCGCGCTCGACCCCGACGACGGAATCACCCTATGAGTCGCGCGCGTCTGAATCTCTTCATCGAGCCCGAGCATGCCAAACGACTCGACGAGTTGGCGGCCATGAAAGGTCTATCCAAGTCTTCAATAGTCGCGGCGGCACTGGCCTCCTTTCTGTCTCCGGATTCCGGCGACCAGCGGGAAGCCGCCATCGCAAAGCGCCTGGACCGTCTGTCGCGCCAGTTCGACAAGCTTGAGCGCGACCAGAACATCCTGATCGAGACCATGGCACTGTATGTGCGCTACTTCCTCACCGTCAGCACGCCGGTGCCGGAGGCGCATCAGGACGCGGCGCGCGCCCAGGGCCGCGCGCGCTTCGAGCAGTTCGTCGAACAGCTTGGCCGCCATCTGATGCGCGGCAGGAGCCTGGTGAAGGAGGTGATTGAGGAAATTCAGCCCGACCCCAGCCAGCTCTTCGGCCCGCGGGATGGCGAACCAGCTGGTGATTCATCCGATGACGCCGGGGCACCGTCGTGAGCAATGCGCCGGATGACCAGAATCAGTCGGCCCCACTGGCGGTGGAACGCCGCGTGCGCATGCTGCGCACGGCGATGGGGCCGGCCATCGCCGCGGCCCTGAACGATCTCGACGTGGTCGAGGTGATGCTGAACCCAGATGGATCGTTGTGGATCGATCGGCTGGGCAGCGGACGCGAGCCACTGGGCGTCAGCCTGAGTCCGGCCGACGGCGAACGCATCATCCGCCTGGTCGCGGCCCACGTGCATGCCGAGGTGCACGCGGGCAAGCCGCTGTTGTCCGCCGAGCTGCCGGAAACCGGCGAGCGATTCGAAGGCGCCTTGCCGCCCGTGACGCCGGGGCCGGTGTTTGCGCTGCGCAAACGCGCAGTCGGCTTGATTCGTCTGGACCAGTACGTCGCCGACGACATCCTGACCGAGGCTCAAGCCGATTTTCTGCGCGATGCCGTGCGGGAACGCAGGAACATCTTGATCGCGGGCGGCACCAGCACCGGCAAGACTACGCTGGCCAACGCCCTGCTCGCCGAGATCGCGGCCACCGGCGACCGTGTGATCGTTCTTGAAGACACGGTCGAGCTTCAATGCACCGCGCACGACCACGTGCCACTGCGCACGCGCCCGGGCGTGGCAACCATGACCGAGCTGGTGAGATCAACCCTGCGGCTGCGTCCGGACCGCATCGTGGTCGGCGAGGTGCGCGGCGCCGAGGCCCTGGATTTGCTCAAGGCCTGGGGCACCGGCCATCCCGGCGGCATCGCCACCGTCCATGCCGGCTCGGCCGAGGGCGCGCTGCTGCGCCTTGAGCAACTGATACTCGAAATCGCGGTGACGCCGCCACGCGCTCTGATCGCCGAAGCGGTCAACGTCATCATCCACCTCGCCGGGCGCGGTCGCGCCCGGCGCGTACGCGAAATCGCGCGCGTCGTCGGCTTCGATAGTCGCGGCTATCAGCTCAGCGATGAGCTGGCGCCTTCTTTCCCCTCGCTTACAACCTTTTCAGGAGAGCCGTCATGAAACGTTTCCGCAATTCCATAATTCCGCTTCCGCGCGATGTTCGCATTCAACCCGCCATGCGATTCCTCGCCATGGCGGCGCTCATGTTGGCGGTCGCCATTCCAGCGCATGCGGCCGGCTCGAACATGCCCTGGGAGGCGCCGTTGCAGTCGGTTCTGGACTCGATACAGGGGCCGGTGGCGCGCATCATCGCGGTCATCATCATTATCACCACCGGGCTGACCCTGGCCTTCGGCGACACCAGTGGCGGTTTCCGAAAGCTGGTGCAGATCGTGTTCGGCCTGTCGATCGCGTTCGCCGCGTCGTCGTTCTTCCTGACCTTCTTCAGCTTCTCCGGCGGGGCGGTGCTGGCATGAATCAGGCGATGCCCCACGGTTTCGAGGTGCCGCTGCACCGCTCGCTGACCGAACCCATCCTGCTGGGCGGCGCGCCGCGCACTGTGGCAATCGCCAACGGAACGCTGGCGGCGGCGGTTGGACTCGGCCTGCAACTCTGGATTCCCGGTGTCCTGCTCTGGATCGCCGGCCACTCACTGGCCGTCTGGGGCGCGCGGCTGGACGCGCAGTTCATGCCCGTGTTCGCGCGACACATCAAGCACCACGCGCTGCTGGACGTGTGAGAGGCGACCATGATGCACCTGGCCGAATACCGCAAGCGCCCCGCCCTCCTGGCTGACTGGCTGCCGTGGGCCGGTCTGGTCGCGCCGGGCGTCGTGCTCAACAAGGACGGCTCGTTTCAACGCACCGCTCGCTTTCGCGGGCCCGATCTGGACAGTGCGACACCGGGCGAACTGGTCGCCATCACCGCGCGGCTGAACAACGCGCTGCGTCGTTTCGGCTCGGGATGGGCGCTGTTCGTCGACGCCGGGCGCCATGCCGCCGCCGACTATCCGGAATCAACGTTCCCGGAACCGCTGTCGTGGCTGGTCGACGAGGAGCGCCGCGCCGCCTTCGAGGAAGACGCCAGCCACTTCGAGAGCACCTACCACCTGACCCTGATCTATCTGCCGCCCGAGGAATCGACGGCCCGCGCCGCCAAGCTATTGTATGAGAACACCAAGGTGGAAGGCGTGGACTGGCGCGAACGCCTGGCATCCTTCATTGCCGAAAGCGAACGCTTTATCGGCCTGCTCGAAGGCGTGATGCCCGAGATCGAATGGCTGAACGACGAATGGACGCTGACCTACCTGCATGCGTGCGTGTCGACGCGCCAGCATCCGGTGGCCATGCCCGAGATACCGATGCACCTTGACGCGCTATTGGCCGACGAGTCTTTGGTGGGCGGCCTTGCCCCCATACTGGGAAATCGGCATCTGCGCGTGCTGACGGTGCGCGGGTTCCCGACTTCGACTTGGCCAGGTCTGCTCGACGACCTGAACCGTCTGGGTTTCACGTATCGCTGGAGCACGCGATTCATCTGCCTGGACAAGGCTGAAGCCGACAAGGAACTGACACGCCTGCGTCGCCAGTGGTTCGCCAAACGCAAGAATATCGTCGCGCTGCTGCGCGAGACGATCTTCCAGCAGGAAAGCCCGCTGGTCGATTCAGATGCATCGAACAAGGCGTCCGACGCCGACGCGGCCCTACAGGAACTGGGTGGCGATCAAGTGTCCTTCGGTTACGTCACGGCCACCGTGACGGTGCTGGATGGCGACGCGACCGCAGCCGACGAAAAACTGCGCGCCGTGGAGCGGGTGATCCAGGGCCGTGGTTTCGTCACCATCCCGGAGACCCTGAACGCTGTGGAAGCCTGGCTGTCGTCCATCCCCGGCCAGGTCTATGCCAACGTGCGCCAGCCCATCGTCTCGACGCTCAACCTCGCGCACATGATGCCGGTGTCGGCGGTCTGGGCCGGACAGGAGCGCAACGCGCACCTCGACGGCCCGCCGCTGATCGTGACACGCACCGACGGCGCCACGCCATTCCGACTGGTCACGCACATTGGAGACGTGGGCAACACCCTGGTGGTCGGCCCCATCGGCATGGGCAAGTCGGTGCTGCTCGCCACCCTGGCATTGCAGTTCCGCCGGTATCCGGGTTCGCGCATTTTCGCCTTCGACATGGGCCGCTCGATCCGCGCGACCGTGCTCGGGCTGGGCGGCGAGCATTACGACCTCGGCGCCGATGGCGCCATCGCCTTCCAACCGCTCGCGCGCATCGATCAGGACGGTTATCGCGCCTGGGCGGCCGAGTGGATCGAGGGCCGGTTGCTGCATGAAGGCGTGGCCGTCGGCCCGCCGGAAAAGGACGCTGTCTGGTCCGCGCTAAACAGTCTCGCCACAGCACCCGTCGAGCAGAGAACGATGACCGGACTGTCGGTGCTGCTGCAATCGAACGAGCTGCGCCAGGCGTTACAGCCCTATGTGCTCGGCGGCGCCCACGGCAAACTGCTGGATTCCGACCAGGATCGGCTGGGTTCGGCCGACATTCAGGGTTTCGAGATGGAGGAGCTGATGCACAGCAAGGCCGCGGTTCTGGCCGTGCTGCGCTACCTGTTCGCCCGCTTCGAGGAACGGCTGGACGGCGCGCCGACGCTGCTGATTCTGGACGAGGCTTGGCTGTTCCTTGACGACCCGGTCTTCGCCGCGCGCATCAGGCAGTGGCTCAAGACGCTGCGCAAGAAGAACGTGTCGGTAATCTTCGCCACGCAATCGTTGGCCGACATCAAGGATTCGACCATCGCCCCGGCCATCGTCGAGAGCTGCGCCAGCCGCATCTTCCTGCCCAACCCGCAAGCGACCGAACCGCAGATTCGCGCGATCTACGAGAGCTTCGGCTTGAGCAGCCGGCAGATCGAGATCGTCGCCGCCGCGCAACCCAAGCGCGACTACTACTACCAGTCGCGCCTTGGCAACCGCGTGTTCGATCTGGGGCTCGGCCCGGTGACATTGGCCTTCGCCGGCGCCTCCCGCCCGGAGGATCAGCGCGCCATCGACGCGCTGCTGTCCGATTCGCCTTCATCCGATTTCGCCGCCGCCTGGCTTCGCCAACGCGGTCTCGACTGGGCCGCTGATTTGCTGGCCGCCTACCCATCCACCACTCAGGAGACGCAACCATGAAGAAAACTATGCTTGCCATCGCCACTGCCACGCTCATGGCGATCACACCCGCAGCCCATTCGGCGTGGGTTGTGATCGATCCGAGCAACCTTGCCCAGAACATTCTCACGGCCGCGCGCACGTTGGAACAGATCAACAACCAGATCCGCCAGTTGCAGAACGAAGCTCAAATGTTGATGAACGACGCGCGGAACCTGGCCAGCCTGGATTTCAGCGCGCTCAATGAATTGCGCACGACGTTGTCGGCGACGAACCGGCTGATCCAGCAGGCGCAAGGATTGGCCTTCAACGTTTCGCAAATGGAGGCCGATTTCGCGCGGCTTTATCCGGACACCTACAACGCGACCATCAGCGGCAGCCAGATGGCGCTCGACGCCAGGACACGCTGGCGCAATTCGCTCGAAGCCCTGCGCACGGCGACCAAGGTGCAGTCGCAGGCGGTACAGAACTTCGCATCCGATGAACAGACGCTGGTCGATCTGGTGAACCGCAGCCAGTCGGCCACCGGGGCGTTGCAGGCGGCCCAGGCCACCAACCAGCTGCTGGCCTTGCAAGCACGCCAGGCGATGCAGGCGCAGCAGCTCCAGATCACCCAGGATCGCGCCACGGCCTTGGAGCAGGCGCGTCAAGTGGCCGTCCAGGAACGTGCGCGCGAGGTGCGTCGGCGCTTCCAGGGAGACGGGACGCCCTACACGCCCTATGCCGTCAACTTTTACAACAACTAAAGGGCGACGGACATGAAGCGGTGCGTTCCCCTTGCCATTGCCGCCCTGATTCTTGCCGCCTGTGGCGAAAAGACAAAGCCGATCAAGATGGTCGATTTGCTGATGGCGAACCCGGAGCGCCTGAATGCGATGCGCGTACAGTGCAAGGCTGATCACGCCAAAGTCGGTGACGCCCAGTGCAGCGCCGTCGCCGAAGCCACGCGGCGGCGCTTCATGGACAGCGGTCCCTCCCCCTACGCGGACGCCCCGGTGCGGCCTCCCGCTCCGCCAGCCGGCGCATCGAAGGACTGATCGCGATGAACGACCTGTCGGTCATCGACCGCTTCCTCGATGTCTTCTCACGCTACATCGACTCCGGCTTCGGTCTGCTCGGCGGCGAGGTTGCGTTCCTGACCGCGACGCTGGTCGTGATTGACATGACGCTGGCAGGGCTGTTCTGGGCCATGGGTGGCGAGGATGTGATCGGAAGATTGCTCAAGAAAACGCTCTACGTGGGCGCATTCGCTTTCATCATCGGCAACTTCAACCATCTGGCCAGCATCCTGTTCCGTTCCTTCGCCGGGCTGGGCCTGGTCGCGTCCGGCTCAACGCTGACGCAGGCGCAATTGCTACAGCCCGGACGACTGGCGCAAGTGGGCGTCGATGCCGCCGCGCCGATCATGACTCAGATCGGCGACCTGACGGGCTTTCCCGAGGTGTTCGCGAACCTCGACGTCATCGCGGTGCTGTTTCTCGCCTGGCTGGTGGTGATCGTCGCCTTCTTCATCCTGGCGGTGCAGCTCTTCGTCACGCTGATCGAGTTCAAGCTGACCACGCTCGCGGGTTTCGTGCTGGTGCCGTTCGCGCTGTGGAACAAGACCTCTTTTCTGGCCGAACGAGTGTTGGGCAATGTGGTGTCGTCGGGCATCAAGGTGCTGGTGCTGGCGGTCATCGTCGGCATCGGCACGGGGCTGTTCAACGAGTTCACCGCGCCGCCGGGCACCGAACCGTCGATCAATCACGCGCTAACCATCATGCTGGCCTCCCTGGCGTTGTTCGGTCTTGGCATATTCGGCCCCGGCATCGCCACCGGACTGGTGTCGGGCGCGCCCCAGCTTGGCGCGGGAGCCGCGGCGGGCACTACGCTGGGCGCCGCCGGCCTGGCGGTGGCGGGAGGCGCGGCGGTCGCCGCCAGCGGCGCGGCGGTGGCGGCCGGCGCCCGAATGCTGCCAGGCGCCACGCGCTCTACCATTGGCGCGGCCGCATCGGTCGGCCGTGCCGGCGGTGCGATGGCCAGCGGCGTGAGGTCCGCCTATCAGGCTGGCGCCGCCGCATCCGGCAATGGGGGGATTCGAGCCGCCGGTGCCGGTGTCGCCAATGTCGCCAAGACCGGTGGTCAGGCCGTCGGCCAACGCGTCGCCACCGGAGCCAAGGCGGTCAAGGATCGGATAGCAAACTTTGTCGCCGAGGGCGCCGCGCCCGCAGGCACGGCAGGCCCCACCGAAGCGGCGAATGGCATCGATAGCGCGGTCCCGGCAATGGAGCCAGCCTGGGCCAAACGCTTGCAACGCAGGCAGCGCATCGCCCATGGCGCGACCACCGCCGCTAACACACTGCGTTCGGGCGACCACGGCGGTGGCGGCGCCAGCCCCAGTCTTCGCGACGACTCGAATTCCTGAGGAGATCGACCCATGCGATTCAAACGACCCTTGGTCAGATACTCTGACACACCCGAGCCCGTCACTCCATACCAGGCCGCCGCGCAGGTCTGGGACCAGCGCATCGGCAGCGCCCGCGCGCAGGCCAGAAACTGGCGGCTGATGGCGTTTGGCTGTCTGTCCCTGGCCCTGCTGATGGCGGGTGGACTGCTATGGCGCTCCGCGCAATCCATCGTCACTCCGTATGTCGTCGAGGTAGCCAGTGGCGGTCAGGTGCGGGCGGTGGGCGAAGCCGCCACGCCATACAAGCCCACCGACGCGCAGATCGCTTATCACCTCGCGCGCTTTCTCACCGACGTGCGCTCGCTGCCGCTCGACCCGATCGTGGTACGGCAAAACTGGCTCGAAGCCTATGACTACGCCACCGACAAGGCGGCCGCCACGCTGAACGACTATGCCAGATCGAACGATCCGTTCTCGCGTGTCGGCCAAAGTTCGGTGGCTGTGGAAGTCACCAGCGTGGTTCGCGTCAGCGACGCCTCGTTCCAGGTGCGCTGGATCGAACGCGCATACGTCAATGGATCGCCCGCCACCACCGAACGTTGGACCGCCGTGCTGTCGGTGGTCCTGCAGCCGCCCCGCACCGAGGAGAGGCTGCGCAAGAACCCGCTGGGCATTTACGTCACCGGCCTGTCCTGGAGCCGGGAACTCGACGCGACCGAAGGAGGCATGAAGCCATGAGTACGCCAAACCGCATTTACGTTTTAGTCATTGAACTGGCAGCGACCCTGGCAATTGTCACCGGCTGCGCCACCCAAGGCACGCCGCCGCCCGACATCACGCTGGACGAACCCGTGGCCGCGCGATCATTACCCGAACCGCCCGCGCCCGTGGCGGTGGTCGAGGTGCCCAAACCCCTGCCCTTGCCCGCCCAGTTGAAACCGTTGACGAATGCCGCCGACCCTCCGGCGGCAGTGGAAGCGACGGATGAGAAGGTCCGCGTATCGCGCGCCAACGAGGAGGCGCGCGTTCCACCCACGCGCGAGGGGTACGTCAATGCCATCCAGGTCTGGCCGTATGCCGACGGCGCGCTGTATCAGGTCTACACCAGCCCCGGACGAGTCACCGTCATCGCCCTGCAGGAAGGCGAGGAGTTGGTCACGGTCTCGGCCGGCGACACGGTGCGCTGGATCGTCGGCGACACCGCGAGCGGCACGGGCGCGACGCAACGCGTGAACGTGCTGGTGAAGCCCACGCGCGTCGGGCTCAAGACCAATCTCGTCATCACCACCAATCGCCGCACGTATTTGCTTGAATTGTCATCGACGCCGCAGGCGTGGATGGCGTCGGTTTCATGGGACTACCCGAAAGATCGCATGCTGGCCCTGCAAAAACAGGCGCAGCAGGCCCAGGCCGCCGCGCCGGTGGACACCGGTTTATCGCTGGAGCGGATCAAGTTCCGCTACACGATCAGCGGCGACAGCCCGCCATGGAAGCCGCTGCGCGCCTTCGATGACGGCGAAAAGGTCTACATCCAGATGCCGCCCGGCATCGCTCAGGGAGAGCTGCCACCACTGTTCGTGATCGGAGCGCAGGGCGATGGCCAGCTCGTCAATTACCGCTACCGGGCGCCCTACTATGTGGTGGATCGGCTGTTCGGCGCGGCCGAACTTCGCCTGGGCGCCGACAAAGCCGCGGTTGTGCGCATCGAGCGTACAGATGGCATCGGCGCAGCGCGGAGACACTGAGCATGAGCACCCCCACGACTGATCCACCGGCAAACGAAACACCGAAGGCTGCCCCGGAAACGCTTGCGTTGCGCGCCTCGCCACGCCCCGTCACGCGGCTCAATCGCCGGATGTTGGCCATCGGCGCGGGAACGCTCGGCGTGATGATCCTTGGTGCCACGCTTTGGTCGTTGCAGCCTCGCCAGCGCGGGCGCGACTCGACTCCAGAGCTGTACAACGTCGATCGCGTGGCGCGGGCCGAGAACCTGGATCGGTTGCCCAAGGATTACTCCAAAGTGCCAATGGCGCCGAAACCGGCTGTACCTGAACTTGGCGAACCACTGCCCGGCGACTTGGGACCCGCCATCGTGCGTGCGCGCGGTGACGCGAACACAGCGGAGCATGTGCCACAAGTCCAGACCGGCCGGGTGGCCCAGCCTGGTGATTCCTACGAGGCCGCTCGGTCGGGAGTGTTCTTCCGCACCGAAAATGCCAGGAGTGGCGCACCGTCATCCACTGCCAGCATGCCGGTGAATATAGCTACCATGGAAACCGCATCCGGAAATCAACCGTTCAATCCGTTGTCCCCGGCGCTGGCTGCCGCGCAGCCGACGGATCCCACCGCCGTGCAGAATCGACAGGATCAGAAGCAGGCTTTTCTGGCCAATGCGGGCGACGGGGCCACGCGCAATCCAGCCAACCTGCAACGACCAGCGTCGCCCTACCAGGTGATGGCGGGCACCGTCATCCCGGCGGCGCTGGTTACCGGCATCAACTCCGACTTGCCCGGGCAGGTCATCGCCACCGTGACCGAGGCGGTCTACGACACGGCCACGGGGCGCTATCTGTTGATCCCGCAGGGTTCGCGGCTTATCGGCCGCTACGACAGCCAGGTGGCATTCGGCCAACGTCGCGTGTTGCTGGTTTGGACACGGCTGATCCTGCCCGACACCTCCTCGATTTCGATGGACAAGTTGCCTGGGATCGACCCCGCCGGCTATGCCGGCCTGGAGGATGGCGTCGATTGGCACTGGGATCGCATCCTGGCGGGAGCCGCACTATCCACGCTGCTCGGTGTTGGGGCCGAGCTGGCCGCTCCTGACAACGGCGGCAACGGCAACAGTGTGGTGATTGCCGCACGCCAGAGCGCTCAGGACACCGTGAACCAGGTGGGCCAGGAGATCACCAAGCGCAATCTGAGCATCCAGCCGACGCTGACGATACGTCCGGGCTTTCCGATGCGGGTGATGGTGAACAAGGACCTGATCTTGCGCCCCTATCAGCCACTGTTCTTCCAACGAGGATCATCGCAATGAGTACGAACAAGTTGCGGCTGGGGCCGCTGCCCAAAGCCGAATCCATAAAGCTTACGATTTCGCTTTCGACCAACCTGAAGACGATGCTGGACCGTTATGCGTCCCTTCATGCCCAAACCTACGGCGAATCTGTGGACGGCGTCGCCTTGATACCCCACATGCTTGAGGCTTTCATGGTTCGCGACCGTGAATTCAAGAAATATCTGGCGAAAGCTGGATCGGCGACCCATCCGGAACCGGCGCCTGACACCTAAAATTTAGGTGGTTGTCAGCCGCGTAAGCGGCGTACAGCTTTGTGCCAGTATCGCAAAGCAAGAAGATCCAGCTGCGCGGGTGGACGAACCAGATGTTCCCGACACGACAACTGCGATGAACGTTCCGAAACCGGGAAAGCGTCACGCGCTTCGCTGCGTTGATGCGGCACTGCGCCGCACAAGCGGCGAAGTGAACCACCTAATCGACGCGCATTTGGCCCGGGTGCATGCGCGGCTCAAGTCGATGCGGGCCCAAGTCGATGCGGGCCCTGGAGCGGCAGCTAAAGAGCCTCCGCGATCGCTGCGATGCGGAACGCACGACGACGAAGTGCGGCATCCTGCATGAGTTGGTGACAGCCGCCCAAGGCGAGGGATACGCCTGTTACGACGCGGCGGCTAGGGTAGGCGAGCGGAACGGAAAGCAGGGACGCCGGCCGCGCTATTGAGTCTCGTATAAGTACAGGACATCAGAACGCCAGTTCCGCTTGCTTCCAGAATGCGGCGACGAGATTCGGTCGGCGCTGCATGGACTTGAGTCGGTTACGGGCGAACTGGCGACTTCGCCGATTCAGGGCAAGGCCATCACGTTCCACCGTTTCTGATCCGAATAATCGTCTCCAGCGAATCGCTCCCCCATCGCTGCAGATGCCTTAGCAAATCCTCCAGGGTCTGGCCGAATTCGGTGAGGGAATATTCCACCTTGGGCGGCACTTCGGCGTAGACCTTTCTCGCCACGATGCCGTCGTCTTCCAGTTCGCGCAGTTGCCGGGTCAGCATGCGCTGGGTCACGCCGGGGATGAGCCGCAGCAGTTCGTTGAAACGCTTGGTTCCGCCCAAGAGGTGGAACAGGATCACGCCTTTCCACTTGCCGCCGATCACTTCCAGGCAGGCCTCCACCGGGCAGCCGAAATTGCAGTCGTAGCGTGTGTGGCGCATGGTTTCCTCGGTATACAAAATGTAACTAGTGGCTGGATTTGTGCATTCTTACGAAAACGTCTTCATGAGGCTAGCATCGCCCTCGGCATGTGCCAAGCCAAACAACATCGAGGGAAAAACATGGACGTAAGAACTGCTATCGAAACCCGGCGCGCGGTCAGGAAACTCGATCCGGCGCACGCGATGGGCGAGGACGAAATTCGCGAGTTGATGTCGCTGACGATGCTGTCGCCCACCGCCTTCAACATCCAGCACTGGCGCTTTGTGCTGGTGCGCGACCGGGCCCTGCGCGAGCAGATTCGCGCGGCCTGCTGGATGCAGCCGCAGATCACCGACGCCTCGCTGCTGGTGGTGATCTGCGCCGATGTGAAAGCCTGGCAGAAATCGCCGGAGCGCTATTGGCGGACGTCGCCTGCCGAGGTGCGGGAAGGGCTGCTGGAAGGCATCCGCCAGCACTACGAAGGGCGCGAGCGCTTCCAGGTGGAGGAGGCCATGCGCTCCTGCGGCATCGCGGCGCAGACGCTGATGCTGGCGGCGCAAGGCATGGGCTACAACACCAGCCCCATGGATCTCGGCGACGTGGACGCCGTGGCCAAGCTCATCAACCTGCCAGAAGACCACGTCATCGCCATGTATGTGGCGATCGGCAAGGGCACCGACGCGCCCTGGCCGCGCGGCGGGCAGCTTGCCTACGAGGAGGTGGTCAGGACGGACCGGTTCTGACCGGTTCGTCTGGCCATGCCAACCTAACCCGCGCAGCAGGACAGTTGCTTCACGTCCTTGCTGAAGGTCTGGGCGCAGAGCGTCAGTCCTTCCGCCGCCAACACCTGTGCGCCTAGCAGCCGCCTGGTGGCGGCGCGCAGTCTGTCGCCGCTGAGCTGGATGCGGCAGGCTGGCGGCGGAAGGATGGCGCTCGCTGCCGGCCTATCGCCAGGATATCGACGGCGAGCCGGAGCACCCTCTCAACGTGCAATGGGCCGGGACGCTTGACCACGTGCGCGAAAGGCTTCAGCCCTTGCGCTTTTTCGGGGCGCGCTCGTTTCCCGTCTCAATGTCCAGGGTGTCGATGATGGGACAGCCCGCCTTCGCGCCTAGGCACAGGTTGAGCAGCAGGCGCATCTCGTTGCGCAACAGGGTGAGTTCCTGCAGGCGCGCCTCCACCTCGTCGAGTTTGGCGGCCGTCAGTTTGCGGACGCTCTCCCGCGCCCCTTGCGGGTTATCGCGCATCGCCAGCAGTTGGGCGATCTCGGCCAGGCTGAAGCCCATTTTCTGCGTCCGCTGGATGAAGCGCAGGCGCGAGAGGTCTCTTTCCCCGTAGCGGCGGATACCGGACGCGCTGCGGCTCACACCGGGGAGCAGCCCGATTTTTTCATAATAGCGCAGCGTGTCCACGCTCAGGCCAAGGACGCGACCGATGTCGCCGATGGAGAGGGTGCTCGCGGTTTTTTTCGCCTTGTCGCCCATGCTCAGTATTGGATGACGAAAAAATATTCGTTGAGCAGATACAGTCCGGTCAGAATCAAGGTCACGCCTGCCACGATCTCGATCGCCTTTTGATGGCGGGACAGCACCTTCAACGACTCCAGCCAGCCCATGCCCCAGGCGCCGAGCGCGATGGGAATCGCGCGCCCAAGCGCGAAGGCCAGCAGCAGCGCGAAACCGAACGGCGCCGAACCGATGGCCGCGGCGGCGGTGAGCGTGACCATCAGCGCCGGGGTGCAGAACGGGCACACCGCCACCGAGAACGGTATGCCCAGCAGAAACGCACCCCAGGGGCCCGCGACGCGACGCCCGCGCATGCCGATCCACGGCAGGCGCAGTTTCAGCCAGCCGGGCCAGAGCAATCCCATCACGATCAGCAACGGCCCGAGCAAGAGCCCCCATTGGCGGCCCATCACCGATTTCACCCATTCGCCGCCTACTGCCGCTGCGACCCCGAGCACGACGTGCGTGACTACGATGCCGGCGATGAAGGCGCCGCCCAGCAACAAGGCGCGCCGTTCTTCGTGCGCCTTCGTCACGTAGGCCAGCACCACCGGGATGGAGGCGAACGCCACCGGATTGAAGCTGAACACGAAGCCGGCGAGGAAGCCAAGACCGATGCCGAGCAGGCTCGCGTGCTCCAGCGCCGCGCGCAAAGTGCCGATATCCAGGTCGACGGCCGGAACGAGCAGATAGAGTGCGAAACCGTAGAGCAAGGCCGCGGTCAGGAACGGGCTGCCCTTGGCGGCACGGTTCAGGAAATCCCGGCCCTCGGCGTGGATGCCCTTGAACGCGGCCAGTGCCATGGGCAGGGTGAAAAATCCGGCGAACAGCAGCCCGGCCAACGCGGCAAAGGCGATGGAATCCACCGTCACGGCGATGCCCGCCACGATGACGAACAGTGGAATGGTGCACGCGGGCAGCGTGAGTCCGAGCTGGATCGCCTGGGGAAACCGGTCCCCGCGCGGCAACAGCCGGTGGAAGGCCAGGTGCGGCACCGGGATATAGACAAAGCGGGAGACGAGATAAATCGTCGCCATGGCGGACAGGATCGCACTGGGCGCATACGGCCCCCACGCGGGCGGTTCCGTGGCCCCTACCAGCAGCGTCAGCAGCCCCACCACCAGCGTGCTGCGCGTGAGCCATACCGCGAGCAGGCTCTGGCAACACCCCGCCCGGCCCTGGCCATGGGCGCGCACGGTGAACAGGGTATGCGTTGCGATCGTGCACGGCTCGAAAAAGGCGAGCGCCCCCAGGATGACCGAGGTCGAGAGCAGCAGCGCGGTCATGACTTTTCTCCCGCAGTCGAACGCAGCCGATCGTCCAGCGCCGCCCGCAGCTTGCCCGAAGACGGCAAGCCGCTAAAGACCAGTTCGCCGTCGATGGCGATGGCGGGGGTGGACATGACGCCGAGCGAGACCGCGTAGTCCATCTCTTCTAGGACGTTCACCTCGCGCCACTCGATGCCGCCATCCATTTCTTGCGCGATTCGACGCAACACCTCCTTGGCCTGGCTGCACTTGCCGCAGCCGGGGGAGGAAAACACTTCAACCTTGATTGTCATGACATCACCTCGCCTTAGATTCCACACACCCTAGACCCTGGAGCCAACTCCATGTCAAGCGCTGGATGAGAGCGATGGGAACCACTTGACCTGGAGTCGGCTCCAGGGCTTAGCCTGACGACATTTCGCCCGAATGGAGATCGCAATGAGGCCAACCCTAGCCATAGCCCTGGCCATACTCGCCGGCACGCTCCTGATATTCCCCGCCGCGGGCCGGACAGCGGACAGGACCCGCGCTCCCACGGCCGCCGATGCCGTACTGTCGGCGCTGCCGAAGGCCAGATGGATCGCGGACGGAGAGGGCCGGCGTGCCGTCTATGTTTTCTTCGACCCCAACTGCCCGGCCTGTGCGCTGCTGTACCGCAATCTGCGGACGCTCATCGAACCGCAGGATTTGCAGGTCCGTTGGGTGCCGGTCGCCATCGTCAACGTTACCAGTCTGGGCAAGGCCGCCGCCATCCTGGAGGCGCCGGCCCCCAGCGCCGCCCTGCGCGAAAACGAAGAACATTATTCCGGCGAAGCCTACGCGGGCGGCATCGAGGAGCGCATTCCCTCGATCGAGACGGAGCGGCGCCTGCGCGCCAACGAACGCCTGCTGAACAGGCTGGACATCCCTGTCGTGCCGAGCCTGCTGTTCATGGACAAGGAAGGCCGCGCGGTCCTGATCCAGGGCGCGCTCTCGCCGCTCGCGCTGCGCAAGATGTTTGCGCGGCTACCCTGATCACGGCGGGTGAATCCGCTGCCATGGGGCTGCGCCACTGTGTCCCGCGCAATCCGTTCTTCGACTGGGGTGGCGCAGGGTCGCCGCGCCACCGCACCTGCTGTCCAGCCATACCAAAGTCTTCGTGATCCTAAGGAAAAACTCATAACTGTTTGGTCTCGTGTTTGTCTATTGCTGTTGTTCCTCTGGGGCGCGCCCGGCGCGCAGGCCGCCGAGCCGGCGGCGGTGTCCTTCGTCATGCAGATGACGGTCGGAGACTCCGATGCCCAAAGACGAGCCTTTTTGCAAATCGCCAAGGTGCTGGAAGACATTGGCGCCACGAAGGTGAAGATCGAGGTCGTGGCCTACGAAGGCGGCATCACATCGCTGTTGGCCGACAACAACGACACCGCGGCGCTGGCGCGACAGGGCGTCCGGTTCAAGGCCTGCCGCATCAGCATGCGCGGGCACGGCTATACCGACGCCGATTTCCCGCTAGAAGTCGAGTTCGTGTCGGCCGGCGCGCCGGAGATGGTCCGGCTGCAAATGGAAGGCTACCGCTACTGGCGCCCGTAGCCTCGGAGGCCACTTTGCGGACGGCCTGTGAGGCCGTCCGCAGCTACCCTAGAATTTCGGGTTCAGGGTTCCCTTTTCGGTAATTTTCTTCCAGAGGGCGTCGTTCTTCATCATGAACTTCGTCCCATCCTTGGCTTCCATGACGCCGCCGTCTTTCATTTTGACACGGTTACCGGCGGCATCGATGTGGACCATGGTGCCATCCTTCTGGACCATGACCTTGCCGCCATCTTTCAGCTCGATGGTCTGTTCTTGGGCGGCGACGGCCGAGAGGGACAGCAACATCAGCAGGGATAGAATCAACTTACGCATGGCATTTCTCCTTTATGGAAATCAACAGGAATCGGCACATTGGCCATGTGCCGGGTGACCGCAACTTCTCACTCACCTCCTTTCTCGGCCCTTGACCTGATGGGCATACGGACCGATCTCTCTCGTTACAGGGCACAGAGGGCCTCGCCTCTACTTCAACACCGTCACTTTCGTGATCGTGCCACCCATCCCATCGGCCACCAGCTCAAACGCCACGTGCTGGCCTGGTTTGACGGTTGAAGCGAGCTGTTTATCGATCTTGAACGACATCGTCATCGCGGGCCATTTCAGCGCGGGAATGGCTTGATGGGCGAGCGTGATGCTGCCTTTGTCTGGGGCGACGGCCTTCACGACACCCGTTCCCGATACGGCCTGATGCTTGGCATCGCCCTGCATGCCGGAGGGGGCGTTCATCTTCATGTCGCCCATGTCGGCGGCCAGCGCGGGCGTGCCTGTAATCAGTGCGACCATCATGGAAGTTGCAAGTGCTTTCATCTTCTTTCTCCTTGGGTTTTCAGGTTAACGGCTGAAGGAAGCTGTCGGCGGCGCATCAGCCGGTACGCCGCCGGAATCACGAACAGTGACAGGAGCGGTGCGGTGACCATGCCGCCCACCATGGGCGCGGCGATGCGGCTCATGATTTCGCTGCCGGTGCCGCTGCCCCACAGAATCGGCAGGAGGCCGGCGATGATGACCGCCACGGTCATGGCCTTGGGCCGCACGCGCAGGACGGCGCCTTCGCGGATGGCTTCGAGCAGGGCCGCATCGGTTTCTCGTCCCTCATCGATTCGCCTGTGCCAGGCCTGCTTCAGGTACAGCAGCATGATCACGCCGAACTCGGCCGACACGCCGGCCAGCGCAATGAACCCGACCCCGGTGGCGACCGACAGGTTGTAGCCGAGCAGGTACAGAAACCACACCCCGCCGGTGAGCGCGAAGGGCAGCGTCGCCATGATGAGCAAGGCTTCGTCGAAGCGCCTGAAGGTGAGATACAGCAGCACGAAGATGATGAGCAGCGTGGCCGGCACGACCAGCTTGAGGCGTGCATTGGCACGCTCCAGAAACTCGAACTGCCCCGAGTAGGCCAGGCTCATGCCGGGTTCGAGTTTGACCTCGCGCGCCACGGCGGTACGCAAGTCCGCCACCACCGAAGCCAGGTCGCGACCGCGCACGTCCACATACACCCAGCCCGAGGGGCGGGCGTTTTCGCTCTTCAGCATGGGCGGGCCGTCCGTTACCTTGACCCGCGCCACCATGCCCAGGGTGATCTGACTCCCCATGGGCGTGACGATGGGCAATTGCGCCAGTCGTTGGACGGTATCGCGCCATTCGCGCGGGTAACGCAGGTTGATGGGATAGCGCGCCAAACCCTCGACCGTCTCGCCGATGTTCTCGCCGCCGACGAGCCCAGACACGACCGATTGCACATCGGCGATATTGAGTCCGTAGCGCGCCGCCGCGGCGCGATCGATGTCGACATCGACATAACGGCCGCCGGTGAGCCGCTCGGCCAGCGCCGACGAAACGCCCGGGACCGTCTTGGCGGCCTGCTCGACCTGCTGCGCGACGCGATCGATGTCGGCCAGATTGGTACCGGAAATCTTCACACCGATGGGGCTCTTGATGCCGGTCGCCAGCATGTCGATTCGATTGCGGATGGGAGGAATCCAGATGTTGGTGAGCCCCGGCACCTTGACCGTGTGATCCAGCTCGTCGACCAGCTTCTCCGGCGTCATGCCCGGACGCCACTGGTCGCGCGGCTTGAACTGGATGGTGGTCTCGAACATCTCCAGCGGCGCCGGGTCGGTGGCGGTTTCGGCGCGCCCAGCCTTGCCGAAGACATGCGCCACTTCGGGCACGGTCTTGATCAGACGGTCGGTCTGCTGCAACAGTTCGCTCGCTTTCTGCGCCGACAGCCCCGGCAGCGCCGAGGGCATGTAGAGCAGATCGCCCTCGTCGAGCGGCGGGAGAAACTCGCCGCCGAGGCGATGGATGGGCCAGGCGGCGGTGAGGAAGAGCAGCGCGGCGATCGCCAGCGTCGTCTTCGGCCGCGCCAGTCCCGCATCCAGCAGCGGCCGATAGGCCGCGATGAGCCCGCGGCTGAGCGGATTTCGCGCCTCGTCAGGGAGCTTGCCGCGTATCCAGTAGCCCATCAGGACCGGGATCAGCGTCACCGACAGCGCAGCGGCGGCGGCCATGGAGTAGGTCTTGGTCAGCGCGAGCGGACCGAACAGCCGCCCCTCCTGGGCCTCCAGCATGAACACCGGCATGAAGGAAATGGTGATGATCAGGAGCGAGAAAAAGAGCGCCGGCCCCACCTCGACCGCGGACTCGGACATGACGCGCCAGTGTGATTCGCCGCGAAGCGCTTGGCCCGGATGTTCGCGCTTCCAGGCTTCGACATGCTTGTGGGCGTTCTCGATCATGACGATGGCCGCATCCACCATGGCGCCCACGGCGATGGCGATGCCACCCAGCGACATGATGTTCGCGTTCACGCCCTGGTGGCGCATGACGATGAATGCCGCCAGCACGCCCAGGGGCAGCGAAATGATGGCCACCAGCGACGAGCGCAGGTGCCATAGAAACAGCGCGCACACCAGCGCGACGACGATGAATTCCTCGATGAGCTTGTGGGTGAGGTTTTCCACGGCGAGGTCGATCAGCTTGCTGCGATCATAGGTGGTGACGATTTCCACCCCCTTGGGCAGGCTGGCCTTGAGCTGTTCCAGCTTGGCGTGCACCGCCGCAATGGTTTCCCGCGCGTTCTTGCCGCTGCGCAGAATCACCACGCCGCCGACGGCTTCGCCCTGGCCGTCCAGCTCGGCGATGCCCCGCCGCATTTCCGGGCCGAGTTGAACGGTCGCCACATCGCCGAGCAAGACCGGCACGCCATTCACCAGCTTCAAGGGGATCGCGCGGAAGTCGGCAAGCGAGCGCAGGTAGCCGCTGCTGCGCACCATCAGCTCGGCTTCGCCCAGCGTCAGCACCGACCCCCCGCTTTCCTGGTTCGCCCTGTCGATGGCCTCCTTCACTTCGGCCTGGGTGATGCCGTAACTGGCCAGCTTCACCGGATCGAGCACGACCTGGTACTGCTTGACCATGCCGCCCACGGTGGCGACTTCGGCGACGTTCGGCAGGGATTTCAACTCGAATTTCAGGAACCAGTCCTGCAAGGCGCGCAACTGCGCCAGGTCGTGCTGTCCCGTCCTGTCCACGAGTGCATACTCGTAGATCCAGCCCACACCGGTCGCATCCGGCCCCAGGCTGGATCGCGCCGTCGCCGGCAGGCGCGACTGAATCTGATTGAGGTATTCCAGCACGCGCGAACGCGCCCAGTACAGGTCGGTGCCGTCCTCGAACAAGACATAGACGAAGCTGTCGCCGAAGAAGGAGAAGCCGCGCACGGTCTTGGCGCCGGGCACCGAGAGCATGGTGGTGGTCAATGGGTAGGTTACCTGGTTCTCCACGATCTGCGGCGCTTGGCCCGGGTAGGTGGTGCGGATGATGACCTGCACGTCCGAGAGGTCAGGCAGCGCATCGACCGGCGTCGTCTTGATGGACCAGATACCCCAAGCCGTGACGAACAGCGTCGCCAGCAGGACCAGGAAGCGGTTGGCGACCGACCAATGGATCAGCCTAGCGATCATTGTCCACCTCCTGATTTCTCGATGCGTTCGACCGCCAGGCCGTCATCGGTCTGGCGCACACCGACGCGCACCCTGTCGCCAACCTTGAATCCCGCGGTCAGCGTCGGCGCAGCCAAGGGGAAGGTCATGGTCATGCCCGGCATGCCCAGCATCTTGAACGGGCCATGGCTCAGGGTAACTTCGCCGGCCGCGAGGCCTTTGATCGTCGCGTCGGCCTCGTCCAGCGCCTGCGACACAGGCATGGCCGATTCGTTGATCGGCCGCGCCGCGATGCCGCTGAGCTTAGCCTCGGAGTCGATCAGGAACTGGCCGCTCGCGACCACCTGCTGGCCTTCGTCGAGTCCGGCCGCGATCACCGTCCGGTCACCGATCTCTTCGCCCAAGGACACCTCCGCCGGCGTGAACCGGCCCTGCGCGTCGGCGAGCATCACCAGCGCGCGCTTGCCGGTGCGGATGACGGCCTCGGTGGGGACGGCCAGCGCCGTGCGCTCCGACTGCCTGCGCAGCAGGATTTGCGCGGACATGCCGGGGCGCAGACGCCCATCGCGATTCGGCAGTTCGATCCGCACCTGCAGCGTGCGGGAAGCATCCTGTAGCATCGGCACGATGCCGGTGACGCGGCCTTCGACGGGCGTTGCTTCGCCGGCAATGGTTGCCATCGCATGGTCGCCGATGCTCGCGAGCCCGGCGAGCGATTGCGGTACCGCCGCTTCCAGCCACACCGTCGATAGCCCGTTGATGCGTGCCAGCGTTTGCCCGGCCGTCAGCGTCATGCCCGCGCGCACGTCGAGCGACTGGATCACGCCGCCGATGGGCGCGGTGACGGTAAAGCGCGACTGCACCGCAGCGTTTTTCTCCACGGCGTCGATCACGCGTTCCGGCATGCCCAGCAGGCGCAGGCGATCCCGTGCCGCAGCGAGCAGCGCGGCATCGCCGGAGGCGCGGACGGCCAGGAGTTCGTGCTGCGCAGCCGCCCACTCGGGTATCAGGAAGGCCGCGATGGGCTGCCCGGCCTTGACCACATCGCCCGGCGCCAGCGGCCAGACGCGCTCGACGAAGCCTCCGCTGCGGGTTTGCACCACGGCCACGTTGCGCTCGTTGAAGCCGATGATCCCGCTCGTCTGGACTTGAGTGGCGAGCGGAATGCGTTCCACCTTCGCCAGCCGCACGCCGAGGTTCTGCGCGACGGTCGGATCGATCTTCACGCCTGACGCGCCACCCTCGGCGTCGGCATATTTCGGGACCAATTCCATGTCCATGAAAGGTGACTTGCCGGGTTTGTCGAAGTGCTGTTGCGGGACCATCGGGTCATACCAGTACAACGGCTTGCCTTGGCCTTGCTTGGCCGGGGCGCCGGCAGACTCGTTGCCCGTCGCCATGGGCGCGGATGCAACCGTGCGGGTGGCCCACCACCAGCCGCCGGTTGCGCCGAGCGCAAGCAGCGCCGAGCCGAGGACGGCGATCCAAAGGGTTTTTTGAGGTTGTTTCATCACTTGTCTCCAGGGTGATCGCCATAGGCGTAGTGCAGCCGCGCGGCGACCTGCCGGCGCTGCCCGTCCAATTCGATGACCTTGAGTTCGGCGTCGATGCGTTCGCGGCGCGCCGTGATCACCTCGGTTAGGTTGCCTTTGCCGCCGCGCCAGGCCGCCATGGCTAGCGTGACTTTCTCGTCAGCCAACGGCAGCAACGCCTCGCGCTGGCGCTTGACCGCATTCGCGAACCGCTGGTATTCGGCCAGATCCGACTCCAGCATGGCGGCGTGTTCCCGCAGCGTGGCCTCGCGCTCGGCATCCAGGCCCGCGCGCTCGGCGCGCTTGGCGGCGATCTTCGGATCCTGGCGCGACGTAGGGAACAGCGGCAGGTCGAAACTCACCTGCACCGACACCATGTCGCTGTATTGCGGGCCGCGCTGCTGGTAGGCCAGTTCCAGACCCCAGTCGGGTTTCTTTTCCGCCTGGGCTTCGCCGATCTCGGCATCGAGCAGGCGCTCCTTCGAGTCGAATTCGGTCAACTCCGGATGCTGGTGCAGGCCGTGCGCCAGCACCTCGCGCGAGATCGGCCAGTCGGGTGATATGCCTTGCAGCGGCTCATCCGCCGCCGTGCCGATCCAGCGCTTGAGCGCGGCAACGGCCTGTTCGCGCCGCGCGCGCAGCTCGTCCGTGCGTTCATCGATCATGGCCGCTTCCTGACGCGGCATGACCGCATCGGTCGCCGATCCCTTGCCCCCGGCGAGCATGGCCTTGACTGCCGCGTCGAGCAGCCGGTTCTCCGCGCGCAGGGCATCAATGCGGGAAAGTTGCTGCTCGACGCTCGCGCGCGCGATCCATGCCACGGCCGTTTCGCGCAGGACGGTGAAGCGGGTGATATCCGTCTGCGCTTGCGCGAGGGCGATCCGGCTTTGCGCGGCGGCGACACGCGCCTCGCGCTTCGCGCCGTTGGGGAACTCCTGCATGACGCCGATACGGCGCATGGTCATGAAATCGCGCGACACGCTGTAGGCATCGGGCCCGTTGATCGGCAGATTGTCGATGCCGAGCGCGAGTTTCGGGTCCGGCAATTCACCTGCCGGAACCGCGTTCGACTGGGCGGCGGCGACGTTTTCCTGGCGGGCCTGAAGTTGCGGTGCTTGCATCTGCGCCAAACGCAGCGCTTCTTCAAACGTCAATGCATGGCTGAGCGCGCTGAAACCGGCGAGCAGCATGGCGAGTACCATGCGCCCCCCGAGTTGAAATGGGGTGAGGGAGAACATCACGACCTCTCTTCGGTTGAGTATGACAAGGCGCCGCGCAAACGCGGCGCCGCCCGTCACTACCGAAGCGGTCTAAATGCGGAAAACCTGGAACTGGATACGAAGCGGGGGCGAGGCGTCTGTTAGCCACGCCGGTCTGTCATGGAAGACCCGGGAGGAAGGCGGCTCGACCGCGTCGAGACGTGATACGACCCAGAGCCCCACCCATGCGAACGGAAGGAGATCCAAAGCCGGAACCTGATTCGACTGTGCGGATTGGTCGCAGTGCGCCTTGCACAGCGGGGAGGGTTTGCTCTCCATCTGCCGTGCACAATCCGGCGGCATCTCCGCCTCTTCGGCAGTAGTCAGCACCGTAGAAGGAAATATCTGCGGGCAGGCATACGCCGCCACCGCAAACTGACTCGACATCAGTATCACGGTACAAAGCAAAGCAAATGCGCGGCGTATTTTCTTGCGAAACATGACTGAACTATAAACCACCGTGGTTTAGGCTGTAAATCTTGCTCGTCGTTTCCGGCATCGAGGCGACAGGCCCCGACACGCGCAGCCTGGCATGTGTGCGGGGAATTACCCCGCGCAACAGGACAAAGCTTTCACGTCCTTGCTGAAGGTCTGGGCACAGAGCTTGAGCCCCTCCACCATAGTGAGGTAGGGGAACAGTTGCCCGGCCAGCTCGGCGACCGTCATGCGGTTGCGAATGGCGAGCGCGGCAGTCTGGATGATCTCGCCGCCTTCCGCCGCCAGGATTTGCGCGCCCAGCAGCCGCCCGGTCTGTTTGTCCGCCACCAGCTTGATGAAGCCGCCGGTGTCGAAGTTGGCCAGCGCGCGAGGCACATTGTCGAGGGTGAGCGTGCGGCAGTCGGACTCTATCCCAAGCTTGGCTGCCTGTGCTTCGGTGAGGCCCACCGTGGCTACCTGCGGATCGGTGAACACCACCGCGGGCACGACCGTGAGATCCAGCGCGGCATCGCCGCCGGTCATGTTGATGGCCGCGCGGGTGCCGGCGGCCGCCGCCACGTACACGAACTGCGGCGCATTGGTGCAGTCGCCGGCCGCGAAGATGTGCGGCAGGTTGGTGCGCAAATGATCATCCACCACGATGGCGCCGCTGGCATCCGTGATCACGCCAGCCGCCGCGAGATTCAACGCTACCGTGTTGGGCTTGCGCCCGGTGGCGATGAGCAGTCGGTCGCCGCTGACGCTGCCCGTGCTGGTTTCCAGTTCAAAGGCCTTGCCATCGAAACGCACGGCGTTGACTCGGGTGTCCGTGAGAATCCGCATGCCTTCCGCGATCAGCGCCGCCTGGAGCCCCTCGCCGATGGCCGGATCTTCCTTCGACAGCAGTGTGCCGCGCGCCACCAGGGTGACGCGGCTGCCCAGGCGCAGATAGGCCTGCGCCAGCTCCAGCGCGACCACCGAGCCGCCATGGACGATCAGGTGCGTCGGTGTGTCCTCGGCGATCAGCGCCTCGGTGGAGGTCCAGAACGGCGTGCCGGCCAGGCCGGGCACGTCCGGAATCTGCGGCGAACGGCCGGTGGCGATCAGGATGCGGTCGGGCGTGAGGCGTTGCTCGGTGCCGTCCGGCCGTTTCACGACGAGCGTCTGCGCGTCCTCGAAGCGCGCGAAACCGCGCAACAGACTGATGCCCGGGTTCGTTTCCAGAATGCTTTCGTACTTGGCGTGGCGCAGTTCCTCCACACGCGCCTGCTGCTGCGCGACCAGCGCCTTGCGGTCCAGCGTCGGCGCATGCGTGGCAAGCCCGGGAAACGGATGCCGGGCCTGAAGATGCGCCACATGGGCGGTGCGGATCAGAATCTTCGACGGCACGCAGCCGACGTTGACGCAGGTGCCGCCGGTGGTGGAGGCCTCGATCACCGTTACTTGGGCGCCTTCCTCCACCGCGCGGATGGCGGCGGCGAAGGCCGCCGAGCCAGTGCCGATGATGGCGACGCTGAGTTTGGCCTCGGCCTTCGGTGTGCTGCAGCACGCGCCGCCGGACGCCTCCGCGCCATAGCCCTTGGCGCGCACCGCGTCGAGCAGCGCGGCGACGGGGGTGCCCGCCGCCACGTCGACGCGGGCAATGGCATCGGGGTAGGAGACTTCGGCGCGGCTCACGCCGGCGACCGCCAGCAGCGCCTGCTTCACCGAGGCCGCGCAGTGGTCGCAGGTCATGCCGGTCACGTGGAGAATCTGTTCGCTCATTTGGCTTTTTCGCCTTTCACGGTGGATTCATAGCCGGCCTCGAAGGTGGCGTCTTCCAGCGCCTTGATGTTGGTCTTGGCGTCGTCGAAGGTCACGACCGCTTCTTTTTTCTCGAAGGACACATTCACTTTGGATACGCCCGGCACTTTTTCCAGGGCCTTCCGCACGGTGATGGGACAGACTTCGCAGTACATGCCGGGTACCGACAGCGTGACAGTCCGCGTAGCGGCGAAGGCGGAAGCGGTGAAGGCGAAAGCAAGGATGAAAGCGAGTGTAAGCTTTTTGAACATGGCGAGACTCCTCAATCAATAAAACAAGGGGGCAAGGTAGGGGAAGACGAAGGCTGCCGCGACGAGTACGGCCACGATCCAGAACAGCACTTTGTAGAGCCGGTTGGTCTGCGGCATCGCGCACAGCGAGCCCGGCGTGCAGGCGGCCGCGGCCGGCGCACGGTAGATTTTTTTCCAAGCGAAGAACAGGGCGATGAGCGCCGCGCCCAGGAAGTAAGGCCGGAACGGTTCCAGCACGGCGAGGTTGCCCACCCAGGCGCCGCCGACACCCAGCATGACCAGCACCAGCGGGCCGATGCAGCACAGGGAAGCGGCGATGGCGGCGATGACACCGCCGATGAGGGCGCAGCGCCCGTTTTTGGCTTCCGACATGAGGTTCTCCTTTCGAGTCTTGGCTTGATGGTGTAACGTTACTTCCGTAGTCAACTACGGAGTCAAGCGCCATGGAGAATGCTTCGGAGAACCTGGCCATCGGTGCCTTCGCCAAAGCGGCCGGCGTCAACGTGGAGACGATCCGCTTCTATCAGCTCAAGGGCTTGTTGCCCCAGCCGGAGCGGCCCTATGGCAGCATCCGCCGCTATGGGCAGGCCGATGTGGCGCGGGTGCGGTTTGTGAAATCAGCCCAGCGCCTGGGGTTCAGCCTGGATGAAATCGGCCAGCTCCTAAAGCTGGAGGACGGTACACACTGCGCCGAAGCACGGGAGATCGCCGAGCACAAATGCGCCGATGTCAGGCGTCGCATGGCCGACCTTGCACGCATCGATGCCGCCCTGACCGCGCTCATCGAGCACTGTGCGGCCAGTCGGGGTAAGGTCAATTGCCCCTTGATCCAGTCTTTGCAGGATGCTCCATGACCGAACCCCTCAAGTTCGCTGCCTGAAACGCTTTCCACGGCTGGAAGAAATGCTTGAAAGGGAGTTTCTACTGTAAGGAGAAAAGCCGTTGGTCTATTCACTCCGCGGCGACGAAGGAGGTTCTCCACTTCATCTCAACCACATATCCATCGAACTGCACAGTCGTACGCTGTGCTTCGCCGCAGCGGGTTGTTGCTCGTAGCTTCGATAGTCAGCATATGTCCTTGAAACATCGTAACGCTCAGTCGCTACCCCTTACCTTGGACTAGACCATGAATAACAACCCACCACAGCGAGCAACTGTTCACGAGCGCGCCGCGCAAGATGCTTCTCGCCCCGAGGACGACAAGTTACCGCATCTACTGCTCAAGAGCCCCCTCCCATTCCAACGCACCATTCGACGCACTGAGTTGCGTCAACTGGTGCCGCTGGCCGACACGACGATCTATGATATGGAAAAGCGCGGAGAATTTCCGCGCCGCTTCAATCTGACCGCGCGCTGCGTGGTGTGGGATCTGGCCGAAGTGGAGGCCTGGATAGCCGCGCGCCGGCAGGCTTCCCATACAGATCAACTGAAGCGGGCGCCGTCGCCCGATGTTCGCCAACGCAAGCGCCGCCCCGTCAAAGCAATGCCTGGGTCGTGAGCACCTTCATGGATGACGGCAGTAGCGTCGGTGTATGTGGCTTGCCCACCACCCACGCGTCAATCATGTCGGCCCATTCCTGGAGCATGTGACGGCGTTGCTCGGCATATTCGGCTTTGTTGTAGACGCCGCGCGACGAGCGGCCGTCTTCATGCGCCAGGCACTTCTCGATCCAGTCGCTGTTGAAGCCGAGTTCATTGAGGATGGTCGAACCCGTCCGGCGCAGGTCGTGCACAGTGAAGGGCTCCAGCGGCAGGCCGTTGGCCTTGGCGCGTTCGGCGATCAGTTGGGTAACCCGATTGAGCGTGGCGTTGGACATGCACTTGTCAGCATCGTACCGCGAAGGAATCAGGTAGCGCGAACCACCGGCACAGGTGCGCAGCGCAATCATGATGTCGAGCGCCTGCTGCGACAGGTAGATGTTATGGGCCTTGGACGCCTTCATGCGTTCCTTCGGGATGCTCCATAGCGCCTTCTCGAAATCCACCTCGTCCCACGTCGCGTGGATCAATTCGCCCTTGCGTACCAGGGTGAGCAAAATCAGGCGCAGACCAAGCTTGATGGTGGGGTACGAAGCGACGTGCTCCATCTGGGACAACATGACGCGGATCTCACTCGGGGAAAGCGCGCGGTCCTTCGGCACGAAGGTGGCGATCGACGACGGGCCAACGTCGTCGGCCGGATTGGCCACTTTCTCACCGTGCAGAATGGCAAAGCCATAGACCTGTTTAACGATATCGCGGACGTGGATCGCCGTGGCCGGCGCTCCCCTGCCCTTGACCTTGTTGCACAGGTCGCGCAGGTCGTCGGCCGTAATCTCGGTCAGCAACCGATTCTGGAAAACTGGCAGGATGTCGCGATCGAGGATGCTCTTGCGCATGGATCGCGTACTGTCGGCCATACGCGCCTCATCGGCCCACCTGACGGTAAATTCGCCAAAAGTCTTGGCCTCGGCAAGCCGACGCTTCTGTCGCTGCTTTTCCTGCGAAGGCGACCGCCCTTCGGCCACCGCGCGCCTGGCCTCCAGACAGCGCTCGCGCGCCCTGGCCAGCGACAAGCCATCCGGCCCATAGCGACCGATGGTCAACGTTTCACGGCGCCCATTGAGGCGATAGTCGTAACGGAAGGTGACGGTGCCGACCGGCGAAATGGTCACATACATGCCATCCCGGTCGGCCACCTTGTATTGAGCGCTCTTGGGCTTGAGGTTTTTCAGTGCGGTGTCGGTGAGCATCAGCGTTCCCCTGGCGTGCGACAGTTTTACCGTCACAAACATTCAGAATGACAACCCGCTCGTAACCCGCATGAAATCTAGCTTTTCACTTGATTTTTTACCGTCATGCGCCGAAACGGCTTGACGGTAGAAATTCTAATCCTGAAAGACAGCATTTGGCTACCGTCAGATTGACCGACACTTTGATCTGGTTGCCAGCGATCGTTACCGATAGATTCCGTAATATATATTTATAATAATCAATAAGTTATTACGTATTTCCGATAGTCGCCGAAAGCCCGCGAACAAGCCTGGATTATTCCCACTCGATCGTCGCCGGCGGTTTGCCGCAGATGTCGTAGACGACGCGATTGATGCCGCGCACTTCGTTGATGATGCGGTTGGAGACCTTGCCGAGCAGGGTGTAGGGCAGTTCGGCCCAGTGGGCGGTCATGAAGTCGCTGGTGACGACGGCGCGCAGGGCGACCACGTAATCGTAGGTGCGGCCATCGCCCATCACGCCGACGGATTTGACCGGCAGGAACACGGCAAAGGCCTGGCTGGTTTTGTCATACCAGGATATTTCCCCGTCGCCATGGGCGCGCAGTTCTTCAATGAAGATGGCATCCGCGCGACGCAAGAGATCGGCGAATTCGCGCTTGACCTCGCCGAGGATGCGCACGCCAAGGCCGGGGCCGGGAAAGGGATGGCGGTAGACCATGTCGTGCGGCAGGCCGAGCGCAATGCCCAGTTCCCGCACTTCGTCCTTGAACAGTTCGCGCAGCGGCTCCAGCAGTTTCAGGTGCAGCGTATCGGGCAGGCCGCCGACGTTGTGGTGGCTCTTGATGGTGTGCGCCTTCTTGGTCTTGGCGCTGGCCGATTCGATGACGTCGGGATAGATGGTGCCCTGCGCCAGCCATTTGGCATTGGGCAGCTTTTCGGCCTCTTCCTGGAACACGTGGACGAATTCGCGGCCGATGATCTTGCGCTTCTGTTCGGGGTCGGACACGCCGGCGAGCGCGTCCATGAAGCGGTCGCGCGCATCGACGTGGATGACCTTGACGCCGAGGTTGTCGGCGAAGGTCTGCATCACCTGCTCGGCCTCGTTGAGACGCAACAGGCCGTTGTCGACGAAGACGCAGGTGAGTTGCGCACCGATGGCGCGGTGCAGCAGGGCCGCGACCACCGAGGAATCGACGCCGCCGGAAAGCCCCAGGATCACCTCGTCGCCGCCTACCTCGCTGCGCACGCGGCCGATCGCCTCGTCGACATAATCGGGCATGTTCCAGTCGCCCGCGCAGCCGCACAGGTCGCGCACGAAACGGTTGAGGATGGTTTTTCCCTGCAGCGTGTGGGTGACTTCGGGATGGAACTGTACGCCGTAGAACTTGCGGCCTTCGTCGGCCATGCCGGCGATCGGGGTGGCGGCGTTGCTCGCCATCGTCTTGAAGCCGGGCGGCAATGCGGTGACCTTGTCGCCGTGGCTCATCCACACATCGAGCAGACCGTGGCCCTCGTCGTTGACGCGGTCCTGGATGTCGCGCAGCAACGCAGTGTGGCCGCGCGCACGGATTTCGGCATAGCCGAATTCGCGCTTGGCGGCGGACTCGACCTGGCCGCCCAACTGCGCCGCCATCGTCTGCATGCCGTAGCAGATGCCCAGCACCGGCACCCCCAGTTCAAACACGCTCTGCGGCGCACGCGGCGTTTCCTCCTCGTAGACCGAATTCGGCCCGCCGGACAGGATGACGCCGGCCGGTGCGAACTCGCGCACGAAAGCGTCGGTCACGTCGTTGGGATGCAGTTCGCAATAGACGCCGGCCTCGCGCACGCGGCGGGCGATGAGCTGGGTGTACTGGGAACCGAAATCGAGGATGAGGATTTTCTGGTGCATGGGTGATGAGCGGAGAGTTGAGAGCGGAGAGTTGAGAGCGGAGAGTCGAGAGTATCGAGGTCGAGACGCTATTCGTTAGTTATTGGCTAGGCTTTTTTGCATGCCTCGGATCATTCTCGCCACTTCTTCGGTATTTTCGAGGAGGGGGGCTATCGATTTTTGGTCGATGAACCCCAACTCTCCGGACAGGATTAGCTGTGTTTGCAGTTCAGCCAGGGAGCCGCGAGCGATGGCGAGAAAACGCCGGAAATCGCCTTCATTTTCTCGCCCATGCCCTTCAGCGATATTGGAGGGAACCGAGATCGCGGAGCGTCTGATCTGGCTGGTAAGTCCGTACATTTCAGCTGCAGGGAAAGTCGCGGTGGCGGAATAAATGGCCTGAGCCAGCTTCATCGCCCGCTGCCAAATGAGCAAGTCCCGATAGTCCCTGATCATTGGCACACCCCACTCTCGACTCTCAACTCACAGCTCTCGACTCACCTACTCAACGCGGTAATTCGGCGCTTCCTTGACGATCTGTACATCGTGCACGTGCGATTCGCGTACGCCGGCCGAAGTAATCTCGACGAACTCGGCCTTGGCGTGCATGTCGGCGATGCTGGCGACGCCCAGGTAGCCCATCGACGAGCGCAGGCCGCCCATCAGCTGGTGGATTACCGCCAGCACGCTGCCCTTGTAGGGCACGCGGCCCTCGACGCCTTCCGGCACCAGCTTCTCGGCGCTTTTTTCGGTGTCCTGGAAATAGCGGTCGGAGGAACCCTGCTGCATGGCGCCCAGGGAGCCCATGCCGCGATACGATTTGTAGGAGCGGCCCTGGAACAGTTCGATATCGCCGGGCGCTTCCTCGGTGCCAGCCAGCAGGCCGCCGAGCATGACGCAGTCGGCGCCGGCAGCCAGCGCCTTGGCAATGTCGCCCGAATAACGGATGCCGCCGTCGGCGATCACCCCGACCCCGCTGCCCGCCAGGGCGCCTGACACATTCGCCACGGCGGTGATCTGCGGCACGCCGACGCCCGCGACCATGCGCGTGGTGCAGATGGAGCCGGGGCCGATGCCGACCTTGACGGCATCGGCCCCGTGCTCGACCAGCGCGGCAGCGGCCGCCGCGGTGGCGATGTTGCCGCCGATGACCTGCACTTCGGGAAAGTTCTGCTTGACCCAGCGCACCCGTTCGAGCACGCCCTTGGAGTGGCCGTGCGCGGTATCGACGGTAATCACGTCGACCCCGGCGGCCACCAGCGCGGCCACGCGCTCTTCGGTGCCCTCGCCGGTGCCGACCGCCGCGCCGACGCGCAGACGGCCCATCGCGTCCTTGCATGCCTGCGGGTGCTCGCTGGATTTCTGGATGTCCTTGACGGTAATCAGCCCGCGCAGCTCGAAGGCGTCGTTCACCACCAGCACGCGCTCCAGCCGATGCTTATGCAGGAGCGCCATCGCCTCGTCGCGGTTGGCGCCCTCCTTCACCGTCACCAGCCGTTCTTTCGGCGTCATGATGTTGGCCACCGGCTGGTCGAGCCGGGTTTCGAAGCGCAGGTCGCGGTTGGTGACGATGCCGACCACTTTGCCGGCGTCGATCACCGGCAGGCCGGAAATGCGCTTCGCGCGGGTGATCTCGAGCACCTGACGCACCGTCATCTGCGGCGCGACGGTGATCGGATCCTTGACCACGCCGGATTCGAAGCGCTTGACCGCTGCAACCTGCGCCGCCTGCATCTCGGCGTTCATGTTCTTGTGGATGATGCCAAGACCGCCTTCCTGCGCCAGCGCGATCGCCAGACGCGCCTCGGTCACCGTATCCATCGCGGCGGACATTAAAGGCAGATTCAGGGTAATCGTGCGGGTCAGCTGCGCGGACAGGCTGACTTCGCGGGGAAGGATGGCGGAATGGGCGGGAACGAGCAGAACGTCATCGAACGTCAGCGCTTTTTGCAGAACACGCATGGGCTTTCCTTAACGCAAAGCGGAATTATACGCGCCAGCCTCCACCCTGCACAAACCGGGAGCAATCGCGCGCCGGCGCTTGGTTGTAATCTACCAATCGGATAGTTATCGCCGGCGGTTGACTCCCGGACGTGATGCGGCTAACTTTGCGTCAGCATTCAACCTGCTAGGGCGCGCGGTTCGGCGGCCCCCCTGAACGCCATACAACTCGAGGAGATAGAATAATGTCGAAAGTTTTGCTTGCCCTGACTTCCGTTGCCCTGCTGGGCCTGGCTGGCTGCAGCGGCCTTTACGTCAATCAGCCGAGCGGCCAGCCCGCCACCAAGGCTGCCGAACCGGCCAAGGCCTCCATCAGCGCCGAGGCACAGGCCGCGCTCACCGCAGCCCAGGCCGACGTCAAGGCAGCCAAGGCCAAAAACGCCCTGTGGACCACCGCTGAAGGCGCGCTCAAGGCGGCCGAAACCGCCGCTGAAAAAGGCGACAGCGCCGCCGTGCTGAAGCAGGCCAAGCTGGCCAGCGACCAAGCCAAAAAAGGCCTGGCCCAGCTCGACTATCCGGTGCTCAAAATCGGCGACTGAAACAAGCCCGCCTCCGCTCAAAAGGCCTTCCGGTTTCGCGCCGGAGGGCCTTTTTTGTGCGCCCCGAACCGCGCGGGCGCGTCCATGCCCCGGTGCGTCATTCCGCTGCGGCATCGCCGCCGCCTTTGCGGGTGACCTTGCCTTCTTCCGCCCGCTTGCGGCGGACCTCCTTGGGGTCGGCTATCAGCGGACGGTAGATTTCCACCCGGTCCTTGTCGCGCACCGCCTCGTCCAGTTTGACCAGCTTGCTGAAAATCCCGACCTTGTTCTTGCCCAGATCGATCTCGGGAAATGCCTCCAGCACGCCGGACAGGCGGATGGCGTCTTCCACGGTCGCGCCTTCGGCCAGACTCACCCGCAACAGCGGCTGCTGCTCCGGCAGCGCGTAGATCACTTCAACACTGATATTGGCTGCATTCATGCATAGACCTCGTCGGCGCGGCGCACAAAGGCGTCGACAAACGTATTGGTGATGTGGCTAAACACCGGCGCCAGGATGGTCTCCAGCACCCGGCTGGAAAATACATACTGCAGGCGGAACCCGACCTTGCAGGCGTCGTCGCCCAGCGGGACGAACGACCAGTCGCCTTCGAGTTCCGCAAACGGGCCATGCTGCAGCCTGATGCGCATTTCGCGCGGGTGGATTTTGGCGTTTTCGGTGGTGAAGCTTTGCCGAATGCCCATATAGGCGATGTGAATCGTCGCCACCGTGCTGTGTTCATCGCGGAACTTCAATTCGGTGCCGCCGCACCAGGGCAGAAAAGCGGGGTAATCCTCGACCCGATCCACCAGCTCAAACATGCGCTCGGGGGGATGCGCCACCAGCACACTTTTTTCCACACGCGCCATGGGTGCCTAAAGCCTTGTAAAATCGAGAATTGTACGCAAGCCAGTCCGCCATGAGCATCGCCGACAACAAAAAAGCCTTTCACGATTACTTCATCGAGGAAAAATTCGAGGCCGGCCTCGTGCTGGAAGGCTGGGAAGTCAAAGCCATACGCGCCGGCCGCGTGCAGTTGAAGGAAGCCTATGTCGTCGTCAAGAACGGCGCCGTGTATCTGATCGGCTGCCACATCAGTCCGCTGCCCACCGCCTCCACCCACATCCACCCCGACCCCACGCGCTCGCGCAAGCTGCTGCTGCACGCAGCGGAAATCAACAAGCTGATCGGTAAGACCGAGCGGGCCGGCTTCACCCTTGTGCCGCTCGACATGCACTATTCCAAAGGCCGCATCAAGCTGGAAATCGGCCTGGCAAAAGGCAAGAAGCAGCACGACAAGCGCGCCGCGGAAAAAGAGCGTGAATGGCAACGCGAGAAGCAGCGCCTGATCCGGACGACTTGATCCCGACTTGCGTTCCAGCGCCGACTAACGGATGAAATAATCTGCTTATCGGTCATGTTTTCCCTTGCCGACCCGTCGAAATACTGACTACAATCGTCAACATCTCGACAAACAAGGACAAAACCGATGTCGGCCCTTCCCGTTTACCAGGTTGAATTCATCCCGCTGGAACGCCGTTTGGGTGATCGTCGCGTCGCGCCGCGCGATGCAGCGCTGCCGCCCGGCATTACGGCAGATCGCCGCAAAACAGCCAGCCGGCGCATGGATGACCGCAAGTTCGCGCCCCTGAAAGCCGTTTGAGCATCAACCGGCGTTGGCGCGTGACGCGCCAAGCCATGCTATCGCTTTGGCCATAGCCCCCTCCTCTCCGCTGCCCGGCACCGCGCAGCAGCAGACCAGGCATCGGCGCAACAACGCGCCCGCCTGACCCGGCGGGCGGGATTTTGCCGCCGCATCCGCCGCCGTGTGACAATGGCACGCTTACGCCCGTGTCCATCTGTTTTTATCCCCGAAAGTTGAGCCCAGTTTGCCCGCCACCGTAGCAGAACTCCCTGCCTTCGATGAGATCATCGACGCCCGCTCCCCGGGCGAGTTTGCTGAAGACCGCATCCCCGGTGCCATCAATCTGCCGGTGCTGGACGACGCCGAGCGCGAGCGCGTCGGCACCCTGTACAAACAGGTGTCGTCGTTCGAGGCCAAAAAAGTCGGCGCCGCGCTGGTGTCGCGCAATATCGCCCGTCATCTCGAAACCTGGTTTGCCGACAAGCCCAAATCGTATCGCCCGCTGGTGTATTGCTGGCGCGGCGGCAGCCGCAGCGGTGCGATGACGCACATCCTGCAGAAAATCGGCTTCGCCGCGACGCAGCTCGATGGTGGCTATCAAGCCTATCGGCGGCATGTGGTAGCGGAACTCGAACGTCTGCCGGCGCTGTTGAGCTATCGCGTGGTATGCGGCCCCACCGGCAGCGGCAAGAGCCGTCTGCTGCAGGCACTGGCCGACGAAGGCGCCCAGGTGCTCGACCTCGAAGCGCTCGCCGCCCATCGGGGCTCGTTGCTGGGGGCGCTGCCGGAACAGCCCCAGCCGACGCAAAAAAGCTTCGAGAGCGCGATCTGCTTCGCCCTCGCCCGATTCAACCCGCAGCGCCCGGTATTCGTGGAGTCGGAAAGCAAAAAAATCGGCGCACTGCGGGTGCCCGCTGCGCTCATCGCGGCGATGCGTGCCAGCCCCTGCATACGGCTGGAAGTTCCGCTGGCGACGCGGGTCCGGCTTCTGACCGAGGACTACGCCCATTTCCTGCACGACCCCGCACTCATCAACAGCCGGCTTGCCCACCTTGTTTCGCTGCGCGGCCACGAAACCGTCGCGGCGTGGCAGGAGTTGGCCCGCCTGCAGGCATGGGACGATCTGGTGGCCGCCTTGCTGGAACAGCATTACGACCCGGCCTATGGCAAATCGCTGTCGAGCAATTACGCACCGACGCCGGCCGACCAGACTTTCAGCACGGCCGACCTATCCCGCAGCGGCCTGCAGCAGCTGGCACGGAAGATTCTGGCTGCCGTACCGGGAAATTAGTATTGACAGGCCTTAAATCAGCTTGCCCAGCACGAAGCCGATCACGATGCCGATGATGATCGCCACGGTCAGCCCGCGATAGGTCAGCACATCCTTGGAGTAGCCACGGCGGATGGCGATATAGGACACCAGATAGCCTACTGCGTTGAGCAGCCAGATGAAGCCGATCGACAGCACCTTGACGATGACCGGGCCAATGACCGGCACCAGGGCGATCACCCCCAGCAGCCAGGCAAAGGCATTGGAGACCAGCCCGATTGCCACCACGCTGCCGGCGATCACGCCGCGATCGACGTTGAAATGCAGCCCCAGCCCCACCAGCACGGCTATCCCCAGCCACAGCGGCAACATCACTTTCCAGTTGCGCCACCACGGTGTACGCAGCGTGAGCGCGCCTTCTTCAGGCGCGTCGTTTGCGGGCGGCGTCTCCGGCTCGGGCGGCACGCTCACACGCCCAAAACGGAAAGATCGGCCCCATTGCCGGCCATGGGCGGACACCAGTAATAGCCGCCGCTGAGCGGGCGGGTGAAATGGAACAGCGCATCGCCGATGCCGTCGTCATGTCCGGTCATGCGGCGCAGCTGAGCTTCGAAGGCATCGAACGACTTGCCGAAGGCGAGAAACATCAGCCCGGCATCCGCGCCCGCCACCCAGGGCATGGAACGACGCACCACGAAGGCTTCCGGTTCGAAGTCTTCCTGCGCGGTGCGCTTGACGTGCGCCGACGCGGGCGCATCGCCGATCTCCTCGTTGCCGTCGCGGCGGCGGCCGAAGCAGTTGTCCTGTTCAGCGCGCGGCATCGCCTCGAACGCGGGAAAGTCGTGCAGCCATTGCTGCACCGCGGCGAAGCTCGAGCCATCGATGCCGGCGCCCTGCCCCTGCGCGATCGCCGCCTCGACGGCAGCCTCGTCCTTGGGGTTTTCGGTGCCGTCTTCATAGCCGGTGAGGTCGCGGCTGTCCCGATGGCGGAAGCTGTCGATCGCCTGCACCTGGGTAAATGCCGGCCCGGCCATCGCCTGCAGCGCCTGCCCGCGCAGCAGCAGGTCGCCGGGTTCGTTGCCGCGCAGCCACAGCCACAACGCGTGCTGGGTCGCCGGAATCGGCGGGCGGGCGTCCGGCAGCACCGGAAACCCGCGCAGACCCGCCAGATCGACGCCCAGCATTTCGGCAACCTTCACTCCGATTCCCATGACCGCCGATTTTCCGTCGCAGGCCGTTGCCAGCGCCCGCAATACGGCACGGGAGTCCACTGCGGGCTTCAGATCGAAAAACAGATGGCGCGCGTGGTCTGGGATGGCATCAAGAATGGCGGATTGCGGTGTCATGGCAGACTCGACCAGGAAGACAACGGGGAACCCCGACAATAAGCGGACACTCAGCCGCGCATCACTTCGATCACGTTCTGCACATGCTGCAGGCGCGCCAGCAGACGGGCCAGCTGCTGCAACTCCCTGATGCGCACGGTGAGCTGCATGTGGGCATATTCGCCGCGGCTGTCGGTATTGACGCGCAGCACGTCGAGTTTTTCCTTGGCGATGACGTCCGAAATGTCGCGCAGCAGCCCCTGCCGGTCGAAGGCCTTGAGGCGGATCTCCACCTCGAACGCAGCCCCCGCATCGATCAGCCATTGCGCCGGCATCGCACGCGCGGGATTGGCGCGCTTGAGCGAGGCGCAGTCGGCGCGGTGCACCGTGACGCCGCGTCCGACCGTGGTGTAGGCGACGATGGTGTCGGGCGGCTGCGGCTTGCAGCAGCGCGCCAGCGTCAACGGCACGTCGCCCAGCCCCGGAATGGTGACAGGATTGCCTGATTTGGCGCGAATCCGGGGTTTGCTGGTGGGTGCCAGCACGGCCAGGGCTTTGCCGGATTCCGGCAGGGCATTGACCAGATCGCGCTGGCCCACGTCGCCGCGTCCGAGCGCGGCAAGGAACTCTTCGACCTTGCCGAACTTGAGGCGCTGGGCGAGTTTTTCCTGGTTCGCATCCACCACGCCCAGGCGCTTGAGCTCCTTTTCCAGCAGGGTGCGGCCGAGGCTGACCTGTTCGCCGACGTCGCGCTGGCGGAACCACGCGCGCACCTTGGAACGCGCCCGATGGGTGGCCAGATAGCCGAGCGCAGGATTCAGCCAGTCGCGGCTCGGCTCGCCCTCCTTGGCGGCGACGATCTCGACTCGCTGGCCATTCCCCAGGGCAGTATTCAACGGCACCATCGCACCGTCGATCTTGGCGCCACGGCAGCGGTGCCCCAGATCGGTATGCAGCGCGTAGGCGAAGTCCACCGGCGTGGCGCCGCGGTCGAGCGCCACCACCCGCCCCTGCGGGGTCAGCACGTAGACCTGGTCGTGGAACAGCTCGGTCTTGAACTGCTCGGTGAATTCGCTGCTGTCGGCAACGTCGTCCTTCCATTCCAGGATGCGCCGCAGCCAGGCGATCTTTTCCTCGTACTGCGCGTCCTGCCTGCCGCCCTCCTTGTAGCGCCAGTGCGCGGCGACACCCAGCTCGGCATGGCGGTGCATGTCGAAAGTACGGATCTGCACTTCGAGCGCGCGCTCCTCGGGGCCGATCACCGCGGTATGCAGCGAACGGTATTCGTTGCTCTTCGGCTGCGAGATATAGTCGTCGAACTCGCCCGGAATCGGCTGCCACAGGTTGTGCACCAGCCCCAGCACGGTGTAGCAGTCGATTTCGTGGCGCACCAGCACACGCACCGCGCGGATGTCGTAGAGCTGCTCGAACGAGAGCCGCTTGCGCCGCATCTTGTTGACGATGCTGGCGATGTGCTTGGGGCGCCCGCTGACTTCGGCTTCGATGCCATGCAGCGCAAGCTCCGCCTGCAGGCGCTCGATGATGTCCTTGATATAGGTCTCGCGGTCGGCGCGCTTTTCGTCGAGCTGAACGGCGATGCTCTTGTAGGTATCGGGCTCCAGATAACGGAACGCCCAGTCTTCCATTTCCCACTTGATCTGCCATACGCCGAGCCGGTTCGCCAGCGGCGCGAACAGCTCGCGCGCCTGCTGCCCCAGCGCTTCGCGCATGGCGGCATCCGCGCTGGCGGCGCAACGCAGCGCGTGCGTCCGTTCGGCCAGCTTGACCAGCACGATCCGGATATCCTCCACCATCGCCAGCACCATCTGCCGCAGCGCTTCCAACTGGGCATGCGGGTCGACGCGCTTGTCGGTGGCGCTGCTGGCCAGCGTCTCGATGCGTGCCATCGCCGCCACACCGCGCGCCAGCCGCGCAGCGGTGCCGAAACGCGCGTCGAAGTCCGGCGCCTCGTCCAGGCAGGCATGCAGCAGCGCCGCGGCGACGGCATCCGCACCTACGCGCAACTCGGCGACGATCAGCGCAGTGCCCACGCTGTGGGCAAAAGCCACGCTGCCGCCCAGCCGGTCGTGCGCATAAGCCAGCGCGCGCCAGGGCAGGTCGTTTTCCGCCACCGGCAACACGCGCGACAGCGCCTGCCGCGCCGATTCCGGATCGGTGGCGTCAAAACAGCGGGAACGGACGATTTCATTCATGGGGCGGCGGCGTGTCATGCCAGTAACGACGGTGGGACGGACGATATTCTGAGGCCACCACCCCGGCTTCGCCAAACGTCAGCCGGATGAGGCCGCCCTTGTCGCTGCGCAGAATCCGCGCACCCTGCTCGCGGAATCGCGCCGTCACCTGTGGATGCGGATGGCCGAAGCGGTTGCGGTAGCCCACCGTGAACACGCCATAATGCGGCCGCACCTGCTCGACGAATTGCGCCAGCGACGAGGTGCGGCTGCCGTGATGCCCGGCCACCAGCACCGTGGCCGCGACATCCGCGCCCGACTCCAGCAATTCGAGTTCGCCGCGCCGCTCGGCATCGCCGGTAATCAGCAGGCTATGTCCGCCGCGGCTGATTTTGAGCACGCAGCTGAAATCGTTGTCGCGGCGGGTGGATTCGGCATAGGCCGCGACGGGTGGGTTCAGTATCTCGAAGCGCACGCCTTCCCATTGCCAGCGCTGTCCCCGAACGCAGCGGCGCGGCGCGGGCGCATTCATCAAAAGCGGGCTGGCGGCGGGCAGGCCATGCAACAGCCAGCCGGTCGGGACGTCGCGCAGCAGCGACCGCAGGCCGCCGCTGTGATCGCTGTCGTCGTGCGAAACGATCACGCCGGACAACTCACCGACGCCGGTTGCCCGCAGATAGGGGACGACGATGCGTTCGCCCGCGTCGCCGCCGGCAAACGCTGCACCGGTGTCGTAGAGCAGCGCATGCTGCGCGGTGCGGATCAGGATGGCGGTGCCTTGCCCGACATCGATGATTTCGGCCTGGAAGGTGTCGGGCGCCACGCTGGCGCGCACGGGAAACACCAGCGGCAGCCACAGCAAGCCGCCCAGAACCCGCAGCGGAAACCCGCGCGGCAGCAGCAGCCAAGCGGTTCCGGCGACGGCCAGCAGCACCACCCACCCCTCCGGCGCGGGCTGGGCCGCCACCGCCCACGGCAGCGCGCTGGCCCAGGCCAGCCCTTTTCCCAACCCGGCCATCAGCCATGCCGCCGCATGCCATAGCGGCGGCACGATCACGCCAAGCAGCGCCAACGGCGTGACCAGCCAGCTGACGAGCGGGATGGCGACGGCGTTGGCGAGCGGCGAAACCAGCGACACCTGCTGGAACAGCAAGAACAAGGCAGGCGCCAGCGCCAGCGTCACCGCCGCCTGCACCGCCACCCAGCCGCGCAGCCTGTCGGGCAGCGCCAGGCGGCCGAACGTCGCCCACAGGATCGCCGCCATGGCGCCGAACGACAGCCAGAAACCGGCCGACAGCACCGCCCACGGATCGATCAGCAACACGGCAAACAAAGCCCACGCCAGGGCCGAAAAGGGGCGCGGCTCGCGGCGTCCCCAGAATGCCAGCGCCAGTACGCCGAGCATGAACAGGGTGCGCTGCGCCGGCACCTGAAAGCCGGCCAGCACGGCATAGGCGCACGCCGCCACGACCGCGGCCAGCAGCCCCGCCTGCCGTGCCGGCAGCCGCTCCGCCGCACGCGGCCAGCGCCGCCAGCCGAACGCCAGCACCCAGCCGGCGAGCGCGGCGATCATGGTGACATGCAGGCCGGAAATCGACAGCAGATGATTGACCCCGGTGCGGGTGAAGGCACGCCATTGCTCGTGCGGAATGCCGCGCTGGTCGCCGATCACCAGCGCCGCGATGACGCCGGCATAGGGCGCAGCGCCCAGCGTCGAATTGATCCGTTCGCGGATCGCGGCGCGCGTGGCGGCGATCCAGGCGCCAGGCGTGGCCGCGCGCGCATCGAGGCGGCGCGGCAGGGGCTGCTCGCGCACGTACCCGGCAGCGGCGATGCCGCGCTCGAGCATCCAGGCTTCGAGATCGAATCCGTGCGGGTTGTGCGTGCCGTAAGGCCGTTTCAGCCGCACCGTGAACTGCCAGCGCTCCCCCGCCTGCACCGTCGGGTTGCGCGCCGCATCGCGCGGCCAGTAGCGCGCGAGCTGGATGCGCCGCAGGTTCGGCGCGCCCGGCGTGACGACCCGCTCGACGTCCAGCACGAAGCGCTCGCCGCGCGGGTCGGCCAGCGGCAAGTCGCTCACCACGCCAACCACGGCGATGTCCACGCCCTGCCAGTGGTCGGGCAGGCGATCGGCCAGCTGCAGTCCGGCCCGCCAGGCCGCCCAGCCGAAGCCGAGCGCGGCGCACAGCAGCGCCACCGCCAACCGGCGCAGCATTTCCGGAAAAACCCGGGGGGAATTAGGGACCAGCAGAACGACCGACGCCAGCGGCAGCAGCCACAGCCCGCGCGCGGCTGGCAGCGCCGCCTGCTGCTGCAGCAGCCATACGCCGAGACAGAACGCGATGAGATAGATCCGCATCGCGTCGAACGCTCAGGCCGGTTGCAGTGCCCCGTCCACCAGCCTCGACTGCCGGTCCATGCGTGCGGCAAGCTCGCTGTCGTGGGTGACGACGATCAGGCTGGCGCCCTCTTTGCGGTTGAGCTCGCGCATCAGATCGAACACGGCATTGGCGGTATGACGGTCGAGATTGCCGGTCGGCTCGTCGGCGAGGATGCACGCGGGCCGCGTAACCAGCGCGCGCGCAATGGCGACGCGCTGCCGCTCGCCGCCGGAAAGCTCGCCGGGGCGGTGGGAAAGCCGCTGGCCCAGTCCGACCTCGTCCAGCACCTCGGCCGCGCGCGCCAGCGCCTGGGCGTGCTCCAGACGGCGGACGATGAGCGGCATGGCCGCATTTTCCAGCGCCGAAAACTCCGGCAGCAGGTGATGGAACTGATAGACGAAACCCAGCGCGGTGTTGCGCAGCTCGCAGCGCGCCGCTTCGGAAATGGCGAAAGGATCGCGCCCCAGCAGTTCGACCTGGCCGCAGGTCGGCGCGTCGAGGCCGCCCAGCAGGTGCAGCAAGGTGCTTTTGCCCGACCCCGAGGCGCCGACGATGGCAAGCGATTCGCCGGCGCGGACTTCGAGATCGACGCCCGCCAGCACCGGAACGTCGTTTTTTCCCTGGCGGAAGGTTTTACCCAGGCCGCAGCAGCGCAGCACGACCTCACTCATAGCGCAGCGCCTCCGCCGGGTTGATGCGCGACGCGCGCCAGCTCGGGTACAGCGTCGCAACCAGGCTGATGAACAGCGAGACCCCGCCGATGATGCCGACATCGCCCCACACCAGCTTGGACGGCAGTTGGCTGATGTAGTACACGTCAGCCGGGAACAGGTCCATGCCGGCCAGGCGTTCGATGAAAGGCACGACGGTTTCGACGTTGAGCGCGAGCAGCACCCCGCTGGCCACGCCGAGCAGGGTGCCGAACACGCCGATGAATGCGCCCTGCACCATGAAAATCGCCATGATGGACGCGGGCTTGGCGCCCAGCGTACGCAGGATGGCGATGTCCGACTGCTTGTCGGTGACGGCCATCACCAGGGTGGAGACGATGTTGAACGCCGCCACCGCCACGATGAGCAGCAGGATCAGGAACATCATGCGCTTCTCGATCGCCACCGCACGGAAGAAATTGGCGTGGCTCTGCGTCCAGTCGGTGAGGTAGTAATGGCCGCTCAGGCTCTGCGACAGCTCGCGCGTGACTAGCGGCGCACGGAACAGTTCGTCGAGCTTCAGCCTTACGCCCGACACGTCGTTCCCCAGTCGCAGCAGCTTTTGCGCATCCTGCAAGTGAATCAGCGCAAGCCCGGAATCGTATTCGAACATGCCGGCTTCGAAGATGCCGGTGACGGTGAACTGCTTGACCCGCGGCATCACGCCCGCTGGCGTGATGTTGCCCTGCGGCGTGAGCAGCACCAGCTTATCGCCCGGGTAGACATTCAAGGCGCGCGCCAGCTCCGCGCCCAGAATGATGCCGAAGTCGCCGGGCCTGAGGTCGGCCAGCTTTCCCGCCTTCATGTGCTGCGCAAAGTCGGCCACCTGGCTTTCCAGTTCCGGCAGCACGCCGCGGATGATCGCGCCGCGCACCATGTCGCCGTTGGCCAGCATGCCCTGCGCGTTGACATAGGGCGCGCCGGACAACACCTCCTTGTTCCGCTGCGCCTGCGCCAGCACGCCGCGCCAGTCGGCCAGGCGATCCGCCGGGCCGCTGATTTCCAGATGCGCCGCCACGCCGAGAATGCGCGCGCGCAGTTCTTCCTGAAAACCGTTCATCACGGAGAGCACCACGATCAGCGCCATCACGCCCAGCGCAATGCCCGCCATCGAAACGATGGAAATGAAGGAGATGAAATGGTTGCGGCGCTTGGCGTGGGTGTAACGCAGGCCGACCAGAAGCTCAAAGGGAAGCAAAGCGCGACTCGCTGAAGGAATGGCCGGAGTATGCCACAGCCGCCCTACTCGCCCAGCAGGTGCAGCACCACGCCGCGCGCCTGCGCGGCGCGCCGGTGCTCGAATACGTAAATCCCCTGCCAGGTGCCGAGCAGCGGCGCGCCGTCCGCGACCGGGATCGCCAGATGGGTTTGCGTCAGCGCCGCGCGCACGTGCGCCGGCATGTCGTCCGCGCCTTCCAGCGTGTGTTCGTAGATAGGATCGTCTTCCGGCACCAGCCGCGACAGAAAGCGTTCCAGATCGGTCTGCACGGCCGGATCGTGGTTTTCCTGAATCAGCAGGCTCGCCGAGGTGTGGTGGATGTACAGGGTGAGCAGGCCCTGCCTGATGCCGCTCGCCCGCACCCAGTCGCGCACCTGCGGGGTAAAGTCATACAGGCCCTTGCCGCGGGTGGCAACGGTGATGTCATGGAAGCTCTGGCGCATGTCCGCCATTCTAGCGAATCCGCTTTGCTACACTCGCCGCATGCTGTTCCTCGTTCCCCATTTGTTCCCGTCTGCGCGCCTGTTGGAAACGGCGACGCAGGATCTGCGTCTGCCCGCGCTGGAAACGCTGCTGGCGCGCGGCGCCCTTCGTCCCGCTCCGGGCGAGGGGGTGGAAGCCGCGCTGTGCGGGGCATTGGGCATCAAACGCCAGCAGGACTGGCCGCTCGCGCCGATCACCCTGGAAGCGGAGGGCGGGATGGCCGGAGACGCATACTGGCTGCGCGCCGACCCGGTGCACCTGCGGGTCATGCACGAGCGCATCGTGTTGGCGGACAGCCGCGATCTGGCATTGCCGCAGCAGGAGGCCGCAACCCTGGCTGCCGCGATTGGCCGGCACTTCGGCGAGGATCTGAGCCCGGTTCCGCTCACGCCCAAGCGCTGGTATCTGCGCTTTCCGCACGCGCCGCGCCTCGCCACCACCGCCCTGTCAGTCGCGGTGGGGCGCGACATCGATCCCCTGTTGCCGCACGGCGCCGACGCGCTGCGGTTCCGCGCGCAATTGAACGAACTGCAAATGCTGCTGCATGAGCATCCGGTCAACCAGGCGCGCGAAGCGCGCGGCGAACTGCCAGTGAATTCGCTGTGGCTGTGGGGCGGAGGCAGCAAGCCGGCCGCATCCGCGATCCGCATGCCCATTTATGCGCGTGATGGCGAGGCGCGCGCGCTGGGGGCGTTCTGCGGCGCGCCGCTGCATCCCCTGCCGCAGCGTCTGGAAAAACCCATGCTTGAAACGGAGTGCGTGGTCCTGCTCGACGAATTGACGAACGCCGGGCAGTACGGCGATGCCTATGGCTGGCGCGAAGCCATCCGTGTACTGGAAGCAAACTGGTTCGCGCCGCTGCTCGGCAGCCTGCGCGCGCTTGGCCGGCCAGGACTGCAGCTGGCCGACCCGGTCAGCGGCAAGATGCTGCATCTGCAACGAACGGACTGCTGGAAAATCTGGCGGCGGCCGCGCGGCCTGAGCGCGATGCTGGACTGAGGCCGGCTCAGAGCGGCACCGCCCACAGGTCGTGCTCGTCAGCCTCCGCAACCCGGACCTTGAGACGCGTCCCTGGCTGCAGATCGAACACGCCTTCGAGATACACCACGCCGTCGATTTCCGGCGCATCGGCATGACTGCGCGCCAGCGTTCCCACCTCGTCCTCCTCGTCGACGATCACCTCGATTTCGCGGCCGATCTTGGCATCGAGTCTGGCTGCCGATATTTCCGCCTGGACTTCCATGAAACGCTCGAGCCGCTCCTCCTTCAGCTCTTCGGGCATCGCACCGGGCAATTCGTTGGCAGCCGCCCCCTCGACCGGCGAATACTTGAAACAACCGACACGGTCGAGTTGCGCCTCCTTGAGGAAGGCCAGCAATTCCTCGAACTCGGCGTCGGTCTCGCCGGGAAAGCCGACGATGAAGGTGGAGCGCAGCGTGAGATCGGGCACGGCGGCGCGCCAGGATTGGATGCGATCCAGCGTTTTTTCGACCGCGCCGGGGCGCTTCATCAATTTCAGGATGCGCGGGCTGGCGTGCTGAAACGGAATATCGAGGTAAGGCAGGATGATGCCGTCGGCCATCAGCGGAATCACGTCGTCCACGCTGGGATACGGATACACGTAATGCAGCCGCACCCATGCCCCCAGACTCCCCAGTGCGCCGGCGAGTTCGGTCATGCGGGTCTTCAGCGGGCGGCCGTTCCAGAAGCCGGGGCGGTACTTCACGTCCACCCCGTAGGCACTGGTATCCTGCGACACCACCAGCAATTCCCGCACGCCCGCCCCAACCAGGGCCTCCGCCTCGCGCATCACCTCGCCGATCGGGCGGCTCACCAGATCGCCGCGCATCGACGGAATAATGCAGAAGGTGCAGCGGTGATTGCAGCCCTCCGATATCTTCAGGTAAGCGTAATGGCGCGGGGTGAGCTTGATACCGCCAGGCGGGATCAGGTCCTCGAACGGGTCGTGCGGTTTCGGCAGCGCGGTGTGCACCGCCTCCATCACTTCGTCGAGCGCATGCGGGCCGGATACCGCCAGCACCTTGGGATGCGCCTCGCGCACCACGTCACCTTTGGCGCCGAGGCAGCCGGTGACGATGACCTTGCCGTTTTCCGCCAGTGCCTCGCCGATCGCCTCCAATGATTCCTGCACCGCAGCGTCGATGAAGCCGCAGGTGTTGACCACCACCACATCGGCATCGTCGTAGCTGCCGACGATGCCGTAGCCTTCGGCGCGCAGCTGGGTGAGGATGCGTTCGGAATCAACCGTCGCCTTCGGGCAGCCGAGGGAGACGAAACCGACAGTCGGCGTGCGCGGGCGTTTTGCTTT
>VFQM010000078.1_pt1 | contig 117841 bp, 106 predicted proteins | sample 3512391 | NCBI WGS metagenome assembly VFQM01 (sample SAMN10412369, study PRJNA504923) | tailings metagenome | isolation source: Replicate 1 from Balatoc abandoned mine | place: Philippines | reverse complement strand
CCCTGCGCCTGCGCCGCAGCGCCCAGGTGGGTGGCCAGCGCCAGGGCGCCGAGGGTGAAGGTGAGCGTCTGCCTCATCGCGTGTCTCCAGGGGTGGTGGTCTTATTTACTTGAGTTCTAAAGTATTTTCGCCGGCACCGCAATCGGCATCGACGGCAGGCGCCTGCAGCAGCGCGTGCACGGCGGCGATCACGGCCTCGGGCTGGTCGCGGTGGGGCGAGTGGCCGCAGCGCGGCAGTTCGAGCAGCCGCGTGCCCGGCACGCGCGCGGCGATGCCGCGGATCTGCGCCAGCGTGCCGTACTCGTCGTCCAGGCCCTGCACCGCCAGCACGGGGCCGCGGATGGCCGACAGCGCCGCCTCGATGGACCAGCCGCGGAACGCCGGGTCCAGCCAGATGCCGTTCCAGCGGCGGAAGGCCCGGTCCACGTCGTCGTGGTGGCGGGCCAGGCGCTGGCGCAGGTCGGTGGTCTCGAAGGCGGTGCGCGCCTGCGCGATGCTGGCCACCGACAGGTCCTCCACCAGGATGTGCGGCGCCAGCACCACCAGGCCGGCCGTGCGCTGCGGACAGCGCGCGGCATAGAGCAGCGCGATGGAGCCGCCGTCGCTGTGGCCGACCAGCCAGGGCCGGTCCTGCGCGGTGTCGATCTCCAGCGCCTGCAGCAGCGCCGGCAGCACCTCGTGCGCCTGCTCGTGCATGAAGCGCGGCGTCCAGGCCGGCTCGGGCGCCAGGGTGGCGCTGCGGCCGTAACCGGGACGCGAGTACACCAGGCCGCGCGCGCCGACCTCGCCGCACAGGCGGGCGGGAAAGTCGCGCCACATCGACACCGAGCCGAGCCCCTCGTGCAGGAAGACCAGCAGCGGCGCGCTGCGCTCGCCCCGCGGGCGCCCCACCCAGGCATGCTCCAGCGCCACGCGCTGGCCCTGCCAGGCGATGTCGACGAAGGCCGCCGTGCTCACGAGACGCCCGTCCGCTCGCGCTCGCGCAGGCGGAAGCGCTGGATCTTGCCGGTGGCCGTCTTCGGCAGCTCGGCCAGGAACTCGATCTGGCGCGGGTACTTGTACGGGGCCAGCCGCTCCTTGACGAAGGCCTTGAGCGCGTCCTCGGTGGCGTCGCCGCCGGGCTTGAGCACGACGAAGGCCTTGGTCTTGGTCAGGCCCTCGGCATCCTCGACGCCGATGACGGCCGCCTCCAGCACCGCCGGATGCTGCACCAGGGTGGCCTCCACCTCGAAGGGGCTGACCCAGATGCCGCTGACCTTGAGCATGTCGTCGCTGCGGCCGCCGTAGGTGTAGGTGCCGTCGGGGTTGCGCACGTACTTGTCGCCGCTCTTGGTCCAGCCGCCCTGGAAGGTGTCGCGCGTCTTCTCGCGGTTGCCCCAGTACATCATGGCGGCCGACGGGCCCTGGATGTACAGGTCGCCCGGCTCGCCGTCGGGCGGCGGGCTGCCGTCCTCGCCGCGCAGCGCGATGGTGTAGCCCGGCACCGGCCAGCCGCTGGTGCCGTAGCGCACGTCACCGGGGCGGTTGGAGATGAAGATGTGCAGCATCTCGGTGGAGCCGATGCCGTCGACGATGTCCACGCCGAAGTGCGCACGGAAGCGCTCGCCGATCTCCGCCGGCAGCGCCTCGCCGGCCGACGAGGCCAGGCGCAGCGCCACCTCGCCGCGCGCCGGCAGCGCGGGCGAGGCCAGCATGCCGGCATAGCCGGTGGGGGCGCCGAAGAAGACCGTCGGCTTCAGCCCCGACGGCATGTCCCCGCGCCAGCGCCGGAACACCGCCTCGGGCGTCGGCCGCTCGGCCATCAGGACCGTGGTCGCGCCCACGCTCAGCGGAAAGGTCAGCGCATTGCCCAGCCCGTAGGCGAAGAACAGCTTGGCCGCGGAGAAGCACACGTCGTCCTCGCGCAGCTGCAGCACGCGCTTGCCGTAGAGCTCGGCGGTCCAGTAGGGGTTGGCCTGCGAGTGCACCGTGCCCTTGGGGCGGCCGGTGGAGCCGGAGGAGTACAGCCAGAACGCCGGGTCGTCGGCCTGCGTGGCCGCGGGCTTGCGCAGCGGCGCCTGCGCGGCGACGAAGGCGTCGAAGTCCACCTCCGACGGGTGCAGCGGCGCCACCGGGCGGGAGACGATCACGCGCTGCACCTCGTGGTCGGCCTTGACCATGGCCGCCGTCAGCGCCGGCAGCAGCGCGCCGGAGACCAGGGCCACCTGGGCGCGCGAGTGCTCCAGCATGTAGGCGTAGTCGTCGGCCGTGAGCAGGGTGTTCACCGCCACCGGCACCACGCCGGCGTAGATGGCCCCCAGGAAGGCCACCGGCCAGTGCGCGTTGTCCTGCATCAGCAGCAGCACGCGCTCCTCGCGCTTGACGCCCAGCGCGCGCAGGCCGGCGGCGACGGCGCGCACCTGCAGGTCGAGCTCGCCGTAGCGCAGCACGCCGTGGTCGTCGATGAAGGCGGCACGGTCGGCGCGGCCGGCATTGGCCTGCAGCAGATGGTGGGCGAAGTTGAAGCGCTCGCCGGGCGGGGCGACGTCGGCCGGGATGTTCATGACGGGTCCTTCGGAAGGGGGGCGGCCGCGGCTCAGCGCGTGAACTCGATGCGGCCCTCGGGCAGCAGGTACAGCACCAGCGCGCGGCCGCCGGTCACCGTGGGCCGGTGCGCACTGCCCGGCGGGCAGACCAGCCAGCCCGCGGGCCGGCCGTCGAAGCGGGCCCCGGGGTCGACGGGCATGATCAGGTCGATCTCGCCCTGCGGGTGGGTGTGGTGCGGGCCGGCGATGTCGGTCATGTCCACCACGTCCACCGAGAAGCCGGCAAGGTCGGCCTCGGGCTTGAAGATGCGGCCGTAGCGGATGCCGCCGCCCTCGCGGTTGCACAGCCAGCCCTCGGCCACGCCGGCCTCGCAGGCCGCGCGCAAGGCGCGGTAGCTGTCGCTGCCGGGGCCGTGGTGGGTGTTCAGCCAGGCGTCGAGGCCGGCGTCGAGCGCGCGGCCGGCCAGCGCCGCGGTCAGCTGCGCCAGCGCGGCGCGGAACTGCTCGGGGGTGGGTGTCGCGCTCGTCATCGGGCCTCCGTGGGGCGGGTCGGCAAGGGCCGATGCGGTGTTTCGGCTTGCCGGGGACCAGGGGATGCAGTATCGTGCCTGTGGCACTTTATGGACGATCGGTCCGCAATGTCAAGCACTATATTGCCTGTCCCCGGGTATCCCCTAGCCGAGCCGGCGGCCGACACCGCCGCCGTGGCCGATGCGCCCGCGGGGCCGGAGGGCGGGGAGGCCAAGAACCCCTTCCTGGTGGCCCTGGGCGAGCGCGTGCGCGCGCTGCGCGCCCGCCGCGGCATGACGCGCAAGGCGCTGTCGGTGGCGGCCGACGTGTCGGAGCGCCACCTGGCCAACCTGGAGTACGGGGTCGGCAACGCCTCCATCCTGATCCTGCTGCAGGTGGCGCAGGCGCTGCAATGCTCGCTGGCCGAGCTGATCGGCGACGTCACCACCTCCAGCCCGGAGTGGCTGCTGCTGCGCGAGCTGCTGGAGAAGCGCGACGAGGACACGCTGCGCCGCGTGCGGCTGGCGGTGGGCGACCTGCTGGGCATGGGGGCGCAGGGCAACCCGGGCCCGGCCACCAAGCGCACGCGCATCGCGCTGATCGGGCTGCGCGGCGCCGGCAAGTCCACGCTGGGGCGCATGCTGGCCGAGGACCTGGGCTACCCCTTCGTGGAGCTCAGCCGCGAGATCGAGCAGTTCGCCGGCTGCTCCATCGGCGAGATCCAGGGCCTGTACGGCCAGAACGCCTACCGCCGCTACGAGCGCCGCGCGCTGGAGGAGGCGATCCAGATCTACCCGGAAGCCGTGATCGCCACCCCCGGCGGCATCGTCTCCGACGCCGCCACCTTCAACCAGCTGCTCACGCACTGCAGCACCATCTGGCTCGAGGCCCGGGCCGAGGACCACCTGCAGCGCGTGGCCGCCCAGGGCGACATGCGGCCCATGGCCGCCAGCCGCGAGGCGCTGGAGGACCTCAAGGGCATCCTCGCCGGCCGCGCCGCCTTCTACTCCAAGGCCGAGTTCCGGCTGGACACCAGCGCGCAGCCGCTGGCCGAGACCTTCGAGCGCCTGCGCCAGATCGCCAGGGAGATCACCGAGCATGCATAAAACTGCATATCCTCGCTTGACGTGATCTCAATGCAAGCATTATCATGCGCAGCATCTGATCCCGATCAACGCACGCCAGTGCATGCCAGGAGCCTGCGATGAGCCAGCCGCCCCGCGTCGACTACCAGACCGAACCTGCCCGCTACCGGCACTGGCGCCTGCAGTTCGAGGGCCCGGTGGCCACGCTGATCGCCGACTTCGACGAGAACGCCGGCCTGCGCCCGGGCTACAAGCTCAAGCTCAACAGCTACGACCTGGGCGTGGACATCGAGCTCAACGATGCCGTCAACCGCATCCGCTTCGAGCACCCGGAGGTGCGCACGGTGGTGGTCACCAGCGGCAAGGAGAAGGTGTTCTGCTCCGGCGCCAACATCTTCATGCTGGGCGTGAGCAGCCACGCCTGGAAGGTGAACTTCTGCAAGTTCACCAACGAGACGCGCAACGGCATCGAGGACTCCTCTAAGCACAGCGGCCTGAAGTTCATCGCCGCGCTGAACGGCGCGTGCGCCGGCGGTGGCTACGAACTGGCCCTGGCCTGCGACGAAATCGTGCTGGTGGACGACCGCAGCAGCGCCGTGAGCCTGCCCGAGGTGCCGCTGCTGGGCGTGCTGCCCGGCACCGGTGGCCTCACCCGCGTGACCGACAAGCGCCACGTGCGCCATGACCTGGCCGACATCTTCTGCACCACCAGCGAAGGCGTGCGCGGCAAGAAGGCGGTGGAGTGGCGCCTGGTGGACTCGATCGCCAAGCCGCAGCAGTTTGCTGCCCACGTGCAGGAGCGTGCCGCCGCGCTGGCCGCGCAGAGCGACCGCCCGGCCGACGCGAAGGGCGTGGCGTTGCCGCGCGTGCAGCGCACCGACAGCGCCGACGGCATCGAATACGCCCATGTGAGCGTGACGATCGACCGCGCCAAGCGCACCGCCACGCTGACGGTGAAGGCGCCCACCGGTGCACAGCCCACCGACATCGCCGGCATCGAGGCTGCGGGCGCCGCCTGGTGGCCGCTGCAGATGGCGCGCGAGCTCGACGACGCCATCCTGAACCTGCGCACCAACGAACTCGACATCGGCACCTGGCTGCTCAAGACGGAGGGCGATGCCGAGGCCGTGCTGGCCAGCGACGCCACGCTGCTGCGTCACCAGGACCATTGGTTCGTGCGCGAAACCATCGGCCTGCTGCGCCGCACCTTTGCGCGCCTGGATGTGTCCTCGCGCAGCCTGTTCGCGCTGGTCGAGCCGGGTTCGTGCTTCGCCGGTTCGCTGGCGGAGCTGGCTTTCTGCGCCGACCGCACCTACATGCTGGCGCTGCCCGACGAGCCCGCCAAGGCGCCGCGCATCACGCTGGGTGAGTTCAACCTCGGTCTGCTGCCGATGGTCAACGGCCAGTCGCGCCTTCAGCGCCGCTTCTACGAGGAAGCCGCGCCGATGGAAGCGGTGCGCGCCGCCGTGGGCAAGGCGCTCGACGCCGACGCGGCGCTCGCACTCGGCCTCGTGACCTCGGCCCCCGACGACATCGACTGGGCCGATGAGGTGCGCATCGCGATCGAGGAGCGCGCAGCCATGTCGCCCGATGCCCTCACCGGCCTGGAGGCCAATCTGCGTTTCGCGCAGAAGGAGAACATGCTCACGCGCATCTTTGGCCGCCTGACCGCGTGGCAGAACTGGATCTTCATCCGCCCCAACGCCGTCGGCGACAAGGGCGCGCTCAAGGTCTATGGCAAGGGCGACAAGGCCATGTTCGACTTCAACAGGGTCTGAACTTCAACGTTGTGCGGTGGGTTCTCCGGTGGAGCCAGCCGCAACCTCAGGACAGTCCACCGACAGGAAACCCGCAGGAGCACCGCGATGTCCACGATCAACTACAGCGAAAAGATTCCCAACAACGTCAATCTCTCCGAGGACCGCACGCTGCAACGCGCACTGGAGCACTGGCAACCCAACTACCTGCAGTGGTGGCAGGACATGGGCCCCGAGGGTTCGCAGAACTTCGACGTCTACCTGCGCACCGCCGTCAGCGTGGACCCGCAGGGCTGGGCGCAGTTCGGCCACGTGAAGATGCCCGACTACCGCTGGGGCATCTTCCTGAACCCGGCCGAGAAGGACCGCAAGATCCACTTCGGCGACCACCTCGGCGAGCCCGCCTGGCAGGAGGTGCCGGGCGAGCACCGCGCCAACCTGCGCCGCATCATCGTGACCCAGGGCGACACCGAGCCGGCCAGCGTGGAGCAGCAGCGCCACCTGGGCCTCACGGCGCCCAGCCAGTACGACCTGCGCAACCTGTTCCAGGTGAACGTGGAGGAAGGCCGGCACCTGTGGGCCATGGTCTACCTGCTGCACAAGTACTTCGGCCGCGACGGCCGCGAGGAAGGCGAGGCGCTGCTGGAGCGGCGCAGCGGTGACGAGGACAACCCGCGCATCCTCGGCGCCTTCAACGAGAAGACGCCTGACTGGCTGAGCTTCTTCATGTTCACCTACTTCACCGACCGCGACGGCAAGTTCCAGCTCTGCGCGCTGGCCGAGAGCGCCTTCGACCCGCTGGCGCGCACGACCAAGTTCATGCTGACCGAAGAGGCCCACCACATGTTCGTGGGCGAGTCGGGCGTGAGCCGTGTCATCCAGCGCACCTGCCAGGTGATGAACGAGCTCAAGACCGACGACCCGGCCAGGCTGCGTGCCGCAGGCGTCATCGACCTGCCCACCATCCAGCGCTACCTGAACTTCCACTTCAGCGTCACCATCGATCTCTTCGGCGCCGACCAGAGCAGCAACGCCGCCATCTTCTACAGCTCCGGCCTGAAGGGCCGCTACGAGGAAGGCAAGCGCAGCGACGACCACGTGCTCAAGGGCCACACCTACAAGGTGCTGGACGTGCAGGGCGGCATGCTGGTGGAGAAGGAGGTGCCGATGCTCAACGCCCTCAACGAGGTGCTGCGCGACGACTACATCAAGGACAGCGTCGGCGGCGTGGAGCGCTGGAACAAGGTCATCGAGAAGGCCGGCATCCCGTTCCGGCTGACCGTGCCGCACAAGGCCTTCCACCGCCAGATCGGCACACTCGCCGGCGTGAAGGTGGCGCCCGACGGCCGCCACGTCAGCGAGCACGAGTGGAACGCCAAGGTCGAGGAATGGCTGCCCACCGACACCGACCGCGCCTTCGTCGCCAGCCTGATGGGCCGCGTGGTGGAGCCGGGCAAGTTCGCCAACTGGATCGCGCCGCCGGTGATGGGCATCAACCGCCAGCCGGTGGACTTCGAGTACGTGCGCTTCAATTGAGCCCCCGCTCGCTCCCCCGCGGGCGGACCGGCGTGGCCGGCGCCGCGGCGGGGGCCTGACCTGGCGCCACCGCGTGGCAACCCTGGGGCCTTCGGGCCCCAATTCATTGGAGACTCGGTCATGGACATGACCCCGCCCGGCCTGCTCAAGCAGCACGTCATCGACCCCGAGATCTGCATCCGCTGCAACACCTGCGAGGCCACCTGCCCGGTGGGCGCGGTGACGCACGACTCGCGCAACTACGTGGTCGATGCCGAGAAGTGCAACTTCTGCATGGCCTGCATCCCGCCCTGCCCCACCGGCAGCATCGACAACTGGCGCCTCGTGCCCCGGGCCCGCGCCTACAGCCTGGACGAGCAGCTCGGCTGGGACGAACTGCCGGCCGAGCTGAGCGCCGACGCCCTGGCCGCCGCCGGTGCCGACGCCGCCGATGCCGCGGCGGCGGTGGCCGAGGCACAGGCCGCCCCCGCGCCCGCCAGCGCCGAGGCCGAGGCCTTCCGCGCCGCGGCCTGGGGCGCCACCGTGCCGCCCTGGTCGGCCGCCCACCCCTACGTCAACCTCTACGGCCCCAAGGCGGCGAAGAAGTCCATCACCGCCACCGTGGTGGGCAACGTGCGCGTCACCGAGGTGGGCCGGGAGTACGACACCCACCACATCGTGCTCGACTTCGGGGCCATGCCCTTCCCGGTGCTGGAGGGCCAGTCCATCGGCGTCCTGCCGCCGGGCCTGGACGCGCACGGCAAGCCGCACCACGCGCGCCAGTACAGCATCGCCAGCCCGCGCAACGGCGAGCGGCCGGGCTACAACAACGTCAGCCTCACCATCAAGCGCGTGCTGGAGGACCACCAGGGCCGCCCGGTGCGCGGCGTGGCCAGCAACTTCATGTGCGACCTGAACGTGGGCGACACGGTGGAGGTCATCGGCCCCTTCGGCCAGAGCTTCCTGATGCCCAACCACCCCAGGAGCCACATCGTGATGATCTGCACCGGCACCGGCAGCGCGCCGATGCGGGCGATGACCGAGTGGCGGCGGCGGCTCAGGCAGTCCGGAAAGTTCGACGGTGGCAAGCTGATGCTGTTCTTCGGCGCCCGCACGCCGGCCGAGTTGCCCTACTTCGGCCCGCTGCAGAATCTGCCCCGGGACTTCATCGACATCCACTTCGCCTTCTCCCGCGAGGCCGGCAAGCCCAGGCGCTACGTGCAGGACGCGATGCGCGAGCGCGCCGCCGACCTGGTGCCGCTGCTCAAGGACCCGAACGCGTACTTCTACGTCTGCGGCCTGAAGGCCATGGAAGAAGGCGTGGTGCTGGCCCTGCGCGACGTGGCCACCCAGGCCGGGCTGGACTGGGACCGCGTGGGCGCGGCCCTGAAGGCCGAAGGCCGCCTGCACCTGGAGACCTACTGATGACCCTCGGCACCGAAACCCGCGTGCTCGTCGTCGGCGCCGGCATCATGGGCGCCGGCATCGCCCAGGTGGCGGCACAGGCCGGCCACCGCGTGGCGCTGTTCGACGTGCGCGACGGCGCCGCCGCCGCCGCGCGCGACAAGCTCGGGCAGACGCTCGACGGCCTGGCGGCCAAGGGCCGGCTCACGCCCGAGGCGGCGCAGGCCACGCTGGCGCGCATCGACGCCATCGCGGCGCTGGACGAGGCCCGAGGCTGCAGCCTGGCGGTGGAGGCCATCGTGGAGGACCTGGAGGCCAAGCGCGCGCTGTTCCGGCAGCTCGAGGGCCTGCTGCCGGCCGATGCCATCCTGGCCACCAACACCTCGTCGATCAGCGTGACGGCCATTGCCAACGGGCTGCAACGGCCCGAGCGCCTGGTCGGCATGCACTTCTTCAACCCCGTGCCGCTGATGAAGCTGGTGGAGGTGGTCAGCGGCCTGCGCACCGACGCCGCCGTGGCCGCGGCCATCTTCGAGCTGTCCAAGGCCTGGGGCAAGGTGCCGGTGCACGCGAAGAGCACCCCCGGCTTCATCGTCAACCGCATCGCCCGCCCCTACTACGCCGAGACGCTGGCGCTGCTGCAGGAGCAGGCCGCGCGGCCCGAGGTGCTGGACGCCTGCCTGCGCGCCGCCGGCTTCCGCATGGGGCCCTGCGAGCTGATGGACCTGATCGGCCACGACACCAACTTCGCGGTCACGAACTCGGTGTACGCGGCCAACTTCTACGACAAGCGCTACGTGCCCTCCGGCGTGCAGCGCGAGATGGTCGATGGCGGCCTGCTGGGCCGCAAGAGCGGGCGCGGCTTCTACGCCTACCCGCAGGGCGCGCCCGCGCTGCCGGCCGTGGCGCTGCCGGCCCTGCCGGCCGACGTCCGCGTGGTGGTGCACGGCCGCGGCGCGCTGGCCGAGGCCTGGGCGGCTGCACTGGGCCGGCCGCACCAGCGCGATGCCGACAGCGACTGGACGGGCCTGGAGGTCGACGATGCGCAGCTGCGCCTGACCGACGGCCCCACGGCGGGCGAGATCGCCGCCGCCACCGGCGTGCGCGACGTGGCCGTCTTCGACCGCCTGCCCGGCCCCGCCTGGCAGGGCACGCTGGCCTTCGCGGTGGCCGATGCCGCCAGCGACGCCTGGCGCGCCCAGGCCCCGGCCTGGCTGGCCGGGCTGGGCGTGCAGCCGCAGCCGGTGGCCGACACGCCGGGCCTGGTGGTGGCCCGCACGCTGGCCATGCTGGTCAACGAGGCGGCCGACGCCGTGCACCAGGGCGTGTGCAGCCCCGAGGGCGCCGACGCCGCCATGAAGCTGGGCGTGAACTACCCCGCCGGCCCCTTCGAGTGGCTGGCCGGCTGGAGCGCGCGCGGGGTGCTGGGCATCCTGGCGGCGCTGGACGACACCTGCCGCGGCGAGCGTTATCGTGCCAGCCCCTGGCTGCTGCGGCGGGCGCAGCGCGACCTGATGGACCCCGCGCGCAGCGCGACCTGACCGACGGAGACCCCGCATGAACCAAGCCTTCATCTGCGACGCCGTGCGCACCCCCATCGGCCGCTACGGCGGCGCGCTGTCGTCGGTGCGCACCGACGACCTCGGCGCCGTGCCGCTGCGCGCGCTGATGGCCCGCCACCCGGGCGTGGACTGGGCGGCGGTGGACGACGTGCTCTACGGCTGCGCCAACCAGGCCGGCGAGGACAACCGCAACGTCGCGCGCATGGCCGCGCTGCTGGCCGGCCTGCCGCTGGAGGTGCCCGGTGCCACCATCAACCGCCTGTGCGGCTCGGGCCTGGACGCGGTGGGCAGCGCCGCACGCGCCATCCGCGCCGGCGAGGCGCGGCTGATGATCGCCGGCGGCGTGGAGAGCATGAGCCGCGCGCCCTTCGTGATGCCCAAGGCCGAGAGCGCCTTCAGCCGCAGCCACGCGGTCTACGACACCACCATCGGCTGGCGCTTCGTGAACGCGCTGATGAAGGCGCAGTACGGCGTCGATTCGATGCCCGAGACCGCCGAGAACGTGGCCGCCGAGTACGGCATCGAGCGCGAGGCACAGGACCGCATGGCCCTGGCCAGCCAGAGGAAGGCGGTGGCGGCGCAGCAGGCCGGCTTCTTCGACGGCGAGATCGTGCCGGTGACGATCCCCCAAAAAAAGGGCGACCCGGTGGTCGTGGCCCGCGACGAGCACCCGCGCGACACCAGCCTGGAGGCGCTGGCCCGGCTCAAGGGCGTGGTGACGCCGGAGGGCACGGTGACCGCCGGCAACGCCAGCGGCGTGAACGACGGCGCCTGCGCCCTGCTGCTGGCCGACGAGGCCACCGCCGCGCGCCACGGCCTGACACCGCGCGCCCGCGTGGTGGGCATGGCCACCGCCGGCGTGCCGCCGCGCATCATGGGCATCGGCCCGGCGCCGGCCACGCGCAAGGTGCTGTCGCTCACCGGCCTGAGCCTGGCGCAGATGGACGTGATCGAGCTCAACGAGGCCTTCGCTGCGCAGGGCCTGGCGGTGCTGCGCGACCTGGGCCTCGCGGACGACGACGCCCGCGTCAACCCCAACGGCGGCGCCATCGCGCTGGGCCACCCGCTGGGTGCCAGCGGCGCCCGCCTGGCCACCACCGCGGTGAACCAGCTGCACCGCAGCGGGGGCCGCTACGCGCTGTGCACCATGTGCATCGGCGTGGGCCAGGGCATCGCGGTGGTGCTGGAGCGGGTGTGAGCGAGCCGGGGCCGCTCGCCAGCGCTCACACCGGAGCCCTGTCGGGCGCGAAACGGGGCCGCGGCACGCCGTCGATCTCCACGGTGCCGAAGAACATCGCGTGCGGCCGCACCCAGCACTCGCCGCGGCCGTACAGCGCGCGGTACAGCACCAGGGGCTCCAGGGTCTCGGAGTGCCACACGGCGCCCAGCACCTCGTAGGCGCCACCCTTGTAGTGGCGGTAGCGGCCAGTTGGCGTGGGCGGCAGCGGCGGCAGGTCGTCGTCGGCGGGCGGTGTCATGCCCTGCGCTTGTACCGCAACGGCCGGGCGTTCAGCGCACCGCCTTCGGGTCGAAGTGCGGGTTCTGGATCAGGCCCAGCCGGTTGCCGAAGGGGTCGCGCAGGTCGGCCACCAGGATGCCGTCGCCCACGTCCTTGGGCGGCTCCAGCAGGCTGGCGCCGAGCTCGAGCAGGCGGGCGTGCGCCGCGTGGATGTCGGCCACGCCCCACAGCGGCTGCGCGCCGTCGGTGGACGGCGTGGCCCCGGGCAGCAGGCCGAGCTCGAAGCCGCCCACGCTGAAGCCCACGTAGAAGGGCTCGTCGAAGTACGGCGCCACGCCCAGGACCTGGCGGTACCAGGCCTTGGCGGCGTCGAGCTGTTCGGGGGCGACGGGGTAGATGGCGCTGCGCAGGCCGAGGATCATGGCGATGCTCCGGAGGTCGGTGGGGGGGTGGCCGGACTATCTGAAATTCCGGCTGCGTGCGTCCAGCCCCTGCAGCAGCGCGGTGTGGTCGACGAGCTGGCGGGCCACGAGGTGGCGCACCTCGCCCTCGCGCTGCCAGACGCCGTAGACGGTGAGCAGCGTGGCCGACAGCAGCGCCCGGCGCTGCTTCTCCACCAGGTCGGGCCAGACGATGACGTTGACGGCGCCGGTCTCGTCCTCCAGCGTCACGAAGACCACGCCGCGGGCGGTCTCGGGGCGCTGGCGGTGCGTGACCAGGCCGCTGGCGCGCGCCAGGCGGCCGGCCGGGAAATGCGCCAGCACGGCCGCCGGCAGCACCTTGAAGGCCGCCAGCCGCGCGCGCAGCAGCGCCACCGGGTGCGTGCCCAGCGTGAGGCCGGTGGCGCGGTAGTCGGCCAGGGTCTCGGCCACCACGTCGGGCGCGGCGAGCGCAGCCTCGGCCTCGTGCGTGCGCGTGGCCGCCAGCAGCGCGGTGGCGCGCGTGTCCACGCCGGCCACCGCCCAGGCCGCGGTGTGGCGGTGGCCGGCCAGGCCCTGCAGCGCGCCGGCGCCGGCCAGCAGCTGCAGGGCGTGCGCGTCCAGCCGCGCGCGGCGCGCGAGGTCCTCGACGCTGGCGAAGGCGCCGTCCCGGCGCGCCGCGACGATGCGCTCGGCCGCGTCCTCCGACAGCCCGCTCACGCGGTTGAAGCCCAGCCGCACCGGGCGCAGGCCACCGCCTGTCGCGCCACCCTGCCCCTCCAGCACCGAGTCCCACACGCTGTGGCGGATGTCCACCGGCCGCACCTCCACGCCATGCTCGCGCGCGTCGCGCACCAGCTGCGCCGGGGCGTAGAAGCCCATGGGCTGGCTGTTGAGCAGCGCGGCCAGGAAGGCGTCGGGGTGGTGGCACTTGAGCCAGGCGCTCACGTAGACCAGCAGCGCGAAGCTCGCGGCATGGCTCTCCGGGAAGCCGTACTCGCCGAAGCCCTCGATCTGCCGGAACACGCGCTCGGCGTAGTCGCGCGCATAGCCCTTGGCCACCATGCGCCCCACCAGGCGCTCGTGGAAGGGGCCGAGGCCGCCCTTGCGCTTCCAGGCCGCCATCGCGCGGCGCAGCTGGTCGGCCTCGCCGGGCGTGAAGTCGGCCGCCAGGATGGCCAGCTGCATCACCTGCTCCTGGAAGATGGGCACGCCCAGCGTGCGCTCCAGGGCCTGGCGCACCTCGTCGCTGGGGTAGTCCACCGGCTCCTCGCCGTTGCGGCGCCGCAGGTAGGGGTGGACCATGCCGCCCTGGATGGGGCCGGGGCGGACGATGGCGACCTCGATCACCAGGTCGTAGAAGTTCTTCGGCTTCAGCCGCGGCAGCATGCTCATCTGCGCCCGGCTCTCCACCTGGAAGGTGCCGACGCTGTCGCCCTTCTGCAGCATGGCGTAGGTGGCCGGGTCCTCGGGCGGCACATCCTGCATCGTGAAGCCCAACCCGGTGACCCCGCCCGGGCCGGGCGGTGGCGGCACGCGGCCGAGCTTGTCGCCCACCATCTGCAGCGCGCGCCGGATGGCGCTGAGCATGCCCAGGGCCAACAGGTCCACCTTCAGCAGGCCCAGGGCGTCGAGGTCGTCCTTGTCCCACTGGATGACGCTGCGGCCCTCCATCGCGGCGTTCTCCACCGGCACCAGGCGGGCGAGCTGGTCGCGCGCGATGACGAAGCCGCCCGGGTGCTGGCTGAGATGGCGCGGGAAGCCGATCAGCGTGGTGGTCAGCTCCACCCACAGCGTGCACACCGGCGATCCGGGGTCGAAACCGTTCTCGCGCAGGCGCTCGGGGTCGATGCGGCGGCCGTCGAACCAGTGCTGCGACTTGCTGACCGCGTCGATGCGCTCGAGGTCGATGCCCAGCGCGCGGCCCACGTCGCGCAGCGCGCTGCGCGGCCGGTAGCTGATGACCGCCGCCGTCAGCGCCGCGCGGTGGCGGCCGTACTTGCGGTAGACGTACTGGATGACCTCCTCGCGCCGCTGGTGCTCGAAGTCGACGTCGATGTCCGGCGGCTCGTTGCGCTCGGCGCTGATGAAGCGCTCGAACAGCAGCGTCATGCGCGCCGGGTCCACCTCGGTCACGCCCAGGCAGTAGCAGACCGCGGAATTGGCCGCGCTGCCGCGGCCCTGGCACAGGATGCCCTGGCCGCGCGCCCACTGCACCAGGTCGGCCACGGTGAGGAAGTAGGGCTCGTACTGCAGCTGCGCGATCAGCGCCAGCTCGTGCTCCAGCGTGGCGCGCACCGCCGCCGGCACACCCTGCGCGAAGCGCCGCTGCGCGCCCTGCTCGGTGAGGGTGCGCAGCCAGCTGGTGGGCGTGTGGCCCTCGGGCACGATCTCCCGCGGGTACTCGTAGCGCAGCTCGTCCAGCGAGAAGTGGCAGCGGCCGGCGAGCTGCAGCGTGGCCTCCAGCCACTCCGGCCGGTACAGCGCCGCCAGCCGCGCCCGCGGGCGCAGGTGGGCCTCGGCGTTGGGCTCCAGCGCAAAGCCGCAGGCGGCCACCGGGCGCCGCAGGCGGGTGGCGGTGAGTACGTCCTGCAGCGGCTTGCGCGAGCGGGCGTGCATCAGCACGCTGCCCACGGCCACCACCGGCAGCCCGGTGAGCGCGGCCACGCGCTGCACCAGGGCCGCCAGCGTGGCGTCGTGCGCACGGTGCAGCAGCGGCAGCGCGATGGCGGCGCGGTCGCCGAACCAGGTGCGCAGCCAGACGGCCTGCGCGAACAGAGTCTCGAAGGGCGGCGGCGCCTCCGCCGCCAGCACCGCCGGCGCCAGCAGCAGCGCCAGGCAGTCGGGCAGGCCGGCCAGCGTGGGCGTGTTCGGGACCTTGCCTTCGACGTCGCCCATCAGCGCGCGGTACTCGCCCTTGGGTGCGCGCCGGCGGGCCACGGTGATCCACTGCGCCAGGTTGCCGTAGCCGCGGCGCGACATGGCCAGCAGCACCAGGTGCGGCCCCGGCGGGCCCGCGGTGCCGGCCTCGGCGCGCTGCAGCCGCATCTCGGCGCCCACGATCAGCGGCAGCCCCAGCCGCCGCGCCTCGGCATGCGCGCGCACCACGCCGGCGAGCGAGCATTCGTCGGTGACGGCCAGCGCCGCGTAGCCCAGCGCATGCGCGCGCCCCACCAGCTCCTCGGGGTGCGAGGCGCCGTGGCCGAAGCTGAAGTTGCTGCGGCAGTGCAGTTCGGCGTAGCCGGGGAGCATGGACGGGCAGGATGGCGACTGTATGTTTATACAGCTTTCTGCCTCGAGCCTGCCGAAGACCGCGCTTCGAACGGTCGGGATGCACTGAAAGCCACCATCGCGGCCATGAAGTCCAGCAAGCTTCCGGTGCCGGCGCCCAACAGCGGCGGCGCCGCATCGGGGAAGTTCGTGGCGCGCGTGCCGAAGACCGTTCACGCGCAGCTGGCGACCAGAGCCAAGGCAGAAGGCGTGTCGCTGAACGCTCTTGTGCTCACCTTCATCGCTCAAGGGCTTGGCCGGAAGGAGGCCCAAGCCAAGGCATAGGCTCCAGGGCGGCATCAGCCGCGGCGCATCACCCCTCCTGCGCCGGCCGCGCCGAGGCCGGCAGGCCGAACACGCGGTCGAAGGCCCAGGTGAAGCCGATGGCGTAGACGAAGAAGAACAGCAGCAGCCCCAGGTTGGCCAGGAAGGCCTGCCACAGCGAGGTCTGCAGCCACCACGCCATCACCGGCACCAGCATCAGCGTCAGCCCGCCCTCGAAGCCGGCGCCGTGGGCCAGCCGGCGCTGCCAGCTGCGCCCGCGCCGCGGCTGGCGCGCCTCCCAGGTCTCGAACAGGGCGTTGAAGACGAAGTTCCAGGTCAGCGCGATCGTCGACAGCAGCACCGCCAGTGCCAGCGACGAGCTCATGGGCTCGTCGAAGGCCCAGCCCAGCACCGGGCCGACGAACAGGATGGCGAAGACTTCGTACAGCGCCGCCTGCAGCAGGCGGCGCGTGGTGGGTTTCATGGCGCGGACGATACCCGAGGCGGCCGCGCGGGCCCGGCACCCGGCGCCGCCACGGCCTGCGCCAGGGCACAGGCCCGGTTCAGGCAAAACGCCCCTGCAGGAACCAGCCGCCCGGCTCGGCCAGCCGGGTGCGGTAGAGCCAGACCAGGGCACCGTCCTCGGTGCGGGCGACGAAGTAGTCGCGCGCGGCGAGGTCGGCGTCCCACCAGCCGGCCTCGATGCGCTCCGGGCCGCCGAGGATCTGCAGCGGCCGGCCGTCCAGCCAGGGCAGCTCGGCGCGCTCGGCCAGCGGCTGCGGCGCCGGCAGCAGCCAGGCCGGCCGGTGCAGCGGCAGCGCCGCGCCGGCGGCCAGCAGCCCCGGGTCGCCGGTGGCCGGCCGCGCCGCCGGGGCCAGGCCGGCGGCGCGCTCGGGGCGGTGGTCGGCCTGCGGCTGCAGCGTCTGCACCTGGGCCTCGCCCAGGCGGGCGCGCAGCCGCTCCAGCAGGCGCAGCAGGCCTTCGTGCCGGCTCTGGCGCGAGGGGAACAGCTCGCCGCTGGGCGCGGCGGCCTGCACCCAGTGCCGGCACTGCAGGCGCAGCGCGCGCACCGGCGCCGGCAGCGGGCAGCGCGCCAGGCGCTCGCGCAGCAGCGCCTGCAGCTGCGCGGCGTCGGCCCCCGGCTCGGCGAGCTCGATCTTCAGCGCGGTGTGCGCCGGCACGCCGCCGGGCGGGCCACCCGGATGGCCACCCGGATGGCCACCCGGATGGCCGTCAGCGCCCGCCTCGGCGGCCTCGGCACCGGCCTGCCGGCGCGTGCGCTCGTGCTGCAGGTGCAGCGTGCAGGCGGCGATGCGGGCATGTCGCGCCTGCGCCCAGGCGATCAGCCGTGCCAGCAGCACGCTGGCGCCGTGCAGCAGTTGCTCGCTGCTGTCGGCGCGGGCGTGGAGCTCCAGGGCGTCGTCGAACACCGGCGGCAGCTGCAGCGGCTCGCGCGGGTCGGGGGTGTCGCCGCGGGCGCGGTCGAGCTCGTGCAGCAGCGTCTGGCCGAAGCGCCGCGCCAGCCCGGCGCGCGGCAGCGCGCGCAGGTCGGCCAGGCGGTGCAGGCCCATGCCCTGCAGCGCCTCCCAGTGCTCGCGGCCGGGGCCGAGCAGCCACACCGGCGCGTCGTCGAGCAGCGTGCGCAGCACGGCGAGGTCGGTGGCGTGCGGGCCGGCGGCGAGGTCACCATGGGCGCGCGTGCCCCAGCGGGCCAGCAGCGCGGCGCCGGCGGGCGTGGGCGCGGCGGCCAGCTGCAGCCGGTGGCCCAGCGGCGCCAGCGCATCGAGCAGGGCCGCGCGCAGCCGCGCCGGGCCGCCGTGGTAGCGCAGCACCGTGGCCAGCTCCAGCAGCACGGTGTGCGGGCCGGGGTCGAGCACCACCGCCGGCGTGAAGGCCAGCGCCGCATGCGCCACCGCCTGCAGCGCGGCGGCGTCGCGCGCCGCGTCGGCCTGCCCCAGGCGCAGCGCCGGCGCCAGCGCCAGCGCGGTGGCGCGCTTGAGGCCGGGGCGCACCCCGGCGGCCGCCGCGGCGGCATCGACGGCGGCGATGCGGTGCTGCGCCACCAGCGCCAGCGGCACGCGTGAGCCGGCGCCGGTGCCGGCGTCGGCCAGCGTGGCGGCAAAGGCCTCCAGCGACAGCTGCGGCAGGTGCAGCGCGAGCCAGTGCATGGCGCGGCCCGGTCATGCCGCGGTGGTGCGGCCGGCCGTCAGCGGCACCGGCACGGGCGACCGCAGCCACGCCCGCGGCCCGGTGCCGGCGGCACGGGCCGCGTCGCGCGCACGTTCGCGGGCGGTTTCGCCGAGCACCGGCGGCAGCGCCAGCACCAGCGGCGCGGCCTGCGGCGGGCCGCGCCGCTTGAGGATGCGCAGGCGCAGGCCGTCGGGCTGCTCGGCCGGGCCGGGCGCCAGCGCCAGCCGCAGCGGCGCGGCGCTGGGCTTGTCGCGCGCGGCCAGCTCGCGGAACAGGAACACCGGCCCCGGGTGGGCCTGCGCCGCCAGCTGCAGGCGGCGCAGCGCGTCGGCCGGCAGCCGCGGCGGCAGCCAGGCCAGCACGGCGCCCACCTGGCCGCTGCCCAGCGCCTGCTCCAGCGCCCACAGGGTGTCGGCCGCGGGCAGCGGCAGGCGCAGCGCCGCCGCGCCGCCACGGCGGCCGGGCCCGGGGCGCAGGGCCGCCGCCCCGCCGCCGCGCGGCTGGCCGCGGCCACGCACCACCAGCAGCTGCATCAGGTCCAGGCCCAGGGCCGACAGCGTCCAGGGACAGGGCTGGGCCGGAGGGTCGAACAGCATCACGTGGCGCGGCAGTTCGTGGGCCCGGCCGGCGCCCCCGGCCGTGCCGCGCTGCAGCGCCGCCAGCGCGGGTGCCAGCAGCCGCCACTCGCCCACGCCGGGGTGCGGCAGCAGCAGTTCGGTCAGCTGCCCGGCCGGCCAGCCGCCGCCGGGCAGCTCGGCATCGAGTGCCGGGAAGCCGCTGGGCCAGCCGGCCGTGGCCGCGCGGCCGCCGCCATCCCCGCGCCACAGGGCGGGGTGGATGGCCTCGGGCGCCAGGGCAGGCTCACGCAGCCCCGGCGCCTGGCCTGCCCAGGAGGCCGCAGGGGACACGCCAGGCGCCAGAGCCGCGCCGCAGGGGACCGATGCCGCAGGTATTTCCACCCGAGTACTGTACGTTCATACAGTTATCCAGGCAAGCCAGGCGGTCACGAACGGCCGAACGCCCGCCGCAGCGCCGCGGCGCAGAGCTCCACCGCGGTGTCGGCCTCGCCGATCACGCGGCCCATCGGCACGAAGCCGTGGATCTGGCGCTCGAAGCAGACGTACTGGCAGGGCACGCCGGCGGCCGACAGGGCGTCGGCGTACTGCCGGCCTTCGTCGCGCAGGGGGTCGAAGCCGGCGGTCAGCACCAGCGCCGGCGGCAGGCCGTCGTGGCGCGTCGCGCGCAGCGGGCTGGCGCGCCAGTCCTCGCGCGGCGCGTCGCCCATGTAGTGGCCGCTGAACCAGGCGATCAGCTCGGCCGTCAGCAGCAGCCCCTGGCCGTTCGTGCGGTGGGACGGCGCCACGGCGCACATGTCGGTGGCCGGGTAGATCAGCAGTTGGAAGCACGGCAGCGGGCCGCCGGCGTCGCGCTGCGCCAGGCAGGCCACCGCCGCCAGGTTGCCGCCGGCGCTGTCGCCGCCCACCGCGATGCGCGCCGGGTCGGCCCCCAGGGCCGCGGCCTCGCGCTGCGCAAAGCGCAGCGCGGCCACCGCATCGTCCACCGCCGCGGGGAAACGGTGCTCGGGGCCGAGCCGGTAGTCCACCGACAGCACGGCGCAGCCGGCCGCCAGCGCCAGGCTGCGGCACAGGGTGTCGTGGGTGTCGAGGTCGCCGATCACCCAGCCGCCGCCGTGCAGGTAGACCAGCAGCGGCAGGCGCGCCGACGTTGGCGCCGACGGCGGCGCCGGCGGCCGCACCAGCCGCATCGGGATGCCGTCGCCGACGAGGTCGCGCACCTCGGCCACCGCGGGCGGCTCGGGCTGCGAGTAGCCGCGCCGGTCGCGGTAGGCGGCGCGCGCCTCGGCGGGCGAGAGCGTGTGCATGGGCGGCACGCCGTTGGCGGCCATCAGGTCGAGCAGTGCGCGGGCGTGGGGGTCGAGCATCGGGGGCCGGGGTGTGGGGGGGCACCCAGTATCGCCCCGGCCCCGCTCCGCGGCCACGGGATGCCGGGCCCGAGGTCCTGCAGCGCCTTGGGGGCCAGGCGGGCCTCCCGGGCCGGGTGACGCGGGCGCGGCCTCAGGCACCGTAGATGTAGGGGTCGAGCACGCTGACCTGCGTGATGCGGCCCACGGGCAGCCCGTTGCGCGCGGCCACGGTGCGGATGGCCTCGGGGCTCGGGGCGTCGTAGATGCAGAAGGTCTTGGTGCGCTCGGGGTTGACGTAGCTGTGCACCCAGTTGACGGCGTGCTCGGCGTTGGTGGCGATGACGCCGTCCATGGCCTTGCGCCCGTCGGCGTTGACGGGGATGGCCAGGGCCTGCGGGAAGTCGCGCTCGACGAGGTAGCGGGGCATGGTGGGGGCTCCTTCGATGACCGGCAGCACCGTGCTGCCATGGCCTGAAGGATGCGCAGCGGGCGCGCCGCGCGCGTCGGCAACGCTGCCCAAATTGCGGCGCGGCGCTGCCTAAGTTGCGCTGCCCAGCCAGCCCTCGCGGCGTGCGCGCTCCACGGCCGCGGCGCGGCTGTCGGCGCCCAGCTTGGCCAGCACCGAGGCCACCTGGTGGTCCACCGTGCGCACCGAGCGGTGCAGGGTCTCGGCGATCTCGGCGTTGCGCAGGCCCTGGCCCATCAGCGCCAGCACGCGCTGCTCGGCCGCGGTGAGCCCGGCCGGGTGGGCCTGCGTGCTGGCGCGCGGGCCGCGAGACACGCCGCGCACGCCGGCGCGCTGCAGGCTGCGGCGCAGCGCGTCGGCCAGCGGCAGCGCGCCCAGGCCGTCGGCCAGCGCCAGCGCCTCGCGCTGCGCGGCGGTGTCGCCCTCGGCCAGCGCGCGCGCCTGCTCGTAGGGGCAGCCCAGCGCGGCCCAGGCCTGGGCGGCCTCGCGCCAGCGGCCGGCCATCTGCAGCGCATAGGGCTCGGCGCAGCCCTCGGCGGCCGGCGGGGCGGCGCCGGCCCGCCACAGCCAGTACGACAGTTCGCCCACGAACCACGGGTGCCCCTTGGCGCGGGCCAGCGGCAGCGCGTCCTGCACCGCGGTCTGCAGGGCGGCGGTGTCGCCGGCGGCGAACGCGGCCTCGGCGCGCACGGCCGCGCACGGCGCCAGCCGCTGCAGCGTGCCGCTGGGGTCGGCCAGGCGGCGTGCGGCGGCGATGGCGTCGTCGACGCCCGGGTCGCCGCGGCGCAGGCGCAGCCGGGCGAGCGCGAGCTGGGCCATCAGCGTGGACATGTCGTCGCTGCCGGCGCGCGGCAGCGCGTGCACCGCCTCGGCACCGGCCTCGTCCCAGCGGCCCAGCGCCAGCAGCACCAGCGCGTGCCAGGCGCGGGTGTACTGGCTGGCGGCATCGACCGACTCCATGAGTTCGATGGCCTCGCGCAGGCAGGCCTCGGCCTCGGCCAGGTGCATCAGCTCGCCCAGGCCGGAGCCCACCATGCTCAGGGCGGCGGCCGTGGCCATGCGGTCGCCGCGCGCGCGCCTCGCCTCGGCCAGGTCGAGCAGCATGCGCCGGCCGGTGGGAAAGTCGATGAACAGCAGCGCGGCACCGGTGGCGGTGACGGCGCGCTCGAGCGCCATGCGGTCGTTCAGCCGCTCGGCCAGCGCGATCGCGCGCCGGCCCCAGGCGACGCTGTCGGCGCAGTCGCGGTCGAGCATGTACTGCCAGCTCACGAAGCCCCAGACCTGGGCGATCTCCGGGCCCTCGGGCAGGCCTTCGGCCATGGCCAGCGCGTCCAGGCAGGCGCGGCGGGCGTCGTCGTGGCGCAGCAGCCCCACCAGCGGCCCGCTCTGCTGCGCCCGCATGCGCGCGGCGCGGGCCCGGTCGCCGCGGGCGCTGTACAGGCGCACCAGGGTCTCCAGCGTCTCCAGGCCTTCGCGCTGCCACACGTTGACCGAGCAGGCCAGCGCGTAGCCCTCCAGCCAGGCCAGGCGCTCGTCCTCGTCGCGCGGCCGGCCCTGCCGCATCGCCACGCGCCAGTGGGCGCCGAACTCGCGCACGGCGCCGCGCGCGCGGGCATCGGCCGCCGCGGCAGGGGCGTGGAGGCTGACCGCGGCCACGTCCTGGGCGTGCATGGCGTGGTGCACCATCCGCGCCGCGGCAGCCGGGGGGTCGGCCACGGCCAGGGCCTGCAGCACCCGCGCGTGCCAGGCCTGGTGCTGCGCCGGCGACAGCGCCGACTCCACCGCCACCCGGGCCAGTTCGTGCCGGTAGGCCAGCCAGGGGCCGTCCATGCACAGCAGGCCGCTGGCCAGCGCGGCTTCCAGCACCTCGGCGTCGGGCGCCACGAGCGCATCGACCAGCGTGCGCTCGGCACGGCCGGGCACCACCGCCACCGCGCGCAGCAGGGCCTGCACCGGCGGCGGCAGCGCGGCCAGCCGCGACAGCACCACGTCCTGCACCGTGCGCGGCACGCCGCTGCCCGGCCGGCCACCGGCGCGCAGCAGCTCGGTGGCGAAGAACGCATTGCCCCCGGTGGCCGCGTGCACGCCGGCCGGGTCGGCGCCCAGGTGCTGCGCCAGCGTGGCCACCCCGGCGGCGCTGAGCCGGGGCACCTCCACCAGCATGCGCGCCGCCATGGGCAGCTCACCCAGCACGCGGCGCAGCGGGTGCGCGAGCGTGACCTCGTCGTCGCGGTAGCTCACCGCCAGCACGGCGTGCGTGCGCTCGATGCGCCGGCCCAGGTACTTCAGCAGGTCGAGCGTGGCGTCGTCGGCCCAGTGGGCATCCTCCACCACCACCAGCAGCGCGGGCGCGGGCCGGCGCAGCTCGTCGAGCACGGCCTCGAACAGCGCCGCGCGCGGGCCGTCCAGCCGTTCGGCAAAGCGCGGCCGGTGCTCGCGCGCGATGTCCAGCAGCGGGGCCAGCGGCAGCGGCGTGGCCAGCGCGTCGCAGGCGCCCCACCACACGCGCCCGCCGGCGGCCTCGTGGTCGGCGGCCAGGCGGCGCAGCAGGCTGGTCTTGCCGACGCCGGCCTCGCCGGCCAGCCAGGCGACGCAGCCCTGCGTCCGTGCAGCGCGCAGCCGCTCGTGCAGGCTCTGCAGCAGCGGGCCGCGCTCCACCAGTTCCATGGGCGAGGCAGTGTATCGGGCCGCGTGAGCCGGTGCGGCCGCGGATCGGCGAAGATGCAGGCATGCCGACCACCCCGCCCTGCCCCTGCGGCACCGGCCGCGCCTACGCCCAGTGCTGCGGCCGCTGGCACGACGGGCCGCTGCAGCACCAGGCCCCCGACGCCGAGGCCCTGATGCGCAGCCGCTACAGCGCCTACGTGCGCGACGACCTCGCCTACCTGCGCGCCACCTGGGCGCCGGAGACCTGCCCGGCCGACCTGGCACCCAACCCTCCAGGGCTGAAGTGGCTGGGGCTGGAGGTGAAGGCCCATGCGGTGCAGGACGCCGACCACGCCACCGTGGAGTTCGTGGCCCGCAGCAAGCTCGGCGGGCGTGCGCACCGGCTGCACGAGACCAGCCGCTTCGAGCGCCGCGGCGGGCGCTGGCTGTACGTGGACGGGACGCTGCGGTGACGGCTGCGCGTCGCGTGGCGGCCTGGCTGCGGGGCGCGCTGCGGGTCGTGATGGTCGCCGTGCCGCTCGCCGCAGGCCCTGGCGCCGCCGGCGCGCAGCCACGCCAGCCCTGCCCGGGCCTGGAGACGGTGCAGGTGCGCACGGCCCACGCCGCCGACATCACGCGGGTGTGCGAGGGTGCCGCGCGCGCGCTGCGTTTCCTCGCGGCGGCCGGCCTGGTGCTGCCGGAGACGGTGCAGATCGACCTCGTGGACGAACTGCCCGGCGACATGCGCGGCCAGGCCGTGGGCTGCTACGTGCCCGGCCTGCAGCGGGTGTTCCTGCTCGACGACGCGGCCTTCGCGGCCACCGGCACCTGGTTCCGCCAGCCGGTGGAGCCGGAGCTGGTCCGCGCCGCGGCCAGCCACGAGGTGGCGCATGCGGTGGCGGCCTGCAACACCGACGCCCCCAGCCCGCCGCTGGCGGCCAACGAGTACGTGGCCTACGTGACGATGTTCGCGACGATGGACCCCGGCCTGCGCCGCCGCATCCTGGCGGCGTTTCCGGGGGCGGGCCTGGACAACGCGCTGCAGATCCACCCCTGGGTCTACCTGGTGGACCCGCTGCAGTTCGCGGCCGATGCCTGGCGCCACTACCTGCGGCGCGCCGACCGGGCCGCCTGGCTGCGCGACCTGGTGGCCGGGCGCATCGTGCAGGACCTGCCGGCCGACGGGCCCTGAAGCCCGAGGCACCTGCCGGCGCCGGGCCGGCCGTGCCCTTCAGCCGAACCGCAGCGCGTGCACCATCGGCAGGTTCAGCGACACCGTCTGCCAGGTGTCGCCGCCGTCGTCGCTGGCCCACAGGCCGCCGGTGGTGCTGCCCATCAGCAGGCGCCGGCCGTCGGCCGAGACGTCCAGCGCATGGCGGTAGACGAGGTCGTAGGCGTGCGCCTGCGGCAGGCCGTCGCGCAGGGTCTGCCAGCTGCGGCCGCCGTCGCGCGTGCGGTTGACCACCAGCGCGCCGGCCACCGGCACGCGCTGCTGGTCGGCCACCGCGGGCACGAACCAGGCGGTGTCGGGGTCCTGCGGGTGCGCCGCCACCGCGAAGCCGAAGCTCGACAGCGGCGCCTTCAGCTCGACCCACTGCGCGCCGCCGTCGGTGCTGCGCCAGATGCCGCAGTGGTGCTGGCACCACAGCACCTCGGGCGCGGCGGCACAGCGCGCGATGCAGTGCGGGTCCTGGATGTTCGGGTCCTCGGCGCGCTCCGGTGGCATGAAGTCGGCGCGCATGCCGCGGCTGCGCGAGGCCCAGGTGGCGCCGTCGTCGGTGCTCCGCCAGGCGCCGCCGCAGCTGACGCCGACCAGCAGCTCACCGGGCCGCGCCGGGTGCGGGCAGACGGAATGGATGCCCGGCACGTCGTAGCCGCCGCCCATCCACTCCAGCCGCTCGGGCCGGTCCCAGAGGCTGCGCACCAGGGTCCAGTGGTCGCCGCCGTCGTCGCTGCGGAAGAGACCGCCGGGCAGCGTGCCGGCCCACACGGTGCCGCCGGCGCGCGCCAGCGTCCACACCTGCTGCAGCGTCCAGGCCGGGCCGGGGGCGCCGGGCGGCTGCTCGGGGTAGGCGGGCGCGGCCACCTCGGCCCAGTGCGCGCCGCCGTCGGTGGAGCGCTGCAGCTTGACGCCGTAGTGCCCCAGGTTCAGCGCCGCCAGCAGCGCGCCGCCAGGCCCGGGCGGCAGCACGGCGCTGACCGGCTCGCCCAGGAAGTGGGTGCGCTCGACCTGCCAGCCACCGGGGCGGTGGCGCAGTTCGATCAGGCCCTTGCGGGTGGCGGCCCAGGCGCGGTCGTGCATGCGCGTTCCTTCCGGTGTGGGCGGCGGGTCATCCGCCGGAGAGCGCCTGCATCACGTGGACGCGGCTGTCGGGCTGCAGCGGGTCGCGCTGCGCCACGCGGTCGACGCAGCGCCGGCCGTCGACGAAGATCGCGACATGGGGGCGCACCTGGCCCTGGTCGTCGAGCACGTAGCCGCGCAGCCGCGGGTTGACGGCAAACGCCGCCTCCAGCGCCGCGCGCAGCGTGGCCGCCTCGCAGGCCAGCGCCGGCGTCTCGGTGAAGCGGCTCAACTGCGACGTGAATCGGACCTCGACCATGGCCGCCCATGATGGCCGGTGGACACAGGCTTGACAATGCGCGGTTCACCGCCCTGCCCCCAGCCCGCTCCACCCGCCCCTTCCGCATGCTCCAAGGTCTGCTCGCCGCTGCCGCCGCCTACGTCCTGTGGGGGCTGATGCCGCTGTTCCTGAAGCAGGTGGCGCACGTGAACGCGGTGGAGGTGATCGCGCACCGCTCGCTGTGGTCGCTGGTGGTGGTGGCGGGGCTGCTGCTGTGGTGGCGGCGCACCGCCTGGCTGCGGCCGGCCCTGGGCGACCGCCACGTGCTGAAGGTGTTCGCCGCCTCGGCGCTGCTGCTGGCGCTGAACTGGGGCCTGTACGTGTGGGCGGTGGCCGCCGGGCGCATCGTCGACGCCAGCCTGGGCTACTTCATCAACCCGCTGTTCAACGTGCTGCTGGGTGTGCTGGTGCTGCACGAGCGGCCGCGGCCACGGCAGTGGGCGGCCGTGGGCATCGCCGCGGCCGGGGTGCTGTGGCTGATCGTGGCCGCCGGCGAGTGGCCGTGGATCGCGCTGGTGCTGGCCGGCAGCTTCGGCCTCTACGGGCTGCTGCGCAAGACCGCGCCGCTGGGCGCGGCCGAGGGGCTGGCGCTGGAGACGCTGCTGCAGGCGCCGCTGGCCGCCGGGCTGATCCTGTGGTGGACCTGGGCGGGCAGCGGCGGCCTGTCGGGCCACGACGCGCCCACGCTGGGCTGGCTGCTGCTGGCCGGGCCCATCACCGCCGTGCCGCTGCTGCTGTTCGCCTTCGGCGCGCGGCGCATCAGCCTGGCCACGCTGGGCCTGATGCAGTACCTGGGGCCGACGCTGCAGTTCGCCATCGGCGTGTTCGTCTACGACGAGCCCTTCAGCACCGAGCGCGGCATCGGCTTCGCGCTGATCTGGCTGGCCCTCGCGGTGTACAGCGCCGAGTCGCTGCGCGCGTGGCGGGAACAGGCGGCCACGCCCCCGCCGGGTCGATAGGCATGGTCGATCCAGGGTATATGCGCAATCAATTCCGCAAATGCTGCGGTGCCACTACAGTCTCACTCATTCGAGTTTTCCCTGATTCCTCAACCGATCCGTCAACCGTCCCAGGAGCTACCCGCATGTCGATCATCAACACCCAAGTCCAGCCGTTCAAGACCCAGGCCTTCCACAACGGCAAGTTCGTGGAAGTCTCCGACGCCAGCCTCAAGGGCCAGTGGTCGGTGCTGGTGTTCATGCCCGCGGCCTTCACCTTCAACTGCCCGACGGAAGTCGAGGACGCGGCCGACAGCTACGCCGAGTTCCAGAAGCTGGGCGCCGAGGTGTACATCGTGACCACCGACACGCACTTCTCGCACAAGGTGTGGCACGAGACCTCGCCGGCCGTGGGCAAGGCCAAGTTCCCGCTGGTCGGCGACCCGACCCACACCCTGACCCGCATGTTCGGCGTGCACATCGAGGAAGAAGGCCTGGCGCTGCGCGGCACCTTCGTCGTGAACCCCGACGGCGTGATCAAGACCGCCGAAGTGCACGACAACAGCATCGCCCGCGACATGAAGGAAACCCTGCGCAAGCTGAAGGCCGCGCAGTACGTCGCCAAGAACCCCGGCCAGGTCTGCCCGGCCAAGTGGAACGAAGGCGCCAAGACGCTGACCCCGTCGCTGGACCTCGTCGGCAAGATCTGACGCCCGCGAGGGGCCCTGCCCGCGCAGGGGCCCCCGCCCCGGCCACGCCCGCCGCAGGCCTGCGGCGGGCCCCGGACCCTCCCCTTCGACTGCACCGCCAGGTCCAGTCGCGAGCGCCCGGCGGCAGATGCCGCGGGGCCCTGGCGACCGGGTCGGGCACCGCTCGCCCCCACGCATCCCCAGGAGAACGCCATGCTCGACGACACCATCAAGGGCCAGCTCGCCGCCTACCTGCAGCGCATCACGCAGCCGATCGAACTGGTCGCCTCGCTGGACGACCGCGAGGAGGCGCAGCAGATGCGCGAGCTGCTGGGCGAGATCGCCGCGCTGTCGGACAAGGTCACGGCGCGCTTCGACGGCACTGCCGCGCGCCGCCCGTCGTTCCGCATCACCCGCGTGGGGGCGGACATGGGCGTGGAGTTCGCCGCCATCCCCATGGGCCACGAGTTCACGTCCCTGGTGCTGGCGCTGCTGCAGGCCGGCGGCCACCCGCCCAAGGTGGAGCAGGCGGTCATCGAGCAGATCCAGGCCCTGGACGGCGAGTTCGTCTTCGAGACCTGGATGAGCCTGACCTGCCACAACTGCCCGGACGTGGTGCAGGCGCTGAACCTGATGGCAGTGCTGAACCCGCGCGTGCGCCACGTGGCCATCGACGGCGGCCTGTTCCAGGACGAGGTGGAGCAGCGCCAGATCATGGCCGTGCCGGCCATCTTCCTCAACGGCCAGCCCTTCGGCTCGGGCCGCATGGAGCTGCCGGAGATCCTGGCCAAGGTGGACACCGGTGCCGCGGCGCGCGAAGCCAAGGCGCTGCAGGCCAAGGGCCTGTTCGACGTGCTGGTGGTGGGCGGCGGCCCGGCCGGCGCGGCCGCGGCGGTGTACGCCGCGCGCAAGGGCATCCGCACCGGCCTGCTGGCCGAGCGCATGGGCGGCCAGACCATGGACACGATGGGCATCGAGAACTACCCCTCGGTGCTGGAGACGCAGGGCCCGAAGTTCGCCGCCGCGCTGGAGGCGCAGGTGCGCTCGGTGGAGGTGGACGTGATGCCGCACCAGCGCGTGGCCGCGGTGGAGCCTGCCGGCACCGATGCCACCATCGCGGTGAAGCTGGAGAACGGCGCCACGCTGCAGACCCGCACCCTGGTGGTGGCCACCGGCGCCCGCTGGCGCAAGGTGAACGTGCCCGGCGAGGCCGAATACGCCAACAAGGGCGTGGCCTACTGCCCGCACTGCGACGGCCCGCTGTTCAAGGGCAAGGACGTGGCCGTGATCGGCGGCGGCAACTCCGGCGTGGAGGCGGCCATCGACCTGGCCGGCGTGGTGCGCCATGTGACGCTGATCGAGTTCGCGCCGCAGCTCAAGGCCGACGCGGTGCTGGTGAAGAAGCTGCAGAGCCTGCCCAACGTGAGCATCCACGTGAACGCGCAGACCACCGAGATCACCGGCGACGGCCAGAAGGTCGACGGCCTGGTCTACACCGACCGCGCCAGCGGCGAGAGCCACCGGGTGGCGCTGTCCGGGGTGTTCGTGCAGATCGGCCTGGTGCCCAACACCGAGTTCCTGAAGGGCACGGTCGAGCTCAGCCGCTACGGCGAGATCGTGATCGACGAGCGCTGCGCCACCAGCGTGCCCGGCATCTTCGCCGCCGGCGACGCCACCACGGTGCCCTACAAGCAGATCGTGATCGCCGCCGGCGAGGGCTCGAAGGCCGCGCTGAGCGCCTTCGACCACCTGATCCGGCACTGAGATGTCGGCGCCGGCCGATGCCGGACGCCGCCGCCCCGAAACAGACCCCGACAGCCCCCGCGGCGCTCAGCGCTTCGGGGGCTTCGTCCCATAGAGCCGCTGCCACGCCTCGGGACTGAGCACCAGTTCGCTGACCTCGGGCCCGCGCGGCTCGATGCTGCGTCGCCGCTCCACGCCCTTGGGATTGCTGCCCTCCTTCGTGCGTCGGTCGCGGCCGGACCGGCGGTCGGCGGTGCCGGGGGAGGTGCGGGGAACCTGCTTGCTCATCGTGGCCCAGAAGAACCCGTCACGCTAGCACGGGCGGTCCACCCGTGCCTGCGCCGGGACAAGGCCGCAGGCCGGTTCGCCGCCCCGCGCTCAGCGCAGGTCGCCCGCCAGGCTGGCCAGCGTCTCCGGCGCGATCTGCACGTGCGCCGGGTAGTGGGTGTGGTCGCAGCCCAGCTTGACCGCGGCCCCGGCGCGGATGGCCTGCTTCATCGGCAGGGTGAACTCGAAGCGCACGAAGTGCACCGACGAGGTCTTCTGGTCGTTCTCGCGGTCCAGGTCCTCGTCGGCGATGGCGTAGACCCGCGCGTGGCCCTCCACCTCCACGAAGAGCCGGTCCTCCACGCCGATCAGCCGTGCCAGCTCGCGCTTGCGCTCGTGCGGGTCGGGGTACTCGATCAGCATCGTGGCCTTCCAGTTGCTGCCGTCGGGCACCAGCGGCAGGTAGGCCTCGAGCTCCGACTGGATGCCCTCCTCGTCGAAGATCTTCTCGATGTGCAGCATCTCCTGGATCTGCCGGCGGATGGTCTGCTCGTCCTCGAACTGCAGCGTGATGTGCTCGCCCAGCGACACGCTGCGCCGCTTGCGGTGGGCAATGGCGTCGGCACGGCTGGTCTTGCGGATCTTCGAATAGGCCTCCAGCGTCAGGAGGCTGTCGCGGGTGATGGTCATGTCGCGTGTCCTCGAGGGGGGATAGGGGTTCAGATGCCGTAGGCGCGCCGCACCAGGCTCAGCGGGTGGGCCAGCGCCTTGGCCGGCGTGCCGGCCTGCGCCATGCCCTGGGCGATGTGGTGGCCGGCCAGCGCGCAGTCGCTGCTGATGACGTCGGGTTCGTCCTTGGCCATGGCGCGGAACACCGGCTTGCCGATCTTCATGGCCACCGGGTGGGTGGGCGTCTTCACGCCGTAGGTGCCGGCGTGTCCGGAGCAGCGCTCCACGGTGTTGAGCGTCACCTGCACCGTCTGGCCGATGAGCTTGAACATCTCCTCGGTCTTGCGGCCGATGTTCTGCACCCGGCCGTGGCAGGGGATGTGGTAGCTGACCTTGCCGAGCGCGGCCTTGAAGTCGGTCTTCAGCAGGCCGTCCTTGTGGCGCGCCACCAGGTACTCGAAGGGGTCGAACATCGCCGCCTTCACCGCCTGCGTCTCGGCGCAGTCGGGGAACATCAGCGGCAGCTCCTGCTTGAACATCAGCGTGCAGCTGGGGACGGCGCTGAGGATGGCATAGCCCTCGCGCGCGTACCGGGCCAGCACCGGCATGTTGGCCGCCTTGTGCGCGGCCACGGCATCCAGGTCGCCGAGCTCGAGCTTGGGCATGCCGCAGCACTTCTCCTTCTCGACGATGACGTAGGGGATGTCGTTGTGCGCCAGCACCTTGAGCAGGTCGTGGCCGATGCCGGGCTCGTTGTAGTTGACGTAGCAGGTGGAGAAGATCGCCACCTTGCCCGGCGTGCGCTGGCCGTTGGTGGCCACCGTGGCGGGCGACTTCTCCGCCCCCCAGCGGAACCGCTGGGTGGCCAGCTCGGGCATCCACGCGTCGGGGTGCACGCCCAGGTGCTTGTCCATCTGCGCGCGGGCGAACTTCGTGCGGTTGATGGCATTGACCGCCTGCACCACCACCGGAATGCCGGCGAAGCTGCCGTGGCGGTCGGTGCTGGCGAGGAACTGCTCGGCACCGCCCACCTCGCCCCGGCGGAACTTCACCGCCTTGGCGCGCAGCATCAGGTGCGGGAAGTCCAGGTTCCACGCGTGCGGCGGCGTGTACGGACACTTCGTCATGTAGCACAGGTCGCACAGATAACACTGGTCGACCACGCTCCAGTAGGCTTCCTTCTTGACGCCGTGCACTTCACCGTCTTCGGTGGCGTCGACCAGGTCGAACAGCGTCGGGAAACTCTGGCACAGGCTGACGCAGCGGCGGCAGCCGTGGCAGATGTCGAAGACACGCTCCATCTCCTGCATGGCCGCGGCTTCGTCGTAGAAGGCCGGGTTCTTCCAGTCGATGGGGTGCCGGGTCGGGGCTTCGAGATTGCCTTCGCGCATGGGCGCTCCTGTGGCTGTTGTCGGGACTCACAAACGAACAAGGGGCACGAAGCCCCTTGTTGCCAGGGCGCAGGCGCCCGTCAGTCGACCAGTGCGTCGAGCGCCTTCTGGTAGCGGTTGGCGTGCGAGCGCTCGGCCTTGGCCAGCGTCTCGAACCAGTCGGCGATCTCGTCGAAGCCTTCTTCGCGCGCGGTCTTGGCCATGCCCGGGTACATGTCGGTGTACTCGTGCGTCTCGCCGGCCACGGCGGCCATCAGGTTCTGGCGGCTGGAGCCGATGGGCAGGCCGGTGGCCGGGTCGCCGGAGCCGTTCTCCAGGAACTCGAGGTGGCCGTGCGCGTGGCCGGTCTCACCCTCGGCCGTCGAACGGAACAGCGCCGCGACGTCGTTCTGGCCCTCCACGTCGGCCTTGTTCGCGAAGTACAGGTAACGGCGGTTGGCCTGCGACTCGCCCGCGAAGGCGTCCTTCAGGTTCTGCTCGGTCTTCGAACCCTTGAGTTGCATGTGATGCTCCTTGAGTCATTGATCCAATCGCCGCAGCGGTGCAGCGATCGGCCAAGACCTTATCAACGCGCCCCGCCGGCCTCCAATTCAAAGCCTCAATGCGGGCAATAGATGGCCCCAATCAGCCCCATGAGGCCAATCAATGACATCGATTCTCAATCCATGACAGGGAGAACCCTGAGACGGGGTGATCAGCGCAGGTCCAGCAGGCGCAGCGCCAGGTCGTGCAGCCGGCCGGCGGGGTCGACCAGGCGATGCAGGATGTTGAAGTGGTTGGCCCCGGGCAGCGTCTCGCACACCGGCACGCTGGTCGGGCCCCAGACGTCGCGGATCAGGCTGTTCTGGCGCAGGAACTCGTCGCTCTCCTCAGCGCCCACGGTGGCGTAGAGCCGGCCCTTGGGCCGCGGGAAGAAGGCCGGGCTCAGGCGCGCCACCGAGGCGCGGGTGAGTTGCAGGTCGGGCTGCAGCAGCGTGGTGTGGCGCAGCGGCTCCAGGTCGAAGAGGCCGGAGATGGCCATGGCGCGCGTCAGCAGCGTCTGCGGCAGGTCGTCGGCCAGCTGCTTCCAGCGGCAGCACAGCAGCATGGCCGCGGCATGGCCACCGGCCGAGTGGCCCACCACGGCGATGCGCTGCGGGTCGCCGCCGTGATCGGCAGCGTGCCGCCACACCCAGGCCAGCGCTCGCGCCAGCTGCAGCGTGATGTGCTCCACCGACACCGCCGGGGCGAGCGCATAGTCGGGCACCACCACCAGCGCACCGGCGGCGTTGAACGCGGGCGCGACGAAGCTGAAGTCCTCGCGCGACAGCGCGCGCCAGTAGCCGCCGTGGATGAACACCAGCACCGGCGCCGCGCCCGCGCCGGGGGTGGTGGGCGGGAACAGGTCGAGCAGCTCGCCGTCGCCGTCGCCATAGCGCAGGCCGAGCCGCGTGCCCGGTGGCGACGATGCCGGCGTGCGCGCCAGCGCCGAGGCGGCACGCCAGCGGTCCAGGATGGCGGCGAAGTCGGGCACGCGGGCCCGGTTGTCGTACTGCGCGTCGAGCCAGGCGCTGTCGGGCGCGGGAGCGGCGGAGGGTGCGGCGGTGGGGCTCATCGGGCGGGCGTTGTCCTGTGGATCGTTCATGCTACACTTCTGGGCTCTGTGGGGGGGTAGCTCAGCTGGGAGAGCGTCGCGTTCGCAATGCGAAGGTCGGGAGTTCGATCCTCCTCCTCTCCACCACTCAATTCCCTTGTAAAGCAAGGACTCACGGCGCCCGACAGGGCGCCGTTTGTTTTTGGGTTTCGGGCTTGGGTACGCCACGGCAAATGGACGGCCCTTGCCCCTGACCCGCCGGGCGAACAGCGCCCAGACGCGTGCCTGGCGGACCTCTCCCAAGGCGGGGCCGATCAGCTGCCGCCTGTTCGAGCTGCGGCCGGTGATGCCGCGCGCCGGCATCGAGCACGTTCGACAGCGTTTGGGCGGCCTTTGCACCAGGCAACCCTCCACCACCACGGGGCCCGACCGCCGTTGCAGCGGCAGCGGCATCGTCAATCCGGGGCGCCACCGCGACGCCGCGAGCCATCCACCAGTGTCGACGACTCGCAGCGTGACCGACGCAGCGTCCGCCAGCGCCTCGGCGGGCGATGCAGAGCGCGGGCCAGCACGAGCCGCGGCGGCACGGCGTGCAAGGCGAACGGGCAAGACAGGCGCCCTGACCCTCAGCCCCCGGCGGGCGGCTCGGCCTCGCGCAGCCGCAGCTGGCCGCGCAGCAACTCGTTGTCCATCGCCAGCGCGCGGGCACGCTCGCGCTCGGCCTCGGCCAGCGCCAGGGCGCGCTCGGTGCGCAACCGTTGCGCGATCACGGTCCCGGTCTGCGTGGCCTCGGCGTCGCGCCGCTCGTCGCGCAGCTTGATCATGCGCCGCAGGTACGCCGCCGCCTGGGCATGCTCGCCGATGGCCGTGGCGGCGTCGGCACCCACGCGCAGCAGGCCGTTGAGGTGGCGCGTGACCTGCGTGGCCTGCACCACCTCCAGGCCCTGCCGGCAGCACTGCAGCGCCTCCGACGCCGCGCCGTCGCGGATCAGCATCTCGGCCTGGCCCAGGTAGAGCGCGGTGCGCAGCTGCGGCCGCTGCTCGGTGTGCAGCATCTCGGCGAACAGGGCCCGCGTGACCGGCCGCTCCTGCTCCGACAGGTAGCCGCGCACCCAGGCCAGGTTGATGCGTGCGATGTTGCCCAGGCCCGGCTCGGTCTCGGCGTCCAGCGGCAGCGCCTGCTCCAGCAGGTCGCGGGAGCGGCCCCACATCCGCCGTGCCCGCGCCATGTCGCCCGACTGCTCGGCGTACTCGCCCAGGCCGCTCCAGGTGCCGGCCAGGTTCACGGCGTGGGTCTGCCACAGCCAGGGGAGGCCCGACTGCGCGCCGAGGGTCAGCGTGATGTCGGCCCACTCCTCGAAGGCCGGCACGATGTAGGACCGGCCGAAGGACGCCGCCAGCAGGAAGGCGCAGTCGGCCATCTCGGCCAGGTCACCGTGCGTCTGCGCGTGCTCCCAGGCCCGCTGGAACTGCGGCAGTGCCTCCACCGGCGAGGCAAACTGCACCAGCATCAAGCCGCGGCTGACGTGCAGCTGGGCGGCCACCACCTCCAGCCCGCCGCGGCTGCAGGCCAGCTCGGCCGCCTCCAGCTTCTGCCAGGCGTCGTCCATGCGGCCGGCCTGGCGGTCGAGCGCGCATTCCAGCAGGGTGGCGCGCACCTTGCTCACGGCATCGCCGCCACCGCGGGTGGAGTCGCGCAGCGCAGCCACCGACTCCAGCATGCCGGCCCGGTCCGACAGGCACCAGTGCTTGAAGGCCTCCTCGTACAGCGTGCGCGCCTTCGGTGCCGGCTGGCCGCTGCCCGGCGACGGCGCCGAAGGCCCGTACTCCACGCGCACCGGCCCCGTGAAGCGATAGCCCACGCCGCGCACCGAGACGATCCACGCCTCCTGCGCGCCGTCACCGCCCAGCAGCCGGCGCACCTCCAGCATCATCTGCACGATGGCGCCCTCGCTGACCACGGTACGCGGCCAGGCCGCCTCGCGCAGTTCCTCCTTCGTCACCACGCGGTCATGGTGGGTCAGCAGGGTCTTGAGCACCGCGAACACCTTGGGGCTCAGCGGCACCTCCTCGCCGTCACGCATCAGCCGGTGCGTGCGCACATCCAGGCCATAGGGCCCGAAGAGGAAGCGCGTGGCCTCCAGCGGCCCGGGCGAGGTGGGCAGCGGCGGGGCCAGCGACTGGCGCAGCGTCGGCGGCCGCGGCGGCGGCACGGACACCGCGGGGTCGGCCGGCGGCCGCGCCCCGGGCGGCGGGCTGGGTGCGCGCCCGGCCATGCCCGTCAGCCCTGCCGACGGCCCGGCCGCCGGCGGGCTGCCCGGGGCGGGGCGGGAAGCACGGCATGCGGGGCGGGCGCAGCGTGGACGTTCATCGTGTTCACGATAGCAGCGCTGGGCGCGCCGAGGTCGATCTGGATCAGCCTCGCCGCTTGCCCGCAGACCCGAGGGTCCGCCCACATTGGGCCACCGCCGCTTGACCCTGCCGGTCGGCTGGCCAGACTTCAGGCTTGGCCTTTCCGGGTGACTCCACGATGAACCGCTCAACCCTGCTTGTCGTCTGCACCGCCGTCGTCCTGGCCGGCTGCAGCTCCAACCGCCTGCTGCATGCGCCGGTCGACGTGACCATCGGCCAGCAGCTGATCGACCTGAAGAAGGCCCACGCCGGCGGCGCGCTGTCGGACCGCGAGTACGCGGAGCAGCGCCGCAAGCTCATCGACTCGGTGCAGTGAGGAGCCCCGCATGAAGACCTCGATCGCATGGCTGTGCACCGCCCTCCTGCTGGCGGGCTGCGGCACCAGCCGCAACGTCGTCACCGTGCAGGACGCCACCCGCATCACCAAGGGCATCGAACTCACCGACCTGCAGCGCGCGCTGCAGGAAGGCGCCATCGATGCCCGGGAATACGAGACCCTGCGCAAGGCCATCTTGCGGAGGCCGAACTGAAACCTGCGGCGGCCTTCACCGTCGCCACCCTGCTGCTGACGCTGGCCGCGGCCGGCGCGGTGGCGGCCGGCCATGCAGGGGGGCCCGGCACCGGCGTGTCCGAGCGGCCGAGGCCGCGCATCGGCCTGGCGCTGTCCGGCGGTGGTGCGCGCGGCTTCTCGCACGTGGGCGTGCTCAAGGCACTGGAGGCGCTGCGCATCCCCGTCGACTGCATCGCCGGCACCAGCGCCGGCGCCGCCGTGGGTGCGGCCTATGCCGTGGGCCGCACGCCGCAGGAGATCGAGGCCCGGCTGCGCGACGCCGACTGGGACGGCCGGATGTTCAGCGACCAGCCGGCGCGCCAGGACCTGCCCTACCGTGCCAAGAGCCGCGTCGGCGGCATGCCGCTGGGCGTGACCTTCGGCCTCGGACCCGACGGGCTGCAGGGCTCCAGCGGCATCTTCGCGGGGCAGCAGATCGAGCTCTTCCTGCACGGCCTGCTCGGCCTGAGCGCCGAACTGCCGCGCTTCGACGGGCTGCCGATCCCGTTCCGCGCCATCGCCACCGACCTCGCCAGCGGTGCGCTGGTGGTGCAGCACCAGGGCAGCCTGGTGCACGCCGTGCGCGCCAGCATGGCGGTGCCCAGCGCCTTCGCGCCGGTGCGCATCGGCACGCAGCTGCTGGTCGACGGCGGGCTGACGCAGAACCTGCCGGTGCAGGCCGTGCGAGCGCTCTGCGCCGACGTGGTCATCGCGGTGGACATCGGCAGCCCGCTGCTGGGCCCGGAGTCGCTGGGCAGCGTGTTCGGCGTCGGGCTGCAGATGGTCAACATCCTGATGGAGCGCAACGTCCGCGACTCGCTGGCGGCGCTGGGCGGGCAGGACGTGCTGATCCGGCCGGACCTCACCGACGTGAGTGCGGTGGACTTCGGGCGCGGCGTGGCCGGGATCCCGCCCGGCGAGCAGGCCACGCTGGCGGCGGCCGAGCGGCTGCGCGGCCTGGCGCTCTCGCCGGCGGACTACGCAGCGTGGCAGCGTGCGCGGCAGGCGCGGGCCGTGGCCGACCCGCTGGTCTCGGGCGTGCAGGTGGCCGCCACGCGCTTCGTGGACGCGGGCTACTTTGCCCTGGCGCAGGGTGCGCCGCAGCGCCCGCCCGGACCGGTGGACGTCGACGGCCTGCACCGTCGCATCCGGCAATGGAGCGGCAGCGGCGACTTCACCAGCATCGCCTACAGCATCCGGCCGTCCCGCGCGGGTCACACGCTGTGGATCGACGCGCAGGAGAAGCCCTGGGGGCCCGACTACCTGCAGCTGGGCATGGCCGGGCAGGCCGACTCGCACGGCACCGCGGACTTCTCGGTGCAGGCGGCCCTGCGCCGGACCTGGCGCAACGCCTGGGGCGCGGAGTGGCTCACCATCGGGCGCTTCGGACGCATGCGGGAGGTCGAGACACGCTGGTTCCAGCCGCTGGGCGCGGGCTCGGCCTGGTTCATCGAGCCACGGGCCGGCGCCTCGTCGACGCCGCTGCGCCTCTTCGTCGACGACCGCGCCATCGGCGAGTTCCGCATCGATCGGCGCGAGCTGGAGCTGGGCGCCGGCTGGCAGGGCACCGCCGGTCTTGCGCAGCTGGGGCTGGTGGCCGCGCGCATCGCCACCGAGCCGCTGATCGGGCTGCTGGCGGTGCCGGCCTCGCGGGCCGACATCGACGGCGCCCGCCTCACGCTGGCCCACGACCAGCTCGACGATCTGGACTTCCCGCGCCGTGGCGAGGCGCTGCGCCTGGAGAGCTTCCACGCCTTGCGCGGCCTGGGCGCCGGCAGCGGCTACCGGCGCACGCTGGCCGAAGGCGTGCTGGCGCGCAGCCACGACGAGCACACGCTGCGGCTGCGCGCGCGCTGGGCGCGCGTGTCCAGCCGCGACGACGCGGTGCGCGACTTCGTCAGCGCCGGCGGCTTCCTGGACCTATCGGGCTACCAGCGCGGCCAGTTCACGGGCCAGTCGCTGACGCTGCTGTCGGTGGGCTACACACGGCGGCTGCTGGCGCTGCCGCAGCCCTTCGGCAGCGGCCTGTTCGCCGGTGCGGCGCTGGAGGCGGCGCAGATCGACGCGCCGCTGGGACTGGACGTGCCGTCGATCCGGCGCCACGGCGTCGTGGCCTACCTCGGGGCCGCCACGGCCCTCGGGCCCGCCTACCTCGGGCTGGGCGTCGGCGAGGGCGGCAACCGCGCCCTGTACCTGCTGCTCGGTCGCCCGTGACCCGCAACCCTTCCCGTCACTCAACCCGGAGACACGCCATGACCGCTTCAATCCATCGCATCGCGGCGCTGGCCATTGCCGCCGCGGCCGCCACGGCCCTGTCAGGCTGCGCCTCGATGTCGGAACGCCAGCAGACCACCGCCAAGGGCGCCGGCATCGGCGCCGTGGCTGGCGCGGTCATCGGCTCGGCCACCGGCGGCAAGGCCGGCACCGGTGCCGTCGTCGGCGGCGCGCTGGGGGCCATTGCCGGCAACCTGTGGTCCAGGCGCATGGAGGAGAAGAAGGCCGCGATGGAGCGCGCCACCGCCGGCACCGGCATCAGCGTCATCCAGACGGCCGACAACCAGCTGCGTGTGAGCGCACCCAGCGACTTGTCCTTCGACCTCAACTCCGCCGCGCTCCGCCCGGCGCTGCGCGCCGTGCTCGACCAGTTCGCGCAGGGGCTCGACCCGCGGATGCTGGTGCGCATCGTCGGCCACACCGACAGCAGCGGCGGTGACGCGGTCAACGACCCCCTGTCGCTGCGCCGCGCGCAGGCGGTGCGCGACCACCTGGACACGCGCGGCGTGCAGGCGAGCCGCATGGCGGTGGAGGGCCGCGGCTCGCGCGAGCCGCTGGCCGACAACGCCACCGCCGAGGGACGCGCCCAGAACCGCCGCGTCGAGATCTTCCTGCGCGAGCCCCAGGGCTGAGCGGTCGGGCACCTGTCAGCCATGCCCGCCTTGCACGCCGTCGGATGAGCCGCCCACGCGGGGAGTCGCCATGTCCGCATCGCACCATGACCGCCGTTCGCCGCTGCGCCGGCCCGCCTCGGCGACATCGACACCGTCCGAACTCGAACTCGTGCTGCGCAGCCACGACGTGGTGGACCACGTGAGACGGCTGACCTGGCTGCTGACCGACGGCGACTTCGAAGCCCTGGTGCTGTGGTGCGAACTGGCGTGCCATGACGGGCCTGCAGCGCGGCCGCCGAGTCGGGCTGCGGCCGACGGCGCACGCCCGCTGGCGCTGCACGAACTGGTGGAGGCCACCGGCATCCCGCGCGAGACGGCGCGCCGCAAGCTGGCGCGGCTGGCTGCGCTTGGCCGGGCCGAGCGCCGGGGCAGCGGATGGGTGGCCGGGCTGGCCGCACTCGACCCCGCACGCCGCGCGCTGGCCCGCGAGTCGGCGGGCCAGCTGCACGCCGCGCTGGCAGCGGCGCGCCGCGAACGCCTGCCGCCACCCTGAGACGCGAGCGCCAAGCGGCCGCCATGCGTACCCTGATGCGTCTCGCTCGTTCCGCCCGCGACCGGGGCCGCGATGCCTGCCGCGCGCTGGTGCTCGCCATCGTCACCCTGGCGGTCACGATGGCTTCGGCCTCGCCCCTGCCCACCACCGCCCCCTCGGCGCTCGCGTCCGCGCCCGACGACCCGGACCACCAGCTCGACCAGGTGCAGGCCGCGCTGGCGCGCCTGCAGGCGCAGGCCGAAGCCGGCTCGACCGCGCCACTGCTGGAGGAGCAGCGCAACCTCAACGCCCGCCTGGCCGTCCTGCTCACGGCAGAGCGCCGCCGTCGGATGGCGGCTGGTGACGCCGCCGGACCGCACGCCGCACAGGATGCCGAGGTGGTCGCCGACCCGGTGGCATCGCTCGGCCCGCCGCCCCACGCCGTGGCCGCGCTCGACAACCTCCGCGACGAGCAGGACGCGCTGCAGGCGCAGCAGCGCTCGCTGGAGGTCACGGCCCGCGCACTCGACCATCAGGTGACGGCACTGCTGGCCGCACGGCGCAAGGCCGAGGAAACCGTGCGCCTGCGCCAGGAGCTGGCAGCGCGTGCCCGCGACCCGGCGGCCCAGGAACGCCTGACGGCCGAAGCCGAGGTCGCGCGCCTGGAGGCACGCATCGCCGGCCTGGAGCTGGCGCGCGCCGATGCCGAGCGGGCCGAGCTTCGGGCGCGTGTCGAGCGCCTGCGCGTGCGCAGCGGGCTGCTGCAGCGCGAGATCGAGCGCGCCCGGCCGCACCAGACCATCGACGACGACGCGGTCGAGCAGGTGCTGGCCGCTGCCCGCGGGGCCCGGCAGGCGCTGACGGGGCAGCGGCGACAGCTCGAGGCTCGACTGGCCGCCCGCGAACGCCAGCTCGCGACGGGCCCGGGCACGCCGGGCGCGGCCGCGCGAGAGCTCACGGCCCTGCGCGAGCGCCTGGCCCTGCTGGCCGAGCTGGACCAGATCGAGGCCGGGCGCGAGGAGGTGTGGCGGCTGCGGCGCCTGGCGCTGGCCTCGGGTGGCGACCCGGCCGCGCGCGCCGAGGCCACCACGGTGATCAGGCGCTCCATCGACCAACTCGCCCTGCGCGCACAGGGTGCCGCCGAGCAGCTCGACCTCGGCCGTGCGGCGCTGCGCGCGCAGCGCCTGCGCGTGCAGGGGCTGGCGGACGGGACCGAGGCCAGCGCCGAGCGCCAGGCGCTGGACGCGCTGCAGCAGGAGGTCGACACCCGGGAGCTGGTGCTCGAACGCCTGCAGCACCTGCAGCGTCAGCTGCAGCGCAGCTTCGAGGACCTGGACGGGCCAGCGTTGGCCACGCCGCTGGGCGACCGTGCCTGGGCCGCCGTGCGCGCCGCGGTGAAGGCCGTCTGGCAGTACGAGCTCTTCAGCGCCAGCGACGTGCAGCAGGTCGACGGCCGCAGCGTGACCGTGGACTACGGCGTCACCGTGGGCAAGTCGATCGGCGTGGTCGGCCTGTTCGCGCTCGGCTGGCTGGTGGCGTCCCGCATCAGCCGCGCCGCCATCGGGCTGCTGGTGCGCCGGCTGCAGCTGTCGCCGCAGCTCGGGCGGGTGCTCAACCGCTGGTTCATGTCGCTGCTGCTGCTGGGCGTGCTGATCGTGGTGCTCAAGCTCGCCCGCATTCCGCTGACGGCCTTCGCCTTCCTCGGCGGCGCGCTGGCCATCGGCGTGGGCTTCGGTACGCAGAACATCATCAAGAACCTGATCAGCGGCGTGATCATCCTGTTCGAGCGCAAGGTGCGCGTCGGCGACATCGTCACCATCGATGGCGTCTCCGGCACCGTGACCTCGGTGGACCTGCGGGCCACGACGGTGCGCGGCTTCGACGGCATCGAGGCCATCGTGCCCAACTCCAGCCTGCTGGAAAACCGTGTCAGCAACTGGAGCTACGGCAGCGCCACGGTGCGCCGCGCCATCGCCGTGGGCCTGCGCCATGGCAGCGACATGCGCGCCGCCAGCGCGCTCGTGCAGGCCTGCGCGCGCGCCCACCCGGCCGTGCTCGACAGCCCCGCGCCGGAGGTGCTGTTCGACGACTTCGGCCCGGATGCGCAGGTGCTGCGGCTGCAGTACTGGGTGCAGCTGGGGGGCGCGCAGGCCGGCCCCGCCGTGGACAGCGACCTGCGGCACGCCATCGCCGAGGCGCTGGCCGGCGCGGGCCTGGTCATCGCCCACCCCCAGCGCGACGTGCACCTCGGCCTGACCGGCCCCATCGACGTGCACCTGAAGGCCACGCCATGAACGGTCGCCGCCGGATCCGTCCGTGCACCGCCGGGAGGGCCGCCGCCCTGCTGCTGGCCAACCTGATGAGGTCCGCCCCGGCAGCAGCCACCGGCAGCGGTGCGCCCTTGGCAGCCCAGGACCCCATGCGCGACCCCGCGCTGCTGCTGCGCGGGATGGCCATGGCCGGGCTCGGCCTGCTGGTGCTGGTGGCCTGTGCCTGGCTGGCACGGCGGCTGCTGGCGGCCATGGACGCGCGACTGCGCCGGCTGATCGCGCAGGAGGCGTCGGCGCACCGGATCTTCGGCATCGACTGGTCGGAGTTCGGCTTCCGCGCGCTCACCGGCGCCATGCGCCTGCTGAGCTGGGGCGGCGTGGGGCTGCTCGCGTTTGCCTGGGCCGGCCACACCCTGCGGCAGTTTCCGGCCACGCTGCCGCTGGCCGACGGCATGCGCGGGGCCATCGTCGCCGCCGCGGGGCGGGTGCTGGCCACGCTGTGGAGCGTGCTGCCGGACCTGGGCATGATCGTGCTCATCGTGCTCGGCGCTCGGGGCGTCGTCGCCGCGCTCGACTCGCTGTTCGACGGCGCGGCGCGCTCGCGCGTGCGGGTGCCCGGCATCCACCCGGAGACGGCCCGCGCCACCCGCCGGCTGGCCGTCCTGGGCACCTGGGGGCTGGCCCTGGCCACCGCCTACCCGTACATCCCCGGCTCGGAGAGCACGGTCTTCCGCGGCCTGTCGGTGTTCCTGGGCTTCATGTTCACGCTGGGTTCCACCGGTGTCGTCTCGCAGTGGATGCAGGGGCTGGTGCTGGTGTACGCCAGGGCCCTGCGCGTGGGCGACTTCGTGCGCATCGGCGAGCACGAGGGCGTGGTGCAGGAGCTCGGGGCCCTGTCGGTCAAGATCGCGGACGATCGCGGCAACGAGGTGACGCTGCCGAACAGCAGCGTGGTCGCCGGCTCGGTCATCAACCATTCGCGACTGGCCGAGCCGGGTGCGGTGAGAGCCTCGGTGTGCCTGGCCATCGGCTACGACGTGCCCTGGCGCCAGGTGCACGCGCTGATGCTGAAGGCGGCCGCAGACACGCCCGGCGTTCGAATCGCGCCCGCCCCGCGGGTCTTCCAGCGTGCCCTGGCGGACTTCGCCGTCGAGTACGAGATGAGCGTCGAGATCGCCGGTGCCCGCCTGCGCGCGCAGGCGGTGTCGAGCCTGCACGAACACCTCCAGGACGCCTTCGGAGCCGCGGGCGTCCCCATCCTCTCGCCACATTACGTGGCCAACCGGGCGGCCGATGAACCCCACGGGAGCCGGCTGTCATGACCCGGTGCGGCTGGCGCCGCAGCGTCACGATGGCCGGTCTGGTTCTCCTGGCCGCGGCGGCAGGCTGTCAGACGCCAGCCCCGGAACTGCCGGCGGTGCCCACCTTCGCCGTCCAGGCGGACCCTGGCGGCACGGTCGGCCGGCTCGCCGCGCATGCCATGCGCGGCTCGGGGCCCGGCCAGTCCGCACTGGTCTTGCTGGACGACGGGGACGACGCGCTGGACGCGCGCCTGATGCTGATCGCCCAGGCGCAACGCAGCGTCGATTTGCAGTACTACATCTTCCGGCCCGACAGCAGCGGCCAGGCGCTGACCACCGCACTGCGACAGGCCGCGGCGCGTGGGGTGCGCGTGAGGCTGCTGCTCGACGACTGGGGCGCACGCCCTGACAACGCGGCGCTTCGACGCCTCGCCGCACACCCGAACCTGCAGGTGCGGCTGTTCAATCCACTGGCCCATCCCCATGCACCGTTGCTGAGCCTGCTCCTGGACTTCGAGCGCGCACAGCGCCGCATGCACAACAAGCTGCTGGTGGTGGACGGGCACGCCGCGATCACGGGCGGACGCAACATCGGCGACGAATACTTCGCCCGGCGCCGCGAGTTCACGTTCGCCGATGTCGACGTGCTGGCGTTCGGCCCCGTCGTGGCAGCGATGGCCGCCGCCTTCGACCTGTACTGGAACGATCCGGCCGCGGCGATGGTGTCCGCGGTGGCGAATGATGCCGACGCACCGGAGCTCCCGGAGCCCGGCACCCCGGCGGACCGGCAGGAACGCTTCGCCGAGCGCCTGGCGTCCGATGCCCTGCGTCGCTTTGCCGCTCCGGCCAAGGCCGTCCATGACCTGCCCGGCAAGGTCGATCCCGCGCGGCCCCAGGCCCACAGCGTGCTCGGACACGAGATCGCGACCGTCATGGGTTCGCCGGGGACGGAGTTGCTGATCGTCTCACCGTACTTCGTGCCCGGCCAGGGCGGTGTCGATCAGCTGCGCGCACTCACCCGGCAAGGCGTTCGCGTGACCGTCGTGACCAACAGCCTCGCTGCCACGGACGTGCCGGCCGTGCATGCCTGCTACGCGCGCTACCGGGTGCCTCTGCTGCGGGCGGGCGTCGAGCTCTTCGAGATCCGGGCGGATGCGCTCGGGCCTCAGGTGGCGCGCACCCGCCCGGGGTCGTCCCGCGTGAGCCTGCACGCCAAGCTGATGGTCGTGGACCGTTCCACGACCTTCGTCGGATCGATGAACATCGACCCGCGCTCGCTGCGCCTGAACACCGAGAACGGGGTCGTCGTGGACAGCACCGCGCTGGCCGATGAACTCGTCCGGGGTGTCCGGCGCGACCTGCCACGCGACGCCTGGCGGGTCGAGCTGCACGGCTCGTCCTTGCGCTGGATCGGCCTGCAGGACAGTCGCGAGGTCATCCTCGACAGCGAGCCGCAGGTGGGACTGTGGCTGCGGCTGACGACACGCCTCATGGGGTGGCTGCCCATCGAGGGCCTGCTGTGAGGACGCGTCGACGCACAGCCGCGCAGGGGCACGCGCCGCGCCGAACCCTCGCCGCCGTGGCGGTGCTCCTCCTGGCCGGCGCCTTGCCGTCGATCGCCACAGCCGACCCGCTGCCCGCCCCCTGGCTGCACGTCCCGCTCAATGCCAGCAAGCCACGCACGCATTACGGCATTGGCACCCTGCAGGGCTGGCCGGCAGCGGCCGGGGTTGCCGATGTGCTCAGCGCTCGATCGGACGGCGCGGCCAGCATGGCCATCCAGGCCGCCAGCGTCGATCTCGCCATCGCGCCATTCGTGACCTGGCGCTGGCTCATCCGCACCCAGCCCGACGCGCCGGACATCGCGACGGGGGCACGCGAGGACGCCGCGGCGCGGGTGATCTTCTTCTTCGATGGGGACAGGAAGCGCCTGCCCTTGACCGACCGCGTCGTCATGGCGGCCGCCGACCGCCTGGGTTCGCGGCCGATGCCCTATGCGACGCTGATGTACGTCAGCGCGCCCGGGCGCGCGGTCGACGAGATCCTGCCCAACCCGTACACGCGGCGCATCCGCATGGTCGTGGTGGACCCTTCGGATCCAGCGGGGCCCCAGGCGTGGCGTGAATTCAGGCGGAACCTGCGCGACGACTACCGGCGCGCGTTCGGTGAGGAGCCGGGGCCTCTGCTCGGCTGGGGCGTGATGACCGACAGCGACAACACGCGCAGCCGAGCCGAGGCAATCTACGCGGCGTTCCGCTTCCTGCCGGCACCCTGAAGGCGGGCGCTCACGCCGGTACCGCGGTCAGTGCCATCCTGCCAGCGAGAAGCCCAGGCCCAGGCGAGTCTGGTGAATGTTGTAGTCGATCAGGCTCTCGCCGTAGCCGCTGAAGACCTGCACGAAGCCGTGCAGCCGCCCGGTCAGCGGGAAAGCCCATTCCAGCTCGCCGGCGCCGCGCGAGCGCGCGCCGCCGCGCAGCGTGTGGCGCAGCCGCAGCGACAGCAGGTGACCCGCCTCCCCCTCGTGCCGCAGCGTCAGGTCGGCCCGGCCCAGGTGGTCTTCGATGTCGGGGTTGTCGTCCTGGGCCGCCGACTCGCCGATGCGCACCCAGGGCCGCACGACCAGCGACCACGCATCGCGCTCGAAGCCCAGGTGGCCGATGACGCGGTTCCAACTGCGCGACAGCGGCAAGGCACGGCCGTTGGACTGGTGGCTCAGCGACACGCCGGCCATGCGGGCCCGCCAGCCCAGCAGTTCGAAGTCCACCGGCCGGTTGTAGATGACCTCGGGTTCGTAGTTGGTTTCGCGGAAGGGGCGCGAGATGTCGCCCTGGTAGAGCTGCCAGCGCGACGACTGCGTGTAGCCGATCCAGACGTCGCCCGCCGCGCCGCGCCAGGCCAACGTCTTGGCGCTGATCTGGAACTTGGCCTCCACGCTGCGGTTGGGCAGCTCGACGCCGGTGGAATGCCCCGGTGCCGGCGAGTCCGGCCGGCGGTTGATGTTGTCCGTGGCCGAGAACGGCAGGATGTAGAGAGGGCGGTAGGCGCTCAGGCGGAACGGCGTGCCCGCCTCGCCCAGCGCCCAGGCGCGACCGAGCGGGCCGCCGGACGGCGCCGTGCCCACCGGCGTGCTGGCCGATGCCGTGCCGGCCGCGGGGTAGGCCGAAGGCGTGGAGGAAGGTCGGCCATGCGCACGGTCGAAGCAGGCCAGTCGCTGCGCGTCGTCGGCCATGCCCACGCAGGCCCGCGCCGCGGCATCCTGCGCGTGGCCCGTCAGCGGCATGCCCAGCCCCGCCAGGGCGATCAGCACGGCCCATGCGCCCGGCGCGGCGGTGTGCACACCGCACCTGGCTCGCAGGCCCCGGCCGGCGGCGGCGCTCAATCGGTGAACGCCTTCCATTCGCTGAGCTTGAGCAGCTCGCGGCAGGCGCGGTCGTTCAGCGGTTCGCCGAGGAACTGACCGCGCTCGTAGGCCCGGTCGCGCGCGGCGAGGGCGCGCAGTCGTTCGCTGCGGTCCATGCGGTCGAGCGCCTCGGCCACCCGCAGGCGGGCGCGGTGGTAGCGGCGGTCCGAACCGCTGTGGCGCTCCTCGCAGTGGCGCATCGCGCCGGCGAACGACCCCAGGCGCGTGGGCTCGGACACCCACTGCGCCGCGGCGGGGCCGGCCGTGGCCAGCCCCGCGCCCGCCGCCACGGCCAGGACACCCAGGACAGCGAGCCGGGCTGCGCCGGCACGCGGCTGCGCCTTCGTCGGGAATGCACTCATGCAGCCAGTCTGTCATGCGGCCGGCTGCGCCGGAAGCGCGCGGCGCCCGCAGTCGGCCCACTTTGGGCCGGCCCGGCGGCACGCACCGCGCCGGGCCGGGGAACCGCCCAAATCGGGCCGGTCGGCGTTGCATGCGCAGCGTTTCGCTGACGACACTGCCGCACCCCAAGCAGTGGAGAGCGTTCATGTCCGTCATCGACCAGTTCCGCATGGATGGCCAGGTGGCCATCGTCACCGGTGCGGCCGCCGGCATCGGCCGCGGCATCGCCGAGACCTTTGCCGACGCCGGCTGCGCCGTCGTCATCAGCGACCTTGCGCTCGACAAGGCCGAGGCGGTGGCCGACGCCATCCGCGCCAAGGGCGGCCAGGCCCACGCCACCGTCTGCAACGTGGTCCAGGAGGCCGACCGCGAGGCACTCGTGAAGACCGCCGTCGAGCGTTTCGGCAAGCTGACCGTGCTCGTCAACAACGCCGGCGGCGGCGGGCCCAAGCCCTTCGACATGCCGATGGGCGACTTCGAGTGGGCCTACCAGCTCAACGTGTTCTCGGCCTTCCGCCTGATGCAGCTGAGCGCGCCGCACATCGGCCGTGCCGGCGGCGGCGCGGTGCTGAACATCAGCTCGATGGCCGGCGAGAACAAGAACGTGCGCATGGCCTCGTACTCGTCGTCGAAGGCGGCCATGAACCACCTCACGCGCAACACCGCCTTCGACCTCGGCGCGCTGAACATCCGCGTCAACGCGATCGCGCCCGGCGCCATCCGCACCGCGGCGCTGGCCACCGTGCTCACGCCGGAGATCGAGAAGGCCATGCTCAAGCACACGCCGCTCAAGCGCCTGGGCGAGGCCTCGGACATCGGCATGGCGGCGCTGTTCCTGTGCAGCCCGGCCTCGGTGTGGGTGAGCGGCCAGGTGCTCACGGTCAGTGGCGGCGGCGTCCAGGAACTCGACTGACACCCCACCGCGAACGTCCCCATTCCCCCCCACGACACCCGACATCCCCAGGAGCACCCCATGGCCCACGACCCCTACAAGATCCTCGCCAACCCGTTCAGCCTCGAGGGCTACAGCGTCATCATCACCGGCGCCGGCGGCGCCATCGGCGGCGCCACCGCCCACGTGCTGGCGCAGGCCGGCGCCAACGTCGTCGTCTCCGACATCAACCTGGAGAACGCGGAGAAGGTGGCCGCCGACGTGCAGCAGGCCACCGGCCGCGAGACGCTCGCCATCCGCACCGACGTCACCGACGAGGCCCAGCAGCAGGCGCTGGTGGACGCCACGCTGAAGAAGTTCGGCAAGATCACCGCGCTCATCAACAACGTCGGCTGGGGCGAGTACACGCCGCTGTGGGACATCACCATGGAGTACATGGTGCAGTCCTACATCCTGAACACCGTCAGCGCCTACAGCCTCACCAAGCGCTGCATGCCGCACCTGCGCCAGCAGGAGAACGCCTCGATCACGATCTCCGGCTCGGCGGTGGGCACCTCGCCGTCGCCGGAGTTCCTGTCGTACAGCAACGCTAAGGCGGCGCTGCTGCACATGTCGCAGAGCATCGCCATGATGTCCGGCCCCGAGGTGCGCTGCAACGCCATCGTCATCGGCTCGGTGGACAACGGCGAGGCCACGCTGAAGGCGGGCTACGACCCGGCCATGCTCAAGCGCCTGGCCGACTCCTTCGTCCTCAAGCGGCGCGGCGCGCCGCTGGACATCGCCTACGCCTTCAACTACCTGCTGTCGCCGGCGGCGGCCTGGGTGACGGGCGTGCACCTGCACGTCAATGGCGGCGGCACCTACCAGAGCAAGATGCCCAAGGGCAACTGAGCGATGGCGCAGGCTCAGCGACCGCGGCGGCGGACCCTGCAGGCGGCGGCCCGGGCCGCGCTGGCACTGGCCGTTGCCGGCGGGGCGGGCACGCCCGCCCGCGCCCAGGGCGGCCTCGACGCGGGTGGTCCGCAGCGCATCCACTCGGTGACGGTGCTGGTGGAGCAGCGTTCGGCGCAGTCGCAGGCCGACCGCAAGCTCGAGGCCGACGTCCGCCGCGCGCTGGGCATCTTCCCCGGGCGCAGCTACGAGATGGCGGAGATCGACCTCGCGCTGGCCCGCCTGCGGGCCGCCGGCGTGGCCGCATCACCGCGCGGCTACACCTACGACGCCGACGGCCAGATCGGCCTGCTCGTCAACGTGCAGACCGGCGCGCCACCGGCCGCTGCGGGCGGCTGGACCGACCGCCTGCGCCTGATCGACGACGACGGCCGGCACCTGCTGAAGCTGCGCGTGGGCCTGAAGGGCGCGCTGGCCGTCTCGGGCAACCAGTGGTTCGACAACGGTGACACGCTGACCGCGTTCAACCCGCGCGGGCGCTTCACTGGCGGCCGCGGGCCGAACGCGGTGATCGACCTGGCGCCCTCGGTCGGGCTGGCCGGGGCCATGCCGTTGAGCCGCGGCGTGGATGCCGCCTACCTGTACGCCAGCACCCTTTACCTGGGCACCTTGTCGGTGGGCCAGGACAACAACCGCAACGACCTGCGCACCACCGGCCAGTGGGAGGAGGCCTTTCTCGGCATCGTCGACGCCGGCGTCACCGCGGGTGGCCTGCCCTGGCGCGCCAACCTGTCCTACGGCCGCCAGCCCTACTGCATCGGTCAGGGCATGCTGGTGTGCCAGATCGCCGCCAGCGGCGGCGACCGCGGCGCCGACTTCGCCTGGCCGCGGTGGAGCGGCGACCGCTTCCTGAAGGCGCAGTTCCGCCTGAACCGCACGCTGCTGGAGGGCTTCCGGTTCGAACCCAACGACGCGCCGGGCACCGGCACGCGGCTGGCCGGCGTGAACCTCGAGCACGACGACGGCCAGGGCCGCTCCGCAGGCTTCACGTGGCTGACGGCGCAGCAGGGCCAGCTGCGCTACTTCTTCCCCGACGGCAGCGCCCGGGTGCGCGACGGCCTGCGCGTCTGGCACCTGCGCGGCGCGCTGCGGCCGGCGGCCGGCCAGACCGGGCTGATCGGCAAGCTGGAGTACGCGCGGCAGACGCATGCTGACTTCGACATGCGCGCCACGGGCTACTCGGCCGAGGGCGGCTGGCAGTTCGCCGGCGCACCCTGGCGGCCGAGCCTCAGCTACCGTGTCTCCGGCACCACCGGTGACGACCCGGCCACGCCGCGCTACGAGCGCTGGGACCTGCTGTACTCCGGCGGCGACGTGGACAGCTGGGTCCAGGGCCAGCTGATGAAGAACATCCACTACAACAGCAACGTCCGCGTGCACCGGCTCATGGCCCGCGCCACGCCCGACCCGCGCTGGCGCCTCACCGCTGCCGTGAGCAGCTACCGCGCCGACACCCTGAACAACCTCGGCGGCGTGGTCTCCACGCTGGCCGGCCCCGACATCGGCAGCGAGCTGCTGCTGGTGGCCGAGCACTTCGCCTCGCGCCACGCCTACTGGCGCTTCACGGCGGCCTCGCTGTGGCCCGGCAGCGGCGTGACGCGCACCCTGCCCGAGCCGGCGGCCAAGCCGTGGCTGGTGGGCATCGTCCAGTTCAACCTCAGCTACTGACCCCGGAGCACCCATGAGCGACCCGACCCAGGTGCGCGTGCAGGACACCCTCGTCCCGGCCGCCATCAATGCCGTCATCAACGGCGCCATCGCCTACAGCGGCTTCAAGGCCGAGCAGGCGATCCCGATGACGCTGGACCTGATCTCCGCGAAGCAGCACACGGTGTGGGGCCAGGGCGTGACCCTGGCCTTTGCGCTGGGCATCATCCTGTCCATCGTCACCGCCAAGATCTTCGCCAGGCATGCCGTGAAGGCCGATGCCTCGCTGGCTCCCCGCGTGCAGCGCCCGGTGTTTCCCTTCGTGCTGAAGGTGGCTGTGGGCAACGCGGCCATGCTGTTCGGCTGGTTCGTGGCGCTGGCCGTGCTGTGGCAGCGCCTGCTCGGCACCATCGAGGTGAGCCCCGCCATGGCCGCCGCGCTGGTGGGCCTGCTGGCCGGCGTCATCACGGTGATCGTCGAGATGCGCACCAAGCGCGCGCTGCTGCAGCCGGTGTGAGCATGGCTGCCATCGCACGGCCGTCTCTGTCCGCCCCCGCCTTGCGCGCGTCCGTTGCGGCGCTGCTGCTTGCCGCCTGCGCGGCGGCACAGTCCGAGGATGCCGGCGCGCCCAAGGGCGTGAACCCCAAGGACGTGGTCACCAAGGTCGACCTCATCGCGCGGCGCGACCGCTTCGACGGCGGCGTCGGGCTCGACAGCCTGACGTTCAAGTACGACCGCGGGCTCGACGCGCGCTGGGCCCTGGCCATCGAGCTGCCGCTGGCCCGCTTCACCGCGCCGGGGCTGGCCGAGACCGGGCTGGCCGAGAGCAAGGTCAAGCTCCGCCGCGTGGCCAACACCGAGTGGGGCGCCTGGATCGCCGGTGGCGAGGTGGTGGTGCCCACCAACGACAAGACGCTGCTGGGCAGCGGCAAGTGGCAGGTGAACCCCAGCATCGGTGCCGTCGTCTCCGTGACGCCCACCGTCTTCGTGTTCACCGGCTACCAGCACTTCTTCTCGGTCGCCGGGCGCGACGCCGCCGCCGACGTGCACCAGAGCCAGCCGCGCCTGCTGGCCGCCCTCACCTCGCCCCGCGGCTGGTGGCTGATGGGCGACTTCAAGCGCACCTTCGACCACGAGGCCGACGCACGCACCTTCGACGCCGAGTTCGAGGCCGGCCGCATGCTGGCGCGGGACTGGGCGGCGTCGGTGCGGCTGATCCACTCCTCGCTGGACAGCACCCGCCGCTGGGGCGGGGTGCTGGTGGTGCGGCACCTGTTCTGACGGCGCTGGCGGCACGCCCGCCGGCCCGCCCGTTTTGGGCCAATGCGGCCCAAACCGGGATAGCCTGCAAGCGCACATGTTGGCATCATGCGCATGCCTCATCGTTCGCAGGTGCCCCGTCATGCTCAGTCGCCCCCAGGCCGCCGTGCCGCTGCTCGGGCAGCTCCAGGACTTCGACCGCGCCTTCGACAAGGCCTTCGTGCTGGCCGCGTTCGCGATGAACCGGCACCTGATCGACCACATGCTGAGGATTGCGCGCAACCTCACGCTGGACGACTACGAGGCCATGATCATCTGGGGCGTGGTGGCGCACCAGAGCATTGCCCACCTGCTGCCGCCAGGCAGCGTGCCGGCGGCCGTGCTCAACGACCGTGGCCGGCTGGACCTCCATGACGAAGGCCCGCGCCCGCTGCGCCTGCGCGATGTGGTGCAGATCACGCGCATCCCGCGCGAGACGGTGCGCCGCAAGCTCGACAAGCTGACGGCGCAGCAGTGGCTGGAGCGCACCCCGCAGGGCTGGGTGATCAGCGGCGCGCGCAGCGACCCCATCCTGCGCGACTTCACGCGGGAGAGCGTGCGCCGCTTCCTGATGGCGGCCGACGAGGTGATGCGCGCGCTGCGCGCCGCCGAGGCCATGCCCGACGCGACGGACGGCCGCGCCACCGCTGCCGTGCCGGCCACGTCCGCGCACGCGTAGCGGCACCGGCCGGCACGCCTCCGTTCGCAGCGCCACACACCCGCCCCCGAACGCCCCATGCCCCCCAGCGCCGCGGCCGCCGCCCCGCCGGACCTGCGCGCCTCGTCGTGGGGCCTCGGCGTGCTGATCCTGCTGGGCCTCTACACCTACGCCGACCGGCAGATCATCGGCCTGCAGGCCGAGCCCATCCGCCAGCAGCTGATGCTCGGCGACGCGCAGTTCGGCCTCGTGCAGAGCGCCGGTGCCGGCATCGTGACGGCGCTGGCTGGTTACGCGGTGGGCGGGCTGGCCGACCGCTGCGACCGACGATGCGTGCTCGCCGGCTGCCTGGCGGTGTGGTGCATCGCCGTGGCGCTGTGCGGCCTGGCCTCTTCCTTCGGCGCCCTGCTGTTGGCCAGTGCCCTGGTGGCGGCGGCCGAGGCCGGCCTGCTGCCGATCGCCTACGCGGTGATCCCGGAATGGTTCGAGGGTCGACGCCGGCAGACGGCCAACTCGGCCTACGTGTTCCTCGGCCGCCTGTCGGCCGGCCTGGTGATAGTGGCCTGCGGGGCCTTGCTGCACGGCGTCGAGGCGTGGAGGCCGCTGCTGCCCGACGCGCTGGCGTCGCTGCCCGGCTGGCGCCTGGCGCTGCTGGCCACGGCACTGCCAGGCCTGCTGCTGCTGCCGCTGGTGTTGCGCCTGCCGCCGATGCAGCGGCTGGCATCCGCACCCGCGCCGTTGCCGCCGGTGGGGGCCACGCTGCGCACGCGCCCGGCGGCCTTTGCCGCCATCTTCGGCGGCATCGGCCTGCTGAGCCTGGGCGCGCAGGCCTTCGGCACCTTCGTGCCCGTGGCCGCGGCACGGGCCTGGAACCTTCCGCCGCTGCAGGCCGGCCAGGGACTCGGCGGCGCGGCGCTGGCCGGTGCCGTGGCAGCGCTGGCGATCACGGCGCTGCTCGCGCGCCGCGCCACCGCAAGCCTCGGCCCTGGCAGCGCCATGGCGGCGTCTGCCATGGCCCTGGCCGCCGCGGCGGCCACCGCCGCGGCGGCGCCTCTGGCGTCCACCGCCGGCCTGTTCTACGGCCTCTACGGTCTGGGCCTGGCCGGCGTGATGACGGCGGTGATGCTGCTGCCCACCGCGCTGCAGCCGCTGTGCCCGGGGCCGGTGCGCGTGCGCCTGATGTCGATCTTCGTGGGCTGCAGCCTGGTGGCGGGCGCCGCCGGCCCGGTGCTGGTGGGCGCCTGGTCGGACGCCCTGGGTGGCACGGCGCAGGGCCTGATCACGGCCATGGCCGGGGTGGCGGTGCTGTCGCACGCGCTGGCGGCGCTGCTGCTGGCCTGGGGTGCCAGGCACGAGGCCGGCGCGGCGCGGCACGCTGCAGCCGCCGACGCGGAGCGCCCGCCACCACGGGCGGCATGAGCGCTGCTCGCCGCCGGCACGCCGGGCGGGCGGCTGCGTGGTTCATTGCCAGAACCAGTACAGGCTCGACTGCAGCGTCGCCCACGGCCGCAGCGGTTCGCCGATGGCCTGGCGCAGCGCCGGGCCGGGCCGCGTGACCGCGGCCACGCCCTGCCAGTACAGGTGGCTGCCGAGCGAGGCGCGCACGATCAGCATCAACTCGTCGCCGAGCCGCCGGCCGGGCCAGGTGGGGCCCAGCGGCCCGGCCCCGAGGTTATTGCGCTCGTCGGCCCGGTAGCGCAGCGCGTCCAGCGTGAGGTCCAGGCCCGGCGCGGGGCGCAGGAACAGGCGCAGCCGGTCCTGCGCGAGGTTAGTGTTCTGCTGGAACTTCGAGAAGCCGATGCCCCCCATCCACTCGTCGGAGCCGGCGGCCAGCAGCGGATCCCAGCGCTCGTAGCGCGCGGTCTCCGGGCGGTCGCCCGAGAAGTGCGCCCGCCGCCACTCCACGGCCGGGCGCCAGGCTGCGGCGCGCCACTGCCGCGCCACCCGCAGGTAGCCGGCCTCGGCGCGCAGGTGGGCGTCGGGGTGGCCCTGGCGGCCGATGCCCGCGGCCAGCAGCAGGCCGTCCTGCCCCAGCGCATCGCGCCAGCGCGCCTGCAGCCAGCCGGTGCGCAGTCCGTCGCGCGGCACCCCCGCGCCCTGGGGCGTGCGCAGCAGGGTGCGCGAGTGCGTGACCTCGATGCCCGCGGCGGCCAGCTCCAGCCCGGGCTGTGGTGTCCACAGGGCGTGCACGCCGGCAAAGCGGCTGCGGCTGTCGACCGCGGGGAGCTCGTCGGGGTCGAGTGCGAAGGCCTGCACCCGCCAGTGCGGCGCCCGCACGTCCAGCGTGAGCCCGGCATCGAGTGCCGTGCGCGCGCCCAGGTAGAGCGCGCGGCGTTCCCCGGCGTTGCTGGAGTTCCGCACCGCGTGCACGAGCAAGCCGTCGTCGAGGGTCAGGCTCAGGCGCCCGGCGCGCAGCAGCCAGCTGGCACCCCCCGGGCCGCCGGGCCAGAGCAGCCCGGCGAAGGCCTTCTCGGTGGCCACCTCCACGTGCGCGTCGCGCCGGTAGATGTCCGCACCCACGGTGCCCGAGGCCGCCACCGTCCAGGCGCCCACCGCATGCAGAGGCCCGTCGCCCAGCCGCGCCACCACACCCAGACCGGGCTCCAGGGCCCACTCCATCGCGCCGGTCCGGCGGCCCGGGTCGGGGCCCTCGACCAGCGGGCTGCCGCGCACGAAGGCCGCTCGCTGGCCGAAGAACGGCCAGCGGTCGTGGTACAGGCCCCAGCCGCCATAGAACAGCGGGCGCCAGGTCAGCGGCGGTCCGTCCGCGGCCACGGGGAGCGCCAGGCCCGGTGCCTGAACCTGACCGTGCGCCACCGGCCCGGTGCCGGCATCGACCACGACGAACGCCGTCGTGCCGGCGTCGTCCCCGCCCTGCGCGGATCCTGCCGCCGCCGGCAGCGGGAGTACGAAGGCACCTGCGCAGGCCGCACAGGCCGCCAGGACGCGCCGGCACCGGCTCAGCACGTGACCGTCCGCGCCGCGTGCGGCGTGCCGGCGGCAAAGGCCGCGGCGTTGTCCAGCGTCTGCCAGGCGATGTCGCGCAGCGCCTCCTGCGTGAGCCAGGCGGTGTGCGGCGTGACGAGGCAGTTCTTCTGGGCGATGAGCAGCTGCAGCGTGTCGTCCTGGACGATGCGCCCGGCGTGGTTCTCGAAGAAGAGACCGGCCTCGTGCTCGTAGACGTCCAGGCCCAGGTACCACAGGGTCTCCAGGCTCTTCAGCGCCGCGATGGCAGCGCGGGTGTCGACGAGCGCGCCGCGGCCGGTGTTCACCAGCACCGAGCCCCGCTTGAACAGCTTCAGCGTCCGGGCATCCACCATGTGCCGGGTCTCGGGGGTGAGCGGTGCGGTCAGCACCACCACGTCCGATTCCGCGAACAGCCGCTCGCGCTCCACGTAGCGCATGCCCAGCGCGGTCATGTCCGCGTGTGGACGGGGATCGGCACCCAGCAGCCGGCAGCCGAACCCGGCCAGGATGCGCGCCACCGCACGACCGATGTGGCCCGTGCCCACGATGCCGGCCACGCGTCCATGCAGCGTGAAGCCCACCAGGTGTTCCATCGCGAAGCTGCCGTTGCGCACCCGGTTGTGCTGGTGATGGAGGTTGCGCACCAGCGACAGGATCATCGCCACCGCGTGCTCGGCGATCGACTCCGGCGAGTAGGCCGGCACCCGCATCACGGTCATGCCGCGGGCACGCGCCGCATCCAGGTCCACGTGGTCGAAGCCGGCGCATCGGCAGAGCACCAGCCTGACGCCGCCGGCGTGCAGGATGTCCAGTGTGGCCGCGTCGCAGACGTCGTTGACGAAGATGCACACGGCCTCGCAGCCGCGCGCCAGCGGCGCGGTGGACGCGTTCAGCGGCGCATCGATGGGGTGGAGGGCGTGGCCGAAGCCGGCGTTCGCCGCCTCGAAGTGGGGGCGCTCGTGGTCCTGGGTGGAGAACAGGGCGATCTTCATCGGGGCAGGCTCCGCACGAACCGGCAGGCACCCAGCCGGGCCCGCACGGGGTGTCCGTCGAGGATGCCATCGAGGCGAACGGTTGGCCCGGCCGGGCCGATGCCGTTGGCCCAAAACGGGCCGGCGGGGCACGCTGGGTCCGGCTCGCCCGCGCGCGCAGGCCCGCAGGCACGGACGCCGGAACTTTTGCCGGCCGCCGCCACTCTCGTCGGCATGCGCGTGATGCAGCAAGCCCTTCCTTGCCGCCGGGGCCATGAGGCGGCGTGACCTGCTCCTGGGCGGTACCGCCGTGGCGGGTGCCGCACTGGCCGGGCCGGCGCCGGCCCAGCCTGCCCCGCTGACCCGCGCCGTGCCGCGCAGCGGCGAGCGCTGGAGCGCGGTCGGCCTGGGCACATGGCTGACCTTCCACATCGGCATCGACGACACCGCCGCCATGGCCGCCCGCCGCGAGGTGCTGCGCCGCTTCTTCGCCGGCGGTGGCATGCTGGTCGATTCCTCGCCCATGTACAGCAGCGCCGAGCAGGTGCTGGGCGAACTGCTTGGCGACGCGCGCGGCAGCGCGCCGCTGGTGGCCGCCAGCAAGGTCTGGACGCCGGTGGGCGCCCTGGGCGATGCCCAGATGTCGCGCTCGCTCGAGCTCTGGCGCCTGCCGCGCTTCGACCTCATGCAGGTGCACAACCTGCTGTCCTGGCGCGATCACCTGCGCACGCTGCGCCGCTGGCAGGACGAGGGCCGTGCCCGCCTGCTGGGGGTGACCACCTCGCACGGCAACAAGCACGACGAGATGGCCCGCGTGCTGCAGGCCGAGTCGCACGCCCTGGCCTTCATGCAGATCACCTACAACCCGGTGGACCGGCGCGCCGAGCGGCTGATGCAGACGGCCGCCGACCGCGGGCTCGGTGTCATCGTCAACCGCCCGTTCGACGGCGGCGACCTGCTGCGCCGGCTGGCCCGCGAGCCGCTGCCCGGCCTGGCCGCGGAACTCGGCTGCAGCACCTGGGCGGCGCTGGTGCTCAAGTGGGCGCTGTCCTTCGCCCCGGTGACCTGCGTGATCCCGGCCACCACCCGCCCCGACCACGTGGCGCAGAACCTCGCCGCGCTCCACGGCCCGCTGCCCGGCGCCCGCCAGCGCGCGCAGCTGACCGGCCTGTTCGACCGCCTCCTGGGCTGACTGCCGCGGCCCGCAGCGCCGGCCGCGGCCTGCCGCCCTGGCGGCACTACGATCCGGGACTGGCCGAACGACCTTCGAGCCTGCCCGAGCCCCTGCCCCATGACCGCCTTCACCGACGCCGCCGCCACCTGGAACCGCCGCTTCACCGGCGCCGGGGACGACTTCCTCTTCGGCCGCGCGCCCAACGCCTGGCTGCGCCACCACGCCGCGTGCTGGCCAGCCGGCGCACGCGTGCTGTGCGTGGCCGACGGCGAAGGCCGCAACAGCGTGTGGCTGGCGCAGCAGGGGCTGCGCGTGGATGCCTTCGACATCGCCGAGGCGGGCGTGCGCAAGGCGCGCGCGCTGGCCGCCGAGGCCGGGGTGACGGTGCACCACGAGGTGGCCGATGTCGACGGCTGGGCCTGGCCCGAGGCCGCCTACGATGGCGTGGCCGCGATCTTCGTGCAGTTTGCCGACCCGGCGCTGCGCGCGCGCCTGTTCATGCGCATGCAGCGCTGCCTGAAGCCCGGCGGCCTGCTCCTGCTGCTGGGCTACACGCCGCAGCAGCTGGTCTACGGCACGGGCGGACCCGGCCAGGTGGAGCACCTGTACACCGAGGCCATGCTGCGCGAGGCCTTTGCCGGCATGGAGATCGTGCAGCTGGAGGCCTTCGAGGACGACCTCGCCGAGGGCAGCGGCCACCACGGCCGCTCGGCGCTGATCGGCCTGGTGGCAAGGCGGCGATGACGGCCCCGGCGCCGAGCCCGCGCACGGCCCTGGCCGGTGCGGCGCTGGTGGCCGCGCAGTTCGGCCTGCTGGCGCTGCTGGCGGCGCTGGCGCTGGCGCCGGCGGCCTGGCCACCGCCGGCCGCGGCGCTGCTCGGCGCCGCCGGCGCGGCGCTGGGCGCCTGGGCGCTCTCGGCCAACCGGCCGGGCAACTTCTACATCCGTCCGCAGCCGCGCGCCGGCGCGGTCTTCGTGCACCGCGGCCCCTACCGCTGGGTGCGCCACCCGATGTACAGCGCGCTGCTGCTGGCCGGCCTGGGGGCGGTGCGCATGGCCGGCGGTGCCGACGCCGGCTGGTCATCGGCACCGGCCTGGCTGGCCTGGGTCGCACTGCTGGCCGTGCTGTGGGCCAAGTCGGCGCTGGAGGAATGCGCGCTGCTGCGCGTGTTCGACGCCTACGCCGCCTACCGGCAGCGCAGCGGCCGCTTCATCCCCGGCCTGTAGCGCCGCAGGTGCCGGCGATCGGGCCGGCGACCCGGCCGAAGGTCAGCCCGCGGCCGCGTGCCGACGCGCCACCCGGTAGGTGGCGCCATGCGGGCCGTAGCGCTCGGCGTGCGGCGTCAGCGCGGCCAGCTCGAAGCCATCGCCGGGCACCAGGTGCCGCGTGCGGCCACCCTCCTCCAGCCACAGCTCGCCACGCACCACCAGCGCCCGCGCGTCGAAGGGGTGGGTGTGCAGCGGCACCACCTCGTCGGCACCCCAGTCGCGGTCCAGGATCTGGTCGAAGCCGTCGGCGCGCGCCTGGGCGTCGAAGGCGTCGATCATGGCGTAGGCGTTCATGCACGGGCTCCGGTGTTGGGCATGTGGGCCAATGTAGCCGGTCGGCCCCGCTCCCGCCGGGCCTCTACGATGGCAGCCCCGTCGCAACCGCAGCTCCGCCCATGCAGCTCAAGTGGCTGGAAGACCTGGTCGCGCTCGCCGAGGCAGGCAGCCTGGCCGGCGCCGCCCGGCGGCGGCACGTCACCCACCCGGCCTTCGGCCGCCGCATCCGCGCCCTGGAGCACTGGGCCGGCGGCGCGCTGATCGACCGCAGCGCGCCCGGCCTGCGGCTCACGCCACGCGGGCTCGCGCTGCTGGAGGCGGCGCGCGATGCGCTGTCCGCCCTGGACGCGGCACGCGGCCGGCCGGCCACCGAGGGCGACGCACAGCCGCTGCGCATCGCCACCGGGCGCACGCTGGCGCGCACGCTGCTGGCCACCTGGTATGCGCGCATGGCGCCGCTGATCGGCGAGCGCAGCCTGCAGGTCACCACCCGCGCCGTGCAGGAGACCGCCGCGCTGCTGGAGGCCGGTGCCGCCGACTTCATGCTGACCTACTTCCACCCGGCGCTGGCGCTGCGCCTCGATGCGCGCCGCTTCATGCACCTGCCGCTGGCCGACGAGGCGCTGTGGCCGGTGAGCGCCCCCGATGCCGAGGGCCGGCCCCGGCACGCGCTGTCGCGCCGGCGCGCCGCGCCCTGGCTGCCGTACAGCAGCGGCCTGGCGCTGGGCCGCCTGGTGGAGGACCACCTGCACAGCCAGCTCAAGCCACCGCGGCTGCGCCCCGCCATCGCCTGCGACTCGGCCGACGCAGCGCACGAGTTCGCGCTGCGCGGCTTCGGCATCGCGTGGCTGCCGCGCTCGCTGGTGGCGGCCGACTGCCGCAGCGGCCGCCTGCTCAAGCTCGGCGACCGCAGCGACGAGGTTCGCCTGGAAGTGCGCCTGTACCGCCCGCGGCAGCCGCTGGCCGGCTGGATCGAGGCGCTGTGGGCGGAGACGGCCCGCACCGCAGGCGCCTGAACCCGAGCCGGCGCCAGCGTGCCGAACCGGCACCGCAGCGTGCCGCACCGGCACACCCGGCCGCGCGACGGCGCCCGACATTGGCGCCACCCCACCGACGAGGAGACCCGCGCATGAAGCCGTTCCGCCGCACCCTTCCCCTGCTCGCCGCCGCGCTGCTGGCGGGCCTGCCCGCCTGGTCGACGGCGGCCGAGGTCTGCACCGGGCGGCCGATCACGGTGCTGGTGGGCTACCCCCCGGGCGGCAGCACCGACCTGACCGGCCGCACCGTGGCCGACGAACTCGCCCGCGTGCTCAGGACCACCGTGGTGGTGGAGAACCTGGGCGGCGCCGGCGGCGCGCTGGCGGCCCAGAAGCTCATCGGCGCGGCCCCCGACGGCTGCACGCTGATGGTGGGGGCCAACAACGAGCTGATCATCAACCAGCACATCAACCGCCAGATCAAGTACGACGGCCTGCGCGACTTCACGCCCGTGGGGCTGGTCGCCTCGCAGCCGCTGGTGCTGGTGGCGTCGGCCAAGGCCGGCGTGTCCAACCTGCAGGCCTTCGTCGAGCAGGTGCGCCGCCAGCCGGGGCAGGCCAGCTACGGCAGCTCCGGCGTCGGCACCTCGCTGCACCTGGCCGGCGAGCTGGTGAAGGAGAAGGCCGGCCTGGACATGGTGCACGTGCCCTACCGGGGCGTGGCGCCGCTGACCAACGACCTGCTGGGCAACACCATCGAGTACGGCGTGTACGTGCTGTCGTCGGGGCTGCCCCACATCCGTGCCGGCAAGGTGGTGGCCCTGGGCACCACGGAGGCGCGCCGCTCGCCGCTGACACCGGACATCCCGGCGCTGGCGGAGCACCCGGCGATGAAGGACATCGACGTCAGCACGTGGTTCATGCTGGTGGGCCCCCGGGGCATGCCGGCGCCGGTGCTGCAGACCCTGCGCGGCGCGCTCGACGAGGCGCTGAAGTCGCCCGCCCTGCGGCAGAAGCTGGAGGCATCGGGTTCCACGGTGGTGGCGGCCCAGCCCGACCTGCCCGCCTTCATGGCCGCCGAGTCGGCCAAGTTCAAGCGCATGGCCGAAGTGGCCCGGATCCAGCCTTGACCGCGTGACCGACCGATGAGCGACTTCCTGCTGCCCGTGCCCGACCTCGGCCGCTGGCGCGCCGGCAACACCGGCGTCGAGGGCGTGTGGCGCTTCGAGGCCCCGCACCCGGGCCCGCACGTGGCGGTCACGGCGCTGGTGCACGGCAACGAGCTGTGCGGCGCCTGGGCCGTGGCCGGGCTGCTGGAGCGGCTGGCCGCCGGCGTTGCGCTGCAGCATGGGCGGTTGACGCTGGCGCTGTGCAACCTGGCCGCCTTCGACCGCTTCGATGCGCAGCACCCGGACGCATCGCGCTTCGTCGACGAGGACCTGAACCGCCAGTGGCAGGACGATCGCCTGGCCCAGGCCGGCACGCTGGAGCGCCGCCGCGCGGCGGCGCTGTGGCCCTGGCTGGCCGACGCCGACTGGCTGCTGGACCTGCACTCCATGCACGAGCCCGGCACGCCGCTGCTGCTGGCCGGGCTGCAGGCGCGGCACGTGGACTTTGCCTGCGCGCTGGGCGTGGGCGGCCACGTGGTCATCGACGCCGGCCACGCCGACGGCACCCGGCTGCGCGACCACGGCGCCTTCGGCGACCCGGCCGCCGCGGCCCGTGCCCTGCTGATCGAGTGCGGCTGGCACGGCGACCCGCAGAGCCGGCGTGTCGCCGAGGACGCGGTGTTCCGCCTGCTGCGGCTGACCGGCTGCGTGGACACGGCCCAACTGCCCGCCGCCTGGTGCCTCGACGCCGAACCGGCGCACTGGGCGCTGACGGTGACGCAGGCGGTGGTGGCGCGCAGCATGGGCTTCCGATTCGCGCAGCCCTGGCAGAACCTGCAGTGCCTGCCACGGCAGGGCACGCCCATCGGCATCGACGAGGACGGGCTGGTGCTCAGCCCGTACGACGACTGCGTGCTGGTCATGCCCTCCCTGCGCCAGCTGCGGCCGGGCGTCACCGTGGTGCGCCTGGCGCGGCGCGCGGCGCTGCCACCGCGGGCGCGCCCCGGCGGTTGACCGGCCGCCCGGGTCAGCCGCCCGGATCGGCCGAGCCCGCCAGCCGCAGGTGCCGGTAGACGGTGGTGCGCGAAATGCCCAGCGCACGCGCCGTGCGGCTCACGCTGCGCCCCAGGCGCTCGTACTCGCGGCGCACGGTGTCGGTGGCGCTGCGCTGCAGCGCCGAGGCATCGGCCGCCGGCAGCGCGGGCGCCGGCAGCAGCGCGGCCACGTCGGCCTCGGCGATGCGGTCGTCCTCGCCGCGCAGGCGCCGCGCCAGCAGTGCACGGGTCAGCACCGCACGCAGCTCGCGGAAGTTGCCCGGCCAGCCGTGGCCGGCCAGGCGCTGCACCGCCTCGGGCGCGATGCGCGCCGCCGCGTCCACCGCGTGCAGCACGGCGCGCACTGCGGCGGCGAAGTCGCGCCGCTCGCGCAGCGCCGGCAGGCGCACGCGCACCGTGCTCAGCCGGTACAGCAGGTCGGCCCGGAAGCACCGGGCCTGCACCGCGGCGTCGAGGTCCACGTGGCTGGCCGCCAGCAGCTGCACGTCGACCCGGCGCAGCGCCGTGCCGCCCACCGGGCGCACGATGCGGTCGTCCAGGAAGCGCAGCAGCGCCGCCTGCAGCGCCAGCGGCAGGTCGCCGATCTCGTCGAGCAGCAGCGTGCCGCCGTCGGCACTGGCGATCAGCCCCGGGCTGCCCTCGCGCCGGGCGCCGGTGAACGCGCCGCCGACGTAGCCGAACAGCTCCGCTTCGACCAGCTCCGACGGCAGCGCGCCGCAGTTGACGGCGACGAACTCGCCGCGCCGGCCGCTGGCCGCATGGGCCAGCCGGGCCAGCATCTCCTTGCCGCTGCCGGTCTCGCCCTCCAGCAGGATGGGCACCCCCAGGCGCACCGCCTCGGCCACCAGCCGCCCGGCCTCGGCCACGGCCGGGTCCTCGCACACGTAGCCCGGCGGCAGGCTGCCCACCGCGCCGGGCAGCGCCGCCAGCGCGCCCGCGGGCGGGCGCGCGGGCTCGCGCGGGCGGGGCGGCGTGGCGGGCGCCGCGGGCGCCTGCCGCTCGCCATGCCCGCCCAGCACGTCCACCACCAGGGTGCTGCCCAGCGTGTCGCGCAGGCGCAGCTCGCGGCCGGGCTGCAGGCGCGCCAGCGCGCGCGAGAAGGGTTCGCCGAACAGCGCCTCGAAGCCCGCGCCCTGGCGCGCGTCCAGGCCGGACAGCAGGCTGCGCGCGCGCGCGTTCAGGGCCAGCAGCCGGCCGCCGCCGTCGAAGGCCAGCAGGCCGGCCGACAGCGTGCCCAGGTACTCGGCGCGCGGGTGCACGGCCAGCACCAGCGCGTCGCGCATCTGGTGGGCAAACAGGTGGTTCTCGATGTGCGTGGCCGCCATCTGCACCAGCGCCTGCGTGTGGCGCTGGCGCGACTCGAAGTACGACGACGCGTCCAGCGCGCCCACCACCTCGCCGCGCGCATCGCGGATGGGCGCGGCGGTGCAGGAGATCGCGCCCAGGCTGTGGAAGAAGTGCTCCGGGCCCGTCACCGCCACCGACTGGCCGGTGGCCAGCGCCGTGCCCAGGCCGTTGGTGCCGCAGCGGGCCTCGGTCCAGAGGCTGCCGTGCACGATGCCGGCATCCGACCCGCTCATCGTGAAGCGGTTGTCGGCAAAGAGGTCCAGGATCACGCCCTCGCGGTCGGCAAAGGCGAGCAGGAAGTTCGAGCCGGCGATCTGCTGCGACAGCGTCTCCAACTGCGCCTGCGCCAGGCGCCGCACGTAGGCGCTGGCCTCGCGCCGGCGCGCCAGGTCGGCGCCGTCCACCACCTCGATGCGCGGCGCGCCGGCGGGGTCGAGCCCGGCGTCCAGGCAGCGCAGCCAGCTGTCCAGGATGACCGCCGGCGGCGGCCCGTCGGGCGGCAGCATGCCGCCGCGGGCGTGCAGCGCGTGCGCATGCGCAGGGGCCAGGCCCGGCGCGGACAGCGGGTCCATCATCGTTGTCTCCTCGCGGCCGGTCGACACGCCGGCCTGTCGGTGTGCGTCACGCCCGCCGCCCGGACGGCGGCTGGTGACGGCTGCAACCTTAGCAGCACACCGGCGCCGCTGCACGGCTGCACAGTTTCTGGACAGCCTGCACACGCGCCTGCACAGCCGGTGGAACGCCGCGCGTCGCGCGGATGGCCCCGCACCGGGGCCCGGGCCGGCCGCCCTCAGGGTCGTCCCCAGGTGGCCCGGTCATTGCACTGTCCATGCGGCCGCCCGGCGTCGCCGGCAGCGGCTGCAACCTCACCGCACACGAACCACAACCCTGGAGACCCCGATGCCCCTGTTCCGCCTTCACCCCTTGCGCGTGGCCGCGGCCGCCGCGCTGGCCGCCGCCGTGGCGCTGCCGGCCACGGCCCAGCAGAACCTCGAGAAGCTCAAGCAGTTCAAGGTCGCGACGACGGACCTCAACATCCCGGTGGTGCCGCAGACCGGCCGCAATGCCGACGCCATCCGCGCCAACCTGAAGAACATCAAGATGCCGCCGGGCTTCAAGATCGACCTCTTCGCGGTGGTGCCCGATGCGCGCTCGATGGCCGTGGCGCCGAGCACGAACATGCTCTTCGTGGGCACCCGCAAGACCACCGTCTGGGCCGTGACCGACCGCAACAGCGACGGCGAGGCCGACGAGGTCAAGAGCTTCGCGCCCAGCCTGAAGTTCACCAACCCCAACGGCGTGTGCTGGACCAAGGACGGCTTCCTGATCGTGGTGGAGCACAACCGCGTGCTGAACTTCCCGGCCGCCGAGTTCTTCTACGAAGGCCCGGACGTGGCGGTGATCGAGGTGGTGGGCCAGGGCAAGCTGATCCCGCCGGAGCACGAGAGCTTCAACCACGGCGCGCGCATGTGCGACGTCGGCCCCGACGGCAAGCTCTACATCAGCCTGGGCCAGCCCTTCAACGTGCAGCCGCGCGAGCTGGTCAAGACCTTCGACGAGCTGGGCATCGGCGGCATCGTGCGCATGAACGCCTTCGACGGCAGCGGGCGCGAGGTGTTCGCGCGCGGCATCCGCAACTCGGTGGGCCAGGACTTCAACCCCAAGGACGGCTCGCTGTGGTGGACCGACAACCAGGTCGACGGCATGGGTGACGACATCCCGCCGGGCGAGCTGAACAAGTCCACCCGGGCCGGCCAGCACTTCGGCTTCCCCTGGACCAACGGCGGCGTGAAGATCGCCGGCAGCGGCGCGGCGCCCGACCTCAAGGACCTGCCGGCGCCTTCCGGCATGGTGGAGCCGCAGGTCAACTTCCCGGCGCACCAGGCGCAGCTGGGCATGGCCTTCTACACCGGCAACATGTTCCCGGAGAAGTACCGCGGCGGCATCTTCGTGGCCTCGCACGGCTCGTGGAACCGCAGCAAGCCCAGCGGCGCGCTGATCAACTTCGTGCCGCTGAAGGCCGACGGCAACGCCGGCGCCTCCGAGGTGTTTGCCGAAGGCTGGCTGGACGCCAGCGGCGTCTACCGCGGCCGCCCGATGGACGTGGCGGTGATGAAGGACGGCGCGCTGCTGATCAGCGATGACTTCGCGGGCGCGATCTACCGCGTGACCTACTCGGCGCCGTAACCCGGCCCCGGGAACCCCCGCCAGGCCCGGCCGGCCCGCTGCCGGCCGGGCCGATTGTTTGTCCGCCTTCCCTTCCGTTCGCACCCTCGAAGGACACGACCATGATCCGACTGCTGCTGGCGCTGGCCGCCACCGGCGCCCTGGCGGCGGCCGCGGTGCCCGCCCGCGCCGCCGACGTCGAGGCCGGCCGCACGCGTGCGGCCCAGGCCTGCGCCGTCTGCCACGGCCCGCTGGGCATTGCCGCGGCGCCCGACGCGCCCAACCTCGCGGGCCAGCCCGCGTTCTACGTGGCCTCGCAGCTGCGCGCCTACCGCAACGGCTCGCGCAAGCACGAGGTGATGGCGGTCATCGCCCGCACCCTGACCGACGACGACATCAGCAACCTGGCGGCGTGGTACGCCACGATCCGGATCGAGGCCCATGCCCCCACCAAGTGACGCCTTCGCGCCGGCCGCCGTCGCCGCCGCGGTGCTGGCCCTGCTGGCCGCGCCCGCCGCGGCCCAGGGCGGCCCCGCCGCCGGCGAGGCCGCCGTCGCCACCGAGCAGATCGTCATCACCGCCAGCGGCACCGAGGCGCGTCTGTTCGAGACGCCCTATGCCGTGGGCGTGGTCGACGCCGACACGCTGCGCGCCGCCGGCCCCGGGGTCAACCTGTCGGAGGCGCTGACGCGCATCCCGGGCATCGTGGCCAACAACCGCCACAACTACGCGCAGGACCTGCAGATCAGCTCGCGCGGCTTCGGCGCCCGGGCCAGCTTCGGCATCCGCGGCATCCGCCTGTACAGCGACGGCATCCCGGCCAGCGGCCCCGACGGTCAGGGCCAGGTCTCGCACTTCGACCTCGCCGGCGCGCAGCGCGTGGAGGTGCTGCGCGGGCCGTTCTCGGCGCTCTACGGCAGCAGCTCCGGCGGCGTGATCTCGCTGGTCGGGCGCACGCCCACCGAGCGGCGCGCCTCGGTGGGCGGCGACATCGGCAGCCACGGCCTGCGCCAGTGGCGGGCGGCGGTGGAGGCGCCGTTCGACGGCGGCTTCAGCCTGCAGGCCAGCCTGTCGCGCTTCGAGATCGACGGCTTCCGCCCGCAGAGCAGCGCCGAGCGCACGCTGGCCAACGTGCGCCTGGGCTGGAACGGCAGCCACGACCGCGTGGTGGTGGTGCTCAACAGCCTGGACCAGCCCTCGCTCGACCCGCTGGGCCTCACGCCGGCCGACTTCGCCGCCGACCCCGACCGCACCGCCGGCGTGGCCCTGCCGCAGGACACGCCGGGCCAGGGCTTCCGCTACAACACGCGCAAGAACACGCGCCAGGACCAGGCCGGCCTGAGCTGGCGCCATCGCTTCGAGGGCGCCGGCGCGCTGCAGGACAGCCAGGTCGCGCTCTACAGCGGGCGCCGTTCGGTGACGCAGTGGCAGTCCATCCCCGACACCGTGCAGACCGCCAGCGCCACGCACCCCGGTGGCGTGATCGACTTCGACCGCACCTACCAGGGCCTGGACGCGCGCCTGCGCTGGCGCTGGGCGCTGGGCGGCGAGCGCGCGCTGCAGCTGGTGGCCGGCGCCAGCGCCGACACCAGCGCCGAGGACCGGCGCGGCTTCCGCAACTTCATCGACACGCCCGAGGGCCGCGTGCTCGGCGTGACCGGCGAGCGGCGGCGCGACGAGCGCAACGAGGTGACCACGCGCGACCTCTACGCCCAGGCCGAGCTCGACCTCGTCCGGGATTGGACGGCCACCCTGGGCGTGCGCAAGGGCCGGGTGACCTTCGACTCCGACGACCGCTTCATCGTGCCCGGCGCCAACCCCGGCGATCCGCCGCTCAACGGTGACGACTCCGGCCGCTTCGCCTACGACTACACCAACCCGGTGGCCGCCCTGCTCTGGCGGGCCACGCCGGCGCTGAACCTGTACCTGAGCACCGGCCGCGGCTTCGAGTCGCCCACCTTCAACGAGGTGGCCTACCGCGCCGCACCGCTCACGGGGCTGAACAGCGACCTGCGCGGGCAGACCAGCCGCCAGTGGGAGCTGGGCGCCAAGTGGCGGCCGGCCGCCGGGCTGGCGCTGGACCTGGCGCTGTTCGACATCCGCACCGCCGACGAGATCGGCGTGCTGTCCAGCAGTGGCGGGCGCACCGTGTTCCAGAACGTCGGGCCCACGCGCCGCCAGGGCGCCGAGCTCGACCTGCGCTGGCGCCTGGCCGAAGCCTGGTCGGCGCAGCTGGCTGCCACCTGGCTGGACGCCAGCTACCGCCAGACGCTGGGGGGCACGCCCATCGTGTCGGGCAACCGCATCGCGGGCACGGTGCGCACGGCCGCCTACGCGGAGCTGGCATGGCAGCCCCGGCGCGATCTGGCGCTGGCGCTCGAGGGCCGCGCGCAGAGCGACGTGGCGGCCAACGACGCCAACACCGTCTTTGCGCCCGGCCACGGCCTGCTCGCGCTGCGCGCCTCCTGGGCGCTCGACCTCGGCCCGGGCCAGCTGGAGCTGCTGGGCCGCATCGACAACCTCGGCGACCGCCGGGTGGTCAGCAGCGTGATCGTCAACGAGGGCAACCAGCGCTTCTTCGAGCCGTCGCCCGGGCGGACCTGGCTGGTGTCGGCGCGCTGGAGCGTGGGCTTCTAGGCCTCGGGAGAGGTCGCGGACGGGGACGGGCCGCCGCCGCGGCCCGACCGCCCCCTGCAAGCTTGGGGTGCGGCCCCGCTCGGGCGCCACCCGCGCAGACTCTAGGGATGACCGGCGCCGGCGCCGAGGCCTATAACGGCTCAGCCCCGTTCCCGGGGCGCGGGAGGAGAAGCCGATGGCCCCGTCGCTCGAGTTGCCCGAGCCGGTGCGTGCCCTGGCGGGGCTGGCCCCCGCCGACCAGCGCGCCGTGCGGGACGCCATCGCGCGCGACGGCCCGCAGGCCGCGGCCATCCAGCTGCGGCGGCCGCTGACCGACGGCTACACCCCCGACGCCCACGACATCGACCTGATGATGTTCGGCGCGCTGCCGGCGTTCCGGCCCGAGCGCCGTCACGCCCCGGCGCCGCAGGCCCGCGCGCTCGACATCGTCTGGTACCCGCAGGCCCTGCTGCAGCAGCCCGAGGCCCTGGCCCGGCTGGGGCTGGCCGCCCACCGCTTCATGGCCTCGGAGGCGGTGCACGACCCGCAGGGCCTGTCGGCGGCCTGCCGGGCCGCCATGGAAGCCTGCCTCCACCGGCCCGACATCAGCGCCGCGCGCTGGGGCGTCTTCCTGGACGTGGGCTGGAAGACCGTGCGCGAGATCGGCATCACCTGGGACTTCCCGGAGCTGGCGCGCTTCTGGCTGCACATGGCCGCGGCCTCGTGCATCGCGCTCGGGGTGGACGGCCTGGGCGCCTACTGCCCCAACGTGTTCACGCGCCCGCTGCGCCACCTCGACGAGATCGAGGCCCGCACCGGGCTGGCGCTGCGCGCCGAGCTCGTGGCCCTGCTCGGCCTGCACCACCCGCCGCAGGACGCCATCGCACCGCTGCGCCGCATCCACCGTGTGGTGTCGCAGCGCTTTGCGCAGCCGCGCTGGCCGCAGGCCATGCGCGGCCTCACGCGCGCCGAGTACGCCTACACGCTCGATGCGCGCGAGCTGGCCTTGCGCCTCGCGATGGCCGGCGACATGCAGGCCCACGGCCAGCCGGAGTCCGCCCTGCATCTGCTGCGCTTCTGGGCCTATTCGCTGGCGCGCATCCCCATGATCCACGCCCGCGCTGCCGAAGGCGTGGACGCCGCCTTCCTGCAGCCCGAGACCGCCGTGCTGCCCGACCTGCAGCGCCACTGCCCCGAGATCCTGGACGACCTGCGGCAGGTGCTCGGCGGCGGCGACCTCATCGACGCGGCACGGCTGCAGCGCGGCATCGCCGGCGTCGTGCACCTGCGCGACACCCTGGCCGGCCTGCTGCGCAGCCGCGGCCTGGCCCTGGACCCGCTGCCGGAATGGGCCCCGTTCCGGCCCCAGCCCCCCCGACGCGACCGAGGACCGACATGACCCAGATGCAAGACGTTTGCAATGCCTGCGGTGGCGCGATCAGCGCCGAGTTCGGGCCCGGCGGGCCGCGTTCGGTGGTGCTGATCGACAGCGACCTGGTGGTCCACGAGCCCTGCTTCGTGCACGACACCATCATCTTCAAGGAGCAGGGCCGGCTCATCTTCGGCCCGGTCGAGAAGAGCGAGAAAGGCGGCAACGCCGGGCTCTACGCCCGGCAGTACAGCGTGGTCTGCCGCCGGCTGGTCATCGACGGCGGGGGCGACCCGCTGGTCATCCGGCCCTGCGAGCCCTTCGACCCCACCATCGGCTACAAGCAGAAGAACCTCATCACCTGGCTCGACCGCGTCTACACCAAGGGCAGCCCCGGCGCGCCCTTTGCAGGGCCCGCGGCCACCGGCGCGTCCTTCGACACCAACGACTGGTCCGACCAGGGCCAGGGCAACCACGGCCAGCACGGCGGCGACGGGGCCGACGGGGCCACCGGCAACACCGGCAGCGCCGGCATGCCCGCGCCGGGCCGGCTGAGCATCGTGGCGCTGGAGGTGGAGTTCCGCCGCAACGGCCGCCTGATCGTGGACTGGCACGGGCAGAACGGCGGCGACGGTGGCGACGGCCAGGACGGCGGGGCCGGCGGCGACGGCATGGGCGGCCGTGACGGCGTCGTCGACGAGAGCTGGACCGGCGACTCCTGCGGCCGCCAGCCGGGCAACGGCGGCAATGGCGGCAACGGCGGTGACGGTGGCCCCGGCGGCCAGGGCGGCGTCGGCGGCCGTGCCGGCGCCATTGCCATCGTCACGCCCACCGTCAACCTGATCCCCGGCGGCGCGTTCGTCTCCGGTGCCATCACCTATGTCTTCGGCGGCGCCAACGGCGGCCAGGGCGGCAAGGGTGGCCGGGGCTCGCCGCTGGGCGGCGAAGCCGGCGCCGCCGGCAAGCGTGGCGGCCGCGAGTGCGGCACCGCCGACAAGGGCGTCAAGGGCGACGGCGGCGACCCGGGCCCCGCGGCGGACGGTGCCGACGGCCCGGCCGGCGCCACCGGTGCCCTCGTCTATGAAGGCGTGGAGCCGCCGACGTCGCAGACCTGCGCCGACATCATCCCCATCATCCCCGTGGTGGCCAGCGTGACCCCCAACGCCGGCTTCCAGGGCACGAGCAGCGCGGTGGCGATTGCCGGCACCGGCTTCGACCCGTCGGCCAGCGCGCACGGGGTGGCCGTCAGCGGCACCGGCGTGGGCGTGCAGAACGTGGTCGTGGTCAGCGACACCGACATCACCGCCGTGTTCGACATGGCCGCCAGCGCCCCCGCCGGCCCGCGCGACGTGATCGTCCAGGCCGGCCCCTACCAGGGCAAGCTCGTCGGCGGCTTCACCGTGCAGCCGCCCCTGCCGCCCACGGTGAGCGCCATCGTGCCGAACTCCGGCGTGGCGGGCACGGCCGTGAACGTCACCGTCACCGGCACCGCCTTCGACCCCGCCGCGGCCTTCCACCTGCTGCAGGTCAGCGGCGCCGGCGTGTCGGCCTCGGCGCTGGCGGTGGCCAGCGACACCAGCCTCAGCGCCACGCTCACGCTGGCCGGCATCGCCCCGGCCGGTGCCCGCGACGTGAGCGTCACCGTGGGCAGCCAGACCTCGGCACCGCTGGTGGGTGGCTTCACGGTCGTGGCCCCCCCGGCGCCCACCGTCGCCTCGGTGTCGCCGGCCAGCGGCGCGCGCGGCGCCGTGGTCAACGTCACCGTCTCCGGCGCGCAGTTCGACCCCGCCAACCCGATCCACCAGGTCGGCATCAGCGGCGTCGGCGTCACGGTGTCGAACGTGGTGGCCGTCAACGCCACCACCCTCACCTGCACGCTCACCGTGGGCAACCTGGCCCCGCAGAGTGCACGCGACGTCACCGTCACGGTCGGGGCGCAGACCTCGGCGCCGCTGGCGGGTGGCTTCACCGTCACTTGAACAGCGACCCACCCCACCACCGCACAACCCGCCCACCAAGGAGTGGCCATGGCACAGATCAACGGGGTATGCACCACCTGCAGCGCGGCCACGAACGCCGTGTTCGACCCCGCCACCGGCAGCCGCGAGTCGGTGGTCATCGGCGGCGACCTGCTGGTGACCGAACCGTGCTTCGTGCGCGACACCATCACCTTCCTCAACCAGGGGCGGCTGATCTTCGCGCCCAGGGGCGAGGGGAAGGAGAAGCGCTACGCCGACAGCTACAACGTCATCTGCCGCAAGCTGGTGATCATCGGCGGCGGCAAGCCGGGCGACCAGCCGCCCTGCAGCGCCGGCGACGGCGGCTCGCTGCACACCGGCAAGAACGCCATCACCTGGCTGGACCGGCTGCACCGCGCCCCCAACGGCAGCGCCCAGCCCCAGGCGGCCATGGGCGCGTCGTTCAACCCCAACGTCTGGCAGGACCAGGGCCAGGGCCCCGACGGACAGAACGGCGGGCACGGTGCCGACGGCGGCACGGGCCACCCCGGCGCGCGCGGCCGCGACGCACCGCGCACGCTCAACATCGTGGCGCTGGAGGTGGTGATGGGGCCGGGCGACCACCTCATCGTCGACTGGCACGGCCAGGCCGGCGGCAACGGCGGCGAGGGGCAGCGCGGCGGCGACGGCGGCAAGGGCATGGGCGGCCGCGACGGCGTCGTCGACGAAAGCTGGACCGGCGACTCCTGCGGCAGCCAGCCCGGCGACGGCGGGGACGGCGGCGATGGCGGCCGCGGCGGCACCGGCGGCACGGGCGGCGACGGCGGCGCCGGCGGCGCCATCTGGGTCATCAGCACGCCCGACAACCTGGGCGTCAACGGCCCCTTCGTCACCGGCGGCTTCCACTACGTCTACAGCGGCAACAACGCCGGCGAGCCCGGCAGCGGCGGCAAGGGCGGCCGCGGCTCGCAGCAGGCCGGCAAGCCCGGCAAGCCGCAGGGCCCGTGCGACCAGGACGCCGAGGCCGGCAACCCGGGCCAGCCCGGCCCGCTCGAGCCGACGCAGGATGGCGGCCTCGGCGCCCCCGGGGCCAGCGGCGCCGCGGGCAGCCGGAAGTTCGAACCCGTGGAGCCCCCGCGCAGCGGCACCTGCGCCGACCTGCTGCCGCTGCCGCTGCGCATCGACGCCGTGGCGCCTGCCGCCGGCGTGCGCAACAGCAGCGTGGCGGTCGTCGTCACCGGGGCCGGGTTCCAGCCGGCAGCCGCCCTCCACAGCGTGCAGGTCAGCGGCCTGGGCGTCACCGTCAGCAACGTGGTGACCGTGAGCGACACGCAGATCCAGTGCCAGGTCGACATCGCCGCCAGTGCGCCGGCCTCGGCGCGCGACCTCACCGTCACCGTGAACGCCGACAGCGTCACCCGCGTGGGCGGCTTCACCGTCGCCTGATGCCGGCGGCCAGCACAGCCGGCAACACCGCCGCGCAGCCGCCCGGAGAGGCCCTGGCGCGCGGCTGGGGCTTCCTGCGCCAGCAGGCCGAGGCCGGGTTTCCCGACGCCTGCCATGCCATGAGCTTCCCGCACGCGCAGGGCTTCACCGGCGCCAGCGAGCGGCAGGCGTCGGACCTCTTCGCCCGGGCCGTGATCGGCGGCCTGCTGCTCGACCTGGCCGAGCTGGCGCCGGCCCTGGCGCCGGCCGCACGGCCGCTCGCCGCCCGCGAGGCGGCGCACGTGGCCGCCGGGCGCGTTCACGACCGTGCCGGCGGCTGGAGCTACTTTCCCGGCCTGCCCGAGCTGCCGCCGGACCTCGACAGCCTGGGCGCGGCCAGCGCGCTGATCGCGCGCGCCGCGCCGGGGCAGCTGGCCCTGTGCCAGGGCCCCATCGCGCTGGCGCTGGCACGGCGCCGTGCCGACGCCGGCATCGACACCTGGCTGGTGGCCGCCACCGACCCGCCCGACGCGCAGGCGGTGATGCAGCGCGCCATCGCGCTGTGCTGGGGCAGCACGGAGGACGTGGACGTGCTGGCGCGCTTCTACCGCGCGCTGCGGCGCGTGGACCCGAGCCATGCCGACGCGGCGGCCGCGGGCGCGCGGCACGTGGCCGCCGCCCAGCGCGCCGACGGCGCCTGGCAGGGCACCTGGTACGCCGGCCCCCACCAGGCCACGGCCCTGTGCGCCGAACTGCTGGCCGCCACCGGCACCGAGCCGGCCGCCCTGGCGCGCGCCGGCGGCTTTGCGCGCGCCGCCCTGGCCGCGCCGGGCCTGTCGCCGGTGGACACCGCGCTGTGCCTGTGGACCCTGCGCGTGGCCGGCGACAGCGCCGCGGCGCACGGCGATGCCGTGGCGCGCCTCGTGCAGGCGCAGTGCCGCGACGGCGGCTGGCCCGAGGAACCCTGGATCGAGATGGCCATGGGCCGCGCCCGCGGCCGGGTGACGAAGATCCTCACCTGGGGCAGCCGCAGCGTGGCCAGCGCGCTGTGCCTGCGCGGGCTGGCGGCGGCCGGAACTGCGGCCGGAACGGCGACCTGAAGGGCCCCGGGTTACACCCGACGGCACCCGCCCCGGTCGGGCCGCGAACCGGTGCTACCCTCCCGCCGCGGGAGGTGGATGACGTGGTGGGAGAGCAGTACCGTGGGCCGTCGCGCGCAGGCGCGGGCCTGCGCGGGTGCGGGCTGGCGCTGGTGCTCGTCGCTGGCGCCCTGGCACCACCGGCCGCCGCGCAAGGCCGGGCCGGCCCGACGGGCCTGACCGGCGCGATCGACGAAGACTACGCCAGCATCCCCAAGCACCGCGGGCGCAGCCTGGTGGGCCTGTTGCAGGGCATGCCGCCGGCGCGGGCCGACCTGCGCGCACTGGCCGCGGTGGTGCCGCCGTCGCTCGGCGCGGCGGCCCAGTGCCTGCGGCTGGAGGTCCAGTCCTTCGACGGCTTCTACTACGCGGTGGGTGACCTGAAGCCCAGCGGCGCCGCCACGGGCGCGCTGGCGGTGGACGTGGAAGGGTTCTCGCGCCACGCGCAGTCGCTGGCGCGGCTGGCGGGGCGCGAACTGGCGCCTCTGTTCCGCGCGGGCTGCCGTGCCGACGGCGACATCGTGCCCGCCAGCTTCGGCGGCGCCCGCGATGCGCTGTGGGCCGCCTTCAACGTGCCCGTGCGCGCCACCGATGCGCAGCTGTCGGGCGAACCCGGCCAGCGGCCCCTGCGCACCACGCTCGAGGGCGAAGGGGGCGTGACGATCGAGGGGCGTTGCGGCATGCTGCCGGCGCCGGCACGGGCCTACAACATCACCTGCAGCTTCGAGCTGCCGCCGTCGCTGCGGCGCGAAGCCGCGGCGCGGCTGAAGGTGGAGTGGCAGCCGAGCGGTGCCCCCCGCCGCGTGGAATCACACCGCATCTGGATCGCGGGCTCGCCATGATCCGTGGCCTGGTCGCCCGGCTGCAGCTGCTGCGGGACTGGATCCTCCGTTGGGCTTGGCCCCTGATGGCCCTGGTGGTCATCTTCGTCGTGGGCTGGGCACTGCTGGCGCCGCCGAACACGCTGATCGCCGCCCGCCTGGACACCGAGGTGCTCGAGCTGCGGGTGGCCAACCCCCATGCGATGCGCATCACGCTCCGCGAGGCACGCCTCGGCTTCGACGGCCCCTGCCTGAAGGACCTGGTGATCGAGCCGCGGCGCGGCGCCGTCGTGCGCTATGTGCGGGAGATGCGACGCGCGTTGCGGGTCGAGATCGACGGCCCGGTGGCCTGGGATGCCGACGGCGCGGCCGAGGAAGCCGCAGGCGCCACCTTCGTCGTCGGCAGCACCGGCTGCGGCGAGGGCCAGGCGCTGCGGCTGCCGGTGGCCGGCATGGCGCGCTTCGGCGACAGCCGCTTCTTCCAGGACCCGGCCGCCCCGCCGCTGGCGCTGCTGGAGGGGCAGCTGGTGGTGTACGGGCGCGCATTGCCGACGCTGCTGTCCATGCCATTGCCATCCCCGCACGCGCTCTACCCCGTCAACGAGATCACGCTGCCCGGCGGGTCGGTCCTGGGCGACGACCCCACGCAGGCCGAGGCGGCCGCGTCCTGGTTCGGGCACGTGGTGGCCGACCTGTCCGACGACGGTGCACCCGCGCTCGCCGTCTCGGCGTCCACCAATGCCATGGAGGTGCCGCTGCGCCTGCCCATTGCGAATGCGGGGGAGGGCCAGGCCTCGGCGAGCGCCGAGATCATCTCGCTGGGCATGATGGCGCGGCTGGCCGGCGACCCCAACCTGCGCTGGCTCTACCTGCTGGTGGGCGCCGTGGTGGCCGTGGTGGGGTCGCTGGCATCGCTGCGTGACGGGGTCCGGCGGGACAAGGGGGCGTCTTGACGATCTGGCAACGGATGCGCGCCATCGGGTGCGCGGCGATGGCCCTCGTGGCCACGGCCGTGGCGGCGGACGACAGCGTGTGGGTCTCCGCCGGCGGCGCCGACGGACAGGGGCAGATCCTGGTGCTGCGCGGCCAGTGTTACGCGGTGACGGCGGCGCACGTGGTGGCCCGCGAGCGCGAGGGCGTCTCGGTGATCAGCCTCGACGGCTACCGCGCCACCGCCCGCGTGCTGGCCCGCATGGACGAGCTCGACCTGGCGCTGCTGCAGGTGGACGAAGCCCGCGGGACGAGCTCGCGCGTGTGCAACCGGCGCCGGGTGCCGGCGGTGCTGCCCACGGCGAGCCTGCCGGCGCAGGTGACGCGCGCCTCGGGCATCTGGATCGACCGCGTCAGCTCGCCGGCCGGCGGGCTGGAGCGCATCGAGCTGGCGCTGACCGCCATCGAGCCCGGCGGACGGCAACTGCGCCTGGAGGCCGCGTCGGTGCCTTCGCTGGGCATCGAGGGCCGGCTGCCGCGTGCCGGCGACAGTGGCGCCGCGATCTGGCTGGCCCCGCGCAGCAACCCGCGTTCACGCTACGCGGCCGACGGGCAGCCCTTGCGCCAGGTGCTCGACTCGCGCGTGCTGCTCGGCCTCTACACCGGCGGCGGCGACCGGGAGGCTGTGGCCGTGCCCGCCGAGCGCGTGCGCGACTTCGTGCTGCAGGCGCTGGTGCCGGTGGCGACGGGCGGGTTGCAGGTGGAGCCGGCCGGCGCGCGGCTGGTGACCTTGCTGCGGGGCCGCTTCCCGCGCAAGACCGACACCACGCTGGAGATCGACGACAGCGCGGTCGAGACCGTGTCCCTGGAATTCGACCTCGGCGACGAGGACACCGTGGTCACCGGCATCGCGGTGCAGGGTTCGGCAGCACTCCCCTCGCCGCCGGGACCGCCGGCCTTGCGGGTCACCAGCTCGATGTTCCGGCCGGGGCCGGAGGCCCGCTGGACCGACGAGCGCTGCGACCGCCGCCAGCCCCCTTCACGGGGCGTGGTGACGGCGTGGCGCTCCGAATGCGCGCTGGCCACGCCACGCGTGACGCGCGGCATCCGCGTGGAAGTGACGGGGCGGGTGGCAGGGCTGAGCGGCGTGACGCTGCTGGTGGCGCGCTGACGGCCGGGGCGGGCCGGGCGTGAACCCGGCCCTGGGGCCTGCATGCGTGTTGCTTGCCCACAGCCACACGGGCGCCGAGAAGCTCATTGAAGTTGACGTGGAGGCCTGCCAGACCGGCAAGCAGTAGCCCCGCAGCCGAGCACCAAGTGCACCCAGGCTGCACTTACGGCCTACGCCCACACCCCATTCCGCGGTGCCCAAGGGAACCACTCAGGCAGCAAAAAACCCCGTAAATCAAAGACTTACGGGGCCTGTACTTGGTGGGCGGTGCAGGGTTCGAACCTGCGACCCCTGCCGTGTGAAGGCAGTGCTCTACCGCTGAGCTAACCGCCCGGAATCTGGTTTGGCTGCCGGCGCGTGCGCCGGTGTTCCGGTGAGCCACAGATTATGCCACGGTTTCTGGCGCCTGCCTGGGCTCGATGCGGCGCCACAGGGTCTTGTCGCCGCTGGCCTTGTCCAGGTCGGCCAGCACGGCCTCGTGGGCGGCGCGCTCGGCGTCGCTGGCACGCAGCACCGGCAGCTCGAACTGCGACAGGTCCACCGCCGCGATGGCCACGGCACCGGGGCGGTCGTCGCCGGCGTCGATGACCAGCGAGTCCTGCCCGCGCGTCATGCGGATGTACACCTCGGCCAGCAGCCCGGCGTCAAGCAGCGCGCCGTGCAGCGTGCGCGAGCTGTTGTCCACCTCCAGCCGCTTGCACAGCGCGTCCAGGCTGTTGTGCTTGCCCGGGAAGGCCTCGCGCGCCAGCAACAGCGAGTCGCACACGCCGGCGCAGGCGCGGGCCAGCGGCGGCAGGTCCAGCCGCGCCAGCTCGGCGTCGAGGAAGCCGAGGTCGAAGCTGGCGTTGTGGATGACCAGCTCGGCCCCGGCCACGAAGTCCAGCAGGTCCTGCGCGATCTCGGCAAAACGCGGCTTGTCGGCCAGGAACTCGTCGGTCAGGCCGTGCACGCGCAGGGCGTCGGGGTGGCTGCTGCGCTCGGGGTTCAGGTACCAGTGGCGGTGCTCGCCGGTGAGCCGCCGGTCCACCATCTCGATCAGGCCGATCTCGACCAGGCGGTCGCCGTTGTCGGCCGACAGGCCGGTGGTCTCCGTGTCCAGGAAGATCTGTCGCATCGGGCTATTGTGGCGCGCCGCGCCGGCCGCTCCACCACCACAGCGCCACGCCGGCGGCCACCATGGGCAGGCACAGCCACTGGCCCATGCTCATGCCCAGCGCCAGCAGGCCCAGGAAGCTGTCGGGCTCGCGGAACCACTCCGCCACGAAGCGGAACACCCCGTAGCCGGCCAGGAAGACACCGGCCACCTGCCCGGTGGCGCGCGGCCTGGCGCCGTACCACCACAGCAGTGCAAACAGCAGCAGGCCCTCCAGCGCGAACTGGTAGAGCTGCGACGGGTGGCGGGCGATGCCGTCGGCCGCCTGCGGGAACACCATGGCCCAGGGCAGCGACGGGTCGGCGGCACGCCCCCAGAGCTCGCCGTTGATGAAGTTGCCGATGCGCCCGCTGGCCAGACCGGTGGGCACGCAGGGCGCCACCAGGTCAGCCACCTGCAGGAAGGGCCGGCCCAGCCTGCGGGCATACAGCGCCAGCGCGACGATCACGCCCAGCAACCCGCCATGGAAGGACATGCCGCCCTTCCACACCATCAGGATCTCCAGCGGGTGGGCCAGGTAGTGGCCGGGCTTGTAGAACAGCGCATAGCCCAGCCGGCCGCCGACGATGACGCCCACCACGCCCCAGAACAGCAGATCCTCGACGTCACGCCGTGTCCAGCCGGCCTCGGCGAACCAGGGCTTCTTCGCGCGCTGCACGGCCAGGAACAGGAACAGGCCGAAGGCCACCAGGTAGGTCAGGCCGTACCAGTGGATCTGCAGCGGGCCGAGCGCGATGGCCACCGGGTCGAATTGCGGATGCACGAGCATCAGGGGGCTTTCCTGGCACGCGGCGGTGCCGGCGCGCCTGAGGTTGGACGAGCGCCGGATTGTCGCCGCGCCGGCGATGCCCCTTCGTCGACCGCCGTGCCCACGTGGTGCACGAAGCGCTGCACCGCGGGCAGCGCCGGCTCGCGCCAGACGAGGCTGGTCTCGCAGTGCAGCGGCGCACCGGCCGGCGCGCGGTAGACCACCCCGGGGCGCTGCAGCTGCGTCAGCGACGCCGGCACCCACGCCATGCCCATACCGGCCGACACCAGGTTGACGATGGTCTGCATCTGGATGGCTTCCTGGGCGATGACCGGCGTGGCGCCGCGCGCCCGGTAGTGGCCCAGGATGGCGTCGTACAGCGACGGCGCGATGCGGCGCGGGAAGATCACCAGCGGCTCGGCCGCCAGCGCCGCCCAGGCCGGCCGCGCCGACCGGCCGGGTGCCGCCAGCGGATGGGATTCCGGCAGCGCCAGCAGCAGCGGCTCGCGCAGCACGCGCCGGGCAGCCAGGCCGGGCGGCGCGGCGCCCTCGGCGTGCAGCACGAAGCCGGCATCCACCTGGCCGGCGGCAAAGGCATCGAGCTGCACGTCCAGCGTGGCCTCGCGCAGCGCCAGCTGCACGCCCGGGTGCGCCTCGCGGAATCCGCGCAGCCAGCCGGGCAGCGGCCCGTAGGCGATGCTGGACACGAAGGCCAGCCGCAGCCGACCGGCCTGCCCCGCGGCCGCGGCCTGCGCCTGGGCAGGCAAGGCATCGGCGGCGGCGATCAGGCGGCGCAGCTCGGGCAGCAGCGCCGCGCCGGCCGGGCTCAGCGCCACGCGGCGCTGGCTGCGCAGCAGCAGCGGCGCGCCCAGCCGCTGCTCGAGCTGCTGGATGGCCTGCGTCAGCGCCGGCTGGCTGATGTGCAGCCGCTGCGCCGCGCGGCCGAAGTGCAGCTCCTCGGCCACGGCCACGAACTGGCGCAGCGGGCGGAGTTCGATCATCGGTTCAGCTTATCAATGTGGCGTTGTCAATCGATTGGACCACAGGCCGCGCGCGGCCGATACTTGGCGGCTGCACGGCGGCACACCGCCCGCCACCCCACACCGAGGAGACCCCCCATGTCCGGCTACAACCGCCGCTCGAAGAACATCACCGAAGGCGTGGCCCGCGCGCCCAACCGGTCCATGTACTACGGCATGGGCTACACCGAGGGCGACTTCGGCAAGCCCATGATCGGCGTGGCCAACGGCCACAGCACCATCACGCCCTGCAACTCCGGGCTGCAGAAGCTGGCCGACGCCGCGGTGGCCGGCCTGAAGGCCGCGGGCGCGAACCCGCAGGTGTTCGGCGTGCCCACCATCAGCGACGGCATGTCCATGGGCACCGAGGGCATGAAGTACAGCCTGGTCAGCCGCGAGGTGATCGCCGACTGCGTGGAGACCTGCGTCGGCGGCCAGTGGATGGACGGCGTGCTCGTGATCGGCGGCTGCGACAAGAACATGCCCGGCGGGATGATGGGCATGCTGCGGGCCAACGTGCCGGCCATCTACGTCTACGGCGGCACCATCCTGCCCGGCCACTACAAGGGCCAGGACCTCAACATCGTCAGCGTCTTCGAGGCGGTGGGCCAGTTCAGCGCCGGCAAGATGAGCGAGGAGGACTTCTGCCAGATCGAGCGCCGCGCCATCCCCGGCAGCGGCAGCTGCGGCGGCATGTACACCGCCAACACCATGAGCAGCGCCTTCGAGGCGCTGGGCATGAGCCTGCCGTTCGCCAGCACCATGGCCAACGTCGAGGACCCGATCGTCGCGCACACCAAGGAAGCCGCTCGCGTGCTGGTGGAAGCCGTGAAGGCCGACCTGAAGCCGCGCGACATCGTCACGAAGAAGAGCATCGAGAACGCGGTGGCCGTGATCATGGCCACCGGCGGCAGCACGAACGCGGTGCTGCACTTCCTGGCCATCGCGCACGCCGCCGGCGTCGACTGGAGCATCGACGACTTCGAGCGCGTGCGCCGCCGCACGCCCGTGCTGTGCGACCTGAAGCCCAGCGGCCGCTACCTCGCGGTGGACCTGCACCGCGCCGGCGGCATCCCGGCGGTGATGAAGGTGCTGCTCGACGCCGGCTTGCTGCACGGCGACTGCATCACCATCACCGGCAAGACGGTGGCGGAGAACCTGGCGGAACAACCGCCGCTGCGCGCCGACCAGGACGTGATCCGTCCGATCGCCGACCCGATGTACGCCGAAGGCCACCTGGCCATCCTGAAGGGCAACCTCAGCCCCGAGGGCTGCGTGGCCAAGATCACGGGCCTGAAGAACCCCGTCATCACCGGCCCGGCACGGGTGTTCGACGACGAGCAGAGCGCGCTGGCCGCCATCATGGCCGGCAAGATCGTCGCCGGCGACGTGATGGTGCTGCGCTACCTGGGCCCCAAGGGCGGCCCGGGCATGCCGGAGATGCTGGCGCCCACCGGCGCGCTGATCGGCCAGGGCCTGGGCGAGAGCGTGGGCCTGATCACCGACGGCCGCTTCAGCGGCGGCACCTGGGGGATGGTGGTGGGCCACGTGGCGCCCGAGGCCTACGAGGGCGGCTTGATCGCGCTGGTGCAGGAAGGCGACTCGATCACCATCGACGCCCACCAGCTGCTGCTGCAGCTCAACGTGGCCGATGACGAGATCGCCCGCCGGCGCGCCGCCTGGACGCGCCCGGCCCCGCGCTACGTGCGCGGCGTGCTGGGCAAGTTTGCGCGCAACGCGGCCAGCGCCAGCGTGGGCGCGGTGCTCGACCGCTACGAGCCCGACGACTTCTGACGGCCGCCGGGTGCGGCCGGCCGGCCGCACCCTACAGGCGAGGGTCCTGCCGCGGTTCCGGCGCGTCGGCGCCGGGCGACGGGGCGCTGCGGCCCGTGGAGGCATCAGACGGTCGCGACGGCCTGGCCGACCCGGCCGACGTGGCCCGCTGCGCGCGCTTGTCGCGCTGGATGCCCAGCCCCAGGGCTTCCATGTCGCGCTGGCGACGCTCGGCCTTGCGCTTCTCCATCTTGTCGATGGCGCGGCGCTGGGTGAGCCCGGTGGCGTCGGCATAGGCCCACCACGCCACCGCCAGGCCAAAGGGCGCCAGCACCAGCCACCACGGCCAGGCCGCGACCGGCCCGATCTCGGCAAGTTTCAGGGCCAGCAGCGCCAGCCCGAGCAGCAGGAACGCCATCGCTGTCCTCCTGCCGCGGAATCTACGCCAATTCGCCCGGCCGGACGCGGACCGGATCGCCGGAAAAGCGCCAGACTGCGCGCCCACCCAGAATCCCGCCGCAGGGCGCTGCGCGCCCGGCCCCGCGCTGGCGCGCGGCCCGGATCAGTTGGTCTGGGCCAACTGATCCAGGATGGCGGGATTTTCCAGGGTGCTGGTGTCCTGGGTGATGGACTCGCCCTTGGCGATGCTGCGCAGCAGGCGGCGCATGATCTTGCCGCTGCGGGTCTTGGGCAGGTTGTCGCCGAAGCGGATGTCCTTGGGCTTGGCGATGGGGCCGATCTCCTTGGCCACCCAGTTGCGCAGCTCGGCGGCGATCTTCTTCGCCTCCTCGCCGGTGGGGCGCGGGCGCTTGAGCACCACGAAGGCACAGATGGCCTCGCCGGTGGTCTCGTCGGGGCGGCCCACCACCGCGGCCTCGGCCACGAGCTCGGTGCAGCTGACCAGCGCGCTCTCGATCTCCATCGTGCCCATGCGGTGGCCGGAGACGTTCAGCACGTCGTCGATGCGGCCGGTGATGGTGAAGTAGCCGGTCTTCGCGTCGCGGATCGCGCCGTCGCCGGCCAGGTAGTAGCCCTTGAGCTCCGGCGGGTAGTAGCTCTTCTTGAAGCGCTCCGGGTCGCCCCAGATCGTGCGGATCATGCTCGGCCAGGGCTTCTTCACCACCAGGATGCCACCCTGCCCGTTGGGCACGTCGGCCCCCGTCTCGTCGACGATGGCCGCGCTGATGCCCGGGAAGGGCAGCGTGCACGAGCCTGGCACCAGCGGCGTGGCCCCCGGCAGCGGCGTGATCATGTGGCCGCCGGTCTCGGTCTGCCAGAAGGTGTCGACGATGGGGCAGCGGCCGCCGCCCACGTTGGCGTGGTACCACTCCCAGGCCGCCGGGTTGATGGGCTCGCCCACCGAGCCCAGCAGGCGCAGGCTGGAGAGGTCGCTGCGCTTGGGGTGCACCGCCTCGTTGGACTCGGCGGCCTTGATCAGGCTGCGGATGGCGGTGGGCGCGGTGTAGAAGATCGTGACCTTGTGGCGCTCGATCATCTTCCAGAAGCGGCCGGCGTCGGGGTAGGTGGGCACGCCCTCGAAGACGATCTCGGTGCCGCCCAGGGCCAGCGGGCCGTAGGTGATGTAGGTGTGGCCCGTGACCCAGCCGATGTCGGCGGTGCACCAGAAGACGTCGTCGGGCTTCAGGTCGAAGGTCCACTTCGTGGTCAGTGCCGCGTGCAGCAGGTAGCCCCCGGTGCTGTGCTGCACGCCCTTGGGCTTGCCGGTGGAGCCGCTGGTGTAGAGCAGGAACAGCGGGTGCTCGGCCTCCACCCACTCGGGCTCGCACTGGTCGCTGGCGGCGGCGGTGAGCTCGTGCAGCCAGAGGTCGCGGCCGTCCTTCCAGGCGATGTTGCCGCCCGTGCGCTTGTAGACGATCACGTCCTTGATGCTGCCGGTGCCGGGCATGGCCAGCGCCTCGTCGACGATGGCCTTCAGCGGCAGGTGCTTGCCGCCGCGCGCCTGCTCGTCGGCCGTGATGACCATCACCGCGCCGGCGTCCTCGATGCGGTCGCGCAGGCTCTGCGCCGAGAAGCCGCCGAAGACCACCGAGTGCGTCGCGCCGATGCGGGCGCAGGCCTGCATGGCGGCCACGCCCTCCACGCTCATGGGCATGTAGATGACGACGCGGTCGCCCTTCTTCACGCCCCGCGCCTTCAGCGCGTTGGCCAGCCGGCTCACGGTGGCCAGCAGTTCGCGGTAGCTGACCTTGGTGACGGCGCCGTCGTCGGCCTCGAAGATGATGGCGGTCTTGTCGCCCAGGCCGCGCTCGACGTTGCGGTCCAGGCAGTTGTAGGACACGTTGAGCGTGCCGTCGGCAAACCACTTGAAGAACGGCGCGTTGCTGCTGTCCAGCACCTGCGTGAACGGCTTCTTCCAGCTCACGAACTCGCGCGCCAGGCGCGCCCAGTAGGCCTCGTGGTCCGCCTCGGCCTCGGCGCAGAGCTGCTGGTAGGCGGCCATGCCCGGCACGTGCGCCGCCTTCACGGCCTCGGCGCTGGGTTCGTAGATGCGGACTTCGGTGCTGTCGCTCATGCTGTCTCCTGCCTGTTTCCGAGGATGGTACGAATCGCCGGGGACTGTCGCCAAGGCGTCTGACTGAGGGCTTACTCTGGTCGGCCGCGCTCAGGGTTGACCCTAGAATCCGCGGCCTCCCTGCCCGGGCGCGCTCTGCCCGCCAGGCCACGCCCGATGCCACCCCGACGCCACCGCGAGGACCCCCGACCATGCTGATGGACCTGTTGCTGTTCGCCGGTGGCCTGGTGGGCCTGGTGGCCGGCGCCGAGCTGCTGGTGCGCGGTGCCTCCCGGCTCGCGCTGTCCTTCGGCATCTCGCCGCTGGTGGTGGGGCTGACGGTGGTGGCCTTCGGCACCAGCGCGCCGGAGATGACGGTGTCGGTGGGCGCGGTGCTCAACGGCCAGACCGGCATGGCGCTGGGCAACGTGGTGGGCAGCAACATCTTCAACGTGCTGGGCATCCTGGGCCTGGCGGCGCTGATCACGCCGCTGGCGGTGCACGTGCAGGTGGTGCGCCAGGAGGTGCCCATCATGATCGGCGCGGCGCTGCTGGTGCTGGTGATGAGCCTGGACGGCCGCATCGGCGCCTTCGACGCCGCCCTGCTGACGGTGCTGCTGGTGGGCTACACCGTGTTCCTGATCGTGCAGGCGCGCCGCCAGGGCCAGCAGGCCGGCGACTACGCCGCCCACGACGCCCAGGCCGAGGGCGCCACCGGCTCGCGCGGGGTTCAGGTGGCGCTGGTGGTGGCCGGGCTGGCGCTGCTGGTGGCCGGCTCCGAGGCCATGGTCACCGCCGCCGTGTCCTTTGCGCGGGCCCTGGGCGTGGACGAGGTCGTCATCGGCCTGACCATCGTGGCCGTGGGCACCTCGCTGCCCGAGGTGGCGGCCTCGCTGACCGCGGCGCTCAAGGGCGAGCGCGACATCGCGGTGGGCAACGTGGTGGGCAGCAACATCTTCAACGCGCTGGGCGTGCTGGGCTTCGGCGGCCTGGCCGCCGCCTTCACGGGCCTCGACGGCCTGCCGGTCCCGAGCTCGGTGGCCAACTTCGACCTCTGGGTGATGCTGGCGGCCATGGCCGCCTGCCTGCCCATCTTCCTCAGCGGCCGCGAGGTGGCGCGCTGGGAAGGCGGCCTGTTCCTGGCCTACTACGTGGCCTACGCCGCCTACCTGGTGCTGGCGGCGCAGCAGCACGCCGCGCTGCCGGCCTTCAGCGGCGTGATGCTCGGCTTCGTGCTGCCGCTGACGGTGGTCACCGTCTTCGTCTCTACGCTCCGGGCACAAGCACGGCGCTGAGCCGCGCCGCCTTGGCCGCCTGCTCCAGCGCGCGCCGCTGGGCGCTGGCGCGACCCAGCGCCGCTTCCATGGCGGCGATGGTCAGGCCGCCGGTGGCGCCGGCCGCCAGCAGCGCGGCCTTCAGCGCCTGGTAGCGGGCCTCCACCGTGGCCAGCGCGGTGTCCAGCACCGCGGCCGTCTCGCGGGCCTCGCAGGCCTCCAGCAGGGCCCGGGCCTGCGCCGCGAAGGCCGCGGCGGGTTCGTCCAGGGCGGCGGGCAGCGCGGCGGCGGTCACCGCCGACTGGGCCGCCTGCTGCGCCAGCGCCGCCGTGGTCTCGTGATACCGCAGCACGCGCAGCCACTGGGCCAGCGCCTGCGCGGTCTCCGGCGGCATGGCCGCACCGGTCAGGCGCGCGACGAAACGCTCGATCGCGGTGTCCAGCTGCTGCGCCGTGTCGCGCTGGCGGGCCACCGTGGCCACCGGGGCGCCCTCCAGGGCCGACACCAGCACGCGGCGCGCCAGGCCGCCCAGGCGCGCCGCCTCCTGCGCCAGCGCCTGCAGCGCCAGCGCCGGCACCGGCAGCACGGTGTCGTCCAGGTGGCGCGGCCGGGCCTCGTCCTCCTCGGCCTCGTGGAAGCGCCCGAGCAGCCAGCGCGTCAGCGGCGCGGCCAGTGGCCACATCAGCAGCACGCCGAACACGTTGAACACGGTGTGGAACAGCGCCAGCCGCGCCGCCGGGTCGGGCGGCAGGCCCAGCCAGGCCCGCAGCACGGCGATCGCATCCACCATCCAGGGCAGCATCAGCAGCGCCGCCACCGCGGTGACGACGTTGAAGGCCACGTGCGCCAGCGCCGCCCGGCGGGCGTTGGGCGTGGCGCCGACGGTCACCATCAGCGCGGTGACGGTGGTGCCGACGTTGGCGCCGATGACCACCGCCGCGGCCGCCTGCGGGCTGAGCAGCCCGCCCTGCGCCGCGGTGAGCGTGATCGCCATCGCGGCGCTGGAGGACTGCGTGAGCACCGTCATCACGAAGCCGCCGGCCACCTGCAGCAGCACCGCCAGCGCGCCGTCGCCCGCCGGCAGCAGGGTGTCGCCCGACAGGCCGGCAAACGCCTGCTGCAGCAGCGCGATGCCCAGGAACAGCAGGCCGAAGCCGGCCAGCGCATCGCCCACCGGCGCGCGGCGGCTGCCACCGCCGGTCAGGCGCAGCAGCACGCCGATGCCCACCAGCGGCAGCGCCAGCGCCTCGATCTTGAAGCGCAGGCCCACCAGGGCCACGATCCAGCCGGTCATCGTGGTGCCCACGTTGGCGCCGAACAGCACCCACAGGGCCGGCCCCAGGGCCAGCAGGCCGGCGTTGACGAAGCCGATGGTGGCCACGGTGACGGCGGTGGACGACTGCACCAGCGTGGTCACCAGCACGCCGGAGCCCAGGCCGTGCAGCCGCGTGCGCGTGGCCGCCGCCAGGATGCGCTCCAGCGCCGGGCCCGCCGCCAGCTTCAGGCCGTCGGTCATCATCGTCATGCCGAGCAGGAACAGCCCGAGGCCGCCCAGCGCGGTGGCCGCACCCTCCAGCGTCAGGCCCATGCCCACCCCGCCAGCGCCGTCAGCAGCACGATGGCCAGCACGTTCAGCCACAGGCCCATGCGCAGCATCTGCCCGGCCGGCACCTGGCCGGTGGCGTAGACCAGTGCATTGGGCGGCGTGGCCACCGGCAGCATGAAGGCGCAGGACGCCGCCAGCGCCACCGCCGCGGCCGTGCCGGCCGCCGGCAGCCCCAGCGTGGCCGCCAGCGGCAGCAGCACCGGCAGCAGCAGCGCGGCGCTGGCGGTGTTGCTGACGACTTCGGTGAGGAACACCACGAAGGCGATCACCACCGCCAGCAGCACCCAGGCCGGCAGGCCGGCGGCGGCCTCCACCACGCCGCCGGCCAGGAAGGCGCTGGCGCCGCTGGACTGCATCAGCGCCGACAGCGACAGCCCGCCGCCGAACAGCAGCAGCACGCCCCACGGGGCGCCGCGCTCGAGCGTGCGCCAGTCGAGCGCGCCGCTGGCCACCAGGGCCACCAGGGCCGCCAGCGCCACCAGCGCGTCCACGTCACCGCCCAGCCCCAGCGCCGCGGCCAGCGGCGCGCCCGCCATCCAGCCGGCCACCGCCAGCACGAACACCGCCACCGTGCTGCGGCGCCCGCCGGTCCACACCCAGGGCGTGTGCGGCACCGCCACGCGGCCGCGCAGCCGCGGCCTGAGCCGCCAGGCCAGCAGCAGCATCATCAGCGGCCACGCCAGCAACGCCATGGGCAGGCCGAAGGCCAGCCACTCGGCAAAGCCGATGCCGGCCTGCGCCGCGGCAATGGCGTTGGGCGGGCTGCCCACCAGCGTGGCCATGCCGCCGATGCTGGCGCTGTAGGCCAGCGCCAGCAGCACGAACACGCGCTCGCGCGCGCCGGGCGGGTCGCCGCCACCGTCCTCGGCCAGCAGGCCCAGCGCCAGCGGCAGCACCATGGCCGCGGTGGCGGTGTTGCTCATCCACATCGACAGCAGCGCCGTCAGACCGGCCAGCGCGATCACGCTGCCCAGCCGGTGACCGCCGGCCAGTCGCCTCACGCGCGCGGCCAGCGCCACGTCCAGCCCCTGCTGCTGCATGGCCGCGGCCAGCGCGAAGCCGCCCAGGAACAGGAAGATCACCGGGTTGGCGAACGGCGCGAAGGCCTGCGCCGGCGTGGCCATGCCGCCGCCCACGGCCGCCAGCGGCACGATCAGCGCCGTCACCGGCAGCGGCAGTGCCCGCGTCAGCCACAGCCCGGCCACGCCGGCCAGCAGCGCCAGCACGCCGGCCAGGCCCTCGGGGGCGAGCACCGCCGCGCCCAGCGCCGCCGCCGCGCTGGCCACGGCACCGGCCAGCCGTGCCCACGGCGATGCCGCGGAAGCCTGATCTGAGGTCTCGCTCATGCCGTCATTGTCGGATGGGGGTCATGGCGCACTGGCATGATGCGCGCCCATGCGCGACTGGATCCGGGCCAAGCTGCCCACCGAAGACACGCTCAAGGCCCACCCCGGCCTGCGCTGGATGGGCCCGTTGCTGCGCCGGCCCTGGCTGTGGCACCTGAACCGACGCCGCGTGGCCATGGGCGCCGGCGTGGGCGTGTTCTTCGGCTTCATGATCCCGGTGATGCAGATCGCCGGGGCGGCAGTGTTCGCGCTCGTCCTGCGCGCCAACCTGCCGGTGGCGGCCTTCTCCACGCTGGTGTCCAACCCGCTGACCTACGCGCCCATCGGCGTGGCCGCCTACCAGACCGGCAGCTGGATCCTCGGCCGCGAGGCCGAGCCCGGCGCGGCCGAGAAGCTGGCCAAGGCGGTGGACACCGACTCCGTGGACGGCCCGGGCACCGGCTGGCTGGACAAGGCCAAGGCCATCGGCAAGCCGCTGTTCCTGGGCCTGTTCGTGTTTGCCGTGATCGGCGGCATCACCGCCTGGGCCCTGGTGCACGTGGGCTGGACGGTGGGCGTGTGGCTCAAGCGCCGGCGTCGCCGGCGCCGGCCCTGACACGCCGCGCACGGGGATCACGCCGCCGGCCGGGTGCTGACCAGCACGTCGGCCAGGCCCTCGGCCAGCAGGTGCTTGGTGGTGCTGCCCAGCAGCAGGTCCTCGGCCGCGCTCTGGCCGTGCTTGCCGATGACGACCAGGTCGCAGGCGCGCACCTGCTCCTGCTCCACCAGGCGCAGCGCGGCGTCGCCCTCCACGAGGCAGGCATCCCATTGCCCGGGTTTCAGGCCTGCCTGCTCGGCCGCCGCGTGCATGCGCTGGGTGGCCTGCAGCCGGGCCTGTTCGCGGTAGTGCGCCAGCGTGGCCTCCTCCACGCCGGCAAAGCGCAGCTTCTCCTCGAAAGGCACCTGCCAGGCATGGAACAGCACCCAGCGCGCATGCGGCGCCACGGCCCGCGCCTGTGCGATGACCGACGGCGTCCAGGGCGAGAAGTCCAGCGCCAGCAGCGCGCGCCGGTACGGTTCGTGGGGCGGCTGGCGCACCACCAGCAGCGGCCGCGTGGTGCGCCGCAGCAGGCGCTCGGCCGTGGTGCCCAGCACCAGCCGGCGCAGGAAGCCGGCCCCGCGGGCGCCCAGCACCAGCAGGTCGGCGGCCTCGGCCTCGGCCGCCTGCAGCAGCACGTCGATCACCGCGCCCTCCTCCACCCGCGGCTGCACCGGCACATGGCGCTCGGCGTGCAGGGTGGCGGCCAGCGCGGCCGTCTCCGCGCGGGCCTGCGCGAGCAGGTCGTCGGCCGCCGGGCCCCCCAGCCACTGCCGCAGCTCCTGCAGCGGCGCCTGCGGCACGGCGTGGCACAAGGTGAGCGCGGCGCCGGTCTCGCGCGCCAGGCGCGCGGCGCGCTCGGCGGCCTGGCGGGCCGGAGCGGAGAGGTCGGTGGCGGCGAGGATGCGGTGCAGCGTGGTCATGGGGGTGTCGTCTCCTGCAGGCCGGTGTGCCCGCGCAAGGCCTGGGCCAGGCGCCGCGCGGCATGGTCGGCGGCGTCCTCGAAGGCGTTGAGGATCAGCGGCACGCCGGCACCCTCGAACAGCCGGGTCTGTGCCGGGTCGCGCACCGCAGCGGCCACCTGGCCGGCGAAGCGGGCCTCGTGCAGCGCATGCAGCAGCGCGCGGTTGCTCTCGGCCTGCGGCAGCGTGCTCACCGCCCAGCGCGCGCCGGCCAGCGGCAGCGAGGCCAGGAACTCCGGGTCCTCGCCGTCGCCGAACACCACCGGCAGGCCACGCGCCTGCAGCGCACGCACCGCCTCGGGGTCGAAGTCCACGCCGATGGCGGCCACGCCGTCGGCCTGCAGCTGCTGCAGCAGGCGGCTGCCGTAGCGGCCGAGGCCGAAGACCACCACCTCGGCGCCGCGCGCCGCGGCCTGGCCCTTCTCGGCCGCCAGCTCGCGGAACGGGTCGCGCCGCTCGAACACGCCCAGCCAGCGCGAGAGCCGCTCGTACAACGGCTGCGAGTACAGGATCATGTAGGTGGACGCGGTGATGGTGATCAGGCCCACCAGCGTGGTCAGGCCCAGCGCACCGACGCCGATGTGGCCCAGCGAGATGCCCATGGCCACGAAGACGATGGAGAACTCGCTGATCTGCGCCACCGTCAGCCCGGCGAGGAAGCCGGTGCGCTTGCGATAGCCCATCCAGCCCATGATGGCCATCACGATCAGCGGGTTGCCGACCAGCACGAACAGCGACAGCACGATGGCCGGCACCACCTCGGCCCCCAGGGTGGACAGCTCCAGCTTCGCCCCCAGGTCGATGAAGAAGAACAGCAGCAGGAAGTCGCGGATGCCGGTCAGTCGCGCGTTCATGGCCTCGCGGTAGGGCGTGGAGGCCAGCGAGAAGCCGGCCAGGAAGGCGCCGGCCTCCTTGCTGAAGCCGGCCCATTCCCCCAGTGCCGCCAGCGCCACGCCCCAGGCGATGGCGAACACCAGCAGCAACTCCTGAGAGCGCGCCATGGCCGCCACCACGTGCGGCAGCACCCAACGCATCAGCACGCCCAGCACCACCACCGCCGCCACCAGCCGCCAGCCCAGGGACAGCAGCACCTGCGCCAGCGGCAGCGCGGCCCCTTCGGCACCACCCGCCGCGCCGGCGCCGCGCATGGCGCTCATGGCCATCATGGCCACCACCACCGCGAGGTCCTGCACGATCAGGAAGCCCACGGCGATGCGGCCGTGCAGGCTGTCGAGCTCGCGCTTGTCCGACAGTAGCTTGACGATGATGATGGTGCTCGAGAACGTGAGCGCCACGGCCACGTAGAGCGCCTCCATCAGGCCCTTGCCCAGCGCCAGGATGAGCGCGAAGCCGATGACGATGGTGAAGGCCAGCTGCCCCAGGCCGGTGGCCAGCGCCACCGGGCCGATGTGGCGCACGTGCTGCAGGTCCAGCTTCAGGCCCACGGCGAACAGCAGCACCGCCACCCCCACCTGCGCCAGCAGGTCGACCTGGTCGTGCGCGGTCACCAGCCCGAGCACCGCCGGCCCGACCACGATGCCGACCACGATGTAGGCGATCAGCACCGGCTGGCGCAGGCGCACGAAGACCGCGCCGGCCAGCGCGCAGATCAGGAGCAGCAGCGCGAACTCGGCAAACGGGCCGTGCAGAGTCTGGGCGCTCATCGAGGCGGGGTCCTCCATGGCCGTCGGGCGACGGTCGTCATGCGGGCAGCCAGCCGCACCGCCGCAGCACCAGTTTCTCAAGCTCCAGCACCAGCAGCACCGCCAGCCCCGCGCCGACGATGGCCAGCCCGGTGGACAGCGGCAGCGCCGTGGTGTCGAAGAAGCGCTGCATCAGCGGCGTGTACGTGAAGGCCAGCTGCAGCGCGAACACCGCGCCCACCGAAGCCAGCACGCGCGGCGTGCCCTTGACGCCCTGCAGCGTGAACGACGGTGCCTTCAGGTAGCGCACGCTGAAGAGGTAGAACACCTCCATCGCCACCAGCGTGTTCACCGCCACCGTGCGCGCCGTCTCCACCGACGCGCCCTGTGCCAGCGACCACTCGAAACTGCCGAAGATGCCGGCGAGGAACAGCGTGGAGACGAATCCGATGCGCCAGAGCACGAAGCCCGACAGCAGCGGCTCCGAGGGCCGGCGCGGCGGGCGGCGCATCACGTCGGGCTCGGTGGGCTCGAAGGCCAGCACCAGCGCCAGTGCGATGGAGCTGACCATGTTCACCCACAGGATCTGCGCCGGCGCGATGGGCAGCGCCACCCCCAGCAGCACCGCCAGCAGCAGCGACAGCGACTCGCCGCCGTTCACGGGCAGCAGGAAGGTGACGGTCTTGCGCAGGTTGTCGTAGACGGTGCGCCCCTCCTCCACCGCGTGCGCGATGGAGGCGAAGTTGTCGTCGGCCAGCACGATGGCGCCGGCCTGCTTGGCGGCCTCGGTGCCCTTGCGGCCCATGGCCACGCCCACGTCGGCCTGCTTGAGCGCCGGCGCGTCGTTGACGCCGTCGCCGGTCATGGCCACCACCTCCCCCTCGGCCTGCAGGGCGCGCACCAGGCGCAGCTTGTGCTCGGGGCTGGCGCGGGCGAAGACGCTGGCACGGCCCACCGCGGCGCGCAGCGCCGTGTCGTCCATCGCCTCCACCTCGGCACCGGTGACGGCCGCCGCGCCGTCGCCCAGGCCCAGCTGGCCGGCGATGGCGCCGGCCGTCACGCCGTGGTCGCCGGTGATCATCACCACGCGGATGCCGGCGGCGCGGCATTGCGCCACGGCACGCACGGCCTCGTCGCGCGGCGGGTCGATGATGCCCACCAGGCCGATCAGCGCCAGCCCCGCCTGCACCTGGGCCGCGTCCAGCTTCGCCGTGCCGGCGGGCAGCGTGCGCCGTGCCAGCGCCAGCACGCGGCGGCCGGCACGCGCCTGCGCGTCCACCGCGGCGCTCCAGTGCGCCGTGTCCAGCGCCTGCAGGCGGCCGTCGGCCGCCAGCTGGCCGTCGCACATGGCGAGCACGCGCTCGGGCGCGCCCTTGACCAGCGCCACGGCAGCGTCGGCGTCGGCATGCAGCGTGGCCATCCAGCGGTGCTCGGACTCGAAGGGAATCACGTCCACCCGCGGGCGCTCCAGCCGCAGCTCGGCCGGGTTCACGCCGGCCTTGAGCGCCAGCGTCAGCAGCGCCCCCTCGGTGGGGTCGCCGGTCAGCAGCCACTGGCCGTCGCGTTCGTGCAGGCTGGCGTCGTTGCACAGGGCCGCCACCTCGGCCAGCGCCTGCAGCGCCGGCGGGTGCGCCGACAGCGCGCCGTCGGGCGCGTAGCCGGCGCCCTGCACCGCCACCACCGCGTCGGCCAGCACCACCTGCTGCACCGTCATCTCGTTGCGCGTGAGCGTGCCGGTCTTGTCGGAGCAGATCACGGTCACCGAGCCCAGCGTCTCCACCGCCGGCAGGCGGCGGATCACGGCGTGGCGCGCCGCCATGCGCTGCACGCCGATGGCCAGCGCGATGGTCATGATGGCCGGCAGGCCCTCGGGGATCGCCGCCACGGCCAGGCCCACCGCCGCCATGAAGACCTCGCCGGCCCCCATGCCGCGCACCCACAGGCCAAAGCCGAACAGCAGCGCCGCCAGGCCCAGGATCACCCCCGTCAGCGTGCGGCCGAAGCCCTCCATCTTGCGCAGCAGCGGCGTGGTCCCGCCTTCCACCGCGGCCAGCATGCGGCCGATGCGGCCGATCTCGGTGGCCGCGCCGGTGGCCACCACCACCGCCCGCGCCTGCCCCTGCGTCACCAGCGTGCCGGCGTAGCCCATGCAGCGGCGGTCGGCCACCGCGGCCAGCGCGTCCACCGGGGCCACGTCCTTGTCCACCGGCACCGACTCGCCGGTGAGCGCCGCCTCGTCCACGCGCAGGTTGCGCGCCTGCAGCAGCCGCACGTCGGCCGGCAGGCTGTCGCCGGAGGCCAGCAGCACCACGTCGCCGGGCACCAGGAGCGCGGCGTCGATCTCGTGCTGGTGGCCGTCGCGCAGCACCACGGCATGCGGCGCCAGCAGGTGGCGGATGGCCTGCAGCGCCTTCTCGGCCTTGCCCTCCTGCACGAAGCCGATCACGGCATTGATCACCACCACGGCGGCGATGACGGCCGTGTCCACCCAGTGGCCCATGAAGGCGGTGACCAGCGCCGCGGCCATCAGCACGTAGAGCAGCAGGTTGTCGAACTGGCGCAGCAGCCGTGTCAGCACCCCCGGCGGCGGCACCTCGGCCAGCCGGTTGGGGCCATGCGCCGCCAGGCGGCGCGCGGCCTCGTCGGCCGCCAGCCCGTGGGCGCCCGTCTGCAGGGCCGCGAGGGCCTCGTCGGCGCTGCGCGCGTGCCAGTCGGGGGTGGCTGCGGCAGGCCCGGCGGCCGGGGTGGCGGCGGGTTCAGCGGCCATGGGCGGGCGCGGAAGACGGCGGCGTCGGCGGGTTCATGAAGCCCATTCTCGGCAAGGCCGTCGACAGTCGGATTTGAGGGATGTCAAGTGGCCGGCCGCGGCACGGCTTGGGCGTGCCGGGTCTGGGGCCGGCCGCCGCTCCCTGATACTTCGGGGATGGATTTCGTCAACGTGCCCCTGTTCGCTGCCGCGGCGCTGGTGTTCGCCAGCGTGCTGGCCGGGCTGTTCTCGGCACGCATCGGGTTCTCCTTCCTGCTCGTGTTCCTGCTCGCCGGCATCGTGGCCGGCGAGGACGGCCCCGGCGGCCTGAGCTTCGACAACTTCCGGCTGGTGTTCTGGGTGGGCAACGTCGCGCTGGCGGTGATCCTGCTCGACGGTGGCCTGCGCACCCCGTTCTCCACCTTCCGCACCGGCCTGAAGCCCGCGGCGCTGCTGGCCACCGTGGGCGTGGTGGTGAGCGCCGCGGTCACGGGCGCCGCGGCCATGCTCCTGCTCGGGCTGGACTGGGCCACCGCGATGCTGCTGGGCGCCATCGTCGGCTCCACCGACGCGGCGGCGGTGTTCGCCCTGCTCACGCGGTCGGGCGTCACGCTCAACGAGCGGGTGGCCGCCACGCTGGAGATCGAGTCGGGCGTCAACGACCCGATGGCCATCTACCTGACGATCGCCTGCATCGGCCTCATCGCGGCGCTGGCGCAGGGCCAGTCGCCCGGCGCCGAGGTGCTGCTGACCTTCGTGCAGCAGTTCGGCTGGGGCACGCTGGCGGGCCTGGCCGGCGGCTTCCTGATGGGCCTGCTGCTGCAGCGCATCGCGGCGCGGGATGCCGGCGGCGGCATCCTGGCGCTGCTGCTGGTGGCCGGCGGGCTGTCGCTGTTCGCCGCCACCGGCGTCATCGGCGGCTCGGGCTTCCTGGCCGTGTACCTGTTCGGCATGATCGTGGCCAACCGCGCCGCGGCCGAGACCGCACCCACGCTGCCGGCGATGGACGGCTATGCGTGGCTGGCGCAGGCCGGCATGTTCCTGCTGCTGGGCCTGCTGGTCACGCCCAGCGAGATGCTGCCGGCGCTGCTGCCCAGCCTGGCGCTGGCCCTGGTGCTGATCTTCGTGGCGCGGCCGGCGGCGGTGTGGCTGTGCCTGTGGCCGTTCCGCTTCACGCGCGCGGAGACGGCCTACATCGCCTGGGTGGGCCTGCGCGGCGCGGTGCCCATCGTGCTGGCGCTGTTCCCGCTGCTGGCCGGCGTGCCCAACGCCCAGCTGCTGTTCAATGCCGCCTTCGTGGTGGTGCTGGTGTCGCTGCTGCTGCAGGGCTCGACCATCGGCTGGATGGCGCGCCGGCTCGGCGTGGCCCTGCCCGATCGCGCCGATGCCCCGCGCGCCCGCCTGGCCTTCGGCGACTTCGCGCTCGACCCCAAGCTGCCGGTGGCGGCGGTGTGCCAGTTCTACGCGCTGGAGATCCCGGCCGACGCCGACCACCCGCTGGGCGACTGGATGGCGCGTGCCATCGGCCGCCCGCCGGTGGTGGGCGACCAGGTGGCGATGGGCTCGGCCACGCTGTTCGTGCGCGACCTGGACGGCAGCCGCATCACCGGCGTGGGCCTGGCGCTGGCGTCCGAGGGCTGAGCGTCTGCGCAACGCCGGCCGCTACACCGCGGCCTGCAGGCCCTGCTCCAGCGCCTGCACCTGGCGCCGCAGGATGGCGACCACCGAGGCGCGGCGCGGCTCGGACAGCCGCGCGGAGATGGCCGCCACGCTGATGGCGGCCACCGGCGCCTGCGCCGGGAAGGCCAGGCCGATGGCCGCCGTGCCGGGAAACACCGCACCGTCGAGGAACGCATAGCCGCGCTGCCGTCCGGCCCGCACGGCCGCGTGCACGTGGTCGACGTCCAGCGCCGAGAACTTGGCGTAGCGGTCGGCATTGGCCTGGATGACGGCCTCGGCCTCGGCCGGCGGCAGAGCGCACAGGATGGCCAGGCCGCCGGCGCCGATGCCGAGCGGGCGGCGGATGCCGACGTCCAGCGTCAGCGCCTTGATCGGGTAGTCGCCCAGCGCGCGGGCAGCGCACACGGCCTCCAGGCCGCGCCGCTCGCTGAGGTAGACGGTGTCCTGGGTCTGCTCGGCCAGCGCGGCCAGCGTGTCGGCGCAGCGCTCGACGAGCTGGAAGCGCGGTCGCGCCAGCAGCCCCAGCTCGTACAGCAGCGGGCCGAGCTGGTACTTGCGCGTGACGGCGTGGCGCTCGACCATGCCCTCGGCCTCCAGCCGCTGCAGCATGCGGAAGCAGGTGGACGTGGCCAGACCGGTGGCGGCCGCCACATCGCTCAGGCGCATGCCGCCACGCCCGCGCGAGGCCACGGCGCGCAGCAGGCCCACCACGCGCTCGATGCTCTGCGTGCCGCTGCGGGCCGCCGATGGCGCCGCGTCAGGGCCTGGGCGCATGGGGGCTCCGGGCGTTCGGGCACCGGGCCAGGGCCGGAAACCATTTCCACGATACGGCAATCTTCCGGGTTCGCCCGGACCTCAATGCAAGCGGCATAGCGTTCAATCGTCCCCACAAGTCACGAACTAAGTTTGCCGCATTGTGGAAACTCCAGCCACCCGCATTCCCCAGACGATGACCGAGAAGATCCTGGCCCGGGCCAGCGGCCGCGCGGTGGTGCGGCCGGGCGACGAGATCGAGGCGCGGCCGGACTTCGTCATCAGCTACGACTTCCCGGGCTACACCGACGTGTTCTTCCGCGAGACGCGGCAGGACTTCGGCATCGAGCGCGTGGCCCGGCCCGAGCGCTTCGTGCTCTTCATCGACCACATGGTGCCGGCGGCCACGCCCAAGGAGGAGGATCTGCACCGGCAGACCCGTGCCTGGGGCGCCGAGCAGGGCGTGCCGGTGGTCGAGCGCAAGGGCATCGGGCACCAGGTGTCGGCCGAGCTGGGCTATGCCACGCCGGGGGCCTTCGTGGTGCACTTCGACGGCCACGTCAGCCAGCTCGGCGCCTTCGGTGCCTATGCCTTCGGCGCCCGCAAGGGCGTGCTGGAGGGCTTCGTCTCCGAGACCCTGGCGCTGAGCGTCCCGCCCACCGTGCGCATCGAGCTCACCGGCACGCTGCAGCCCGGCGTGATGGCGCGCGACGTGTTCCACCACCTGGTGCGCGTGATGGGCCCGTCATCGTGCGCCTTCAAGGCGGTGGAGCTGGCAGGGCCCGTCATCGACGCCATGAGCATCGAAGGCCGGCAGACGATGTGCGGCCAGGCCATGTTCCTGGGCGCCACCACCATGCTGATCGCGCCCGACGCCAAGACCCTGGCCTACATGCAGGGCCGCGCGAAGCTGGCCATCGACCCGGTCCATCCCGACCCGGACGCGGTGTACGAGCGGGTGGTGCGGATCGACGTGTCGGACCTCGCCCCCATCGTCGTGGTGCCGCCCAGCCCGGCCAACACGCGCGACCTCGCCGAGCACCTGGGCACCGAGGTGCACGTGGGCTATCTGGGCTCCTGCGCCAGCGGCCGCCTGGAGGACCTTCGCGCCGCCGCCCAGGTGCTGCGCGGCCGCCAGGTGGCACCCGGCTTCCAGCTCAACGTGGTGCCGACCTCGCAGGCCATCATGGCGCAGGCCGCGCGCGAAGGCCTGATCGAGACACTGGTGGAGGCCGGCGCCTTCGTCAGCTCGCCCAGCTGCGACTACTGCTACGGCCGCATCGCCACCATGGCCGACGGCCAGCGCGCGGTGTCCACCGGCACGCTGAACACGCCGGGCCGCATGGGCAGCGTGGACAGCGAGATCTACCTCTGCAACGCCGCCGTGGTGGCGGCCTCGGCGGTGGAAGGCCGCATCGCCGACCCCCGGCCGTACCTGGAGGGCCGGCCATGACCCTGCCCGACCTGAAGGGCCGCGTGGCCTGGGTGTTCGACGAGGACGACTTCGACATCGACCTCATCGTCGGCATCCGCAACATCAAGATCACCAACCTCGACGAGCTGGCCGCGCTGGCCATGGCCGACCGCGCGCCCGGCTTCGCCGCCACCGTGCAGCGCGGCGACCTGCTGGTGGGCGGGCGCAACTTCGGCTATGGCCACCCGCACTACCCGGCGATGCGCGCGATGCGCCACCTGGGCATCGCCGGCGTGGTGGCCGAGTCCTTCTCGCCGGGCTTCTTCCGCGGCGAGATCAGCATGGGCTTCCCGCTCGTCACCTGCCCCGGCATCCTGGGTGCAGCGCAGCGCGGCGACGCCATCCACGTGGACTGGGCGGCCGCCTGCGTGCGGCTGCCCGAGCGCGGCGTGGCGCTGCCGCTGCAGCCGCTGGGCGCCGCGGAGCGCCAGACGCTGGAGGCCGGCGGCCTGATCCCCTACCTGCAGCGGCGACTGGGCCGCAAGACCGGAGCCTCGGCATGAGCTCACCCCGACAGCAACTGCGGCAGCGCATCGCCGCCGGCGGCACGGCCTGGCTGGCCGGCGCACAGGATGCGCTCTCGGCCCTGCTCGTGGACCAGTCGGACTTCGACGGCGTGTTCACGACCGGCTTCGGCATCTCGGCGGCGCTGCTCGGGCAGCCCGACATGGAGCTCTACACGCTGACGGAAAACGTCGGTGTCGTCGACCGCATCGTCGACGTGGTGAGCAAGCCGGTGTTCGCCGACGCCGACACCGGCTACGGCAACGTGCTCAACGTGGCCCGCACGGTGCGCGCCTTCGAGAAGGCCGGCGTGAGCGCGCTGTCGCTCGAGGACCAGGTCAGCCCCAAGCGCTGCCCGGCCGCGGCCACCGCCTCCCTCACCGTGCCGATGGCCGACGCCGTGGCCAAGGTGCGCGCCGCGGTGGATGCCCGGCGCGACCCCGACCTGCTGATCGTCGCCCGCACCGACGTCATGGACCCCGGCGAGGCCGTGGAGCGCGCCGTGCGCTTCGCCGAGGCCGGCGCCGACCTGATCCAGCCCATCTCGCGCACCTTCAGCAGCTTCGACGACCTGCTGCGCCTGCGCCAGGCCTGCGGGCGGCCGCTGTCGCTGCAGCTGATGGAAGGCACCTGGACGGCGTCACTGACGCGGGCGCAGGTCGAGGCCGTGGCCGGCCTGGCCAGCTACCCGCTGGTGACGCTGATGAGCACGGTGCACGCGCTGCAGGCCAACCTGGCGGCGCTGGCCGCGCACCGTGGCGAGCCGCTGGAGCACCTGCCCTGCGGCCGCAGCACCATGCCCGCGTTCAAGGCGCTGATCGGCTGGCACACGCTGGAGCAGCGCCAGGCGCACTACGAGCTCGGCACGCCGCCGGCCTGATGTCCCACCTGCGGCCGGCCACGGTCCGCACCGAACACCCACACCCCCCACGCTGAGGAGACAGACCATGACCACGTCACGCCGCCGGGCCCTTGCCGCCCTCGTCACCACTGCCGTTGCCGGCGCGCTGGCCAGCGCCCTGCCTGCCATGGCCCAGACGGCCGCCGCACCGGCGGGCTACCCGGGCAAGCCCATCCGCATCATCGTGCCCTACCCGGCCGGCGGCGCCACGGACGTGTCGGCACGCCTGGTGGCGCAGCGCCTGCAGGAGGAGCTCAAGCAGACGGTGGTGGTCGACAACCGGCCCGGCGCCAGCGGCAACCTCGGCATGGTGGCGCTGCTGCAGAGCCCGGCCGACGGCCACACGCTGGCCATGAGCCTGACCGGCATGCTGTCCATCAACCCCACCACCTACAAGCAGGCCGGCTTCACCGCCGCCGACGTGGTGCCGGTGGCGCGCGTGATGCTGGCGCCGCTGGTGCTGGTGACGCCGCTGGACTCGCCCTGGAAGACGGTGAAGGACCTGGCCGCGGCGGGCAAGGCCGCCGGCAAGGGCGGTCTGCCCTACGGCTCCACCGGCGCCGGCGGCATCTCCCACGTGGCCTCGGAGCTGGTGAACGCCGCGGCCGACGGCAACTTCACGCACGTGCCCTACCGTGGCGGCGCGCCGCTGGCGCAGGCGCTGATGACCGGCGAGGTGCGCTGGGGCCTGCTGGGCACGGCCGATGCCCGCGCCCAGATCCAGGGCGGCAAGCTCAAGGCCCTGGGTCAGCTGCGTGCCACCCGCTCCGAGCTCTGGCCCGACCTGCCCACGTTGACCGAGCAGGGCCTGCCCGGCGGCGTGGACTTCGACATGTGGTTCGGCCTCGTCGCCCCGGCGAAGACGCCGCCGGAGATCGTGGCCTTCCTGAACCAGAAGGTCGCGGCCATCGTGGCCGAGCCGGAATTCCGCAAGCGCCTGAACGAGATCGGCGGTGTCTCGCCGACCACCGGCAACACCACCGAGGCCTTTGCCGAGGTGATCCGGCGCGAACTGGCCGTGCTGCCGCAGAAGGCGCAGGAGCTCGGGCTCAAGCTCGACTGACCTGCAGCTCCGGGGCGCGGTCAGAACCGCCCCGCCCCCAGGCGCTGCGCCTGCCCGGGCGTGGCCCGGGGCAGCGCCTCGCGCAGGGCGTCCAGCGGGTGGCCGGCCGGCAGCGCCGGCGGCCGCCAGGCATCGGCCGCCGCCAGCGCCGCCGGCGCGCCGGCGTCCTGCAGCGCCTGCAGCGTGGCGGCGTGGTCCAGCGCGGCCGTCCAGCGCTCCATCGGCGGCGGGTCGGGCTGGTCGGCCCACCAGGCCACGCGGGCGGCCAGCAGCGTGCGGCTGGCGGCCAGCTCGCCGCGAGTGCGGCGCCACTGGCCCTCGGCCTGGTCGACCGCGCTGCGCAGCGACTCGGCGCTGCGCAGCACCGGGTCGGCGCGGGCCACGGCCAGCGCACGGCCGGCGCGGCCATCGTCGCCGGCGAGCAGCGCCGCGCGCGCCAGCGCGAGCGCCGACTGCACGCGCGCCGGGCCGCTGACGGCATCGCCGCCCTGCAGCGCGTCCAGCAGCGCGTCGACTTCATGCACGGGCAGCGGCGTGCCGGCCGCCGTCTCGGCCGCCAGGCGGCGGGCGGCCACCGGCACGCGCTGCGCGGGGTGCACCACGCCAGCCGCCTGAAGCTCGGCCTCGTTGCGGCGCAGCGCCTCGGCGGCGTCGGCCTCGCGGCCGAGGTCCGACAGCAGCCGCGCCAGCTGCAGGCGCAGCCCGGCGGTCATGTCGTTGCCGCGGCCGAGCAGCGCGTCCATCTGCGCCATCAGCGCCTGCGCGCGCGCCTCGATGCCGGCGTAGTCGCCGCGCAGGATCTGCACGCCCAGCAGGTTGCGCCGCAGCACGAGCACGAAGCGGGCGTAGGACGGGTCGGTGCCGGCCCAGCGCGGCTCGCTCTCGCGCAGCATGGCCTCGGCCTCGGCCAGGCGGTTCTGCGCCACGCGCAGGCCGTGCACGTAGTTCACGAAGAACAGGTGCTCGAACTCGTCGGGCCGGTAGAGGATGTCGACCACGCGGCGCGCCTCGGCCAGCGTGGCCTCGGCATCGTCGAAGCGGCCCACCCGGGCCTGCCCCACGCCCAGCAGGTACAGCAGGTTGGCCATGGGGTGGGACTCCGCCCCGTGCAGCGCCGCCCAGCGCGCGCGCAGCGGCTCGGCGATGGCCAGCACCTTGTCCGGCGAGCCCTGGGCCACGTAGATGCGCGCCAGCCGCATGCGCGACTCCAGGCTGCGCGGATCGTCGGCGCCCCAGGCCGCATCGGCCACCGCGATCAGCCGCTCGGCCAGCGGGATGGCGATGTCGTAGCGGTTGAGGTCGCGGTAGGTGTCCACCAGCACCTCCAGCAGCCGCGCGTGGGTGCCGGGGTCGTCGCCGAAGCGCTGCTCCACCTCGGCACGGCTGCGCTCCAGCAGCTCCAGCACCGTGGGCGGGCGGCCGCCATGGCGGTCGGGGTTGCCGGCGGCCAGCAGTTCGCCCAGGTATTGCGTGACGCGGTCGGACTGGCGCGCGGCGTCGCGCGCGCGCTCGGCCTGCCACAGCGCCACGGCCAGGCCGCCCACCAGGCTGGTGCCCACCAGCGCGCCGGCACCGGCGAGCAGCGCATTGCGGCGCAGCCAGAGGCGGGCCCGGTGCCGCCAGTCGTCGCGCCGCACGCTCACCGGGCGGTGCTGCAGCCAGGCCTCGAGATCGTCGATCAGCGCGCCGACGCTGGCATAGCGCTCCTCGGGCCGCTTGCGCATGGCCTTGGCGGCCACCGCCTCCAGGTCGCCGCGGGCACGCGCGGCGTCGGGCGGGCGCCGCGGGCCGTCGGCCGGCACCTGCGCCGGGTCCACCCGCGTGGGGCGCAGCGGCTCGGTGTGCAGCAGCGCGTGCTCCACCGCCACGCGCGAGTCGCCGGGACGCGCGTAGGGCAGCGCGCCGCTGAGCAGCTCGTAGAGCATCACGCCCAGGGCGTGCACGTCCACCGCCGTGCCCATGGGCCCGCCGAGCACCTGCTCCGGCGCCGCATAGGCCACCGTGACGCGGCGGCCCACCTGGCGGGTGAGCTGCTGGTCGGCCTGGCCTTCGTCATCGAGCAGCGTGGCGATGCCGAAGTCCAGCAGCTTGGGCTCGCCGGCGGGCGTGACGATCACGTTGGCGGGTTTCAGGTCGCGGTGCACGACGAGCTGGGCGTGCGCGTGCGCCACCGCCCTCGCCACCGCCAGCAGCAGGCGCACGCGCGCGGCCACCGGCAGCCGGGCCTGGCGCACGTGCTCGGAGAGCTGGCGCCCGGGCACGTGCTCGATGACGAGGTAGGGCCGCCCGCCGTCGATGCCGGCGTCCAGCAGCCGGGCGATGCCGGGGAGGGTGAGCCGCCCGAGCAGGGCACGCTCGCGCGCGAAGCGCTCGGCCAGCCCGGCGCCCGCGGCGTCGACGCGCAGCAGCTTGATGGCCGCCTGGGTGTCGTAGAGGCCGTCCACCCGCCGGGCGAGCCAGACCTCGCCCATGCCGCCGGCCCCCAGCGGCTGCAGCAGCTGCCAGTTGCCCAGGCGGTCGCCGGCCCGCGCAGCCGGCACGGGGGCGGGGTCGTCCTCGTCGAACAGCGCCGCACCGGCATCGAAGACGGTGGCGTCGCGCCCCTCGCCGGCGGCGGCCGAGGCCAGCATCGGCTCGAGCTGCGCGGCCAGCGCGGCGTCGCGCGCGCGCAGGGCGGCCAGCCAGGGCTCGCGCGCGGCGGGCGCCAGGTCCAGCGCCTCGTCCAGCAGCGCCGACAGCGCCTGCCAGCGCGCACGGTCCAGCGGCGGCGGGGTCATGGCCCGGCGGCGGGCGCGCCAGCGTCCTCGCCCAGCAGCGCCTGCAGCAGCGCGCGGGCCTTGGCCAGCTCGCGGTTGACGGTGCGCGGCGAGCTCTCGCGCAGCGCGGCCACCTCGGGAATCGTCAGGCCGGCAAACCCCACCATCTCCAGCAGCTCGTGCAGCCCCGGGTCCAGCGCCTGCAGGCGCTGCAGCGCGCGGTCCAGGGCGAGCAGGTCCAGCGCATCGGCGCCGGCGTCGGGCAGCTGCTCGGCGGCCGACAGCGTGAGCATGATCTGGTCGCCGCCGCGCTTGTCCCGGCCCTCGGCGCGCAGCTGGTCGATCACCACCGAGCGCAGCACGCGGCCCACGTAGGCGAAGAACTGCCCACGGCTGCGGCCCTCCAGCCCCTCGCGCTCGGCCATGCGCAGGAAGCCCTCGTGCACCAGCGCCGTGGTGTCCAACCCCGGCACGCGCGCCGACTGCGCCAGGCGCTGGCGCGCCACGCGCTTGATCTCCGGGTACAGGCGGGCATAGAGCTGCTGCAGGGCCCGGCCATCGCCGTCGGACGAGGCGGCCAGCAGCGCGGTGATGGTGGCGTCGCTCACGGAGGCGGACTGTAGCGGGCGACCGCGGGGCCCTCCGCCCGGATTCGCCATGGCCGTGCGACGGTTGACGGAACCTTTTGGCGCCGGTGCCATCCATCGGCCTGCGCAGGCGGCCGCGGCCGCACGCCGACGGTGCCGCGTGGCCTTTGAAGGGCGCGGCAGATGCACAGAACTCGAACACCTGCCGGCCCGCGACATGACCGCCCACCGCCACATCCGCCGCAGCATGTGCCCTCCGGCCTCGGAGGCGGCGCAACCGTCACGAACCGCCCACGACGGAGCGGGCCGCTAGATGGCCGCCGCGGCTGGACACCCGCCCGCCGGGCGGGGCATGTCGCTGCCGGCGCGCACGCTGGCCGCCTGCGTGCCGGCGCTGGCCCTGGTCACCGTGCTGTGGGTGCTGCTGACGCACGACCTGCCGCTGGCCGGCAGCCACGCGTGGGTGCCGGCGCTGGACATCGCGCTGGCCTGGCGGCTGGACGGCCTGTCGGCGCTGATGCTGCTGATGATCACCGGCATCGGCACCGCGGTGTTCGTCTACGCCGGCGGCTACCTCGCCGGCCACCCGGGCCAGCCGCGCATGTTCGTGCTGCTGAGCCTGTTCATGGTGGCCATGATCGGCTGCGTGCTGGCCGACCACCTGATCGTGCTCTTCCTGTTCTGGGAAGCCACCAGCGTGCTGTCCTTCCTGCTCGTGGGCTTCGACCACGAACGGCCGGAGAGTCGCCGGTCGGCCCAGCAGGCGCTGATGGTCACCGGCACCGGCGGCCTGGCCCTGCTGGCGGGCTTCCTGCTGCTGGGACAGGCCAGCGGCACCTACGTGATCAGCGAGATCATCACCCGCCTGCCCGCGGCCGAGGCCACGGGCGGGCCGACCCTCACCGCGGCCATGCTGCTCATCCTGGTGGGTGCCTTCACCAAGAGCGCGCAGTTCCCGTTCCACTTCTGGCTGCCCGGCGCCATGGCCGCGCCGACGCCGGTGTCGGCCTACCTGCACTCGGCCACCATGGTCAAGCTCGGCGTCTACCTGCTCGCGCGGCTGGACCCGGGCTTCGGCGACTGGGACCTGTGGGAGCTGCTGCTCAAGACCGCCGGCTCCATCACGGCCGCCTGGGGCATGGTGCTGGCCCTGCGCGAGCGTGACCTCAAGCGCATCCTGGCCTGGTCCACCGTGGCCACGCTGGGCACGCTGGTGACGCTGGTGGGCCTGAAGGGCGATGGCGCCTCGGTGGCCGTGGGCGCGCTGCTGCTGGCGCATGCGCTGTACAAGGCACCGCTGTTCTTCGTGGCCGGCAACATCGACCACGGCACCGGCACGCGCGTGATCGACCGCCTGGGCAACCTGCGCCACGCCATGCCCTGGACGGCGGCCGCCGCCCTGCTGGCCGGGGCCTCGATGGCCGGCATGCCGCTGTCCTTCGGCTACATCGTCAAGGACATCATCGGCGAGGTGAAGAGCGCCGACGACGTGTTCGCCTTCGCCCGCGCCGCCAACACGGTGTTCGGCGCCATCGCGGTGGCGGTGGCCGGCGTGGCGGCCATCCGGGTCTTCTGGCGCCATCCGGGCAGCAACGAGACCCCGGATGCACACGAGGGCGGGCCCGCGCTGGTGGCGCCGCCGCTGCTGCTGGCGCTCACCGGCATCGGGCTCGGCGCGTTCCCGTTCTTTGCCCAGGAGCTGATCGCGCAGGCCTCCGGCGCCATGACGCCGGACACCGCCGCCGTGGCCGTGAGCCTGAGCCTGGAGATCGGCCCGGCGCTGGGCTCGCTGGCGGTCACGCTGGTCATCGGCGCGGCCATCTACCTGCTCTGGGACCCGCTGCACCAGCGCTTCGAGCGGGCGGCGCAGCGCATCGGCCGCGTGGGCATGGCGTCGCAGTTCGAGCGCTCGCTGCGCGGCATTCCGCAGCTGGCGGCCGCCTGCACGCGCACGCTGCAGGGCGGCCGCCTGCCGGCCTACGTGGCGCTGCTCATGGCCACCCTCGGCGCGGCCATGGCCGCGGCCTTCGCCGCCGCCGCGGCGGCCGATGGCGGCCTGGCCTGGCCGGCCTGGGAGGCCCCCTCGGCCGGCGTGGTGGGCGCTGCGCTGATGATCTGCGCCGGTGCCGTGGCCGCCTGCGTCCTGCGCGACCGCCTGGTGCTGCTGCTGGCGGCCGGGCTGGTGGGCTACGGCAGCGCACTGCTGTTCCTGTTCACCGGCGCCCCCGACGTGGCCTACACGCAATTCACGGTGGAGACGGTGTTCGTGATCGTGGTGGCGGCGGTGCTGATCAAGCTGCGCCGCCTCGGCCTCGCCGCCAGCCTGCCCGAGCCCATGCTGCGCCCGCTGGCGCTCGGCTTGTCGATGCTGCTGGCCACGGTGATCGCGCTGCTGCTGCTGGTGGCCACGGCGGGGGCCTTCGACACCGCGCTGTCGGACTTCTTCAATGCCAACAGCGTGCCCCAGGCCTACGGCCGCAACGTGGTCAACGTGATCCTGGTCGACTACCGGGCGCTGGACACGCTGGGGGAGATCACGGTGGTGATGCTGTCGCTGCTGGCGGCCGTTCCGCTGCTGCAGGCACTGCGCTTCGGGCGCACGGGGGCGGCGCGATGAAGGGGCGCATCGTCATCCTGGAGGTGGTGGCCAGGCCGCTGTACGTGCTGATCCTGGCGGCGTCGGTGTGGGTGCTGCTGCGCGGCCACAACGAGCCGGGCGGCGGCTTCATCGGCGGGCTGCTGGCCGTGACCGCCAGCGTGCTGTGGGCGGTGGCACACGGCAGCGCCGCCGCCGCGCGCCGCCTGCCGCTGCGCGACCCGGTGTTGCTGGCCGCCGCCGGCGTGCTGGTGGCCGCCGTCTCGGGCGTGCCGGCGCTGCTGGCGGGCGACGCCTACCTGACCCACTGGTGGGGCACGCTGCCGCTGGGCGTCACGGCGCTGAAGGTCTCCACCGTGCTGGTGTTCGACCTCGGGGTCTACCTGTGCGTGTGGGGCGCGCTGGCGGGCTATGCCCTGGCGCTGCTGTCGGTGGACGAGGGCGACACGGCCGAGGCGGCCACCACGCCGGAGGGTCGGCCATGATCTGGGTCCTTGCCGCCACGGTCTGGGTCACGGTGGCCGCCGGGGTCTACCTGGCGCTGTCGCGCGACGCCGTCCGCATCGTCATCGGCCTGGCCGTGCTGGGCGCCGCAGCCAACCTGGTGCTCTTCGGCGCCGGCCGCGTGGGCTCGGCGCTGCCGGCGGTGGTGCCGCCGGGACAGACCCTGCTCGGCGAGGCCGCCAACCCGCTGCCGCAGGCGCTGGTGCTCACCGCCATCGTCATCGGCTTCGCGCTGGTGTGCATCTCGCTGGTGCTGCTGCTCCGCCTGATCCGCGACGCCGGCACCGACGACACCCTGGCCATGCGCCTGGCCGAGCCGCCGGTGGACGACCCGGTCAAGCCCCCGCCGCCGCAGCCGGGCTGCGAGCCGGCCTGGCCGCCGCAGGAGGCCCGATGAACACCGCCGTGCCGTTCCCCAGGCGCGAACTCCCCCCCGAGGGGACGGGCCGCAGGCCCAGGGGGGTCGAATGACCGCCCTCGTCGTCGCCCCCGTGCTGGTGCCGCTGGCCACCGCGGCGCTGACCACGCTGACGGCCCGCCGCCCGGGCCTGCAGCAGGCGCTCAGCGCCGCCGGCATCCTCGCCTTCCTGGCCTGCGCCGTGGCGCTGGTGGCGCTGGCCGATGCCGGCGCGCCCGCGCAGGCGGCCTTCGGCGGCTGGGCGGCGCCGTACGGCATCGAGTTCCGGCTCGACCGCACGGGCAGCGCGCTGGTGCTGATCACGGCCCTGATGGGCGCGGCCTCGCTGCTCTTCCTGGCCAGCGACGCCGACGGCGGCCACCGGCACCCGCTGGTGCTGCCGCTGATGCACGGCCTGCTGGCCGGCGTGGGGGGCGCCTTCGCCACCGCCGACCTGTTCAACCTCTACGTCTGGTTCGAGGTGATGCTGATCTGCGCCATCGGCCTGTTCGCCATCGGCGGCCGCGTGGACCAGCTCGACGCCAGCTTCAAGTACCTGGTGCTCAACCTGCTGGGCACGCTGCTGCTGCTGATCGCCGTGGGCGCGGTCTATGCCGTCACCGGCCACCTGAACTACGGCGCGCTGGCGCAGGCGGCCGATGCGCTGCCGCCCGGCCTGGCCACGGTGGTGCTGGCCGCGCTGCTGCTGGCCTTTCTGGTGAAGGCGGGCGCCTTCCCGCTGTACGCCTGGCTGCCCGCCAGCTACCACACGCTGCCGGCGCCGGTGCTGGCGCTGTTTGCGGGGCTGCTGACCAAGGTGGGCGTGTACGCCGTGCTGCGCACCGTGGGCGACGTGTTCGCGCCGGCGCCGGCCGTGCTGATGGAGGCCCTGGGCTGGGTGGCCGCGGCGACCATGCTGCTGGGCGTGCTGGGTGCGGCCTACCACTGGGACATGCGGCGCATCCTGGCCTTCCACATCGTCAGCCAGATCGGCTACATCCTGCTGGCCATCGCGCTCGGCGGCGAGGCCGGCAACGCCGCCACGCTGTTCTACACGGTGCACCACATCATCGTGAAGGCCAACCTGTTCCTCATCGCCGCCATCGTCTGGCGCTTCACCGGCAGCTACGACCTGCGGCGCATCGGTGGCCTGTACGCGCTGCGGCCGGCGCTGGCGGTGCTGTTCGCGATTCCGGCGCTGTCGCTGGTGGGCATCCCGCCGCTGTCGGGCTTCTGGGCCAAGCTGATGGTGCTGCAGGAGGCCTTGGCCCAGGGGCGCTGGGTGTGGACGGCCGTGGCGCTGGCGGTCAGCGTGCTGACGCTGTACTCGATGATGAAGATCTGGATGGAAGCCTTCTGGAAGACGCACCCCGACGCGTCCTGGACGCCGCCGCGCGACACCCGCCTGGCACCCGCCTGGGCCGCCACCGCCGGCCTGGCCGCCCTGACCCTGGCCATTGGCCTGAACCCGCAGCCGCTGGCCGAATACGCGCTGGCGGCGGCGCGCACGCTGGGGGCGCCGTGACATGAAGCTCGTGGCCGCGTTCACCTTGCTGCTGCGCTTCCTGCGCGCGCTCACCGTCTCCGGCCTGCAGACGGTGGCCGTGATCCTGCGCGCGGGCCGGCCTGGCGGCACGCCGCCGCCGGTGGCGCTGCTGCGGGTGCGCTTCGCGCCCATGAGCGAGGCCGGCGCCGCGCTGCTGGGCAGCATGGTGTCGCTGACCCCCGGCACCACCACCATCGACATCGACATGGAACGCCGCGAACTGCTGCTGCACGTGCTGGACGCCTCCGACACCGACGCCCTGGTGGCCGGCATCCGGCGCGACTTTGAACCCGGGCTGGTGGCCTTGTTCGGGAGGCCGCGATGAGCACCCTGGCCCTCACCCTGCTCGTGGTCGGCGCGCTGCTGGCCGCCGGGCTGGCCAGCTGGCGCATCGTGGCCGGCCCCACGCATGCCGACCGCATCGTGGCGCTGGACATCTTCCTGGCCGCGGGCATCGCGCTGGCCGTGGCCGCGTCGCTGGCCAGCGGACGCACGGTGTTCCTGGACGTGGCCATCGGCCTGGCGCTGGTGGGCTTCGTGGCCACCATCGGCTGGGCGCGGCTCGTGGAGCGCGCACCGGCGGCACCGGCGGAGGAGCGATGACGCTGCTCGGAGACCTGCTGCTCGTGGCCGGCGCCCTGCTGCTGCTGATCGCGGCCTGGGGCGTGATCACGCTGCCCGACGCCCTGGCCCGCCAGCACGCCGCCACCAAGGCCGGCACGCTGGCCCTGGCCCTGGTGTGCGCCGGTGCCGCGCTGCGCATGCCCGAGGGCGAATGGCTGTGGCGCCTGCTGCTGATCCTGGGCTTCCTGCTGGCCACGCTGCCGGTGGCGTCGCACCTGCTGGCCCGGGCCGCGGTGCGGGAAGCGGGGCTGGACGACGCGATCCGCAACGCGCCGCTCGTCGGCGACGATCCAGCGGCGCCGCACCAGCGTACGTGACCCCCGGCAGGCCTGCCCGTGGCACGGCCCGCCAGGCGAGGCCGCACGGGATGCATCACGGGCTGTGACCATGTCATGCGTGCGCAAGACATCTTCGCCATGAAGACAGCCGTCATTCGACAAGTCAGGGTAGAGCCGCCACGGCGCGCGGACCTTGACGCGGTGCGCCTGCCTGCGCAGACGGACTGTGCGGCGCGGTGCGCCGCGTCCTTGTCCGCGCATGAGCACACAGGCGTCTCGATCCCGTCGGACGTCGTCCTGTCGACCACGCCCTGCAGCAACCGCCAGGGCGAGCAGCGTCCCACGCTGCGGGAACTCATCGTTCCGTTCGGCTCGACCGGGCACGTGCTGCGCTTCGACATCCGCACACCGGAGTGGCTGCGCGTGATCGGCGCGCGCCACCGCGCGAAGAAGACTTCCACTGACGGCCGGGCTTGACGTGGTGCGGGTGCTGCACGGCGCCAGCGACATCGATGGCGTCCTGCTTGACGGCAGCGTTGGAGGGCAGGCGAGCCGAGGGGCGCGCGCAATGCCGTCATCCGAGTGCCGGGTCCGGCCATCCGCTGTCCTTCGTTGGCCTGGGCGCTCCGCCCGCTCAAGACTGGGTGCAACAGGTCAGGCTCGGCGCTTGAGCGGCGGCTCTGGCTCAAGGCAGTCTTGTGCGGATCGGCTCCTCCGAGGACCGCTCCGACCTCGTGACCGGTCAGCGGTATGACGTAACGGTCTCAACGGCGTCCGAACGACGGCTGTCATCGGCGCCGGACTTGCGCTACCGACCCGTTGCAGACGCTCGCTGTTGTCGCATGCGAGCACCGTGGCGAGCTCGCGCGGGCAGGGCAGGGGGTGCCGCTCATGCCCGGGGACGGAGCCCCGGGCGCTCGCCAGGCACAAACAGTCCTCAGGACTGTTTGTGTCCGGGCTCGCTCCCCCGCCGCCGGCCTGCGGCCGACGGCTCCTCCTTTACTTCCCGTCACCCCCTGCCCTGCCCACGCGAGCTGGCACCGGCGGTGGTGTTCCCCCGCACGCCTCGCTGCGTCCGCAAGGCGGCGGCGGGCAGGCCTGGGGCGCGCTTTGAGGACGCCGAGCATCGCAGGGCCCGAGGCCGCGCGCGTCAGCGCGCTTCGTAGACTGACTCGCGGCCGACGTTCGACCACAGCGAACGAAGTGAGCGGAGGGGCGGAGCGTGGACGTGAGACCGTCCCTGCGGACGGTCTCGCGCCTCGCGCAGCCGGCCGGGCCTGCAAGCCCGGCCGTGGGCGGCGCAGCGCAGAACAGCGGAGGCCGTCCGGGCAGCGCGCCCCAGGCCTGCCCGTCGTCGCCTTGCCGCTGCGATGTCCGCATGGGAAAGCGCGCGACGCGGCTAAAGGCCGCTTCGGGTCGATGGGAGCCCGCCACGGCTGTCGAGAACGGTTCGAGCGGCGAGAGCGCGCCGGCCCGGCGTCGGCAGTCGGTCGCCTGTCGGAGGCTCGGGCCGGCATCGGTCGACATGGCGAGTGTCAGCCTGTCGGCGGCGAGCGTGGATGCCCGCGTTGGCAACAGCCTTCGGCAGCCGATGCCCGGCAGATGAGCATCCCCCGGCCGACCACCGGGACGGGGTGACCGCGGCCGCAGCTCAGGCGTGCGGATGCTCCGGCGGCACCGGCGCCTTGGACGGCGCGCGCAGGTGCAGCGCCGCCTTGGCCAGCAGGTTGGCCGACACCGGCGCGGTGATGAACAGGAACAGCGTGATCAGCAGCTCGTGCACCGCGAAGCTGCCCAGCGCCCACTGGGCCGCCATGCTCGCGATCAGCACGCCGCCCACGCCCAGGGTGGTGGCCTTGGTGGGGGCGTGCAGACGCATGTAGAAGTCCTGGAAGCGCAGCATGCCGATCGACCCCACCAGCGCGAACACGCCGCCCACCACCAGCATCGCCGCGATCAGCGCCTGCCAGGCCCAGTGCATTGCGTCGAAATCCATCGCCCGGCCCTCACTCGATCACGTCGCCGCGGGTCAGGAAGCGCGCCAGCGCCACCGTCGACACGAAGCCCAGCAGCGCGATCAGCAGCGCCGCCTCGAAGAACAGCTCGGTGCCGAAGCGGATGCCCAGCAGGATCACCAGCGCCACGACGTTGATGTACATGGTGTCCAGGGCCAGCGCGCGGTCGGGCGCCTCGGGCCCGCGCAGCAGCCGCCAGGCGCACAGCACCAGCGCCGCACCCACCGCGACGAAGGCGAAGTTCAGGGCCCACTCGACGATCATGTGCCGGCTCCTTCGAAGATGTGGCGCAGCGGCTGCTCGTAGCGCTGCTTGATCTGCGCGGCCATGGCCGCCGGGTCGTCGCAGTCGAGCGCGTGCACCAGGATCAGGTGCTCGGCCTCGTCGACGACGCAGGACACCGTGCCCGGCGTCATCGTGATCACGGTGGCCAGCAGCGTGATGGCCGTGGGGTGCGTGGTGTCCAGCGGCACCGGCACCCACGCGGGTTTCGGGTCGGACGCCGGGTTCATCACGATGCGCGCCACGGTGATGTTGGAGACCACGATGTCCCACAGCACGATGGCCGTGAAGCGCACGATCTCCGCCAGGCCGCGCGGCCGCGCCGCCGGGCCGATGAAGCCGTGCACCAGCCGCGGCACCACGAGGCCGAACACGGCTGCGGCCAGCAGCTGGGCCGGGGCCACGCTCTGCTGCAGCAGCAGCCACACCGCCGCCAGCAGCAGCGACAGCGCGGGGTGGGCCAGCCAGCCGCTGCGGGACGGCGCCGGGGTGCCGGTGGTGGCCATCAGCGGGTCTCCTTGTCGCCGCCCTGGGGCGGCGGTTCGGCGCGATAGGGGCGCGTGGTGTCGATGGCCTCGCCGCGCTCGCCGAGCACGGCGCGGGCGTAGGCCCCCCGGTCGGTGAGCTGCACGGCCGCGGCCGCGGTGTAGCGCTGCAGCGGCGCGGCGAACACGCTCATGGCCACGGTGGCGGCCAGCAGCAGCATCGTGGCGCCCACCAGCCGCGGGCTGGCACCGGCGCTGCCCATCGCCGGCGCGTCGGCCCGCACGTGCCAGAACAGGATGCTGCCGGCGCGTGCCAGCCCCACCAGCGTGAAGAAGCCGACCACGATGACCACCGTCCACACCATCGCCTGCGCCGGGTGCGTCATCGACGCCTCCAGGATCATCAGCTTGCCGATGAAGCCCGGCAGCGGCGGCAGGCCGGCGGCCGATGCGGCGGCCAGCAGCATCATCAGCCCCAGCAGCGCCGGCTGTGCCACCGGCGACGCCGGCTCCAGCCGGTCGGCAGCGTCGCCGCGCTGCGCGGCCACCAGCTCCGCCAGCAGGAACAGGCCGGCCACCACCAGCGTGCTGTTGGCCATGTAGTACAGCGCGGCCGACCAGGCCTCGGCGGTGAACAGGCCCACCGCCGCCAGGATGGTGCCCACCGAGGCCACGGTCAGCCAGGCCACCAGCCGCTCGAGCGTGCGCGCGGCCAGCGCGCCCAGCACGCCCACGGCACAGGTGGCCAGCGCCAGCGGCAGCAGCAGCGGCTCGACGGTGAAGGCCGCGTCGCCCGCGGTGGCGCCGAAGACCACGCCGTGCACCCGCCAGATGGCGTACACGCCGACCTTGGTCATGATGGCGAACAGCGCCGCCACCGGCGCGCAGGACGCCGCGTAGGTGGCGGGCAGCCACATCGACAGCGGCAGCAGCGCGGCCTTGAAGCCGAACACCACCAGCAGCAGCAGCCCGGCGGCCTGCACCACCACGGATTCCGGCGCCGTCACCTCCGGCACGCGCAGGGCCAGGTCCGCCAGGTTCAGCGTGCCGGTCTTGGCGTAGAGCAGCGACACGCCGACGAGGAACAGCGCCGAGGCCACGAGGTTGAGCACCACGTAGTGCACGCCGACGCGGAAGCGCTCGCGCCCCTGGCCATGCAACATCAGCACGTAGCTCGCGATCAGCAGCACCTCGAAGAACACGAAGAGGTTGAACAGGTCGCCGGTGACGAAGGCGCCGTTCAAGCCCATCAGCTGGAACTGGAACATGGCGTGGAAGTAGCGCCCGTGGGCGTCCCAGCCGCCGCTGGCGTACCACAGCACCGGCAGCGCCACCAGCGCCGTGAGCATGAGCATCAGTGCGCCCAGCCGGTCCACCACGACGACGATGCCGAAGGGTGCCGGCCAGTCGCCCACGCGGTAGGCCAGGATGTCGCCGCCCGCGGCCTGCGCCACCAGGCGCGCCGCCAGGAGTGCCCCCAGCAGCACCGAGAGCACGCCGATGCGCCGCGCCCACAGCAGGCGGTGGTGGCCGTGGCCGGCGTGCTCGTCGCCGCCGTGGTCACCCAGCAGCAGCAGCAGGATGGCCGTGGCCGCGGGCAGCAGCACCGGCAGGATGGGCAGGTGGGCGTCGAGCCACGTCATGGCCGGTCCTCCGGCCGCGGCGCGCCGTCATCGTCGGGGCGGCCGTCGACATGGTCGCTGCCGTTCTCGTGGCGGCTGCGCAGGGCCAGTTCGATCACGAAGCCCGTGGTCGCGAAGCCGATCACGATGGCCGTCAGCACCAGCGCCTGCGGCAGCGGGTCGGCCACCGAGGTGGTGCCGGCGACGATGGGCGCGGCATCGGTCCACAGCCGGCCCATCGCAAAGATGAACACGTTGACCGCGTAGCCCAGCAGCGTCAGGCCCAGCACCACCGGGAAGGTGCGGCCGCGCAGCAGCAGGTAGATGCCCACGGCCACCACCCAGCCGATGCCGGTGGCCACCAGGAATTCCATGCTCAGGTTCATGCCCTGCCCCGGGCCGCCTTGCCCGGCTCCTTGCTGGCCGAGCCCAGCACCGACAGTGTCAGCATCGTGGCACCGACCACCGTGATGTACACGCCCAGGTCGAACAGCGCGGCCGTGGCCAGCGGCAGTTCGCCGAGCAGCGGCACCGATGGATGGCCGTGCGCGCTGGTCAGGAAGGGCTTGCCGAAGAAGAAGGCGCCCACCCCGGTGAGCCAGGCAATGCCCAGGCCCACGCCGATCCAGCGCGTGAAGCGCCGGCCGGCCGCGCCGCGCAGCACCGACTCGGCTCGCTGCTGCCCGGTGGCCATGTACTGCAGCACCAGCGCCACCGCCGTCACCAGGCCGGCGATGAAGCCGCCGCCCGGCAGGTTGTGGCCGCGCCAGAAGATGAACGCGCTGACCACCAGCGCCATCGGCAGCACCACGCGCGCAGCCATGCGCAGCAGCAGCGGCTCCTGGCCGTAGCTCCAGGCCCGGCCCTGCGGGTCGGCGGCGGGGCGGCGGGTGCGCAGGCCGTCGAGCAGCGCCAGCACGCCCACCGCCGCGATGCCCAGCACCGTGATCTCGCCAAAGGTGTCGTAGCCGCGGAAGTCCACCAGGATCACGTTGACGGCGTTGGTGCCGCCACCCAGCGGCAGCGACTGCTCCAGGAAGTACCAGGAGATGGACTCGTGGTCGCGCGTGAGCATCAGCCAGGCCAGCCACGCGATGCCGCCGCCGCCGGCCGCGGCCAGCACCGCGTCGCGTGCGCGGCGCCCGTTGCTGCTCTCGCGCGGCGAGAACGCCGGCAGCAGGGCCAGGCCCATCAGCAGCAGCACGGTGGACACCACGTCCACCGACAGCTGTGTCATCGCCAGGTCGGGTGCCGACAGGGCCACGAAGGCCAGCGACGCCACCAGGCCCACGGCACCGGTGAGGATCACGGCCACGAAGCGCTGGCGGTGCACGCGCAGCAGTGCCGCCCCGACCACGAACAGCATGACCCAGACCGCCAGCGCCACCGGCGGCGCGGGCAGCAGCGCGCGCTTGTCGGCCGTCAGGCCCTCGCCCGGGCCGGTCAGGAACGGCAGGGCGCCGGCCACGACGGCGGCCGCCACCATCCAGCCGGCGTAGCGCTGCAGCGAGCCGTTCTCCAGCGCGGCCGTGACCCGCCCGGCGAGGCCCAGGAGGCCATCGTTCAGGGCCCAGAACACGCCCTTGCCCTGGAACGCGCCGGGCTCGTGGCGGTGCAGGCGGCGGCCGGCCGCGAGCGAGAAATACAGCGCCGCGCCGCCGGCCACCGCGATGGCGCTCATGGCCAGCGGCAGGTTCAGGCCGTGCCACAGCGCCAGCGAGAACGCCGGCGCCGGCGCCCCCAGCACGGCCGAGGCGGCGAGGTTGACCATCGGCCCGGCGATCAGCATCGGCGCCAGGCCGACGGCGATGCACACCACCACCAGCAGCAGCACCGGCGCCTTCATGCCCCAGGACGGCTCGTGCGGGTGCGCCACCGGCAGGTCGCGCGGCGGGCCGTTGAAGAACACGTCGTGCACCAGCCGCAGCGAGTAGGCCATGGACGCCAGCCCGCCCAGCGTGGCCAGCACCGGCACCGCCCAGCCCAGCCCTGAACCCGCGCCCCACATGCGCTCGCCGGCCTTCAGCGCCTCGTCGAGCATCATCTCCTTGCTGATGAAGCCGTTGAACGGCGGCAGCCCGGCCATGGCCGCGGCGGCGATGGTGGCCAGCGTGCCGACGACAGGCAGCGCGGCCATCAGGCCGCCGAGACGCCGCATGTCGCGCGTACCGGTCTCGTGGTCGACGATGCCGGCGCTCATGAACAGCGCCGCCTTGAAGGCCGCGTGGTTGAGGATGTGGAAGACCGCCACCACCATGGACATCGGCGTGGCCAGGCCGATGAGGAAGGTCACCAGCCCCAGGTGGCTGACGGTGGAGTAGGCCAGCAGGCCCTTGAGGTCGTGCTTGAAGAGCGCCACCGCCGCGGCGAACACCATGGTCAGCAGCCCGGTGGTGGCCACGATGTTCTCGAACAGGCCCGTGCCGCCGAGCACCGGGTACAGCCGCATCATCAGGAACAGGCCGGCCTTGACCATGGTGGCCGAGTGCAGGTAGGCCGACACCGGCGTGGGCGCGGCCATGGCCTCGGGCAGCCAGAAGTGGAACGGCAGCTGCGCGCTCTTGGTGAAGCAGCCGATCAGCACCAGCACCAGCACCAGCGGGTAGCGCGGGTCGGCCTGGATCTGCGGGCCCATGGTCAGCAGCTCGCCGATGCTGTAGGTGCCGGCGATCTGGCCCAGCAGCACCACGCCGGCCAGCATCACCAGCCCGCCGCCGCCGGTGACGGCCAGCGCCATGCGCGCACCGGCGCGCGCGTCGTGGCCCTTCTTCGGGTGCGAGCCCCAGTAGCCCACGAGCAGGAACGACGAGATGCTGGTCAGCTCCCAGAACACCACCAGCAGCAGCAGGTTGTCCGACAGCGCGATGCCCAGCATCGCGGCCATGAACAGCATCAGCTGGCTGAAGAACTTGCCGGCCGGGTCATCGTGGTGCAGGTAGAAGGCCGCGTAGGTGACGATGAGCACGCCGATGCCGCTGATCAGCAGCGCGAACATCAGGCCCAGTCCGTCGAGCCGGAAGTCGGCGTTCAGGCCGATGGCCGGCACCCACTCGGCCTGCGTGCGGATCACCTCGCCGGCGAACACCGCCGGCGCCTGCGACAGCAGCAGGGCCACCACCGCCAGCGCCACGCCACCGGCAATCAGCGCCGTCGCCGCGCGGCGCCCGGGCGTGTCGGCCCGGCCGCACCACAGCGTGAGCGTGGTGCCCAGCACGAGCGGCAGCAGGACGATGGTAGCGAGCAGGCTCATCCGGCGGGGGTGCGGCGCAGGCGGTGAAAAGGCGCGAGTGTATGCAACAACCCGACACGGACCTTGCAGCGGCCGGCCCGCCGGCCCGCCGCGCGGCGCCGTGGCCCGCTTGTGGCCCACCCAGGGCCGTCAGGCTGCCGCAGGGCCGGATCGCTAAACTCCGCCGGGTGTCCCGCACGGGTTTTCCTGCCCAAGAGCCGCCGCCATGTCCACCCCCCACCGCACCGTGATCCGCTACGCCGACCTGGTCGAGACCATCGCCGGCGCGCTGCAGTACATCTCCTACTACCACCCGGCCGACTACATCGCCCACCTGGCGCGCGCCTACGAGCGCGAG
>VFQM010000076.1_pt1 | contig 118170 bp, 107 predicted proteins | sample 3512391 | NCBI WGS metagenome assembly VFQM01 (sample SAMN10412369, study PRJNA504923) | tailings metagenome | isolation source: Replicate 1 from Balatoc abandoned mine | place: Philippines | reverse complement strand
GCCGACCGCACGCCCTATATCGATCAGGCCCAGTCGCTGAACCTGTTCATCCCGGCCGATGTCGACAAGTGGGACCTGATGATGCTGCACTACCAGGCGTGGGAGAAGGGCATCAAGTCGCTCTACTACCTGCGCTCCAAGAGCGTGCAGCGCGCAGGCTTCGCCGGCGGGGTCGAGGCCGACAACACCTCGGAAGCCCCCAGGATCGAGCTCTCCGCCTCTGGCGACCAGACCGATTACGAGGAATGCCTCAGCTGCCAGTAAGCCGCAGCCCCGGGCGTGCCGACCCACAAACCGCGCACGCCCGGGGCTCGCCATGCCGTCAAGGGGGAGAGTAAGCCATGAACGTACCCGTCGCCGCCGCCTTGCTCGGCCTTGCTGTCAGCCTCTGGTTCGGGATTTCCGCGGTGCGCGAATTGCGCCGCGATGTCCCGGGGCACTCGCACAACGCCGCCATGATCCACGCCGGGATGCTGGCGATGTTCGTGCCGTTCTGCCTGATCGTGCTGGTCGCCTACTGGGGCCGCTGAATCCGCGCCGCCACCTGCGCCGTATCTGTTATATTGATCGTCTGATTGGAGTTTTCGCCCATGTCGCTGCTCGAAGCCCGCAACACCTACAAGCCCTTCCAGTACCCCTGGGCCTACGACTTCTGGAAGCGCCAGCAGCAGATCCACTGGATGCCCGAAGAAGTGCCGCTGGGCGAGGATTGCCGCGACTGGGCGCAGAAGATCACCGATCACGAGCGCAACCTGCTCACCCAGATCTTCCGCTTCTTCACCCAGGCCGATGTCGAGGTGCAGAACTGCTACCACGAAAACTACGGCCGCGTGTTCAAGCCGACCGAGGTCAAGATGATGCTCGCCGCCTTCTCCAACATGGAGACGGTGCACATCGCGGCGTACTCGCACCTGCTCGACACCATCGGCATGCCCGAAGCCGAATACAGCGCCTTCCTCGAATATGAGGAAATGAAGGACAAGCACGACTTCCTCGGCCAGTTCGGCGTCGACACCGATGAAGACATCGCCCGCACGCTCGCAGCCTTCGGCGGCTTCACCGAGGGGCTCCAGCTCTTCGCCTCCTTCGCCATGCTGATGAACTTCCCGCGCCACAACAAGATGAAGGGCATGGGCCAGATCGTCAGCTGGTCGGTCCGCGACGAGAGCCTGCATTGCGAGGGCATCATCAAGCTGTTCCACACCTTCTGCGAGGAGCGCCAGTGCCTCACCAAGGCGGTGAAGGAAGACCTGATCGACATCTGCCAGAAGACCGTGCGGCTGGAAGACGCCTTCATCGACCTCGCCTTCGAAATGGGCCCGATCAACGGCATGAGCGCCAAGGAGATCAAGCGCTACATCCGCTACATCGCCGACTGGCGCCTGAAGCAGCTGGGCCTCCAGGAGATCTACATGATCGAGGAACACCCCCTGCCGTGGCTCGCGCCGCTGCTGAACGGGGTGGAGCACGCCAACTTCTTCGAAACCCGCGCGACCGAATATTCGAAGGGCGCGACGCGGGGCGATTGGAACACCGTGTGGTCGAGCTTCGACAAGCGGCAGAAGGCGAAGGCTGCGAACGAGGGCGAGGCTGAGGTGGCCGAGGTTGGGCTGTTTGGGGTGCAAGCGGCAGAGTAATCGCACTCAAGTGAGTAAATCAAAAAATCACCACTATGTGCCGCAATTTTATCTCCGCTTCTTTTCAGAAGACAAGAAATCGATTTCACTTCTGAATAAGAAGCGAGATAAAATTATATGCGGGGCTCCTATCAAAGGGCAGTGCGCCCTTGAGAATTTTCATGCTTGGCATGAGGAGGTTGAGCATCACATAAGTGAAATAGAGGACAAAACTGCCCCTGTCATCAAGGCTATAGCTGAGTCCGGCAACCTTCCGCCATTAGGATCCGCTGATCATCTCTTGCTCGTTATTTTTGTAGCACTACAATTGGGAAGAACGCAAAGCGTAGCTAAAGAAAGTGACGAGTTAACTGATCGTTTCGCCAAACTCATGATGGCCGGTGATCCTAAACTCTCTAACATTGATCCTGACAGCTTCAGGGTAGGTGATAAATACCCTATTGCATTGCCAATCGTTGCGTCCATGCAGGCCCACGATAAAATTCTGGATCTTGAAGCTAGGGTTCTCGAGGCCAGTAATAAATTATTCTTCGCCACGAGTGATCATCCGGTTGTTCGATATAATTCCGCCCGAAGATACGTCTGGTGGGAGGGGGTGACGGGACTTGAGTGCGATGGTCTGCAGCTCTTCATGCCGCTTAGTCCTCGATACATGCTTTATATGTATGATCGCAAATGTTATAAATCACCAAATCATAAAGAAATTATCCGTCTGGACGTTGTCGAAACAGTCAAATTGAATTTGTTGACGATTCTCAATTCAGACCAGAATATATACGCTCTTTCGATAGCCCATCTTTCTGAAATTCAGAAACTTAGGGTTCTAACACAGCCTTACGAGGGTTGGCTCAGGACGGCATTCGTCGAAACAGAAGAGTATTCCGGTGCGGACGGAAGGCGCGGATCGATCATCATAAATTATCGCCCTCATCCTCCAGCCAATTTTGAATTCCGATTCTCCAAGTGCCGAAAAGACGTTGCCGTCGACGGCATTAGAGGCCGACCCGATTTTGCTCTGCAACGAAGAAATGTGCCGCTAAGTCCCGATGCGAAAAAACTGGCAGTGCGGGTTGCAACGATCTCACAACCGAGACCACTTCTTGAACCTGCAGCCGTTAAGCAATTCACCAGAAGGATCTACGGAACTGCCTGAAAATCATGGCTAATTACATAGAACGTCAAGATTCTTCGATGGCGCTGACTGTTCTGTCCAGCGGAGGAAATAATGTCCGACAAAAGCCGCTACCCCGTCCCCGACAACCTCGGCATCGAGCACGCCACCTACCTCCGGTGGCTGCGGCGCAAGGCCGCGGCTCATTTGAAGCGGGATCGCAAGCGGTTCCCCGAACTCGACCTCACCGGCGAAAGCTACCGCCTCCAGATTCACGAAGCTGTCTGCGATCACGGCACGCATGATTTCTACACCGGTGAGAAACTCGATTGGTCGCTGGTCAGCACCTATGACAACGACGAGTCCAAGGCCGGGAAGACCGCCTACAAACTCGGCTTCGCGCTCCTGCCCACCGTCGATCACGTGTTCGAACCGGACGGCACATGGCGCTTCGTGATCTGCGCTTGGCGCACCAATGACGCCAAGAACGACATGACCCACGCCGAATTCGTCGCCCTGTGCCAGCGCGTCGTGGCGCATCATCAGGCTCCCACCCCATCCCGGCCTTGAGCCGGGACCCCGCTTCTTCCCTCGCCACGGCAAAGGCAGCGGGGCCCCGGCTCAAGGCCGGGGCGGCGGGAAAGGGAGCAGCCCCCCCCCCCTCGTCACCCCGGCGGAATGAGGGACGAAACCCTTCCGCAACCCCTTGTCCTGTAATGCTTCTCCCATGCACCCGCCCCTCGCCCTCGCCACCCCCGCCAACCTCGCCACGGCGCTGATCGCGGTGAACTTTCTCGCCTTTGCGGCTTTCGGGATCGACAAGGCAAAGGCCGAGGCGGGGGCGTGGCGGATCTCGGAGAGCACGTTGCTGCAGCTTGCGCTGATTGGGGGCACGCCCGGCGCTTACGCAGGGCGCGCGCTGTTCCGGCACAAGACGAGGAAGCAGCCGTTCAGCGGGCAGCTCCACACCATCGCAGGTCTCCAGATCGCGGCGCTCGCGGGGCTGGCGGTGTGGTTTTGGGCGCCGCCGGAGTGGATTGCGGCGCTTTCCTAAAGCGGCGGCAGTGCGCTATGGCAGCCGGGTGACAGGGTTGAAACGGCGCGCAAGGCCCGCCGGACCCCTGCCAAACTCCCGAAAATCGAGCGATCCCGGAGGCTTGGGGGCGATGGCCCGCCGATTCAGCCTGCGCCAGACCCGTGCCAGACCCCCCGCAGACCCCTCTCAGACCCCGCACCACGCGCGTCTCGGCCCGCCCCAGCGTGCGGCCAGACCCTCGCTCACCAGCACGGCGCCGAGGCTCTCGCCGCCGCGGGTGAGAATCCTGAGTTCGCGGCCATAGCGGTCGCGGGTGCGGCCATCGGGGGGCGGGGCGAGGTCGAAGCTGCCGGCGTTGAGGAGCTGGCGCAGGCGCTCGGTCGCGCGCTGTCCGAGGGCGCGTTCCCGCGGGCAACCGGGCTGGGTGACCTCGGGGGTGTCGATGTCGGCGATGCGGATCTTGGTGCCGCGGAACCAGATGGTGTCCCCGTCGACGACGCAGGTGACCCGCACCGGGCCGGAGCACACGGGGAAGAGCGCGCGGTGCGCCTCGCCCCCCGCTGCCCCCTGCGCGGAGAGCGGCTCTGCCCCCGGCACCGGCGCGAGCAGCACGCCGAGGAAGGCGAGCGTCGGCAGGCCCACCAGCAGGGCAGGGAACCAGCGCGCGCGGCGCCTCGGCTGCGGCGGGCGCTCGAAGCGCAGCGCGGGCGCGCTGCGGCGGCGGCGGAAGGGGGCCGGTCGTGTCATGCAAATATCCCGCCTGACACAATAACGGCAGGGGCGTTGCATTCCAGTGAATTTGACTCCGGTCAAATGCGGATGCCGGTTGGGGTTCTAGGGGGAGGGTCCAACAAGGGAGACCCACATGTCCGCACACACGCCGCACGAACTTGCCGCAATCTTCCCCGAGGATGCGGCCGCGCTGCACCGGCTGAAGATCGCCGACGCCCACTTCGCCCGGCTGGCGGAGCGGCATCATGAGGTGAACCGGACGATCCACCGCATCGAATGCGAGATCGAGCCGGCCAGTGACGAGCGGCTGGAGGCGTTGAAGCGCGAGCGGCTCCACCTGCTCGACGAGATTGCGGCGATGCTGGAACAGGTGCCCGCGCAGCCCTAGTGCGCCTGGGCGAATAACTTGTGCGGGCGGGGCATGAGGCGATGCTCCGCCCGCAACCCTCTCGCTTTGGGCGGGCGCTCAGTCGGTGGCGTCGGCTCGGGGGTTGGTGCGGCGGTCTGTGCCTGAACGGCGCTCGCCCTTGCGGCGGTCCTCGCCTGCGAAGGGCTCCTGCGCCTGCCGCCTGTCTGCCTGGCGGCGTCCCCCTCCGGCGGGATCGGGGGCGGGCGATGTGCTGTCCTTGTCGGCCATGGTCACCTCTCAAGGTTAACAGAATAGCACCAAGTCCCTCGAATGCCTAATCTTGCAAGGACCTGCGACCAAGCGGCTTGGCCGCGCGGTCCCGAGCCGCTAGGGCGCCTCGCAAGGGCGCATCCGCGCGCAGGGGTTTCGACAGCAGTGACCGACAAGCCATACCATCAACCGCCCCGCCCCGGGGCCGAGCCGCTCGATCTTGCCAAGGCCGAGGTGCTGATCGAGGCGCTGCCTTATTTCCAGCGCTATGCCGGGCGGACCTTCGTTGTGAAGTACGGCGGCCACGCGATGGGCGATCCGGAGGCGGCGCGCGATTTTGCCGAGGATATCGTGCTGCTGAAGGCGGTCGGCATCAACCCGGTGGTGGTGCATGGCGGCGGCCCGCAGATCGGCCAGATGCTCAAGCGGCTGGGGGTGGAAAGCACCTTCGTCGATGGCCTTCGGGTGACGGACAAGGCCACCGCGCAGGTCGCCGAAATGGTCCTCTCGGGCGCGATCAACAAGGAACTGGTCGGCTGGATCGCCGCGGCCGGGGGGAAGGCCATCGGCATCTCCGGCAAGGACGGCGGGCTGGTCACCGCGAGCAAGGTCACCCGCACCACCCGCGATCCCGACAGCAATATCGAACAGGCGGTCGACCTCGGCTTCGTCGGCGAGCCTGCGGCGGTCGATACCAGCGTGATCGACACGATGGTGGCGGCTGGGATGATCCCGGTGATCGCCCCGATCGCGCCGGGTGCGGACGGGGCGACCTACAACATCAACGCCGACACCATGGCGGGCGCGATCGCGGCGGCTCTTGGCGCAGCCCGGCTGTTCCTGCTCACCGACGTTCCGGGCGTGCTGGGGGCGGACGGCGAACTGCTCACTGATCTCACCCCTGCCGACATCGCCAAGCTGCGGGAAGACGGCGTGATCCGCGGAGGGATGGTGCCCAAGCTCGAAACCTGCGTCACGGCGGTGCAATCGGGCTGCGAGGCGGCGGTGGTGCTCGATGGCCGGGTGGGGCACGCGATGCTGCTCGAATTCTTCACGGCAAGAGGCGCGGGCACGCTGGTGCGGGCGTGACGCGGGCGGGAACTGCGCTCTGGCGCAAGGCGTATTAACAAGCTAATACGCCTCAGGACTCCCTGCCCGGGGGACTTGACGGGGTGCGGCGGCTCGCCAGATGCGGGTCGGAGCGCCCATTCGGAACGGAAACACGGATCGCCATGACTGACGCACTTCTCCAGATCTTCCTGATGGTTCTCAACACGGCCAACATGCTGCTGATTATCTGGTTCATCATCGGGCTGCTCTTCGCCTTCAATGTGGTGAGCCCCAGCAACCAGTTCGCCTATGCGGTGCACGACGCGCTGAGCCGCCTGTTCGAGCCCGCGCTGCGCCCCATCCGCAAGGTGATGCCGGATACCGGCGCTATCGACTTTTCGCCGATGGTGTTCCTGATGCTGCTCAATGCGATGGGCTTTGTGCTTCAGGGCGCGCTCGGCTGATGGCTGAGGCGGCGCGGATCGACGGAAAGGCCTTCGCCGAGGCTCTGCGGGCGAAGATCGCTGCGGCGGCGGCGGAGTTCGCGCTTGCGGCCGGGCGGCGGCCAGGGCTGGCGGTTGTGCTTGTCGGGGAGGATGCGGCCAGCCAGGTCTATGTCGGGGCCAAGGGACGGGCCTGTGAGGAAGCGGGGATCGCCAGCTTCGAGCATCGCCTGCCCGCCACCACCAGCGCGGCCGAACTGCTGACACTGGTCGAACGGCTGAACCGCGATCCGGAGGTCGACGGCATCCTCGTCCAGCTCCCCCTGCCCGAAGGGCTGGACGAGCAGGCGGTGATCGCCGCGATCGATCCGGACAAGGATGTCGACGGGTTCCATGTCATCAACGCGGGGCGGCTTTCCGTGGGTCAGGAGGGTTTCGTGCCCTGCACGCCATTGGGCTGCCTGATGCTGCTGAAAGATGAGCTGGGCGACCTCAGCGGGCTCGACGCGGTGGTGATCGGGCGGTCGAATATCGTCGGCAAGCCGATGGCGCAGCTGCTGACCGATGCCAACGCAACCGTCACCATCGCCCACAGCCGCACGAAGAGCCTTCCCGAGGTGGTGCGCCGCGCCGATATCGTGGTGGCGGCGGTGGGCCGTCCGGAGATGGTGCGCGGGGACTGGATCAAGCCGGGCGCGACCGTGATCGACGTCGGGATCAACCGCCTGCCCCCCGAAGAGGGCAAGGCCAAGGGCCGTTTGGTGGGCGATGTCGCCTATGCCGAGGCCTTGCCCGTCGCAGGCGCGATCACACCGGTGCCGGGCGGGGTCGGACCGATGACCATTGCGGTCCTGCTGCGCAACACGCTGGTGGCAGCACACCGCCATGCGGGGATGGACGCACCGGAGGGAATATGATCCGTGCACGCCTGCTTGTTGCCACCGTGCTAGCCGTCAGCCTCGCCGCCTGCGCTGGCGGCGGCCCGCCCAAGCCGACCAAGCGCCAGCTGGCGGTGATCGACCGCGCGCTTGCGACCGCCCCCGGGGCCGCGCAGCCGAGCACCATCGTCGCCGCCGAGCTCGCCTTTGCCCGCGCGGCGCAGGAGCAGGGCCAGTGGACCGCCTTCCGCCTCTTCGCCGCCCCCGGCGCGCTGCTGCAGGGCAGCAATGGCCCGTTCCCGATCGAGCCCTGGCTTGCGACGCAAACCGATCCGCCCAAGGCCGTCCAGTGGAAGCCGCGCACCGTGGTGATGAGCTGCGACGGGGCGCTGGCGGTCAGTCAGGGGCGCTACACCGACCCTGATGGCAAGGTCGGCAACTTCCTCACCGTCTGGGAGCGCCAACCGACGGGTGACTACCGCTATGTCTTCGATGTCGGCGGCGACGATGTGCCGCAGCCGCCGCCGCGCAAGCAGATCGAGGAGGGCGACATCGTCGTCACCGAGATCGACGCGATCCAGGGCCTCGTCGCCACCTGCCCGCGCGCAGGCGCCCCGATCCCGCCGCCGCCCGCCATCCCGATCGGCGAGGATGGGAAGACAGACGCGAAGCTCTCGCGCGATGGTACGCTGCGCTGGCGCTGGGAACACCGCGCCGACGGCACCCGCTATGCCGCAGCCGAATACTGGTACCAGGGCCGCTGGGTGACCGCGATTGAACAAAGCCTTGTGCCGACCGGCGATTGATGGGAGGGGCTGGCGGATTAACCGCCATGCTGACCGAAATCTTCCTTTCCGCCTTCATCACCCTGTTCGTGGTGATCGACCCGCCGGGGTGTGCACCGATCTATGCCGGGCTGACCAAGGGCGCGACCTCTCAGCAGGCGCGCAGCATGGCACTGCGCGCGACGTGGATTGCGGGGATCATCCTGCTGATCTTTGCGCTGTTCGGCCAGCAACTGCTGGGGGCGCTGCATATCGAGCTCAATTCCTTCCGCATTGCCGGCGGGCTGATGCTGTTCTTCATCGCCTTCGACATGGTCTTCGAAAAGCGCACCCAGCGCCGGGAGGAACGCGCCGAGAAGATCGCCGCCACACCCGAGATCGAGGATGTCTCGGTGTTCCCGATGGCGATGCCGATGCTGGCCGGGCCGGGCGCGATCGCGGCGGTGATGCTGCTGATGAACGAGGCAGAGGGCTGGGCGGAGATGAGCCAGGTGCTCGCCGCGCTTGCAGCCGTGCTGGCGATCACCGCCGCATCGCTGGTCGCGGCAGGGCCGTTGATCCGGCTGCTCGGCGACAAGGTGGAGGCGGTCATCACCCGGCTTCTGGGCGTGCTGCTGGCCGCGCTTGCAGCACAATATGTCATCGACGGGCTGAAGGGCAGCTTCGGCCTCTAGATCGCACCCGCGCCCCGCACTAAGAGCGCGGGAGTACTCTGACAGGATATTCGATGTTCAAGCATTTCGGTGGTTCGCTGCTGTTCACTCTCGCCGGGCTGGTGCTGGGCGGCTGGTATGGCTGGGAGCTGACCGGCACCATCGACGGGATGCTCGGCATCGTCTGGATCTGCGCCGTGCTGGCGGTGCTGGAAGTCTCGCTGTCGTTCGACAATGCCGCAGTCAATGCCTCGATCCTCAAGGACATGGACCCGGTCTGGCAACGCCGCTTCCTGACCTGGGGCATCGCCATCGCGGTGTTCGGGATGCGGATCGTCTTCCCGCTGGTGATCGTGATGGTCGCCGCCAGCCTTGGGCCGGTGGAGGCGATGAAGCTCGCGCTGAATGAACCTGCCGAATACCAGCGCATCGTTTCGGAGGCCCACGTCGGCCTGATGGGCTTTGGCGGGGCGTTCCTCGGGATGGTCGGCCTCAAATACTTCTTCGATTCCGAGAAGGAGGTGAACTGGATCGAGGCGATTGAGCGCCCGCTGGCCAAGGTCGCCAATATCGAAGCTATCGCCATCGGCGTGGTGCTGGCGGGAACTTGGGCGGTGGCCAGCGTGCTGCCGGAAGAGGAGGCGCTGACCTTCCTGATCGCCGCCATCGCGGGGCTGCTCACCTATCTCGCGGTGGAGATCGTCAACCACCTGCTCGAACCGCCCGCGCCCACCACCGGCGATGTCGCCAAAGCGGGGTTCGGCGCGTTTCTGTACCTCGAAGTGCTCGACGCGAGCTTCAGCTTCGACGGGGTGATCGGCGCTTTCGCGCTGACCAACAACCTCATCATCATCGCCATCGGCCTCGGCATCGGGGCAATGTTCGTGCGTTCGATGACGATCTTCCTCGTCAACAAGGGGACGATGAGCGAATACCGCTATCTCGAACACGGCGCGTTCTATGCGATCATCGCGCTGGCGGTGATCATGTACCTCAACACCTTCGTCCACATCCCCGAGGTTATCACCGGGGTGATCGGCGCGTTGCTGATCGGGTTGGCGTTCTGGTCATCGGTGCGCTGGAACAGGGCCAACGCGGCCGAGAACCCCGAGGATGCGCTGGCCTAAGCCCTCAGGCCCAGTCCCCCAGCAGGGGCGAGAACTCGTCGACCCGGATCAGCTGCCACACCCCGCCGGTGAGATAGGGATCATCGGCGAGGATCGCCCGCGCGCCCGCCTCGTCCTCGGCCTTCACGATCAGCAATGACCCGATGATGAGCCCATCGGCGCGCTTCAGCGGGCCGACGATCACGAAGTGCTCGGCATTGGCGTGGACGAATTCGAGATGGGCGGGACGGTGGATCGCGCGCAGGCGTCCGCCGTCCTCTCCGTCGCGGCAGTGGAAGCAGAACATGCGCATGATCGGACGAGCCCCCGTTATTGGCCGTGCAAGGCTAACGGCAGGCGGCGTCGCGGGTCAAGGAGAGCCGTTGCAAACAGAGTGCTTGAAGCGCAGCCTGCCTGCGTTCAGAGCCCGGGGCACTCCGCGCGAATCGTTTCAGGTGAAACCAGATGGCCGATTACTCCCCCGCTCCAGTCATCGACCGCACCGACATGCGCCGCGCCTATCGGCAGGACGAGGAAGCGTGCATCGCCGAGCGGCTCGAGCAGGCGACGCCCGCGGCGCGGGTCCACGCTGCGGCTGCTCGGCTGGCGGTGGCGATGATCGAAGGTGCGCGCGCGAAGAAGGCGAGCGGGATCGACGCCTTCCTGCAGCAATATGGCCTCGACACCGAGGAAGGCATCGCGCTGATGTGCCTTGCCGAGGCGCTGCTGCGCGTGCCGGATGCGGCCACCGCCGATGCGTTGATCAAGGACAAGATCGGCCAGATCGACTGGGGCGAGCATCTGGGCGAAAGCAGCTCGACCTTCGTCAACGCGGCGACCTTCTCGCTTATGCTGACCGGCGAAGTGCTCGATCCGCCGGACGCGCGGCAGAAGGGGCTGGGGAGCGCCTTCAAGCGGGCGATGAACCGGCTGGGTGAACCGGTGATCCGCACCGCGACGGGCCAGGCGATGAAGATTTTGGGCGGCCAGTTCGTGTTCGGCCGCACCATCGACGAAGCGCTGAAGCGCGCCGCGCCTGAACGCGCGCGGGGCATAACCCACAGCTTCGACATGCTCGGCGAAGCGGCGATGACCTTCGCCGATGCCGAGAAGTACCGGCTTTCCTATGAAGCCGCCCTGACCCGGCTGGCGCGGGAGGCGGGCGCGGGGGTTACGGGGTCGCCGGGCATCTCGGTGAAGCTCTCGGCGCTCCATCCCAAGTACAATTTCTTCCATGCGGACGAGGTCAAGGCCGCGATGGTGCCGGTGATCCGCGACCTCGCGGTGAAAGCCCGCGATGCCGACATCCACTTCACCATCGACGCGGAGGAAGCCGACCGGCTGGAGCTCTCTCTCGACGTCATCGAGGAACTGGTCGCCGATGACGACCTGTTCCGCCGCCCCGACGGCAGCCGGTGGGAGGGCTTCGGCCTCGCCATCCAGGCCTACCAGAAGCGCGGGCTGTGGGTGTGCGACTGGGCCGGCAAGCTGGCGCGGCGGCACGGGCGCAAGCTGTTCGTGCGGCTGGTCAAGGGCGCCTATTGGGACAGCGAAGTGAAGCTCTCGCAGGTCGGCGGCTACACCGACTACCCGGTCTTCACCCGCAAGGTCGCTACCGACGTCAGCTACCTCGCCTGCGCCGCGCGGTTGTTCGAGCACGCCGACGTGATCCGCCCGGCCTTTGCCACGCACAATGCCTATACCATCGGCGCCATCAAGGAGTTGAGCGCGGGTCGTCCATTCGAGTTCCAGCGCCTCCACGGCATGGGCGAGGAGGTCTACGACGCGCTCCACGCGCTCGAGGGCAATCAGCGCACGCCGGTGCGCATCTACGCGCCGGTCGGCGGGCACAAGGAACTGCTCGCCTATCTGGTGCGCCGCCTGCTGGAGAACGGGGCCAACACCAGCTTCGTCAACCGCATGGGCGATGCCGACATTCCGGCCGAGGAGCTGGTCGGCGATCCGGTGGCGGAGCTTGCCGCCATGAACCCGCGCCGCAATCCGGCGATCCCGCTGCCGGCGGCGATCTTCGGCAAGCGCAAGAACAGCGCGGGGGTGGACCTCTCCGATCCGCTGGTGCGCGAACCGCTGCTTGACGCGCTGGCGGCGCTCGAGTCCCGCCAGTGGACGGCAGAGCCGACCTTCGGGGGAACGGGCACCGTCGTGAACGTCACCTCGCCACATGACCCGTCGCGCATCGTCGGCACCCGCCGCGATGCCACGCCTGCAGAGGTCGAAGACGCCTTTACCCGCGCCGCCGCAATCCAGCCCGGCTGGGACACGCTGGGCGGCGAGGCCCGTGCGCTGCTGCTAGAAGAGGCCGCCGACCTGTTCGAGGCCCACACCGCCGAATTCCTCAGCCTATGCCAGCGCGAGGCGGGCAAGACCCTGCTCGATAGCGTGCTGGAACTGCGCGAGGCGGTCGACTTCCTGCGCTACTACGCCGCCGAGGCGCGCCGCCAGTTCGCCGCGGCAACCATCCTTCCCGGGCCGACCGGCGAGGAGAACAGCCTGATGCTCCACGGGCGCGGCGTCTTCGCCACCATTTCGCCGTGGAACTTTCCTCTCGCGATCTTCATCGGCATGGCCTCTGCCGCGCTGGCAGCGGGAAATTCCGTCATTGCAAAACCCGCCGAGCAGACGCCGCTGATCGCCGCGCTCGCGGTCAAGTTGTGCCACGAGGCGGGCATCCCACCCGAGGCGCTGCAACTGCTCCCGGGCGCGGGCGAGGTCGGGCAGCTGATCACCGCCGACCCGCGCCTCGCCGGCGTCGCCTTCACCGGATCGACCGACACCGCCCGCGCCATCAACCGCGCGCTGGCGAACCGCGACGGGCCGATCGCCACGCTGATCGCCGAGACCGGCGGGCAGAACGCGATGATCGTCGACAGCTCCGCGCTTCCCGTACAGGTGGTGCGCGATGTGCTCGCCAGCAGCTTCCAGAGCGCCGGCCAGCGGTGTTCGGCACTGCGGGTGCTTTACGTGCAGGAAGACATCGCCGAGGGCGTGCTCGAGATGATCCAAGGCGGATTCGCGGCATTGAAGGTGGGCGATCCGTCCGACCTCGCCACCGATGTCGGCCCGGTGATTGACGCCGAGGCCAAGGCGCTGCTGGAAGCGCATGTCGCCAGCTGCGCGGCCAAGGGCCTCCCTTTGGAGCGCCTGCCGATCGCACCTGCCGCCGGGCATTTCGTGGCGCCGACGATCATCGAGATTCCCTCGATCACCGCGCTCGCTCGCGAGAACTTCGGCCCCGTGCTCCACGTGGTGCGGTTCAAGGCCGGCGAACTCGGCAAGGTGGTGGACGAGATCAACGCCGCAGGCTTCGGCCTCACCCTCGGTCTCCACAGCCGGATCGCCGAGACCCGGCGGTTCGTTCAGGCGCGTGCAAAAGTGGGTAACTTCTACGTCAACCGCAACCAGATCGGCGCGGTGGTGGAAAGCCAGCCCTTTGGCGGCGAGGGCCTGTCAGGCACTGGCCCCAAGGCAGGCGGCCCGCACTATCTCGCGCGTTTCGCCACAGAGCGGGTGATGACCATCGACACCACCGCCGCAGGCGGCAACGCCAGCCTGCTGGCGGCGGGCTAGGGCAAGGCATGGCGCGCAGCTTCACGGTCGCGAGCTACAACATCCACAAGGGTATTGGCACCGATCGCCGACGCGATCCGGCGCGGATCCTGGGCGTGCTGAACGAGATCGGCGCGGATATCGTCTGCCTGCAGGAGGCGGACCTGCGCTTCGGCACCCGCGCCAGCGTGCTGCCGCGCTTTCTGATCGAGAACCACACCGATTACGTCCCCGTGCCGCTCGATGTGCAGCACGATTCGCTGGGCTGGCACGGCAATGCAATCCTCGTGCGCAAGGGAATTGCGGTGGAGAGCCACGACATCGTCCATATCCCCTGCCTTGAGCCGCGCGGCGTGGTGACCGCGAGGCTGGACATCGGCGCTGCGCGTGTCAGCGTGTTCGGGATGCATCTCGACTTGTCGGGCCTGTGGCGGGTCCGGCAGGCCCGCGCCATCGCTGCACTGGGGGAGACCGCGCGCGCGCACGGCCCCGTGGTGCTGATGGGAGACCTCAACGAATGGCGCACCGTCTCCGGCTGCTTTCGCGAGTTCGGGCGGCACTTCACCCTGCTCGATCCCGGCCCCAGCTTCCCGAGTCGCCGCCCGTTCGGCAGGCTCGACCGGATCATGCACTGCGAGCGGATCGGGGTGGAAGCGTGCGGGGTCCATCGCAGCGCGCTGTCGGCGGCTGCGTCCGATCACCTGCCTGTATGGGCCCGTATTGCGCCGCTCGGGGCGTAACGAAAAAGACCCCCGCCCGGTGCGGGCGGGGGCTTGAAGTGGGGGGCAAAAGCCCCTCGGGTCGCAGCCGAGGAATAGCATCCTCGCCGCCCGATGCTCGTGACAAATGCTGTTAGGTGAAGGTGCGCGCGACGGAGGCGTTTTCCCGCCGCAGCGGCAGGATGGTCCTTGCCGCCCCGCTTAGGGTTCGAGATTCGCCGACATAGCACCAAGCAGACGCCGCAAGGCTGCTATCTCGTCCGCTGACACGCCTGCGAGCAATCGTGTGTAGATAGTGTCCGCTTCCGCGCGCAACGACGGCAGTATGTCCACAGCCTTGGGTTGAAGGTGCAGTGTCCACACGCGGCGGTTGCCCTCCACCGCGCGTCGCTCGACATATTCGGCCCTTTCCAGCTGGTCGATAACATGGCCGACACTGGCACGTTCCAGTTCAAGGCATCTGGCCAGCTCCGTTTGGGTCAGCCCGGGGGTGCGGAAGATGTAGGCGAGCGCGCGCCATTGGGTGCGGGTCAGGCCGAACTTCGCGATGGATGCGTCGAACAGGCGGCGCAGCTTGCGCGGCACCTCTTCCACGAGAAACACGAGCTCGTCGGTAGCAGTGAGGTAGAGGTGGGGTTGCGGGTCCTGAGCCATGGCCTGCAGCCTAGCCTCGTTCAGGCCAAAGGAAAGCCCTTTACGGTAAGCTTTCATACATTATGATCCCGGCGTGCTCAATTCGCGAATTCTGCTTGCTGGCCATTCTGGCCACGCCATTGCCGCCCTAGTCGAGGGGCCGGAGAGCGGCATGCCCGTCTTGCTCGCTCATGGTGGCGGGCAGACCAAGCGCGCGTGGAAGCGCGTATCTGCACGTTTGGCTGCACAGGGCATGCGTGCTTTCGCGCTCGATCTGCGAGGGCATGGCGACAGCGCCTGGGCACCGGATGGAGCTTACGAGGTGACCGATTTTGCACGGGACCTGATCGCCATCGCCGGATCGTTCGACCGCAGGCCCGCGCTGATCGGTGCGTCGCTCGGCGGCCTTGCCGGGCTTATGGCCGAAGGCAACCTTGCCCGAGGCAGCTTCGCCTCGCTCACTCTGGTGGATGTGGCACCGCAGATGGACGAGGGCGGGGTCACGCGGATCGTGGGCTTCATGGCTGCGCACGCGCGGGAAGGCTTCGCCTCGCCGGAGGAGGCGGCCCGGGTCATCTCCGAATATCTGCCCCACCGGCCCCGCCGCGCGGCCTCGCCGGGTCTCGCCCATTATCTCCGACAGAAGTCCGATGGCCGGTACTACTGGCACTGGGACCCGGCATTCATCGAGGCCGTGATACGCCGCCGCGCGGCGGGCCCAGACGGCAGCGAGGCAGAGCGCAAGGAGCTGGCGAAAGCGGCCTCGCGACTGAGCTTGCCGGTGCACCTGATCCGCGGCGGATCGAGCGACCTCGTTTCCCCTGCTTCGGCCGCGCATTTCCGGCAGCTGGTGCCCCATGCCGATTACAGCGACATTGCCGAGGCAACCCATATGGTGGTCGGCGACCAGAATGATGCCTTTGGTGATGCAATCCTTGATTTTCTGATGCGCACCCACGGAAGAGGGGCCGCGGCATGAGCGGTCGGGCCGCGCCGTCATCGAGGCTTGTCGCTGCGCTGACTTTGCTGGCTCTCTCCGCCTGCGCCAGCGTTCCCGATGCCGGGGTGAGACCAACGCTGCGGACCGCCGAGACGGTAGCGGCCAGCCAGACGTTCGCGCCGCGCGGCCCCGACATCTGGCCGCCCGATCGATGGTGGGAGCGGGTGGGCGATCCGCAGCTGACCGCACTCATCGAAGAGGGGCTGGCCAACGCCCCGCAGGTTGCCATCGCGGTCGCCCGAGTCCGCCGTGCCGAGGCCGAAGCGCAGCGCATCGGCGCGGCGCGGGTCCCGTCCGTCAGTGCCGAGGCGGAAGGCGGCTTGCTGCGCCAAAGCCGCAGTTTTGGTATTCCTGCGGAGTTCCTCCCCGGCGGCTGGATCGATTACGGACAGGCCGCGCTGAATGTCGGCCATGATCTCGACCTGTGGGGCCGCAATCGGGCGGCACTGGCGGCCGCAACGTCCGAGCTGCGTGCGACCACGATCGATGCCGCGCAGGCGAGGCTGGTGCTGTCGGTCGCGATAACCGCGGCCTATTCCGAACTCGGCCGCGCCTACCGCGAACGCGACAATGCCGAGGCGATGCTGGTGAACCGCCGGGCGACGCGCGATCTTGTGGCGCAGCGCGAACGGAACGCTCTCGACGATCGCGCCAGCCTGCGGCGTGCCGATGCCGACGTCGCCGGCGCGGAGCAGGTGCTGGCCGCGGCCGAGGAGACAATCCTCATTCGCCGCAACCAGGTTACGGCGCTGGTAGGCGCGGGGCCGGATCGCGGACTGACGATCACCCGTCCACCACTTTCGCCCTCAACGCCCACTGGGGTCCCGGACGGGCTTTCCACCGACCTGCTCGGCCGGCGCCCCGATATCGTGGCCGCGCGCGAGCGGGTCGAAGCGGCGGCGGCCCGGACCCGGCAGGCGCGGGCGGGGTTCTATCCTTCGATCAACCTTCGCGCGCTGATCGGCTTGCAGGCATTGGGAATTGGCAATCTCGTCGATTCGCAGTCGGCCTTTGGGTCGGCAGGCCCTGCGATAAGCCTGCCGATCTTCGATGGCGGCGGGCTGAAGGCGCAATATCGCGGCGCTGCCGCCGCTTATGACGAGGCGGTCGCCAACTACAACCAGACGGTCATCACCGCTTATCAGCAAGCTGCCGATGCGGTGACCCAGCGTGATGCGGCGGACAAGAGACTGGGCGCCGCACGTGCCGCCCTGGCGGCAAACGAGGATGCGCTCGGGCTGCTTCGTCAGCGTTACGGGGCGGGTCTGGCCAGCTATCTCGACGTACTGGCCGGCGAACGCGGGATGCTGGAGTTGCGCCTCGCTGTCATCGCCCTCGAAACCAACGAACGGGGCGCCACGCTGGCGACCGTCCGCGCGCTTGGCGGCGGGTTCGACGCGCGTGAAATGCCCCCAGCAGGAAAAGCCGACCGATGAGCGATGCAGCAGTCACAGCCCCCGCTGTCGATGCGGAAGTTTCCGCTGCCCGCAAGGCGGCGCGGCAGATATGGCTGCGACGGCTGATCTTGGCGTTGGTGGTTCTCGGTCTTGGCTGGGGCGTCTGGTGTTATGTGGTCGTCCGCAACCATGTCAGCACCGACAATGCCTATGTGAACGCGCAGATGGCGCAGATCACACCGCTGGTCGAAGGCTCGGCGATTGAAGTGCTTGTGGCGGAAACGCAGCAGGTGAAGGCGGGCGACGTGCTGGTCCGGCTTGACCAGGCGGATGCGAGGATTGCCGTCGCCCAGGCCGAGGCCGATCTGGCCGCTGCCCGCCGACGCTTCGGCCAGACGGTCGCGACCAGCGGCGCGCTGGCGGCGCAGGTCGATTCCTCCAACGCCGGGCTGCTTCAGGCCCGGGCGCGGCTGCGGTCGGCGCAGGCAGAGTTCGACAAGGCCCGGATCGATCTGCAGCGCCGCGAAGCGGTTGCCGCCAGCGGAGCGGTTTCGGGCGAGGAGCTCACGCAGGCGAAGAACGCCTACGCGGCGGCGAGCGCCGCGCTCGATGCGGCGCGCGGCGGAATAACCGAAGTCGCCTCGAACCGCCGCGCCGCGCAAGGCCAGCTTGCGGCCAACGACGCGCTGGTGCGCGGTTCGAACGTTGATACCGATCCCGCCGTGCGCGCCTCCCGAGCGCGTCTCGATGCGGCCTTGCTCGATCTCGAGCGCACCGAAATTCGAGCCCCCGTTTCCGGCATCGTCGGCCGGCTGCAGGTGCAGGTCGGCCAGCGCCTCAATCCCGGCCAGACGATCATGACCATCATTCCGATCGAGAAGCTCTATGTCGATGCCAACTTCAAGGAAAGCCAGCTCGGCCGTGTGCGTGTCGGCATGCCGGTCGAACTGACCTCGGACCTCTACGGCAGCGATGTGGTCTATCGCGGAACGGTGGCGGGCCTCGCTGGCGGCACCGGCGCGTCGATGGCCGTCATTCCGGCACAGAACGCGACCGGCAACTGGATCAAGACGGTCCAGCGTTTGCCGGTGCGGATCGCGCTCGATCCCGCCGAGCTGCGCCGCCACCCCTTGCGGGTCGGGCTGTCGATGGAAGCCGTGATCGATGTATCGAGGAAGTGACCCGACGTGACTGCGTTGGCGAACGCCCTAGACGGATTGTCGCCGGCGCAGCGCGCGGTCGCGGCGATTGCCCTCGCGCTCGCCAACTTCATGGTCATCCTCGACCTCACCATCGCAAATGTCGCGGTGCCGCATATCGCCGCCAGTCTCGGCATCACGCTGGAACAGGGCACCTGGATCATCACCTCCTATGCGGTCGCCGAAGCGATCTGCGTGCCACTGACCGGGTGGATGGCAGGGCGGTTCGGATCGGTCCGCACCTTCATGGCCAGCATGCTCGGGTTCGGGCTGTTCTCCTTCCTGTGCGGCGTGTCGGTTTCGCTCGAGATGCTAGTGATCTGCCGGATCGGACAGGGCATTGTCGGCGCCTTCATGATGCCGCTGTCGCAGACCCTGCTGCTCCGGGTGTTCTCCCCCGAAAAGCAGAACCACGCGATGGGGCTGTGGGCCGTGACAACCCTGCTGGCCCCTGCGCTGGGCCCGATCTTCGGCGGCTATCTCACCGACAATTACAGCTGGCACTGGATCTTCCTGATCAATCTTCCGGTCGTGCTGCTCTGCCTTGTAGCGTGCTGGCGGCTTGTCCGCCCGCTCGAAACGCAGCGCCATGTCCTGCCCGTCGATGTCATCGGCCTTGCGCTGCTCGTCCTTGCGGTCGGCAGTCTCCAGCTGGTCCTCGATCTGGGGCGCACGCATGACTGGTTCGCCGACCCGATGATCGTCGCCCTCACCGTGATATCGGCGGTCTCCTTCGGGTTCTTCATCGTCTGGGAACTGACCGAAGATCACCCCATCGTCGACCTGCGCGTGCTGCGGCATCGCGGGCTTGCCATCAGCCTGCTCGCCCTTGGTCTCACCTTCAGCGCCTACTTCGCCGGGTTCATCATCGTCCCGCAGTGGCAGCAGACCTCGCTTGGTTACACCGCAACGCAGGCAGGGCTGTCCTCCTCGTTCACGGCGATTGCGGCGCTGATCACGGCGCCCATCGTGGCGATGCTGGCCCCCCGCTTCGATCCGCGCCTGCTGGTGTCAGGCGGCATCGTGTGGCTTGCGGCGCTGGCCCTCATGCGCACCTTGTGGACCACGGATTCCGATTTCTGGACCCTGACGATACCGCAGTTCGTCCAGGGGCTGGGCATGACGTTCTTCATGATTCCGCTGATCGGCCTGACCCTGAATACGGTGGAGGAGCACGAGGTCGCCTCCGCTGCCGGACTGCAAAGCTTTGTCCGCACGATCGCGACGGCCTTGGCCACCTCGGCATCGCTCACCTACTGGAGCGACAGCCAGCGCGCGGCACGCAACGACATCGTGGGCGAACTACAGCCCGAAGCCTTGCAGGCGCAATTGTCCGCCATGGGTTTTTCGCCCGAGCAAACGCGGCTGATGCTCGCCAACATGGTCGAGATGGAAGCCACCACGCTGGCCATCATTCACGTCTTCTGGGCGACCTCCGCCATGCTCCTCGTTGCCGCCGCCCTTATCTGGCTGGCTCCGCGCCCGAAGAGGCTGGGCGGTGTGGCGATGGCGCACTGAGGGCAAGGGGAGAGGGGGATAGAATCCGTCGCCCCCTTGCCCCTGCGCCCGCCATGGGGAATCCCTCGTCCATGGCGATTCTCTCCGACAAATGGATCCGCACCCAGGCGCTCGAACACGGCATGATCGAGCCCTTCGTCGAGGCGCAGCGGCGCGACGGCGTGATTTCCTATGGGCTCTCGTCCTACGGCTACGACGCAAGGGTCGCGCCCGAGTTCAAGATCTTCACCAATGTCGACAGTTCAGTGGTCGATCCCAAGCAGTTCGATCCGAAAAGCTTCGTCGACCGCGAAACCGATTGCTGCATCATCCCGCCAAACAGCTTCGCGCTGGCCCGCACGGTGGAATATTTCCGCGTGCCGGAAGATGTGCTGGTGATCTGCCTCGGCAAATCGACCTATGCGCGCTGCGGGATCATCGTGAACGTCACCCCGCTGGAGCCGGGCTGGGAAGGCCACGTGACGCTGGAATTCAGCAACACCACGCCGCTGCCTGCGAAAATCTACGCCAACGAGGGCGCGTGCCAGTTCCTGTTCCTGCAAGGCAACGAACGCTGCGAGACGAGCTACAAGGACCGCGCGGGCAAATATATGGGCCAGCGCGGGGTCACGCTGCCGCGGCTTTAGGGCTAAAGCTAGAGGCCTTTGCGACCAAAACCACCCGGGCCGCGAAAGGCGGGGCGCGGGGCCGGACGCTGGAGCGGCGCAACCTGCGCATTGACGGGCGACAGATCGACAGGCGGCGCAGGGGCCACAGGCACCTCGGGCGATGCCGCCCCCTGTTCCTGAAGCTCGGCAAGCCGACGCTGGATGCGTTCTTCGAACGTGCCCGCATCATCACCCCGCTTGCGCTGCTGCGGTTCGTCTTCGTCCTCGTATTCCATCGTGACCCAGCCGCCCGAGAAGGTCTCGACGACCTTCGCCATCGCCTCTTCCTTGGCGTAGTCCTTGAGCCTGTCGAGGAAAGTCGGTTGGGATTCCGTACCGCTCTGGCTGGCCTCGTCGCTTGCCTCGCGCTTGTTCCAGAAATCCATCAGCCCGTGCTCCTTCTTGGCAAGTCAGCGGCGGTCAGCGTAAAGCCAACAGGTTGCCAAGCCGCTAAGCGGTGCAACCCCGGCTGAACCGAAAGAGAGCGACCCCATGACCAATTCCCGCGAATTCGACATCATCGTCTATGGCGCGACCGGCTACACCGGGCGGCTGGTGGCGGAGTATCTCGCGCAGCACTACGGCCCCCGCGCGGATGGCCCCAAGTGGGCGATGGCGGGGCGCAGCCTTGCCAAGCTGGAAGAGGTCCGCGATCTGATCGGCGCTCCCGCCTCCACCCCGCTGGTGGTCGCCAATGCCGATGACGATGCCGACCTCGAAGCCATGTGCGCGCGCACCAGGGTCGTCCTCACCACCGTCGGCCCCTATCAGCTCTATGGCGACAAGCTGGTCGCGGCCTGCGTCAAGACCGGCACCGACTATGCCGACCTTTGCGGCGAGCCGGCGTGGATGGCGGCCAAGATCGCCGAGCATCAGGCCGCCGCCGAAGCCTCCGGCGCGCGCATCTGCTTTTCGTCGGGCTTCGATTCGATCCCCTTCGATCTCGGCGTGATGATGGCGCAGAAGGCCTGCGTGGAGAAGTTCGGCAAGCCCGCCCCGCGCATCCGCGGGCGCGTGCGGGCGATGCAGGGCACCTTCTCGGGCGGCACCGCGGCGAGCCTCGGCGCGACGATGAAGGCGGCCGCCAGGGACGTCTCGATCATCAACGTGCTGCGCAATCCCTTCGCGCTCACCCCGGGCTTCGAGGGGCCGGACCAGCCCTCGGGCATGATCCCTTCCTACGAGGAGGATCTCGGCAAGTGGTCCGCGCCCTTCGTGATGGCGCCGATCAACACCAAGAACGTCCACCGCACCAATTTCCTGCTCGGCCACCCCTATGGCACGGACTTCCAGTATGACGAGATGATGCTGACCAGCCCCGGCGATGTCGGCAAGGCGGCAGCCAATGCGGCGGTCGAATTCATGAAGAACCCCTTCGGCGCAAAGCCCCCCAAGCCAGGCGAAGGGCCGAGCAAGGAAGAGCGCGAGAACGGCTTCTACGATGTCGTCTTCGTCGCCGACATGCCCGATGGCGGCCGGCTGCAATATGGTGTGAAGGGCCGGTATGATCCGGGCTACGGCTCGACCAGCCGGATGCTGAGCGAGACAGGCATCGCGCTGCTTGCGTGCACCAAGCCGGGCGGGATCGGCACGCCAGGGGCGTTCCTCGGCGAGGATCTGGTCCGGCGGCTGGAGGAACACGCCGAACTCACCTTCGCGGTGGAGGCGTAAGGTTGCGTAGGCCTGCCGGATGGACGGAACATCCGGCGGGCCTGTCGCGTTAGGCATCACGAGGGGCGTCGCTGCGACGAAAGGCCTGCCCCTTGTCCCTCATCCAGATGCAAGTGCTGATCGCGCTGCTGTCGGCCGTATCCCTGCTATCGGCCGCGTGGCTGGTGCTCCACGCCCGCGACGTGGTCTTGCTGCTGCGCCCGGTTCTCCCACTTGTGCCTGGCGAGGGGCGCAGGCTGACTAGCTTCAAGGCGGTCAGCGCGGGGCTCACCGTGTTCGGGTTCAGCATCGTGGGCGAGGTCTGGATCGTGCTGCGCGCGGCGGGCCTCTGAAGCAAGGCAAAGAAAAAGGGGCAGCCGGACGCCAGAAACATCTGGCCGACTGCCCCGATCGCGACCCTGCCGTCGCCGCGTCTGCCTGAGCGGCCTCAGAAACTCAGGCGGACGCTGGCGCGGAAGTTCCGTCCCAGAAGCGGCACGAAGTCCTTGGTGAAGCTGGCATGGCGCCGGCCGTCGACGTCGAAGATGTTATCGGCGGCAACCACCAGCGTGACGTTGCGATTGTCGGCGAGCGGACGCCAAGCGACCATCGCATTGACGAGCGTGAAGCTGTCGGTCGGGGTCTCGAAGGTGGTGACGCGGTTCTGCTTGTCGAACCACTGCACCTCGCCGCGCACATCGAAGGCATCGGTCTGGGCTTCCAGCGCGCCGAGCAGGCTGAGCGGCGGGATGCGCGGGACGGCGGTGCCGTCACCCAATTCCGCCTCGACATAGGAGGCACGCAGATCGGTCAGCAGGCGGAAGCTGCCGGTATCGACGATCGGGTAGTTGAGCTCGGCCTCGACGCCCCAGAAGTCGGCATCCTGCTGGAGGTACTGAAACACGGGGAGGTCGTCCTCCTCCTCGCCGGTTTCCTCGAGGAAGATGTAGTTGTCGAACCATTGACGGTAGGCGGTGAGGTTGAAGGTGCCCGCACCGATCTTGCCGCGGGCGTATGCTTCCAGACCCCAGGCGCGTTCGGTGCGCAGATCGGGATCGCCGACCTCGAAAGCCTGGGTCGCGATATGCGGGCCATCGGAGAACAGCTCCTCGGCGCTCGGAGCGCGTTCAGCGCGCGAGCCGTTGATGCCGATGCGAACACCCTCGATGCCTTCATAAACGAGGCCGAGCGCACCGGAGAAGGTATCGTAATCGCGCTCGATCCCGAGGGTCTGGGCCTCAACCTTCGTGAACTCGCCGCGGGCGGCCGCTTCGATCTGGAACGGACCGACGGTGAACTCCTGCAGGGTGAAGACAGCGACCTGATCGGTGAGGTTCGGTGCGACATAGGCTTCCTCACCCACGGCGAAGAAGTCACGGTGGAGGTACTGGACACCCGTCGACCCGCGCAGCGCGCCACCCGCGTTCTGCACCAGTTCGGCGCGGGCTTCGATGCTCTTGGCGTCGAAGGTGGTGCCCACTTCCGGCCCCTCGAACTCGGTGTGGGTGTAGTCGGAATAGCCGACCCGGACCTTGAGCCGTTCGAAAGTGCCCTCGCCAAGGTAGACGTCGCCCTTGAAGTCGGCGCGGAACTGCTCGAGGCCGATGCGGACGATCTCCTCCTCTTCGCCGTCACCGGCGCCAAAGGGTGTGATCGCCTCCGAGGCGATCTCCTCCTCGCCGCCGTGCGCATGTTCGAGCCCGGGGCGCTTGATGACGCCGTAGTTGGTGTCGTACCAGCCGATCGCCGCGCCGAAGGTGCTTTCGCCGAGGATCAGGCCGAGCCCGGCGTTGATCGTCCAGCTTTCGACATCGCTGTTGGGGATGAATCCGCGCTGCCCGGCTGCCTCGCGGAACTCGGCCGCTTCGTCGGGTTCGCCGTCCGCGTCCTTTTCGGCCGCCTCCTCGAGCAGTTCGGCGCGCAGCTCGGGCGAAAGCTGGAAGCCGCCGATCTCGGCATTGCCGGTCTTGCGCCAAGATCCGTCGACGTGGAACACAAGGCTGGAGCCAATCCCGACATCGAAGCTGGCCGCACCGGTGCGCAGGTTGGTCGCGCTGTCGACCCCGGCGAAGGCATCGAGGTGGAAGTCCTCGTCGGGCATCCGGGTGGGGATGCGCTTGTCGATGACGTTGACCGCACCGCCGATCGCCTGGCTGCCGTAGAGCAGCACGGCGGGCCCGCGCAGCACCTCGATCCGCTCGACGGTGATCGGCTCGATCGTGGTGGCATGGTCGACCGAGGTGTTCGAGACGTCCGCCGTTCCCACGCCGTCGATCAGCACGCGCACGCGCTCGCCCTGCTGGCCGCGCAGCACCGGGCGCGAGGAACCCGGGGCGAAGCTGGTCGCCGAAACGCCGGGGAGCTTGGTGAGCAGGTCGCCGATCTGGCCGGTCACCGCGTCGCGCTGGATCTCGCGGATCTCGTAAACGCTGGTGCCTGCGAGCACATCGAGCTCCTTCAGCCCTGCCGCGCTGACGATGATGGTACCGACCTTGCCGCTTTGGCGGTTGTGGACGTCATCCTCGGGCTGAGCGGCGGTTCCGTTCGTCTTCTGGGTCTGCGCTTCGGCTTCGGTCTCCGCAGTCTCCGCCAGCGCAGGCGTGGTGAAAACGACGATGCCGAGCCCGGCGAGAAGGGCGAGGCGCGAGGGAGCAAGCTTGGTCTTGCGGAGGTTCATTGGGGGCCTTCCGTTGATGTTAAAGGAGGGTGGCAATGTGATAACGTATCACGCGCCTAGCGCCGCGCGCTGCAAATGCAAGCGGCAATCGCGCGAACAGTCGATCTTGATCGATCGGCTGCGACCGGATTGCGACACCTCTCGCCTCCGCCCACGCGCGGGCACCGCGACCTAGCCTTTCAGCGAGTGACAAAACTGGCGCGGTGGTCGATATCCGCGCCGCAGGGCTCGGAATGGTCAAAAGAAGGGGGCACGACATGACGATCAGCAACGAAGCGCTTGAGATGGCCGCCAAGGTCGAAGCCTTCGTGCGCGGGACGATCTTTCCTTACGAACAGGACCCGCGCCGCGACCACCACGGCGCCCCGACCGACGCGCTCGTCATGGAAATGCGCGAACTGGCGCGCGCCGCAGGGGTACTGACCCCGCACATCCGCCCGGATGGGAGCCACTTCAACCAGCGCGAGACGGCGGTGATCCTCATCAAGTCCGGCCTCACCCCGCTCGGGATGCTGGCCTGCAACACCCAGGCGCCCGACGAGGGCAACATGTATCTGATCGGCAAGGTCGGCAGCGCTGAACTCAAGGAGCGCTTCCTCACCCCGCTGGTCTCGGGCCAAGCGCGCTCGGCCTTCTTCATGACCGAACCGGCGGAACTGAACGGTGCGGGCGCGGACCCTTCGATGATGATCACCACGTGCCGCAAGGACGGCAACCACTGGGTCATCAATGGCAAGAAGTGCTTCATTACCGGGGCGGAAGGCGCGAAGGTCGGGATCGTGATGGCGAAGTCGGAAGACCCGGACAGCCACGGCGGGGCCTGCATGTTCCTCGTCGATCTGCCCGATCCGGCGATCCAGATCACCGGCGTGCCCAACACCATCGATAGCTCGATGCCCGGCAGCCATGCCGAGATCACCATCGACAATCTGCGCGTGCCCGCCGACCAGATGCTTGGGCAAGCGGGCGAGGGGTTCAAATATGCACAGATCCGCCTCAGCCCTGCGCGTTTGTCGCACTGCATGCGCTGGCTTGGCGGCTGCATCCGCGCGCAGGAGATCGCGGTCGATTACGCCAACCGTCGCATGGCTTTCGGCAAACCGCTGATCGATCACGAGGGCGTGGGCTTCATGCTCGCCGAGAACATGATCGACCTGAAGCAATGCGAGTTGACGATCGACTGGTGCGCGGGCGTGCTCGACACCGGATCATTGGGCACGGTCGAAAGCTCGATGGCCAAGGTTGCCGTCTCCGAGGCGCTGATGCGGGTGGCCGACAAATGCGTGCAGGTGATGGGCGGCATGGGCGTGACCGACAAGACCATCGTCGAGACGATGTTCCGGGAAATCCGCGCCTTCCGCATCTATGACGGCCCGACGGAGGTCCACAAGTGGAGCCTCGCCAAGAAGCTGCGCCGCGATTGGAAGGCGGCGCAGGAGTGACAGCCGCCAAGCCTCTCAGGCCGTGCTAAGCGACACCGTCCAAGCCTCTGATCACCCGATCGACGCCGAGAGCCCATCCTGCCGCGTCGGCGCATTTGCAATATGACCAACTTGTTTTTAGGAACGGACCGGTCAGTTGTTGAGCGCGAGGCGAGCAGGCGATGTCGGATACTGGAAAGGTGCCAAGGCGGCTGTTCATTTCTGCCGACATGGAGGGCATCGCCGGTGTCGCCAGCATAAGCCAACTCATGCCCGGCCAGTTCGAGTACGAGACGGCGCGAAAATGGATGACTGCCGAAGTCGCTGCGGCAGCGACTGCCGCGCTCGAGGCGGGCTATGAGGAGGTCGTGATTGCCGACGGGCACGGCAATGCGCAGAACCTGCTTCCCGATCAGCTTCCCCCACGCACGACGCTCATCAGATCGTGGCCTAGGCCCCTTGGCCAGATGCAGGGGGCCGATTGGCCCGGCATCGAGAGCTGCATGTTCATCGGCTTCCACAGTGGTGCCCGGAGCGGCGCGGGCACACTTGCCCACACCTTCAATGGCAGCCTTTTCGCCGATGTCCGGTTGAACGGAAAGAGCTGTTCGGAGGCCTACCTGCTCGGGGCTTTCGCAGGCGAGCTCGGGATTCCGGTCACGATGATCAGCGGCGACAATGCGATCTGCGATGAAGTGGCCGCGCTGATCCCGGGCATTGTCACCTGCCCAGTCAAGACCTTCATCGGTTGGCGGTCGGTCGCAACGATGACGCCCGGCGAAGGCGTCGCAGCGATCCGCGCGGCCGCTTTGCGAGCGGTGCAGCAGGAGCCGCCGCGCCCGCTGACGCTTCCCGGTCCTTACAAGCTGGAAATCGAGTTCACCCACCCCGTCACCGCCGAGCTTGCCGGCTTGCTCCCGGGCTTCACGCAGACCGGTCAGGCCACGGCGGCGGCCGAGTTCGCAAACTTGCGGTCGCTCATCGAGATGGTGGGATTTCTCGGAAGCTACCCGCGCGGAGACTAGGCTTTTGCTGCAAGCCGGGCCGTGACGGCGCAAGCGAGGACCTGGGCCCCGCGCACTACCCGTTCTTCATGGGCGCGGTGTTATCCAGAAGCCATTGAAGGGCGCGCCCTTCTAGCCGCGGCGCGAGCGTGTTTCTGACCTCTGCGTGGTAGGCATCGAGCCATGCGATCTCGTGCCGCGCGAGCGAGCCGATATCGAGGCATCGCCGGTCGAAAGGGCAAAGCGTCAGTGTCTCGAAGCGCGCGAAACTCCCGAATTCGCTCGAGCCTGCATCGATCACAACCGCGATGTTCTCGTGGCGGACGCCCCATTGCCCCTTGCGGTAGACGCCCGGCTCGATCGAGGTGACGATGCCGGGCAGATACTCCATGCCGGGCTCGACCGTCCGCCCCGAAAGGAGCGTTGGTAATTCGTGCACGCCGAGATACGAGCCCACGCCGTGTCCGGTGCCGTGGAAGTAGTTCAACCCTTCCGCCCAAAGCGGCGCGCGGGCGATGGAATCGAGAAGCGGACCGGGATAGCCCGCCGGAAACACGGCGCTGCTGAGGGCGATCAGCGCTCGCATCGCCAGCGTCGCATCGCCGATCATGGCGGCAGAAGGCTGGCCGATGGCCCAGACGCGGCAGACATCGGTCGTGCCCCCGACGTACTGCCCCCCGGAATCGATCAGCAACAATCCGTCCCGATCGATAGGGAGCGCAGTTTCCCGGGCAACGCCGTAATGAGGAATGGCGGCATTGGCACCAAACGCCGCGCTGGTGTGGAACGACAGGCCGCGAAAATGCGGCGACCGGGCCCGCATCGCCGTCAGCCGTTCATGAACCCGCCACTCGCTCCAGCTTTCGCCCCGCGCCATGCCGTCTTCGAACTCGGCCTGAAAACGGCAGAGGGCAATGCCGTCCTCAATCATGGTCTGGCGGAACAGATCGATCTCTGCGGCGCACTTGATACGCTTGGCCAGCGTGACGGGGCTGGTCCCTTCCACAATGCGGCACGCCGTCGGGATGGCTGCGCGAAAGCCCCACGTGATCCGTTTGGGGTCGACGAGGATCGCGGCGCCCTCTGGCAGGCCCGCAAGCGCCGCCTTGGCTTCATTATAGGGCCGAACGCACACGCCCGCCGCTTGGAGTGCCGCCGTGGCAGCCTCGTCGAAGATGCGTTCGGGAGAAAAGAGGATAGCCGATTCGCGATTGACGAGCAGGTGCGCGGCGAAGAACGGATTGTGTTCGATATCGCCGCCGCGCAGGTTCGTGAGCCAGGCGATATCGTCAAGCGCGCTGATGAAGTGATGCGACGCGGATTGCGCGGCCATCGCTTCGCGAAGCCGGGCAAGTTTCTCCTGAACGGAGCTGATCGCTTGCGCGGGCGCATGCAACCATGCCGCTTTGGCGGGCACGGCGGGACGATCGTGCCAGATATCAGCAAACAGGTCCGCATCGGTGCACAGTTCCATTCCGGCCGCCGTCAGCCGTGCGTCGAGCTGCCGGTGCTCGGCAACCGCCAGCACATCTCCATCGGTAAGAACGCTGGCACCCGGCGCTAGATGACCCTCTAGCCAGGTGATGTACGGCGACCAGTCCGCCGGGCCGATCAGATGCACCTCGATCCCGCGCCCCGCCATCGCCTGCTCGGCGAGCACAAGGTAGCGGGAATCGACGAACAAGGCCGCTCGGGTCGCAGTCAGTGCGACGATGCCGGCACTTGCCGGAAAGCCGGAGAGCCACTCGCGCGCCTTCCACCGTTCGGGAAGGTATTCACTGAGATGCGGGTCGCTGTTGTAGACGAGCAGGGCCTCACACCCCACCTGAGCCATTGCCGCGCGGGCGAGCAACATGGGCGGCGTCGACGCGGCGACGGTCTTTGGCATGGTCTCAAGCATCGGCCGGATCCAACGTAAGCACACGCAGCACCGAACGATGCTCCCCGCCGTGGTGAATGGTCTGCAGTGCGGGCCGCGTCTCCGTTTGGTCGGCGATCGGTCCTTCCCCGTGCGGGTTCGGATCGAGCAGCGGGAAGTTGCCGCCCGCCAACAGCAGGCAGAGGCTATTCCCGGCCGCAAATTGATGGGCAAGGTGGCTGAGCGTGAAGCTGATCGGCTCCACCTCGCCCGCGGTCATCATCACCTCCCGATCGTAACCCTCGCGGTAACGCAGCCGCAGCTGTCCGAAGGCGAGCAGGTTCAGGCCGCCCGAAGGGGTCTCCTCCGCAAGATAGGCAATGACGTCCGCGTCCGGCACGTCGGTGCTGACCGCCAGTTCGACGACCGGCTCCCCCAGCAGGGTGAGCGGAGATTCCAGCGGCCCCGTGCGATAGACCAGCACATCGTGATTGCGCGCCATTTCGCGCAGGTCGAACATGGTCTCGGGACCCTTGAGGCCCGGCAAAGGGGCGATGATCGGCCAGTCCGGATCGTCGACGAAGGTGTCGCAAGTGGCCGTGGGCGCCGATGTATCGGCCAGCAGCCGGCCATCACCTCGGACGGAGTTGGCATGGCCGCCGCTGGTCAGATGGAACAGGCGCTCGGCCGCGCCGGGCGGCGGGAAGGCCTCGGACCTGACCCATCGGTTCGCGCCCGTGACGAAATGCGTGACCCGGTGCGCGGGCCTGCCGTCCGGCTGCCCGTCGAGCATGAAATGTCGGAAGAAGGCGATCCGCAGACCGACAAGATCGAGCTCCGCCTCCGGCCCCAGATCATAGGGACCATGCCGACGCCCTCCGCCATTGTAGGAGGCATTGTGATCCCACGGACCGATCAGCAGCCAACGATTGTCCGGCGCCGCTTGCGCACCCTCCAGCCCGCGCCACAGCGCCATCGCCCCGACGCTTGGGTCGAAGTTGCCGGAGACGACAAGGGCGGGGACGGAGATGCTGGAGAGTTCTGCGGCCGAAAAGGTCCGCTGCGCCCACCATTCGTCGAAGGTCGGATGATCGAGAACATCCTGATAATGCGCGCCGAGAGCTCCGGGCAGATACCGGCCCGCGTCGCGCACAGGGCGCGACAGCCAGGATGCAAGAAGTGCCGGATTGGTCAGGAAGCCGTGCATCGCGAATGCCCCCTCCCGCTCGTCAAGCATCGAGGCGAAGTTAAGCGAATCGCACCACACCAGGCTGTGCATGCGCGAGAACACGCCGCCAACGTAGGGAGGCTCAAGGAAGAAGTTCATGCTGACGACCGCGGGCGCCATGCAGCGCAGATGCGGCGGCCTGGCAATGGCGGTCGGGATCTGCGTCATCCCGGCATAGCTGTGCCCGTCGAGACCGACCGCCCCGCTGCACCACGGCTGCTCGGCGATCCACTCGACCGTATCGTAGCCGTCGTCCCGTTCGTGCGGGGCCATGAAGGCGAAGGTGCCTTCACTTTGCCCGACGCCTCTGATCTGCTGGATGACGACCGCCAGCCCGGCCTCAAGATAGCGGAGCAGCGGGGCATCGTTCACCGCGCTGACCGCGCGGCTGTAGGGCGTGCGGATCAGGATCGCAGGCCAGGGCCCGACGCCATCCCCCGGCAGCCACACGCAGGTATCCAGCCTTGCCCCGTCGCGCATCGGTACAGGAACACGCTCGTTGGGATGCGCAAGCTGCCCGCCTTCAACTCCTGACACTTCAATCTCCTGCGACAGGTTACAAGTGGTGCGCGACGGCCTGAACCGCGGTGTAGGACAGCAGCCCCAGCGCCCCGCCGTCCGCGCCGAAACCCGACATGCCGCGCGGCTCGCCGCTCATGAAGCGCACGCCTGCATCGCTGGGCGCGGTGCTGGCATAGCTCATCACGAAGCCCGCACGCAGATCGGCCGCGATCCGGTGCGCCTGCGCCAGATCGGCCGACCAGATCGTTGCCGAGAGCCCGTAGCGCGTCGCATTAGCGAGCGCCGTCGCCTCCTCGGGCGTGTCGAACCGCATCATGGTGCCGACCGGGCCGAAGATTTCCTCCTGCACCAGCCTGACGGCGTGGCTTTTGGCCTCGAACAAATGAGGCGCGACGGCACACTGCGACCCTGATGCAACGCGCCCAGACGCGATGCATTCGGCTGCGCCGCCGGGATCCTGAACAAACTGGCGGACCTTGCTCGCCTGCACAGCGGACGACAGGGGGGCAAGGGCCGTGCCGGGATCGAGCGGATCGCCGATGACAAGCGCACGCACCTTGTCCTGCAGGATGGGGCGGAGCCGGTCGTAGACGGAACTTGCAAGCAACAGGCGCGACCCGCTGACGCAGACCTGACCGCTGTTCCAGGTGAAGCCCTGCACCAGCGCATCGCACAGGCCATCCGGGTCCCCCAGATCGTCGAGCACGATCTGCGGCGACTTTCCCCCGCATTCGAGCAGCAACACCTTCATGTTCGATTGCCCGGCATACTGCATCAGCTTGAGCCCGGTATGGGTCGAGCCGACGAAGGCGAGGCAATCGACATCCATGTGCAGCGCGAGCGCCTTGCCCGCACTCTCGCCCGTCCCCGGCAGTGCATTCAGCACGCCGGGCGGAACGCCCGCTTCTGCGGCCAGTTCGGCCAGCCGCAAGCACGCGAGCGGCGCGATCTCGGACGGCTTGAGGATGACGCTGTTTCCCGTGGCCAGCGCCGGCGCGATCTTGGCGAGGGCGACATGCACCGGGAAATTCCACGGCGTGATCGCCGCAACCACGCCGCGCGGCCTGCGCACCTGCATGTAGAGCGCCGATGCAGCGCTGGGCAGGACCTGATCGGTGTGGGATTCGGCCAGGTCCGCACTGACACGCAGGGCATCAGCGGCGGCGGCAATTCCCGGGATCGAGGCGCCGACGGGCATGCCCATCTGCACGGTATCAAGGAGTCCCAGCGTCTCGGCGTCGGCTTCGACCAGTTCGGCAAACCGGCGCAGCACGCGGGCGCGCGCCGATGCGGCCAGGCTACGCCAGCCTGCATCCTCGAAAGCCTTCCGGGCAGACGCGACCGCACGATCCACATCGCGCTCTCCGGCATCCGCAAGGGTCGCAACCACGGCGCCGCTGGCGGGGTTCACGACATCGAAGCTTCGGTCGTTCTCGCAATCGGTGCGCGCCCCGTCGATTATCGCCCGCGGATCGATCGGCAGATCGGCCGCTCGCTGCCGCAGTCGGCGATGGTCGTTTTCGGCCTCGTCTGTCACTACCGCTCAATCTCTCGGATTGCCTTGCACTGCAAAGATGCTACGTTACAGTTACAAGTAGGTCAACTTGCAAGTGGGGGTCCGATGAACGGCAACGCAGCAGCGTCATATCTCGAGCCTTCCGCACCAATCGCTCCGGCGCCAACCCGGGCACCAATGGCGGCATGGTACGTGCTCGCCGCATTGTCGTTCATCAGCCTCGTATCCTTCGCCGACCGCTATGTCCTGCTGCTTCTGACGGAGCCGATCCGGGCCTTCTTCAGTCTCAACGATCTCGAGGTCGGCCTGCTGCAAGGGACGGGCGTTGCCCTGTTCGCGGCGGCGGCCAGCTATCCCTTGGGCTGGCTCGCCGGCAGATATGACAACCGGATTGTCCTGGCGCTGTGCATCATGGTCTGGAGCATGGCCGTCGCCCTGTCCGGGCTGGCGCAGAACTTCACGCAGATCTTCATCTTCAGTGCGCTCGTCTCCGCGGCGGAGGCCGGCCTGTCGCCGATCAGCTACAGCCTCATTCCAAGGCTCTTCAGCGGAGCGCAGCGGCAGGCTGCCAATTCGATCTTCGCCGCAACCGCGATCGGCGGCGGCGCATTGGCGATCTTCCTTGCAGGGCTGCTGATCGAGGTAACGCCCGCCGTCCAGCCCCAGTTGCCCGCAGTTGTCGCCAAGCTGGATCCGTGGCGCGTGAGCCTGCTCCTCGCTGCCTGCGCTGCCCCGGTCATGATCGTGATCGCGCTCACCCTGCCGATCGGGAAGCATCGCAAGCCGCCGCAAGCTTCCGCCGGTGCCGATACGACACCGCTGGACACCGGCTTCTGGGAATATCTGTGGCGGCATCGCGCGGTGCTGATCCCGATCCTGGTCGGCTCCGCACTTGCTGGCATGGCGTTCGGAGCGGTCGGCCCGTGGATTGCGATCGGCGCAACGCGAACTTTCGGGGCATCCCCTGCCGAAGTGGGGGCCGGAATGGGGCTCGCGCAGGCCTCTTCCGCGCTCTCTGCCTTCCTCTTGAGCCTGCTGGTCACCCGATTTGCCCTGCCCCGTTTCGGCGCGGTCGCCCCGGCTCTCGTGCTGGCGGCGACTTCGGTCGGGATGCTCGTCTGCACGCTGGCACTGCCTTTCGTGCACACCGCCGAGGGGCTCTACGTGTTCTTCGGGGTGTTCGGCCTGTTCCTGTCGATGGGCGCGATGTTCCAGCCGACCGTGTATCAGACCATCGTGCCGATCCCGATGATCGGGCGGGTGGTCGCGGTCCAGTTCATCTCGACAATGCTGGGTGCAGCCGCGGTAGGCCCGATGGTGGGCGCAACGTCCGATGCCCTCGCCTCCGATGGCAGCGCGTTGATCCTAGCCATGACGCTGGTCGCCTTGCCGACGCTGGTCATTGCCGCAAGCCTGCTGCAGATGGCGCGCGGACCACGCTTCCATCGTGCCATGGCGGAGGCCGAAGCGATCAATGCCGCCGAGGTCCAACCACTTCGGGCGTGATCCTCGTCCCGGCGCTGGACGCTACCCCCATAGCTTCGGGTTGTGCGGCGCCGAGACCACCCCGTCTCGGTAATCGAACCCGAAGGCGACGTCGCCCTTCTGCACCATCGGCCCATCGAGATCGACAAAGGCGCACCGCTGGGCGAGCACCATCGCCGGTGCCATCGACAGGGACGAGCCGAGCATGCAGCCGACCATCAGCGCCATGCCCCGCGCCTGCACGGCATCGGCCAGCCGGAGCGCCGAGGTCAGCCCGCCGGCCTTGTCGAGCTTGACGTTGACGACCTGAAATCGCCCGGCAGCCTTGTCGAGATCGGCGATGTCGTCGACGAGTTCGTCGGCGCATAGCGGAACCGGCGATGTCCAGTCGGCAAGCCCCGGCTCGTCTCCCACCGCGATCGGCTGTTCGAGCAGCACCACGCCCAAACCAGCAAGTGCGGGCGCAAGCGCCTTGAGCGCATCGACCGTCCACGACTGATTGGCATCGACAATGAGCCCCGAGCGCGGAGCGCCCCGCCGCACTGCTTCGATGGCACCCAGCGGATCCTTTGCCCCGACCTTCACCTTGAGCAGGGGAAATGCGGCAACGGCGCGCGCCGTGTCTTCGTAGGAACGGTCGTCGCGCATGCCGATGGTATAGGCCGAAGCGACCGGATCGGGCCGAAGCCCGTTGCGCTCGAAGGGGTCGCCGAGGCCGAGCTTGGCTTCGAGATCCCAAAGCGCGGAATCGAGAGCCGTCCGTGCACCGCCTTTCGGAAGGAGAGCGATCGCGCCTTCCCGGTCGACACCCCCCTCGATCTCGGAGCGCACCGCTTCGAGCTGCGCCATCATGCTTTCCGGCGTCTCACCCTTGTACGGAATGCCGCAAGCCTCGGCTGTTCCGCGAATGCCGGCGTCTGTGGTCAACACGACATGCAGGGTCGGCTGTTCGAAGAGCTGCCCTCGGGCAATGGTCAGCACTTCCCGCAAGGGCCAGCTGTGCGGTTTCATCTCGAGCTTGAGCCGCATGGGGCAGTCCTGTCATGTCACTAAGTCGCGGCAAGCGACGCGAGGCACGGCTGGCCGGTCAGGCCGCCGCCGAGGCAGGCAAGATCGGGGCGGAGCCGCATGGTCTGCGGCTCCGCCCTGCCTTTGCTAAAACCGCGTCGAAACCCGCAGCATCACCGATCGCGGCTGAACGATCGCGGCCTGACCGGTCTGCGCCTCGAATCCGGCCGCGCTGCGATATCCGGTGATCCCCCTGCTGTTGCCGATATTGCGCAGCATGGCATCGATCGAGAAATTGGCGAGCTCGACACCCGCGCGCAGGTCGACCACGCCGTAATCCGGCAGTTCGGGATTGTTGCTGAACACGGGCGCAGCGATGAACTCGGCGTTGCGCTTGCCGACGTAGGACCAGGTGCCGCCCACCCGCAGCGACGCCGCGTCGCTCAGCGCGAAGCGGTAATCTGCGGCGATTGTGCTCGAAAACTCCGGCACATAAGGCAGGTTGTCGCCAGCCTGTCCGCCGATGCCAGGCGCATTCGCCCGCAGTTCGGCATCGACCGCGTTACCCGACCAGCTGAGGATCAGATTGTCGATCGGCTCGGCGACAAAGGCCCACTCGATCCCCTGGCTGCGGGCATTGCCGCCGTTGGTGGTGACGAACACCGTCTGCCCCCCGGGAGGCGTGACCGCGCCGAGGATTTGCACATCGGTCCAGTCGATCCGGTAGATGGCAACATCGAAGGTCACAGGGCCAAGCCTGCCCTTGGCGCCGACTTCGTAGTTCACCGTGTTGTCCGGCGCGAAGGATGCCGGGATACCGTTCTGCCCCGCGCCCGCGACGGTCAGCGGCCCGCCCGGCCGGTAGCCCGACGCGACCCGTCCGTAGATTGACACATCGTCGCTCACCGCAAAGCGCGGCGCGATGGAATAGGTGAACTTGTCCTCGGACGATGCGAAGGTGAGCCGGCTGGCGATAGCCGGATTCTGCGCGCTGGGCAGGCCGGTGAAGATGCCGGGGAAGTTGGTCAGCGTGCCGTCCTGCGTGATGTCGGTGTAGCGGCCGCCCAGCGAAATCTCGAACCGATCGGAGAGCTTGAAGGTGAAGTCGCCGAAGCCCGACCACTCGTTGTAGTCGGCAACAGTCGCCTGCCCGCCCACGCCGAGCCCGCCGAGACCCGGAATGAACGGCAGGACCGTCAGGCGCCGCGATGTATCTTCGGCGGCGAAGGTTTCGAAGTTCTGGTCGAACAGGACGTCCTCGTGGGAGTGGTAGACGCCAACCTGCCAGACCAGCCAGTCCGGCCCGCTTCCCGGAATGGAGCTCAGACGCACTTCCTGATTGAACTTCTCGTGATCGTTGTTCTGCCGCAGCGGCAGAACGATCGGCTCGCCGAACAGCGGCGTCAGGAACTGGCCCAGTGTCGCGCCGGGCGCGGCGGGGCCGTTGCTGATGTCGAACCCGAGTTGGCGCTCGACCTTGACGTAACTGGTCGAACTGGTGAGCTGCGCGAAGCCGAGGTCGTATTCGACGAGCGCATTGTAGAACTGCGATGTCGCGGCGGGGCCGGCCTGAAACGCCTTGCGATCGCTCGGCGTGCGGCCGAAGAGATCGAAGGATCGAGGGGTCTCCGCATTCGCCACAAGCGGTGAACCGATGACTTCGACGACACCCTCTGCGCCCCATTCCTCTTCCTGATAAGCGCCGGTCAGACGAATCGAGAGCCGCTCATCCGGCTTGATCAGCAGCGACACGCGGCCGCCCTTGCGTTCGCCGGCATTGACGTCCTTAAGCCTGAGCAAGGGGTTGTCGATGAAGCCCGGAAGTTCCGTATAGTACCCGACCGCGCGCAGGGCGACCTTGTCGGTGACGATCGGCAGGTTGATCACCGCCCTCGTGCTAAAGGCTGTCTCACCCTCGTCGACCGATTCCAGCCCCACCTCGGCCGAGCCGGAAATGCGGTTCAGGTCCGGGGCCTTCGTCACGTATTTCACAAGACCGCCCTGCGCCGTGGCGCCGTAAAGCGTCCCCTGCGGACCGCGCAGCACCTCGACCCGCTCGAGATCATAGGTGTCGAAGTTGGGCGTCACGGTCGAGCCGTTGCTGAGCGCGCTCGACGAACTGAGGACCACTTCGTCGAACATCAGGGCGACGCTGGCCCCTGCGCCGCCGGTGTTCTGGCCACGCAGGATGAGCCGGATATCGGTGCTGCCGCGATCATCGATCGAAAAGCCCGGAACAAGCGCCGCAAAATCGCGGATATCGGTCAGCGCGCGCTCTTCGAGCACTGCACCGTCGATCACGCTCACGGCGCTCGGGACTTCCACGAAGGACTGCTGGCGCCGGTTGGCGGTGACGAGGATTTCCTCGGCCGGTTCGTTGGCGCGGGGCCGTTCCTGCGCATTCACCCCCGCAGGAAGGAACGCCGCGAGACTAGCCCCGGCCAGAAAAACGTAATGTGCCCGATTGGAGAAGCGCATGATCAACCCCCTTCTTGTATTTGCAAGTAGCGCATATTGTAAGTTGCGCCGCGCTAGGTCAACTCAAATCTCGGTGTTGACAGGCAGGGCATTGCCGGGTGGATGGCCGGCGTACGCACAAATGGGAGAACCGTGATGGAGGCAAGGGAGCGAACGCAGCAATCGCCCCGCCAGCCGAGGAGGACACAGGTCGAACGCAGCGCACAGACGCGCACGAAGATCCTCTCTTCTTGCGTCGAGCTTCTTTACAAGGTCGGATATGCTGGCGCCTCGACGACCCGGATCGCCAAGGCGGCAGGTGTGAGCCTCGGTGCGCTGCAGCACCAGTATCCCACCAAGGCAGGTCTGATGGCGGCGGTGGTGCGCCGGTTCGCGACGAACCGTTTCCTTGCCTATCGCCGGGCCTTGCGCGGTGTGCCCGAGGGCCTGCCGCGCTTCCTTGCCCTGTCCCGCGCTTCGTGGTCGCTGATCGGTTCGAAGGAGCTTGTCGCGGCGATGGAGATCGAGCTCGCGATGCGCGAGGACAAGGAACTGGCTGACGCGATCGGGGACACCCTGTCGCGGCATTCGGCCTTCGTGCGGCGGCTGCTGGGTCGCATCCTCGAAAGCGTCATCGAACCGTCCGATCCGCGGCTCGAAACGGTGCGGCTGCTCAACAACGCGATCATGTTCGGGCTGTCGCTGGAGACGGTTCGCGCAGTGCCCAAGGCGCAGATCGACGCGGCTCTGGCCACCTGGGAGCGCGCCATGATCGCCCTGCTTTCCGAGCGCGAGGCGCCGCAATCAGGGAGCAGCAGTACCCCTGGCGCATGATTGCAGCCATCTGGACGCCCTTTGGGCATGGTCTGCGGGCAGGCTGTGGCCGACACCGGGCATGATCCACAGCTCGGCATCGAGGCCAAGCTGCAAAGCCCGGTCAACGAAGCGGCGCGACTGGTCCGCCGGCACCAGCCGATCGGCATCGCCGTGGAGCAGCAGGAACCGGGTGGTCAGGCCGGCGGTCAGATGTTCGATGGGCGAGGCATCGCGGTAGGGGGCGAGAGCTTCGGCGTAACCCGGTTGCCCCTCCTCTCCGGGGTAGGGCGCAATGGTGCCGGTGTGCTGGGTGGCGAGCGGCACGGCCGGGCCTTCCTGGCCGAGCGGCAGAAGGTCGGTCGGCGCCATCGCGGCCACCACGCATTGCGGGCCCGCCCCTGCCTTGCTGCGGGTCGCCAGCAACAGCGCAAGGTTCCCCCCGGACGATCCGCCCACGACGCCGAGCCAGCTGTCCGACAGCCCCATGCCTGCCGCCCGTTCGCGGATGAAGCGCGCGGCCCGCTGCGCATCCTCGATCGGGGCCGGATGGGGAAATCGCGGCGCGGCGCGGTGGTTGACGACGAACACGGTGAAGCCCTGCGCCAGAAACGGCGCAATCGTCGCTGCGACCTGCGGGGAATCCTTGATCCCGTAGGGCTCCATGCTCAGCGGCGCCTGGAACCCGCTGCCCGGGATGTGCAGCACCGCGAGGCCGTTGGCCTTTGCCGGGCGATGGATGTCGAGCAGCAGCGCCAGCCCGGAATAGCTGCCGTAGACTACATTGCGCTCCACCCCGTCAGAGGCCGGTTGCGCGGTCGCAGGTGCGCCGGCCACGGCGAGACCGGCAAGCACAGCGGCGATCAGGCAGCGCAAGGCACGCACCCGTCTCACCCCCACAAGGCCCGGCTCGGCGGGAGCAGCCGTCCGCTTTCGTAGACCATCGCACCGGGCCAGTCCTCCGACTGGAGCAGCGGTCCGTCGAGATCGACGAATTCGCACTTCTGCGCGATCAGGTGCGCAGGCGCCATCGCCAGCGAGGATCCGGCCATGCAGCCGACCATCAGCCCGTACCCCTCGGCCAAAGCAGCGTCGGCCAGCGCGAGCGCTTCGGTCAGGCCCCCGGTCTTGTCGAGCTTGATGTTGATGTGGCTGTACTTGCCCCGCAACTTGGCCAGATCGCTCCGGTCGTGGATCGCCTCGTCGGCGCAGATCGGCAGGAGTGAATCGAACCCGGCAAGGCCATCGTCCTGATCGGCCGCCACCGGCTGTTCGAGCAGCACCACGCCCAACGATACCAGTTCCTCCTGATAGGCGGCGATATCGGCGACGGTCCAGCTCTGGTTTGGATCGACGATGAAGCGACTGGCAGGCGCGCCCGCGCGGGCTTCGCGGATGAAGCTCAGCGGGTCCTCGCGGTCCACCTTCAGCTTGAGGAGGCCGTAATCGGCCTTGGCCGCCGCCGCCGCGCGCATCGCCGCAAGCGGGCGCATCCCGATCGTGAATGCGGTCTCGACCGTCTGCGGCACCGCCCATCCGGCAAGTTCATGCACCGCCCGCCCGCTGCGCTTGGCTTCAAGGTCCCATAATGCCGTATCGAGCGCGCAGCGCGCGCCGCCCACCGGCAGCAGCTCCATCAGCGCATCGCGGCCTGCGCCGCCTTCGATGGCGGTTCGCACGGCCTCGATCTGGGCGACGATGCTGTCGGTCGTCTCGCCCTCGTAGGTGATGCCATAGGCCTCGCCGTGCCCTCTGGCGCCGTCCTGTTCGAGCGTGACGATCACCCCGTCGGCGGTGTGCATCGTCCCGCGCGACACGGTGAAGGGCTCGTTGAGCGGCCAGCGGCGGACCGCGATGTCCATCCGGATCATGACACCGCCCCGCGCAGGGCTTCGACCAGCGGCGCCGTCCCGGTGGCGATCGGATCGCACGCCGGGAGCCCGGTCTCCGCCGTCGCTGCGGCGATCGCGTCCGCGCGCTCTGTGTCGGTCATGGCGGAGGTGTTGAGACTGATCCCGATCACCTTCGCCTTCGGATTGGTGAGCATCGCGGCTTCCTCGTAGCGGCGGATGGCCTCACCCAGCGGCGGCAGGGGGAAGTCGGGAAGGCCGAGGATGCCGGTGCGCATCGGTTCGTGGCACAGCACCATGGCATCGGGCTGGCTGCCGTGCAGAAGACCGAGCGTGACGGCGGCGTAGGAGGGGTGGAAGAGCGAGCCCTGCCCTTCGATGATGTCCCAGTGATCCGGCGCCGCGGCGGGCGAGACGATTTCCGCCGCCCCCGCGATGAAGTCGGACACCACCGCATCGATCGGCATGCCCGCGCCCGCAATCATGATCCCGGTCTGGCCGGTAGCGCGGAAGGTCGCGTCGATGCCGACCGCGCGCAGGTCGCGGGCCAGCGCAAGTGCGGTGTATTTCTTGCCCAGCGCGCAATCGGTGCCGACCGTCAGCAGGCGCATCCCGCTGCGCGGCTGGCCGGTGCCGATGGGGATCGGGCGCGGGGGTTCGCGCACGTCAACGAGCTTGCGTCCGTGCGCCTCGGCCGCTTCGACAAGGCGCGGGTTGGCGCCCAGCCGATCGTGCAGGCCGGCCACCAGATCGAGCCCTGCCGCCAGCGCCGCGACCAGGCAATCCTCCCAGTGCCGGGGCACCATCCCGCCCGGCGTCGCCACGGCAATCACCATCGAGCGCGCACCGCGCGCGGCCGCTTCAACCGGAGCCAGCACCGGCAGACCGAGATCGACGCGCCCCTCCGGCAAGGCCCATTGGCCGACGCAATCCTCCGGGCACCAGTCGCGCAGGCCGAAGGCCGTCTTGGCAAAGCCCGGCTCGGTCATGTCGCCGGTGAACAGAAGGTATGGCTTGCGAATGTCGTGCATGATCTATCGTGGTCCGATATCGCTTGAGGGAATGGTCTTGCCTGGGTTGAGGATGTTGTGCGGGTCGAGCGCCTGCTTGATCCGGGCCATCAGCGCCAGCGCAGCCGCGCCATGCTCCGTGCGCATCGCGTCCAGCTTGTGAAGGCCGATGCCGTGTTCGCCCGTGGCCGTTCCGCCCATCCGGATCGACAGCTCGGCGATATCCCGCGACAGGGCTTCGGCGCGGCGCAATTCTTCGGGATCGGCCGGATCGTAGAGCAGCAGCATGTGAAAATTCCCGTCGCCGACATGGCCCACGATGGGCGCTGCAAACCCGGCTGAGACCGCCGCCGCGCGCGCGGCCGTGATCGCCTCGGCCAGCCGCGAGATCGGCACGCAGGCATCGGTGGCGAAGGCCTCGGCACCCGGGCGCAGCGATTTGGCCGCAAACCACGCATTGTGCCGCGCCCGCCACAGCCGGGTGCGGTCCTCGGTGCGGGTGGCGAAGGTGAAGGCGGATGCGCCGCTATCCTCGGCGACAAGGCGGAAGGCGGCAAGCTGATCGGCGACGAGCACGGGCGAGCCCGTAAACTCGACGAACAGCGTCGGCAGCGCGGCAAATTCGGCAAGACCCGAATAGGCGATCGACGCCTGCATCTGGAGTTCGTCCAGCAGTTCGATCCGCGCCACCTGCACGCCGGTCTGCATCGCGAGGATCACCGTCTGGACGGCGGCATCGAGCGAGGGAAACTGCACCACCGCGCAGGCGAGGTCTTCCGGCAGGCCGAACACCCTCAATCGCAGTTCGGTGATGATCCCGAGCGTGCCTTCCGAGCCCACGAACAAGCGGGTCAGATCATAGCCCGAAGCCGATTTGCGCGCCCGCGTGCCGGTTTCGATCACTTCGCCATCGGCGGTGACCACGGTGAGGCCGAGGGTCACCTCGCGCATCGTGCCATAGCGGACCGCGTTGGTGCCCGAGGCCCTCGTCGCCGCCATGCCGCCGATCGAGGCATTGGCCCCGGGATCGAGCGGGAAGAACAGCCCGTGGACGCGCAGTTCGTGATTGAGCGCCTCGCGGGTGATCCCGGCTTCGACCTTCACGTCGAGATCCTCGGCGTTGACTTCGATCACGCGGTTCATCGGCGTCAGATCGAGCGACAGCCCGCCGTAAGGCGCGCAAAGCTGCCCTTCGAGGCTGGTGCCCGCGCCGTGGGCGATGATCGGAAAACGGTGGGCGGCGCAGATTCGCACCGCGTCGGCCACATCCTGCGTGCTGGCGGCGGCGAGGACCGCATCGGGATCGCCCCCGCCGACCACGCCTTCGATCGCGCCATGATGCGCCCGAATCACAGGGCTGTTGTCGAGCGCGGCACCGAAGCGCGCGCGCAGGGCGGCGAGCGCCTGCTGCCCTGCGCGATCCTGTTCTGTGCGCACCTTGGACGCCATGCGGAACCAACCCCCGGGCCGATCTGATCGATTACGACTTGAATGTCACGGCATGTTTAAGATACACACACTGTCGACAACAAGTCTACAAAAAGCGTCGGTGGAACCGAAGCCGCCGAGGAGGGGAGATCTCATGGACAAGACAATTCGCAGGAATGCCGCGCGCGCTCTGGCGTCATGCGGTGCGCTCGCTCTGGCAGCGGGCCTCGTTCCCGCCGCCGCGCAGGCCCAGGACGAGGCTGCGACCGAAGCCACCAATGCCGACATCATCGTCACCGCCCGCAAGCGCGACGAGGCCTTGCAGGATGTGCCGATCAGCCTGCAGGTGCTCTCGGGCGACACGCTCCAGAACACCGCAGTGCTGCGCGCGAGCGAGCTCCAGTTTGCAGTGCCCGGCTTCTACGTGCAGAACTTCGAGACCCGCGCCACGATCACCCTGCGCGGCGTCGGCGCGCAGATTTCCGGCGGCCAGTCATCGGTCGCGACCCACTTGAACGGGATCTTCCAGAACTCCTCCGCCGCGCAGCTGAACCGCCTGTTCGACGTCGGTCAGGTCGAAGTGCTCAAGGGGCCGCAAGGCACGCTCTACGGCCGCAATTCGACCGGCGGCGCGCTCAACATCATGACCAAGGCGCCCGAGAGCGAGCTCTCCGGCAACGCCTTCATCGGCTATGGCACCTTCAACACCATCCGCGCCGACGCGGCGCTCAACGTGCCGCTCGGCGGTGACTGGGCGGTGCGGGTCGCGGGCTCCTACCTCGAAGGCGACGGGCAGTTCATCAACCGCGTCAATGGCCGCAAGACCGGCAAGGAGGAATTCGCCGGCGGGCGCGCGACGATCGCGGGGACGGCGGGCGCGGTCGAGGTGATGGCCTTTGCGCAATACACCCGCGACAAGGATACGACGCAAACGTTGATCCCGGTGAACCCGGCCACCGCCCAGCCGGTGTTCGGCTGGCGGCAAACCGTGCTGGACGATCCGACAGACATGCTGCTCGACCGCGAGCTGTTCATGGCCGGGCTGACCCTGTCGACCGACCTTGGCGGGGGCTTCACGCTGAAGTCGATCACCGGCTATCTCGATTACCAGGACGACAGCGTCATCGACGTCAACCCGGTCGTCTCGCCCGCGCAGCTGGTGATCCGCACGCCCCAGCTTTCCGAACAGTTCAGCCAGGAGTTGCAGCTCGCCTATGAAGGCGGGCCGCTGACGGCGGTGCTCGGCGCCTTCTATCTCGACGACGATCAGGGCGCGAGCCGGATCCTGACCCTCGATCCTGCGGGCCTCACCCTGTTCGACAACCGCACGATCGATCAGGTGGAAGGCATCGCGCTGTTCGGCGACGCCAGCGTAGCCCTCACCGACAGCTTCAACCTCAACCTCGGCGCGCGCTGGAACCGCGACCGCATCCGCAACGCCTTCGACGGCGAGGGGCTGATCGATGGATCGGACTTCGACCTCAAGACCTCGGAAAGCGCCTTCACCTGGCGCCTCGGTGCGGACTGGCGCCCGGCCGACGAGATCATGGTCTTCGCCAGCGTCTCGACCGGGTTCCAAGCCGGGTTCAACCAGACCCGCACCGACGCCCTGACCGGGGTCGATACGCCCAACACCGTCGGGCCCGAAAAGCTGACCGCCTACGAAATCGGCGCCAAGGCCGCCCTGCCGGAACGGATGGGCTTCCTGAATGCCTCGTTCTTCTACTACGACTACCGCGACATGCAGGTGAGCGTCGGCGGCCTGTTCCTCAACCCCGACGGCACGCTCGACACCACACAGCCCCCGTTCTTCTTCGTCGAGAACGCCGGCAAGGCGCGCATCTACGGCGTCGATGTCCAGCTGAGCGACTTCAAGCTGGCCGAGCACCTCAAGTTCGAAGCCGCCGCAACCCTGCTGAGCGCGAAGTTCACCGACTATGTTAGCGTCGACGACAATCGCAACCCGATCAACTTCAGAGGCAACACCCTGCCGCGCGCACCCGAGGTCACCGCGACAACCGCGCTGACGCTCGATCGCCTGCCGCTCGGCTTTGCCGACTTCACCCTGCGCGGCGAGCTCAACCATCGCAGCCGGACCTTCTTCAGTCAGGACAACCTGCCGCTGGTCGGGCAAGGCGCGATCACGCTGGTCAACATGGCGGCCCGGCTGGAATTCGCCGATGGCCGCTATGCGATCACCGCCACCGGCCGCAACCTTACCGATGCGCGGTTCTTCGACTTCTACGGCGGGTCGACCTTCGGCAATGCGGGCGAGTTCCGGACCTTCGAGGTCGGCTTCGCGACGCGCTTCTGATCCCGCGCCGCCCTGCGTCCGGGCTTACTCGGGCGCGGGGCGGCGATGCTGGATGATATCCACCAGCAGGCCCCATTCGCCCGTCGCGTCGGGGCGAAAATGCCAGGTCTGGCGGACGCCATCGCCCTCGCGCGCGAACAGCATGCGGTGCGATCCGGGCCGCCCGTCGAGATCGGGATGATCCCCCTCGAACAGCACGCTGTCCTTGCCCGCCGCACCGTGCAGGGACAGCGTGTGGCCACCGCTGTTGACGTAATAGAGGTGCCACTGGCCGCCGTGATGAACATACATCGCGGTGCCCGCGCCGGAAACCGCGCCCACCCAGTCTTCGAGCAGCGCGCAGCCCCCGGCAGTCCACTGGACGTCGCTGGTGCCTGCCCGGATGTCCGACCCGGCGATCCACGCCTCGAACTGCCCGGCGCGGAAGGCGATCTCGCCGACCGGGACGGTGGAGCAGGTTTGCGGCGCTTCCGGCGGCGCAGCGGCCAGCACCAGCGCGAGCGGCAGCAGGCCCGCCGCCGCCGTCACCGCGCCCCGATCCAGTCCTTGCGCAGCGACGGCGGATCGAGCCCGATGCTGTTCGACCGTTGCAGGAACAGGGCGCGCACCGCTTCGGTCGCGAGTTCGGCGTCGTTCCGCCCGGCAGCCTCGGCCGCGTCCGGATCGCCCGCGGCAATCGCGTCGATGATCGCGGTATGCGCATCATCGCTGAGGTGCGAGCCAAGTTTCTGCCAGTAGAGGTGCTGGATACGCTGAGCGCTGTCGAGCAGCGTGTGCGTCCACTGGACGAAGTAGGAATTGTCGCAGATGGCGGCGATGGCGGTATGGAATTCGCGGTTGGTGTCGATCGCCCGCTGGCGCGAGCCGCTGCGGGTCGCTTCGCGGTGACTTTCGGCGACCTTGCGCAGACCGGCCACGTCCTCGGGGGTCGCAACGCTTGCCGCCATGCGCGCGGTCACCCGGTACATGAGGTCGAGCGCATCGAAGAAGCTCACCACCTCGCGCAGGTCGAGGGTGGCCACGACCGAGCTGCGGTTGCGGAGCGTCTTGACGAGGCCTTCGGCGGACAGGCGGATCAGGGCCTCGCGAACGGGCGAGCGGGATACCTTGAACCGGTTTGCAAGCTCGGTCTCGTCGAGGAAGGTCCCGGGTTCGAGTTCGAGGTTGAGCATGGCGGTCCGCAGCTCTTCGTAGACGAAGTTGGCTCCGGTGCCTCTTGGCCTTCGCGTCGTCGTCTCTTCGTTCATGCCGGGCGAATCCGCCATCTGCTTCCTTTCCTGCGCCCGATCCGGGATGGCAGGATCAAGGCGCAATCTGCGGCTCGGGTCAATGGCTAGTGCGCCGGATCAGGGTGCCCGGGGTGGCGCCGGTTGCCGCGCCCGATTGCCACACGGGTACGCCGTTGACCCAGACGCCGGCGATCCCCCGGCTGGCACGGCACGGATCCTCGAAGGTCGCGGTGTCGCCGATCGCGTCGGGATCGAACATGACGAGGTCCGCGAAATGGCCCGCCGCCAGCCGTCCACGGTCCTTGAGGCCGAACCGGTCCGCCGAAAGCGACGTCATGCGCCGGATCGCATCCTCGAGCGTGAACAGCCCCAGATCGCGGGCGTAGTGGCCGAGCACGCGCGGGAAGGTCCCCCACAACCGCGGGTGGGGATGGGGGCCGTCGATGCCGTCCGACCCGATCATCGCGTCCGGGTGCGACAGGATGCGGCGGACGTCGCCCTCGTCCATCAGGAAGTACGTCGCGCCTGCAGGCGTAAGCTGCGCGACCGCATCGGCAGGGGTGCAGTCCATCTCCGCCGCCCATTCGGACAGATCGCGGCCCGCCGCTTCGGGCCTCTGGTCGCTCCAGGTGATGATCGTCTGCCCGGCCAGCGCAACCAGTTCGGCAGACAGCAACGAGGACCCGGCGACATAGGGATAGACGTCGAAGCCGGTCGGATGGCGGCGCATCGCCGCCTCGATCCGCGCGAGCGTTTCGGGCGACCTGCCGAAATTGCTCCGGCCGGCAACCTTGTGATGGGAAATGATCAGGGGCGCCCCGCCGGCTTCGGCGATCCGGCACGCCTCGTCGATCGCCTCGATGACATCGTCGGTCTCGTCGCGAATATGCGCGGTGTAGACCCCGCCAGCCGCTCCGACTTCGGCGACCAGCTCGGCGACTTCGTCCCACGGGGAAGGTCTGGCGGGTTGGTAGAACAGGCCCGAGGACAGCCCGATGGCTCCGGCATCCAGCGCCTCGCGGCACAGATCGCGCATCCGCGCGCGCTCGCCGGGCGATGCCGGTTTCCCGATGTCGTCCATCGCCGCGACCCTCAGGGACGAGTGGCCGACCAGACAGGCGACATTGGTTGCGGCGGGATTCGTTTCGCGGTGCGCCATCCACTCGGCGAAGCTGGCGAACCTGAAGTGGCGAGCCAGATCGAGGATCGGCTCGGGCAGGTCTCCCTCGCGCAGGGGGGCCACGCTGACCCCGCAATTGCCGGTGATGACAGTGGTCACTCCCTGACTGGTCTTGGGGTCCATGGTGGGGCAATCGGTGAGCAGCCGGTCATCATGGGTGTGCACGTCGATGAAACCGGGCGCGGCCCACAGGCCATCGGCATCGACTTCGTGCCGCGCCGACCATCCCGAGCAGTCGCCGACCGCCGCGATCCGGTCGCCCCGCAGCGCAACGTCACCGCGCCGGGCCGGCGTACCGCTGCCATCGGCGATCATCGCGCCGCGCAAGATGACGTCAGCCTCAGGCATGGCTCGGTTCTGCATCGGGAATGGCGAGACTTGGTGCGCGCAGCACCAGCAGCAGGGCCCCCGACGCCGACAGCAGGATCGCACTGATGATGAGCATCGTCACCGGCCCGAACTCCGACAGCACAACCGCCCCGATCGCGGGGCCCGAGGCCAGACCTAGCATGAAGATCGATCCCTGAAAGGCGTAGATCCGGGCAAAGTTGCGGATGCCGTAGAACCGGCTGCTCAGATAGGACACGACGTCGCTCTCCGCGCCGGTGCAGACCCCTACCGCAAATCCGATCAGCGCGAGCAGCGCCGGGTGCCCGGCACCGGCGGCGAGCGCGGCAAAGCCTGTCGCCCCGATCAGCGCCGCTCCCGCGCCGACGAGGTTGGCGCGCATGCGGTCCATCAGCGCGCCGCCCGCCAGCCTGCCGACGATCGTCGCCGCGCCGATCGCGGTGTGGAAGGCGGGCACGTCCTCGAGGCTGAGCCCGCGCGCGGCGAACAGCGGGCTGAGGTTGGCCATGAAGGCGGCAACCCCCACGCCGAGCAGGCAGAAGGCGAAACCCATGTGCCAGAACGCTCCGGTCGCCAGCGCCTGTGCGAGCGATGCGCCCTGCGGGGCCGTGCGCGCGCCCGCCGGTCGCTCGCGCCCTGCCAGCACGCCGGTCAGGATCCCCGCCGCCATCGCCGCGACGGCGAGCACCAGAAAGGCCTCGCGCCAGCCGCTTGCGGCGGTGACCGGCTGCACGATCCACGGCAGCACCATGCCGCCGATGCCAGTCCCCGTCAGCGCCACGCCGAGCGCAAGGCCCCGGTTACGCGTGAAGCGGTGCACGATGACGCGGTTGTAGGTGACCGGGGAGACCCCGGCTCCGGCGATCCCTGCGAGAATGAAGGTCGCATAAAGCGAGGTCCGGTCGGTGGCGAGCTGCGCAATCGCCGCAAGGGCAAGGCCGAAGGCGATGGCCGAGACGATGATGACCCGCCGGGCACCGAAGCGATCCGCCAGAAGGCCCGCAATCGGCAAGGCGACGATCAGCACCGCCAGATGCGCACTCAGCGCGCCGGCGGTGACCGGAAGCGTCAGGCCGAGATCGGCCGCAATTGCCGCGGACGCATAGCTGAAGACCGTCACCAGCAGCACCGTGACGCCGAAAGCGATGCCGACCGCGACGACAGGCGGGATCAGCGGATTTTCTGCCGGTTCCTCCGGCGCTGCATCGATCATCGCCGCGCCAGAGGGCCGCTGCCCTGCCCCGGCGCCTCGTCGAGGACTTCGAGATGGAGCGCCGAGGCGTATGTCTGTCCGTGATGGACCTTCTGGTGCGCGATGCGCGGCGGGTCGGTGTCGGTGGCGATATCCTTGCCGGTGCCCGGATTGACGCTGACGAAGGGATAGGCGCTGCTGAGGATCGACAACCGCAAGCGGTGTCCTTGCCCAAGCGTGTGGCCGTGCTCCATCAGATTGATCCGCAGCCGCGTGGGCACGCCCGGCACCATCGGCTCCATCCGGCCCAGCCCGTCGCGATAGCGGGCCCGCGTCACCCCGGCCCATCCCGATCCGAGCCTAATCGCGCTGCCATCGGGCGCCACATCCTCGAGCAGGGCGATGAAATCCGTGTCGGGCGCGTCGCTTTCCACCACCAGTTGCAGCGCCGCATTCCCCAGCAGCGTCATGGGCTTGTCGAGCGCGGGGGTGGCGTAGGTCAGGACGTCCTTGCGCCGCAGCTGGGCGGAGACGTCGTCGGGCCCGTAGACGATCACCCGCCGACCCTCGATCACCTTGTCGGCTCGCACCGGATCGAGCGGATCGTGGACATAGGCATCAACCCCGGGCGCGCCCGGTTGCATGGCCAGCAGACCCTTGCTGGCGGGCGCATTGGCCGGGCCGCTGCCGCCGAGATAGAATGTGCGCCGCTTTGTCGCTTCGAGCGGCAGTCGGTCCGCTTCGATCCACCTGTCCTGCCCCGGCACGTAAAGCTGCACCTTGGACCATGCGGGCCTTGCCGCCTCGCCCTTGAGGCACCAGTCGAAGAATTCCGCCGCCATCCGCTGGCCGGGGCGGAAGCCGTTCGGTCCGATTGCGATCGGCCCCATGGTGTCGACAGGCTGGCCGCTCACCCGGTCATAACCGCCTTCCGATGCCCCGCTATGGTCCCATGGGCCAAGCACGAGCCAGTGATCCTGCGGATGGGCGGCAAGCCCGCTGATCGCCCGGTAATTCGCAATCGTGCCCGTCAGGGTCGTGTCGTACCATCCGGTGAAGGTCAGGGTCGGCACGTCGATGCGGCGATAATCCTCGATGGCCAGATGCACCTCGGCCCAGAAGCTGTCGGCGACAGGGTGCTTCAGCATCTGGCGGTACAGGGGGATCGCCGCGCCATAGGCGGCCTCGTCGGCGGTGATGAGCGGACGGTGCTTCAAGAGGGCGTCCCAATCCACCTGCGGCAAGGGACGGGGGAGATTGCGGTCGACAAATGTCGTCCAGCCGATTGCCCAGCCCTCCATGAACGCACCGCCAAGGTACGGGGGCCCGTCGAAGCCGCTCTGGAAGTTGGCATTGGGGCTGATGCAGGCAAGTCCCTTGGGGTTGGTGGCCGCGGTCTGCAGCGGGTACGTCCCGCTATAGGAACTGCCGCGCATTCCGACCTTGCCGCTCGACCAGTCGGCAGCGGCCGCCCATTCGACGATCTGCGGGCCGTCACGGCGCGCGTCGGCCATGAACGCAAGCTCTCCCTGGCTGTCCCCGGCGCCGCGCGCATCGACGATCAGATAGGCATAGCCGCGCCCGGTCCAGAAGGCGTGCTCGGCGGCGAAATTGATCGGCGTCCGGCGGCCATAGGGGGTGACCTCGATCAGCACCGGGTACCGTCCCGGCGCCTGCGGCAGGTAGAGATCGGCGGCCAGCCGGGTGCCGTCCTTCAGGACGATCTCGACCTGCTGCGCGCCTGCCCCGATCGCCGCCTCGGGCGCGGGCGCATCGGGGTGCCGTGGCGGCGCGGGCGGCTCGGCAAGAGCGGTGCTCGCCAGGGCGAGAAGGGCAAGGCCGAGCGTGCGATATCGTGTCGTCATGCAATGACGATATCAGGTCGACACAGTGTATGCAAACACCCTTGCAGCCGGGCGCGCGGATAGCGTGCCCGCCGGCCCCGGCTACAGCCCCAGCGCCTCGGCCACCGCGGGATGCGTGATCCTGCCACCCGCCACGTTCAGCCCCGCGGCAAGATGCGGGTCGGCGGCCATCGCGGCCTCGGCCCCGAGGCCTGCGAGCTTCAGCACATAGGGCAGCGTTGCATTGCCGAGCGCGATAGTCGAGGTGCGCGCGACCGCGCCCGGCATGTTGGCGACGCAGTAATGAATGACCCCGTCGACGAGGAACACCGGGTCCTCATGCGTGGTCGGGTGGCTCGTCTCAAAACAGCCGCCCTGATCGATCGCGATGTCGACCACCACCGCCCCGGGGCGCATTGCGGCGATCATGTCGCGCGTCACCAGCTTGGGCGCCGCCGCCCCCGGCACCAGCACCGCGCCGATCACCAGGTCGGCCCCGGCGACCGCCTCGGCAATCGCGGCTGAGGAGGAGAAGGCGGTGCGGACCCGGTTGCCGAAGGTCATGTCGAGATCGGCCAGCCGCTGGTGCGCAATGTCGAAGATCGTCACGTCCGCGCGCAGGCCCACGGCCATCTGCGCCGCATTGACCCCCGCCACCCCGCCGCCGAGGATTACCACCTTGCCCGGCTCGACCCCCGGCACCCCGCCGAGCAGCACCCCGCGCCCGCCCTGATGCTTCTCGAGGTAGTGCGCCCCGCACTGCACCGACATGCGCCCGGCGACTTCGGACATGGGCTTGAGCAGCGGCAGGCCGCCGCCCGGTGCGGTGACGGTCTCGTAGGCGATGGCTGTCGCGCCGCTGGCCATCAGCCCTTCGGCTTGCGCCTTGTCGGCGGCAAGGTGGAGGTAGGTGAACAGCAGGTGATCGGGGCGCAGCATGGCGATTTCGGCGGCCTGCGGTTCCTTGACCTTGACGATCATCTCCGCCGCCTCGAACACCGCCGCGGCGTCCGGCAGGATGCTTGCGCCAGCGGCCACGTAGGCCGCGTCACCGAAGTCGACGCCGCTTCCGGCACCTGCCTGCACCACCACCTCGTGGCCTGCACGGGTCAGTTCGGCAACAGCCGGAGGGGTCAGGCCGACGCGGTATTCGTTGTTCTTGATCTCGGTGGGAACGCCGATGCGCATGGGGGTCTCCTGCTTCAAAACTCTCCCCTGTGATGTAGCAGGAAGGCCATGGCGGTTCTTCGCAATGATCGGCAGCGCGGCTGACGATTTCAGGAAATTCTTGCGTCAATACCCCGATGGACGCATGAGAATTGCGCATGGACCGCATGGACCGGAAAATCCTTGATCTGCTCGGCGCGGATTCGCACCTCACGGGCGAGCAACTGGGCGAGCGCGTGGGCCTTTCCCCGTCCGCCGCGCACCGGCGCGTCAAGGCGCTGGAGGAGAGCGGAGCGATCCTCGGCTACCGCGCCCGGCTGTCACGCGCGGCGCGCGGCAACCCTTCGACCGTGTTCGTGCAGGTGACCCTTACCGACCAGCGTCAGGCGACCATGCTGGCCTTCGAGGAGGCGCTGGCGCACACGCCGCAGGTGGCCGAGGCCTATCTGATGAGCGGTCAGTCCGACTACCTCGTCAAAGTGCTGGTGCGCGAGGATGACAGTTACGAACGCATCCACCGCGAAATTCTCTCCGCGCTCCCGGGCGTGCAGCGGTTGGTCAGCCAGTTCACCATCCGCACTCTCGAAAGCGACGACTGACCAGAGGACCGCTGGCGGGGGTAAGACCGCATTGCGGTGCGTTTGCGACAAGTGCGACAATCACACGAAGGAAAACCGCCGCATCACTCCGCGATTTCATCGCTTTATACTTGATTTTCTCATCGGAAGATCGATGTCGCGCGGCCGGCTGCGTGACAGTTCCGGGTCAGGATTGCAGTGGAAAGTTAGTTTTGCGGCAGGTATAGGACCCTCATGGCAACGCCGATCTACGAGTTTGCGCAAATCCCGCGGGTCGATGCGGGGACGAAGGCGCATGGGCGCGCGGGGCGGGTGCGCGATCGCGGACAGGCGCCCACGGTCGGTGTGATCTACAATCCGCGCAGTCACCGCAATCTCGGCGTGGATTTTGACTGCCAGGTGTGCCCCCATGTCCATATCGCCCAGCCGCATGAGCGCGGGCAGTTGCCGCTGGCGCTCGCCGATTTCGCCGAAAGAGGCATCGATCTTCTCGTCATCAACGGCGGCGACGGCACGGTCCGCGACGTGCTCACCACGGGGCAGGCGGTGTTCGGCGACGACTGGCCGGCGATCGCGGTGCTCCCCAAGGGCAAGACCAACGCGCTGACCGTCGATCTCGGGGTGCCCGACGACTGGACCCTGCAGGATGCCATCGACGCGCTCGATCATGGCAGCCGCGTCTATCGCCGCCCCATGGCGGTCGCGGCGGCGAGCGAGCCGGGCAAGCAGGTCGCGGGGTTCATCCTCGGTGCAGGCGCCTTCACCAAGGCCACGCAGGCCGGGCAGAGCGCGCACAAGCTTGGTGCGTTCGACAGCATGGTCGTTGCCGTCACCGGCGTGTGGGCGCTGCTGCAATCGATGTTCGCCGGGCGCGGCAACGCGTGGCGCAAGGGCGCGCGCATGCGCATCGGCCTCGGCGCGGCGGATGCCCCGATGGCGCACAGCGGCAATGGCGATCCCGAGATGCGTCAGCTGCTCTTCGCCTCGACCCTCGAACGCATGCCTGCGGGCATCAAGCCGTTCGGCGCGCTCAAGGCAGGATTGAAGCTCGTCGCTGTCGACCAGATCTCGCGGCGCACCACCGCGCTGGTTCCGCTGGTGCTGACCGGCCGCCTGCGCAACGGCCTGCGCGAACGCGGCATCCATCAGGTCGCCGCGACCCAGTTCAGCCTGTCTATCGACGACCAGTTCATCCTCGACGGGGAGGCCTTCCCCGCGGGCGATTACCGCATCGAGCAAGGACCCGAGCTCGCCTTCGTGGCTCCATGAGCGCCGCGCCCGACGCGCTGACCGCGCGGATCGCCGCAAGGCTTGCGGCCCCTGTCGATCCTGCCGTGGCAACCTTCGCGCGCGCCCTCGCCGATGCTGCGGGCGCGCGGGCCGTGCTATTCTACGGATCGAACCTCAGGACCGGCTCGCTCGATGGGGTGCTGGATTTCTACCTGCTGCTGCCCGGCACGCGGGAAAGCGCGATCTGGCCCCGGGTGTCCTATCACGAACGCGATCATGCCGATGAAACGGGGCGCACGGTGCTGCGCGCCAAGGTTGCGACGATGAACCTTGCGACCTTCGCCCGCGCGGCGAGCGGGGCCTTGGCCGACACCACGATCTGGGCGCGCTTCGTCCAGCCCAGCGCCCTGATCTGGGCCGAAGACGATGCGGCGCGCCACGACGTCATCGCCGCCATCGCCGCCGCCGCGACCACCGCCGCCCGCCTCGCCGCCGCGCTCGGCCCGGTCAGCGGCACCGCCGAGGACTTCTGGCGCGCGCTGTTCCGCGCCACCTACAGCGCCGAGTTCCGGGTCGAGAAGCAGGGACGCGAGAACGACATCCTCGCCGTCAACGCCGATCACTTTGCCGGCCTGCTGCCGCTGGCGCTGGAGGCGGCGGGCATCCCGCCCGGCCAACATGGCGGCATCCTCACCCCCCGCCTGCTCCCAGCCGAACGCGGGCGCATCCAGCGCTGGTGGAAGCGTCGCCGCCGGATGGGCAAGCCGCTGAACCTGCTGCGCCTCGTCAAGGCGAGCACCACTTTCGAGGGGGCAGCGCGCTATGCCGCATGGAAGATCGAGCGGCACACGGGCATGCCGGTCAAGCTGACCCCGTTCCGAGAGCGGTTCCCCTTGTTGGCCGCGCCGCAGGTGCTGCTTGACCTGCGCGAACACCGCCGCCGCCAGCGCGCGGGGAACTGAGCGGCGTCAACGGACGCGCGACGTCGATTCCCGGTCGCACGGTGCGGCAGCGGCAGGGCGCTTTGCCGCCCGAGGGGCTCGCCTGCGGTCTACCACGGTGGAAAAGCCGCCCTTGTGCCTTGTCGCGCGATTCGCCGCTCCCGTATGGCTGGTGGAACGTCGGAAAAAGGGCCTTCGCCAGCGCCATGCCTGCTCCCCTGATCTCCCCCTCGATCCTGTCCGCCGATTTTGCGCGGCTCGGCGAGGAAGTGCGCGCTGTCGATGCGGCGGGCGCGGACTGGATCCATATCGACGTCATGGACGGGCATTTCGTGCCCAACATCACCATCGGCCCCGACGTCATCAAGGCGCTGCGCCCGCATTCGGCCAAGCCCTTCGACGTCCACCTGATGATCGCGCCGGTCGATCCCTATCTGGAAGCCTTCGCTGCGGCGGGCGCGGACATCATCACCGTCCACCCGGAAGCCGGCCCGCACATCCACCGCACGCTTCAGGCGATCAAGGCGCTGGGCAAGAAGGCAGGCGTGGTCATCAACCCCGGCACGCCCGTCGAGGTGCTCGACAACCTGATGGACATGGCCGACCTGATCCTCGTGATGAGCGTCAACCCCGGATTCGGTGGGCAGAGCTTCATCCCCTCGCAGCTCGACAAGATCGCGCGCATCCGCTCGATGATCACGCGTTCGGGCCGCGCCATCCACCTGGAGGTCGATGGCGGCGTCAATGCGGAAACCGCACGGATGTGCGTCGAGGCCGGGGCCGATGTGCTGGTCGCAGGCTCGGCGACCTTCAAGGGCGGGCCGGACAATTACGCTGCCAACATCGCCGCGCTGAAGGGCGCCAGGTAAGGTGGCGAGCGTCCTGCGCACCCCCGCTGCCTCCCGCGCCGAGGCGCTGGTCGAGCGGATTGCGGAAGCGCCGGTGCTCCCGCTCGCACTCACGCCGGAACCTGGTGTCGAGACGTCCGCAGCGCCTCCGCCGCCCGAGGAGACGTCGCGGGCGCTGGCGCTGTCGGATGTCATCACGGTGAGGTCAGGTCCGGGCGAGGCGCTGATCCGGCTCGCCTATCGCATGGGCGTTCCCGGCCACGCCATCGCCGCCCCGTTCCGCCGCCCGCAGGCTATGCGGGTGCTGGCGACCGTCGAGAGCCCCAACCGCGGCGACCGTGCCGCCGGGACCGCGCTGCGCGCCGGGCACTTTCTGGTCCACGGCGCCCGCCTGCCGATCGCGAGCTTCGATTTCGCTCCCGCCGCGCACCATGCGCCGGGCGTGGAGCGGGTGGTCCATTCCTTCAGCTGGCTCGCCGATCTCGCCGCGAGCGCCCCGCGGGCCGATGGCGCTGCCGTGGCCGAGCGGATCGCGACCCAATGGCTCCATGGCAACAGCCAGCAGGGCAAGGGCCCGGGCTGGGAGGCGGAATTGGCGGGCCTGCGCCTCGTGGCTTGGCTGGTCCATGCGCCCCTGATGCTGGGCGGCACCGACAAGGCGCTCAAATCGCGCCTGCTTGCCGCCATAGCCGACACCGCCAGCTGGCTCGACAAGCGCGCCCCGCGTGAGCCAGCGGGCTTCGGGCAGGTCGCGGCCTGGGCGGGCGTTGTCGCGGCAGGGCTGCTGCTCCCTCACGGCAAGCCGCGCAGGCTCCATGGCGAAGCCGGGCTGGTCAAGGCGCTGGGCGACATGGTCGGGGAGGATGGCGGCGTGCTGTCCCGCTGCCCCGCTGCGCAGCTCGAAGCGATCCGGCTGCTGACCGATCTCCTGGCATGCTACGAGGCGGTCGCGGTCACGCCTCCGCCTGCGCTTGCAGTGATGCGCGAATTGCTGGTCCCGCCGCTCCTCGCGCTGCGCCACGGTGACGGCGCGCTGGGCAACTGGCAGGGGCAGGGGGCGATCAGCGCCGACCGCGTCAACGCCGTGATCGAGGCGAGCGGCGTGCGCACCCGCCCGCTCGCGCTGCCTGCCGGCTGGGGCTACAGCCGCATCAAGGCGGGCGAAACGCTCCTCCAGTTCGACACCGCACCGCCGCCGCGCGCGAAGCACGCCCGGACCGGCTGCGCCTCCACCCTCGCCTTCGAGCTTTCCGACGGGCCGCAGCGGATCATCGTCAATTGCGGCGGCGCGGCGCTGGCAGGCGGGCAGGTCCCGGCGCGCATCGGGCAGGGGCTGCGGGCGACTGCCGCTTTCTCGACGCTGGTGCTCGACAACGCCAACTCGACCGCGGTTCTGCTCCATGGCCAGCTCGGCAAGGGGGTGGAGACCGTAGCGTTCGACCGCCGCCAGATCCCCGCGCGCGGGCGGGAGGCGACCCGGATCGAGGCCACGCATGATGGTTACGCAGGCCGCTTCGGCCTCAGCCACCAGCGCATCCTGACCCTGTCGGGCGACGGCACCGAACTGGCGGGCGAAGACATCCTCATCCCCACCGCCAAAAACGGCAAGCGCGGCAAGATCGCCTTCGCGCTGCGCTTCCATCTCGGGCGCGGGGTCGAAGTGCAGCTGTCGGGCGATCGGCGGGGCGCGAGCCTGCTGCTGCCCGACGGACGCCTCTGGCAATTCCGTCTGGGCGGCGATAGGGGGGGCGCCGAAGCGATCACCCTGTCTGCCGAAGACAGCCTATGGGTCGACGGCGAGGGCCGCCCCCACGCCACCGAGCAGCTGGTGATCGAGGGTCTGGCATTGCGCAGCGGAGGGCACTTCTCCTGGCTGCTGAGGAAGACGGGGTAGATTTTCCGATGAGCGACAACGTGATCCGCCGGGCGCTGCTGTCAGTGTCCGACAAGGCCGGTTTGGCGGACCTCGGCCGCGCTCTGGCGGCGCGCGGCGTGGAGCTGGTGAGCACCGGGGGCACGGCGAAGGCACTGCGCGATGCGGGCCTGACGGTGAAGGACGTCTCGGACCTCACCGGCTTTCCCGAGATGATGGACGGACGGGTGAAGACCCTGCACCCCACGGTCCACGGCGGGCTGCTGGCGCTGCGCGACAATCCCGAGCACGTCGCCGCGATGGAGGCCCACGGGATCGGCGCGATCGACCTCGTGGTGGTCAACCTCTATCCTTTCGAGGCGACGGTGGCCAAGGGTGCCTCGCGCGAAGAGATCATCGAGAATATCGACATCGGCGGGCCTTCGATGGTCCGCTCGGCGGCCAAGAACCACGGCTTCGTGACGATCCTCACCGACCCTGCCGATTATGCGACCCTGGTTGAAGAGATGGAAGCGAACGGCGGTGCGACCACGCGGGCCTTCCGCACCCGGATGGCGGGCAAGGCCTATGCCCGCACCGCCGCTTATGACAGCGCGATTGCCAGCTGGTTCGCCTTCGCCGACCCCGAGAGCGAAACCACGCCCTTCCCCGACACGCTCCCCATCGCCCTGAAGCGCGCCGACACGCTGCGTTATGGCGAAAACCCGCACCAGTCGGCGGCGATCTATGTGCCGCAAGTCGCGGGCACATCGGGCGTGCCGCAGGCGGCGCAATTGCAAGGCAAGGAGCTGTCCTACAACAACCTCAATGACGCCGATGCCGCGCTGGAGCTGGCGGCGGAATTCGCCGGGCAGGAGCCTGCCGTGGTGATCGTCAAGCACGCCAACCCCTGCGGCGTGGCGCAATCGGGGTCGCTGCTGGCGGCATGGGAAGCCGCGCTGGCGTGTGACAGCGTCTCGGCCTTCGGGGGGATCGTCGCGGTCAACACCGAGCTTGACGGCCCGACCGCCGAGGCCATTTCGGCGATCTTCACCGAGGTGGTGATCGCGCCGTCTGTCTCGGCCGAAGCGCGCGAAATCTTCGCCAGGAAGAAGAACCTGCGCTTGCTCGAATGCGGCACCCTGCCCGATCCGCGCCGTCCGGGCCTTGCCTTCAAGACCATCGCGGGCGGCGTGCTGATCCAGTCGCGCGATGCGGGGGCGATCCTTCCCGCCGATCTCAAGGTCGTCACCAAGCGCGCGCCCACCGAGCAGGAGCTGAAGGACTGCCTGTTCGCCTGGACCGTCGCGCGGCACGTCAAGTCGAACGCGATCGTCTACGCGAAGGACGGCGCCACCGCCGGGATCGGCGCAGGCCAGATGAACCGCCGCGATTCCGCCCGCATCGCCGCGATCAAGGCGAAGGAAGCTGCCGAGACCCACGGCTGGCCCGCCCCGCGCACGCAAGGCAGCGCGGTCGCTTCGGACGCCTTCTTCCCCTTTGCCGACGGGCTGATTTCCGCCGCTGAAGCGGGTGCGACGGCAGTGATCCAGCCTGGCGGCTCGATCCGCGACGACGAGGTGATCGCCGCCGCCGACGAGGCCGGCCTCGCGATGGTCTTCACCGGGATGCGCCACTTCCGGCACTGATATCCGTGGGCCCGCCTCCGCGGGCACATCCTCGGCGCTATTCCTCCGCTTCGCTCCAGGCACCTGCGGACGCCCGTTCGGCCTTGCGGCACTGTGCGCACCGATCGTTCTCCCTTTCAGGGGAGGGGGACCACCGCATGGGGTGGGAGGTCAGGTGCCACCGGGGAGAAAGCCGGCCTACGCACTTGCCCGCAGGTCGTCGCACATGGTGCACGCTCCGGCCCCAGGACTCTTAAGCGCAACTATTTTTCAGCCGTTCCGTAACCAGATTAGGGCCAATTCCTAATCTGGCCTGTCGCCCGAGTTCATCCCGCTGCAATCCGGCACCGGGCACAAGCGGGCAGGAAGCAACGCGAATCACGAGCTGCCCATGCGCCTCTTCTCTCCCGATCTGTTCCGCAACTTCGGCATCGGCTTCGCCCTCGGGGCAGTGCTGATCGTCGGCGCGAACGCGGAAAGCTGGAGCGGCGCGGTGGCATCGCCCGCGCAGGCCGCCGAACGCCACCAGAACCCGGCTGCAACGGATGATTTCGTGATCGCGCCCGACAAAGGCTGATCCTTCATGCACAAATTCGCCGCCTTCCTCGCCGCCGCTTCGCTGGCTGTTGGCGCCTGTGCCGGACCCGCCATCGCCGAAGAGCCGGTCGACGCGCCAGCCGCCGCCCGCATCGCCAAGGAAAAGCCGGGCCTCAAGACGGCGGTCTTTGCAGGCGGGTGCTTCTGGGGTGTCGAAGGCGTGTTCAGTCATGTGAAGGGCGTGACCGGTGCGGTGTCGGGCTTCCACGGCGGCACCAAGGCGGGGGCGAAGTACGACATTGTCGTCACCGGCGTTACCGATCATGCCGAAAGCGTGGCTGTCACCTACAATCCCGCCGTGGTCCGCTATGACCAGCTGCTGCGCGTCTTCTTCTCGGTCGTCGCCGACCCGACGCTCAAGAACCGGCAGGGCCCGGACGTGGGCGCGCATTACCGGAGCGCCATCGTGCCGATGAACGCCGAGCAGGAAGCGGTCGCCAAGGCCTATCTCGCGCAGCTCGGGAAGTCGGGCCTGTGGTCGAAGCCGATCGTGACGAGGATCGAGAGCTACAAGGGCTTCTACCCGGCAGAAGCCTACCATCAGGACTTCATGCTCAAGAACCCGAAACACGGCTATATTGTCCGCTGGGACGCGCCCAAGGTGGCGGCGTTGAAGACGATGTTCCCGTCGCTCTACCGGGCAAGCTTCCTGAAGGATGCGTCCTAGTCGAGCTGACCCGGGACGCAGACCCCCCACCCCGCCTCCCCACTGGCGCAAGCCCGCATAGCTTATTATATCGGGAGGCATGGGACAGCACGCGCACAGCCACCACGAACATTCGGGCGATGATCTTGTCGTCGAAGCCGCGCGCGCGCTCGTCGCCGCAGGCGAGCAGTGGACGACGATGCGCGAAGCCGTCTTCGCCGAACTCGCCCGGCACGATCGCCCGGTCTCCGCCTATGACATCGCCGACAACCTTTCGGCCGCGCGCGGCAAGCGGGTGGCGCCCAACTCGGTCTACCGCATTCTCGACGTGTTCGTGGCCAACAACCTCGCGATGCGGGTGGAGAGCGCCAACGCCTATCTCGCCAACACCCACCCGGGCTGCGCGCATGACTGCATCTTCCTGGTGTGCGACGAATGCGGCGAGGCCGCCCATGTCGACGATGAAGAGGTGAGCCGCGCCGTCCGCGCCATCGCGTCCGGTCGCCAGTTCAAGGCGGAGCGCCCGGTGCTGGAGATCCGCGGGCTGTGCAAGGCCTGTGTCTGAGAACCCGCACCGGGGAACCAAACCGGCTAGCCGTTCATTGATATGCCTCAACCCTTCATCGACAGGCCTGATTTCCCCGTGTAAGGCTGGAGGTTATGACACAACCGCCTTACACGCCTCTGCTCGATCAGGTTGACATTCCCGACGACCTGCGCCGCCTCAAGCCTGAACAGCTCCGCCAGCTTGCCGACGAACTCCGCGCAGAAATGATCGACGCGGTCAGCGTCAGCGGCGGGCATCTGGGGTCCGGGCTGGGCGTTGTCGAACTGACCGTGGCGATCCACTATGTCTTCAACACGCCCGACGACAAGCTGGTCTGGGACGTCGGGCACCAGTGCTACCCGCACAAGATCATCACCGGCCGGCGCGACCGTATCCGCACGCTGCGTCAGGGCGGAGGCCTGTCGGGCTTCACCAAGCGTTCCGAGAGCGAATACGACCCCTTCGGCGCGGCGCATTCCTCGACCTCGATCTCGGCGGCGCTCGGCTTTGCCATCGCCAACAAGCTCCAGGGCAAGCCGGGACGCGGCATTGCGGTGATCGGCGACGGCTCGATGAGCGCCGGGATGGCCTACGAAGCGATGAACAACGCCGCGCAGGCGGGCAACCGGCTGATCGTGATCCTCAACGACAACGACATGTCGATTGCGCCGCCCGTCGGCGGCCTTTCGGCCTATCTCGCGCGGATGGTCTCGTCCTCCGAATATCTCGGCATCCGCAGCCTCGCCAGCCGGACGATCCAGAAGATGAGCCGCCGGTTGCACGGCGCAATCGGCAAGGCCGAGGAATTCACCCGCGGCATGGTGACCGGCGGAACCCTGTTCGAAGAGCTGGGATTCTACTATGTCGGCCCGATTGACGGGCACAATCTCGATCACCTGCTCCCCGTTCTGGAGAACGTGCGCGACACCTCGGAAGGCCCGGTGCTGATCCATGTCGTGACCGAAAAGGGCAAGGGCTATGCCCCGGCCGAAAACTCGGCGGACAAGTATCACGGTGTGCCGAAATTCAATGTCGTCACCGGCGAGAAATCGAAGAGCGCACCCGGCGCGCCTGCCTATCAGGACGTCTTCGGGTTAACGCTGGCGAAGCTTGCGGAAACCGACAACCGAATCTGCGCGATCACCGCTGCCATGCCTTCGGGCACGGGCGTCGACAAATTCGCCAAGGCACACCCCATCCGCACCTTCGATGTGGGCATTGCCGAACAGCACGCGGTGACCTTTGCCGCAGGGCTCGCGGCAGAGGGCATGCGGCCCTTCGCGGCGATCTATTCCACCTTCTTGCAGCGCGCCTATGATCAGGTGGTGCACGATGTGTGCATCCAGAACCTGCCGGTGCGCTTTGCCATCGACCGCGCGGGGCTGGTCGGCGCGGATGGGGCGACCCATGCGGGCAGCTTCGACATCACCTATCTCGCCACCCTGCCCAACATGGTGGTGATGGCCGCCGCCGACGAGGCCGAGCTGGTCCACATGACCTACACTGCGGCCGAGCATGACGAAGGCCCGATCGCCTTCCGTTACCCGCGCGGCAACGGCACCGGCGTGCCGCTCCCCGAGGTTCCGGTGAAGCTCGAAATCGGCAAGGGCCGTCTGGTGCGAGAGGGGTCCAAGGTCGCGATCCTGTCGCTGGGCGCGCGGCTGGCGGAGGCGCTGAAGGCCGCCGACACGCTGGAGGCCAAGGGCCTCTCCACCACGGTCGCCGATCTGCGCTTTGTCAAACCCTTGGACGAAGACCTGATCGCCAAGCTGATGCGCACCCACGAAGTGATCGTCACGGTCGAGGAAGGCGCCATCGGCGGCCTCGGCGCGCATGTGCTGACCTTCGCCAGCGATGAGGGCCTTACCGACAATGGCCTCAAGGTCCGCACGCTGCGCCTGCCCGATACCTTCATCGATCACGACGATCCGATGAAGCAGTATGACGAGGCCGGGCTCAACGCCCCGCAGATCGTGGACACGGTGCTGAAGGCGCTGAAGCACAACAGCGCCGGGATCGAGACGGGCGAGGAAGCGCGGGCCTGACCGCCCACGGTCAGCACCTTCTGTGGCGAGCCGGGATTAGCGCGGCTGCGTGATCAGCAGGCTTTCCGGGTTGGCGGGCGGTTCCACCGGTTCCACCGGTGCCGCCGCTTCCTCGGCTGGTGCCGGAGCCGGTGCCGGCGACTGGGCCGCTTTCAGCTCCTCCAGCTCCTCCAGCCACAACCGGTCCCGCTCCGAAATCGGTTCGCCCTTGAGCTGCGCAATGTCCCGCCGCCGCTGGGCGAGGTAGGTCTCGCGGCGCAGGCGGTATGGATCGTCCGAGGCGCGGATGCTGGCGATCTCCTCGTCGAAGGCGAGCCGCTGATCGAGGCCGTTGATGACGAAATAGGTCGCGGCATATTCGGTGCGGTTGAAGGGCTCGCCCACCGCGATCGGCAGCAGCAGCTGATCGAGGATGCTCCCGCCCAGATCGCGCGCTGTGGTCGCTCCTGTCACCGGGAGGTACAGGTATGGCCCCGGCCCGACGCCGTAATAGCCCATGGTGTTGGCAAAGCCGTTGCGGCGATAAGGCAGTTCGAAGCTCTGCCGTCCGGCGAAGTCGAACAGCCCGCCCACGCCCAGCGTCGAGTTGATCGCGAAGCGGCCCAGCGTCTCGAACGCCTTGCCGACCTTGCCCTGCAGCAGGAAATTGAGCGCATTGCTCGGCTCGCCCAGGTTCCTCACCACATTGCCGAGGCCATCGCGCACCGGCTCGGGCAGGCCGTCGCGATAGGCATAGGCGACCGGCTCGACCAGTGCCTCGTCGACCGCCTGAGTGACACGGAAACTGTCTTCGTTAACGCGCTCCATCGGATCGCTCTTGGGCGGACCGACCTCGCCCTCGACGATGATCTCATTCGCCGGGGGCACCTCGCCTGCGGCCCGGGCGGGGGGGATGTCCTGCACCGCGGCGAGGCTCCAGGCGATCGGCACGACCGTAGGCAGGGGTGCAGCAGGCGGGGGCACCGGCGCTGCAGAGAGCACCGCGCTCAGCAGCGGGGGGGATGTCACAAGCAGCGCAAGGCTCGGCATGGCATTCCTTTCTGGCGCTTGAGCACCGGGCCTTTGTGGCGCTTGATCGCACCGGGCAGTGCACGTGTGTTCCGCGATTCTTGCCCTTTATCCCCTCGCTCTATACGCAAGCTGAACTGACCTACCATATAGGCGCAACGCAAAAGCCATGTCCCTGATCCAGATCACCCGCGAAGGCCCTGTCACTATCCTTACCCTCGACAGGGCGGAAAGCATGAACCCGCTGGGCGCGCCGGGCGACGGTGACGAGTTCGTCCGCGTCGCCAATGCGATCAACCGCGAGATGGAATGCCGGGTGGTGATCCTGACCGGTGCGGGCAGAGCGTTCAGCGCGGGCGGCGACGTGAAGGCGATGCGCGACCGCACAGGCACCTTCGGCGGCAGCACCCCGGCGATCTCGGACGGGTATCGTGACAACATCCACCAGATGCTGCGCGCGCTGTACGGGCTGCGCGTGCCGGTGATTGCCGCGGTCAACGGACCGGCGATCGGCCTCGGGTGCGATGTCGCATGTCTTGCCGATATCCGCATCGCATCGGAAAGCGCGAAGTTCGGCGTCACCTTCCTCAAATTGGGGATCATCCCGGGCGATGGCGGCACCTGGATCCTCCCCCGCGTGATCGGGATGAGCCGCGCGGCTGAACTGTTCTACACCGGCGACGTAATCGACGCCGCAACCGCCAAGGATTGGGGCCTCGTCAGCCGGGTGGTGGCGCCCGAGGCACTGATGGACGAGGCGAAGGCACTGGCGGGGCGGATTGCCCTGCTGCCCCCCCATGCCCTGCGCCACACCAAGAATCTGCTGCGGCAGGGCCAGCAGACGAGCTACGACACCGCGCTGGAACTTGCGGCCAACACGCAGGCGATGATGCACACCACCGCGGATCACGCAGAGGGGGTCGCGGCGCTGATCGACAAGCGCGCCGCGGTGTTCACGGGCGAGTAATCAGGCGAGCCACTTCCACACGCCCGCCGGAATACCGGCGCGCCACAGGTGGACCCAGCTTCCCGCGAGCCAAAGCACGGTGCCTGCAATCAGCGGCACCGCGCCGACGCTGAGGAACTGCCCCCAGCGTGGCCAATAGCTCGTCCTGCTTTCCCATTCCGCCCAGGCCTCGCCCATCATCGCTTCCTTCTTGCCGTCCTGGAACTTCGCGCCAACCAACGCGAGAATGCCCATCGCAAGCGCGGTGACCATGGTGCGGGTGCTCCAGAACAGCACGAGGTGCGACATCGCCCACAGCCCGATCGCCCACATCATCGGGTGGCGCGTCACGCGAAACACGCCGCGCGGCTCGGCGCGGGCCTGCGTTTCGGCCATGGGGGTGGGCAGGGCGGGATTGCCGATGAACGAGCCCGCCAGCAGCACCATCGCTGGCAGCGTGATGGTGGTCGCCGCGATCCAGCCGAACTCTCCCGAACCGCCAAGGTCGGCAGGCGGCGCGGCGATGAAGGCGAAATAGACCCAGGCCAGCGCGGCAAAGCTCACCGCGGTGTAGGCAAGGCTGAAGCCCTTTTCTCCCAATGCTTTGACCATGGGCGCGCGTAGCGGATGCGACATGGCGAAGTGCGAGCCGACAAATGCCAAATTGGCGGCGACCAGATTCCAGATGGCTGCGTTCATGCCCGACCCCTCCCCGATCCTGGAGCCGTGTCTAGCCTTCGATGCCGATCAGTTCCACCTTGAAAACCAGTGTCGCATTGCCCGGGATCGGTCCCCGCCCGACGGGGCCATAGGCGAAGTCTGCCGGGACCGCGATCTCGATCGTCTCACCCACGCCCATCTGCGGGATGGCGACCTGCCAGCCCCTCACCAACCGGGAGAGCGGGAAGGTAGCCGGGCTGCCGCGGGCATAGGAACTGTCGAACACCGTCCCGTCGATGAGCCGCCCTTCGTAGTGGACGGTGACGACATCCCAGACCTTCGGCTTGTTCTCGGAGGCCCGGTAATCGAGCCAGCGCCAGCGCACCCCTCCATCGATGAAATGCCAGCCGTCCTGCGCCGTCAGGCCGAGCAGATAGGCCTGCTGGCGCGAGTGCCACGCCGGGTCCTGCGAGACGCCATCGGCTGCCGCTCCGGCGTCACCCTGCTGCGCCGCGGCGGGTTGCGCGGCGGAGAGCAGCGCGCCCGCCAGCGCTCCCATCAGCAGACCCGACTGCATCCGGATCACCAGTCGTAGGCCTTGGGCCGGTCGCTTTCGTCGAGATCCCTGTAACGGTCGCGCAGGCGGGTCTGGTGGTTGGTGAGGTCCTGTTCGCGCCCGGCGATGAACACGCGGGCAGGAACGCTGCCGACTTCGAGCGGGTCGTCCGTCCAGATCACCACATCGCCCAGCGCGCCCGCCTTCAGCACACCGGCCTTGCCACCCATCCCGCTTATCTCGGCGGGAACCGAGCTGATCGCGGCGAAGGCCTCGCCCCAGGTCATGCCGGTCGCGCCGGGCATGCGGGTCAGCGCGACAAGGTTGCCCGCCACCTGCTGCAAGCGGCGCGGGTCCTGCATGGTCGCGGCGTTGATGGCGACCTTGACTCCGGCGCGTGCCATGCGCCCGGCGTTGGACTGGGTCGCGCCCAGCTGCTCGAAGGTCTCTGGCAGATCGTTGAGGCCGTTGGCGATGACCGGCACGCCCGCCGCCGCGATATCGTTCGCCACCAGCCAGCCTTCCGTGGCGCCGACCAGCACCAGATCGAGCCGTGGATACTCCGCCTTCAGCGCCAGCACGGCGCGGATATCGGCCATGCGTTCGACCTCGACATAGAGCTTCTGGCGGCCGGTTACGACCGGCACCAGCGCCTCGGCGTCGAAGCGGCTGAGGAACACCTCGTCCTTCTTGCCGACCTCGGTGGTCTGAGGGATGCCGGTCTTGCCGACCAGCGCCTGCGCTTCGCGCAGGGCGGCGCGCAGCAGCGCATGGGCGGCCGGACGGCTGCCGCCCGCCTGCGCCGCGCCGCTCTCACCGAGGTTGATCATCTGGAAGGCGCGCGCCTGCATCACCGGGCTTGCATCGCCATCGAGGTCGATGATCGCGCCCTGCCCTGCGAAGATCGAGCCTGCCGGCCGCATTGCGGTCGCCGCCCGGGTGATCCCGGCGGCCTTGTGGACGAGGATGTGCTGCGAGGTCGGGTTGATGCTCGTTGCGGCGTCGAGCGCCGCGCTGAACGGCGTGCCGCCAGCGGTGATGTCGTTCGTTTCGTCCACCGCCGAGACGTCGGCAAGACCGAGCGAGGTGACGGTCGCGAACAGTCCGGGCGTGACCCATGCGCCGCGCGCGTCGATCGCCGTGCCGCCTGCGGGGGCGCCGCCGGCGGGCCCTGCATAGACCACGCTCCCGCCGCGCACGACCACTGTGCCGTTCGCGATCGGCTCGCCCCCGTCACCGACGACGACGCGGGCGTTGGTGATGGTCACGTCCTGCGCAAGAGCAGGGGCGGCGGTCAGCGCCAGCGCACTCGCGGCGAGGGTCAGCAGCCGCTTCACTTCACATCTCCTTCACCGGGCTGGCCAAGCTCGAAGTCGCTGACGGGCCTTGTCTTGGGGTTCATCGCATCGAACATCAGCGCCCCGTCGATCCACACCTTTTCGGGCCGCGAATAGACGCTCAGCGGATCGCCGTTCCACAGCACCACATCGGCCATCTTGCCCGCTTCAAGGCTGCCGGTCACGTCGGCGATGCCCATCGCCTTGGCGGCGTTGTAGGTGAGCCAGCCGATCACGGTCGCATCGGGGATGTCGATGCCGACGCGCTTGCCTGCAGCCTGCGCCTTAGCGGCTTCCTGATTGAGCCGCTGGATATCGTTCTGGTCGTCCGAGTGGATCACCACGCAGGCCCCCTCGCGCTGCAGGAAGGCGGCATTTTCCAGAATGCCGTCGTAGCTTTCCATCTTGAAGCCGTACCAGTCGGCCCAGATCGCGCTGCACACGCCGTTTTCGCGCAGCAGATCGCCGATCTTGTAGGCCTCGACCGCGTGGTGGAAGGCGGCGACCTTGTAGCCCATCTCCTTGGCCATATCGAGCACCAGCGCCATTTCGTCGGCACGGTAGCAGTGGTTCTGGATCAGGATTTCGCCCTTGAGCACGCCCACCAGCGTCTCCTTGGCAAGGTCGCGCTTGGCCTTGGGATCGTTGGCGTAGTCTATCGCCGCAAGCCAGGTTTCGCGGTTGACCGCGAAGTTGCCCATGCGGGTCGAGGGCATCCGCCCGCGCCCCCCATAGACGCGCTTGGGGTTTTCCCCACAGGCCATCTTCATGCCGTAGGGCGCGCCGGGGAACTTCATCCCCTGCACCGTGCGCGCGGGCACGTTCTTGAGCGTGACCGAGCGCCCGCCCATGAGGTTCGCCGAGCCGGGGAGGATCTGCAGCGCGGTGATGCCGCCATTGGCCAGCGCGCGGCTGAAGCCCGGGTCCTGCGGCCAGACCGAATGTTCCGCCCACACCTCCGGCGTGGTCGGCGCGGTTGCCTCGTTGCCGTCGGAATGCGCCTCGACGCCCGGCGAGGGATAATCGCCGAGGTGCGAGTGGATGTCGATAATGCCCGGGGTCACGAACTTGCCCTTGCCGTCGAACACCGCGATATCGGCGGGGATCGGCGTATCGGGGCCGCCCACCGCGACGATCTTGCCCCCCGACATGAAGACGACGCCGTTCTCGATCATGCCTCCCTTGCCGTCATAGACGGTCGCACCGCGGATCGCGGTCGCGATGTTCGGAAAAGGCTTGTAGGTCGAAGCGAACACGGGATCGCCCGCCTTGGTGGCGGCGAATTTCGGTGTTTCCTTGGAGGCGCTCGCCGTTTCGGCGCTGCCACCGGTGGTCGCACAGGCGCTTAGCGCGAGCGCGCTGGCGAGGGTGGCCAGCACGCCCAACCGGGCGCGCCGCGTTCTGTCTGCAAACATTCAAACCTCGCGATATTCCGATCCCTCAGTTGAAACGGAAATCGCGAGGTTTGTCCATGCTGTTGGACGAATAGCCTATCCCGCGCGGTTTACGCGGAAGGGCCGGTGGCGGGGCGGATGCCCGCCTGCTGTGCCTCGGCGTCGCCGAACACGCGCTCGGCTTCGGAAGCCGGCCCGTCGTCCTGCAGGGTATCGAGATGCATCAGCTTGCGGATCAGCGGGCTGACCGCCAGCACGCCCACGCCGACGGCAATCGCGATCCAGCCGATCTGCGAATAGACGCCGAGCACGACCTCCTTGCCTGCGCCTTCGCCCGAGGCCGCTTCCGATCCGGTCGCCGCCGCGATCAGCCCGGCGGCGAAGTTGCCGGTGGCCGACGCGAAGAACCAGGTGCCCATGATGAGGCTCGCCATGTGGGCGGGCGCAAGGCGGTTCATCGCGCTGAGGCCGACAGGGCTGAGGCATAGCTCGCCCGTGGTGTGGAAGAGGTAGATGAGGAAGATGAACAGCACCGGGGTGAGGTTCCCGGTCGCAGCGCCCGCGACGAGGATCAGGAAGCCCACGCCCAGTTGCATCAGCGCAAAGCCGAACTTGGCCGGGGCCGAGGGTTCCAGCCCCTTGCGGCCGAGCCACGTCCAAAGCCCTGCGAACAGCGGGGCGAGCAGCACGATATAGATCGCGTTGACCGACTGGAACACCGATGCGGGCACCTCGAAGCCGAAGATGGTGCGGTCGACATGGCGGTCGGTGTAGAGGTTCAACGACGAGCCAGCCTGTTCGAACAGCGCCCAGAACAGGATCGAGCCCACGATCAGGAACATCGCCGCGAAGATCCGGTCACGGTCATGCGGTTCGAGCTTCACCACCGCGGTGAACAGCACATAGGCGACAAGTGCCGCACCCGCGAGGCCCAGCAGCGTGCCGACCACCGACTGGTTCTGCACCAGCCACCAGCACACGCCCACCGCCGCAACGCCGAGCGCGTAGAGGCCCCATTCGGTCCCCTTGGCGAGCGCCTTGGGCGGCTCGCCCCGGCCCAGCAGCAGCGGCTTGAACACGGTGAACACCACGAGGCCCAGCAGCATCCCGAAGCCCGCTGCGCCGAAGCCATAGGCCCAGCCATAGGTCTGGCCGAGATAGCCGCACAGGATCGAGCCGAGCGCCGCGCCGAGATTAATCCCCATGTAGAAGATCGTGTAGGCCCCGTCGCGCCGCACATCGGTGCGCGGATAAAGCTGGCCGACGATCACCGAGATGTTGGCCTTCAGGAAGCCCGAGCCGACGATGATGAAGGCCAGCGCCAGCCAGAAGATGTTGAGCGCGCCCGCATCCTGCCCGCCGCTGCCTTCGAAGCCCATCAGGAAGTGCCCGAAGGTCAGCAGCGCCGCGCCATAGGCGACGGCCTTGCGCTGCCCCAGATACTTGTCGGCGAGATAGCCGCCGAGCACCGGGGTGATATAGACCAGCGCGGTGTAGGCGCCGTAGATCACGCCTGCCTCGCTGTCGGAGAACAGCCAATGCTGGGTGAGATAGAAAATCAGAAGCGCCCGCATCCCGTAGTAGGAGAAACGCTCCCACATCTCGGCGAAGAAGAGGACGAACAAGCCCTTGGGATGGCCGAGAAACGTCCCGGCGCTGTCCCCGTGCGGAAGATCGGCGGTGGCCATGAAGAAATATCCTGTGAAGTGCGCACGTCTCTGCGGCGCGGTCCCATGGGGGCGCACCCTAGCGGGTGCCTCGCGCATGTGAAGCTTTTGTTGCGTGGGGGCGTAACGGAATGGCTTGCGACTCCCCATCCCCGCCCCCGGGCTTGACCCGGAGCCCAGCTTTTCTGGCGACGACGCTTCTTGAGCAGAAGATAGCGGGGCCCCGGATCAAGTCCGGGGCGGGGCGAAGACAGGGAGGGCTACGCCTTTCCCCGCCTTGACCGCATGGCTGTATTATGGCACTGAAGCACCCCATGAGCGCGCATCCGAACCGCCCCGTCTATCTCAAGCTGCGCGACCAGATCGCTGCGGCAATCATCGACGGGTTGTATCCGGAAGGGGCAATGCTGCCGTCGGTGCGGGCGCTCGCGGCAGAGCAGGGGGCGAACCCGCTGACCGTCGCCAAGGCGTATCAGCAGTTCCAGAACGATGGTCTGGTCGAGGTGCAGCGGGGTGTCGGCATGTATGTCGTGCGCGGCGCGGCCGAACGCCTGCGCGCGGCAGAGCGCGAGGCCTTCCTCAGCGAGGAGTGGCCTGAAATCCGCGCCCGGATGGCGCGGCTCGGTCTTGATCCGGCGGACCTTGCACTCGTCTCCTGACAGGAATACAATTCCTTGCGGTGCAGCTTGCGGACAATCCCGTAATCTGACACTTGGTATACAAAATCGCGGCGCGGGATTGCATCTGCAACCCTGCCGAGATTAAAGGGGGTGCCCCTCGGGTCGGGGGTAATGACATAAACGACGGGGTAACCCGCATGGACGGTGTGGTGTCGGCTAGTTCCGCCCATGGCGTCGGGAGATCGGAATGATCAGATCCGAATTGTTGCAGGAACTGCACAAGGACAATCCAGACCTTCGCGCTGACGAGATCGAGCAGGTCGTGGATATTTTCTTCGACGAGATCGCGCAGCGACTCGCGGAAGGTGGGCGCGTGGAACTGCGCGGCTTCGGCGCGTTCTCGACCCGCGAGCGCGAGGCAAGGAGCGGCCGCAATCCGCGCACCGGCGAGACGGTCGATGTGCCCGAAAAGCGCGTGCCGTACTTCAAGGCGGGCAAGGAAATCCGCGAGCGTCTGAATAAGTAGGGGGGACGCCTCCGCGCCCCCCTCCTCGGTGCTGTTCCCTTCGCTTCGCTACGGGGCACCTGCGGCTCGCGCCGTGCGCTCGCGGTCGCTGCGCGACCGATGTGAGCGCATCTGATGATCGCGGTGCCTCGGCACGCCAACGGACGGGCCGCAAGGCCGAACGGCCGCCCGCAGCGACGCGACCTTCAGGTCGCTTGAGCGAGGATTTCGCATCGCGGAGGCGATGCGGAACGAGAAAGCTACGCCGCGCGGGGCATCAGGTCATCCTTGGCCAGGCCGGGCACCGGCAGTTCGCGTTCCGCCCCTAGCGCGGCGAAGACCAGCTCGATCAACCGCTCGCCCCCTCCGCTCAGGCTCATGTCGACCGGCACCATGCCGAGCGCGGCCATCTCCTCGATCTCCTCCGGCCCCGGCGCGGCGATGATCCGCGCCACGCCCGGCAGGCGCTGTTCGACCAGCGGGGTGAGCTCGCGCGAGACGTCGGTCTGGCCGGTCGCCACCACCAGCACCTGCCGCCGCTCCACCCCGATGGCGTCCCAGCTCCGCGGGTCGGAGGGGTTGGCGCGGTGGACGTGGTAGCCGTCGGCCAGCGCCATCTGGAAACGGTCGTGGTCGGCTTCGAGCGCGAGGTAGCCGATATCGTTGAATTCCAGCGCATCGGCCAGCGCGCGGCCCGCGTCCGTCATCCCGATGACGAGAACCGGCGCGTCCTCGCCCGCAAGCTTGGCGTCGGGCGGCCCCTGCCGCAGTCGGCCGGCGAGCTTGCGGCCGATGTTGGAGACCGGCGGCGTCACCGCCAGACTGATCGCGATGGCAGTGACCATCGCCGAGACCAGCCGCGGCTCGGCCAAACCCGCCACCGCAGGCAGTGCCAGCAGCACCAGCGTGAACTCGCTCCCCTGCCCGAGCAGGAAGCCCAGCTGGATCGATCCCGGCACCGACCAGCGGTTGAGCAGCGCGGCGGCGACGTTGAAGGCGCACTTGAGCGCGATGAGCCCGACCGTCATCACCGCCACCAGCCCCACGTCGCGGGCCAGCAGGGCAGGATCGATGGAGAGGCCGACCGAGATGAAGAAGAAGCTCAGAAACAGGCCGCGAAAGGCGTCGATCTCGGTCTGGACGAGGATGCGGTAGCGCGAATCCGCCACCGCCATCCCGCCGAGGAAAGCGCCCAGAGTCAGCGAGAGGCCCGCCATCCCGGTTGCCCAGCCCGCGGCGAGCGCGATGAACAGGGCGGTCGCGGTGTAGACCTCGGTCGTGCCCGCGCGGGCGATAAGGCCGAACAGCGGCTCGGTGAGGTAACGCGCGAACAGCACCGCGACCCCGAAAGCGGCGAGCGCCTTGGCCCCGGCAAGCCCCAGCGCAGGGCCGAGAGCGCCGCCGCTCGCCAGCGCCCCGGCGGTGACCAGCAGGAGGATCGCGGCGATATCCTGAAAGATCAGGATCGATTGCGCGGCCCGGCCCACCGGGCAATCCTCCTGCCCGCGCTCGCGGATGAGGCCGATGACAACGGCGGTGGAGGACAGCCCCATCCCGAAGCCCGCGATCACCGCGAAGGCCGGCGGCAGGCCCAACGCCCAGAACAACGCGCCAAAGCCCCCGCCCGCAACCAGCATCTGCAAGCTGCCGAACCCGAAGATATTACCCGCCTCGGACCGGATGCGCCCCAGCGAGAAGTGCAGGCCGAGGTTGAACAGCAGGAACATCACGCCTGCTTCGGCCATCGCCGCGACCACCGGGCCGCTGAAATCCTCCGCCATGCCAAGGCTGGCGAGGCCGAGTCCCAGCCCGAGATAGCCGACGATCGGGTTCAGCCGCAGCGCGCGGGATGCCAGCGCGGCGGCAATGCCCAGGCCGAGCAGGGTGATCGCCGGCTGGATGGTCGCCACCACCGAATGCACGTCTGATGCTTCGCCCGCCATGCGCCCCTCTGCGTGATCGCCAAGTCACCGGGAGATGGGGCTTGGCACCGGCTCTGGCAAGCGGCTGCGCGAGGCTCTGGCGCTGGCCCGCCGATGGTGGCAAGGGCTGCGCGTTGCGGGCGTGGCGGAATGGTAGACGCCGGGGACTTAAAATCCCCTGATCCTCGATCGTGCGGGTTCGAGTCCCGCCGCCCGTACACAGCCCATCCCGGCGGCGGTTCTGCGTCAAACAGCGTAGCGCAATGCGACGAACCGGGGCCCTGCATTATCTTGCTCTTAACGTCTTGCTCCGTAATGGCCTTTGAGGAGCGCGGGGTATCTTGTCCTGCGCGTGTCTCGCCAGTGCCAGGACCAGGGGCTGACGGGTTGGGACAACGGGCATGGTGGACATAGCGACCCATTCCGCACAGCTCGAACCGGCTCCCGAGGGCCCGGGCGCCGAACAGCGCGCCGCGCCGCGGGTGACGTTGCTGATCCGTGCGGCCAAGCTGGTATCGGGCCAGGGCGAGTTCGTCTGCGTGATCCGCGACGTCTCGGAGACCGGGGTCAGTGTGCGGCTGTTTCACGCCCTGCCCGGCTGCCAGGACTTCGCGCTGCATATGCCGGCAGGCGCCATTTACGAGATTTCCCGCGTCTGGGAGAAGGGCAACGAGGCCGGCTTCACCTTTGCAGAAGCGGTCGCGGTCGAGAAGCTGGTCAACGAATCCAGCGACTATCCCAAGCGCGGCCTCAGGCTCGGCCTGTGTTTCCCGGTGACCGTGCACATGCTGGCCGGCAGTTCCGAGGCGCTGGTGGAAAACCTTTCGCAGCAAGGTGCGCGGCTGACCTGCGACCGGTTGCTGGCGATCGATCAGACGGTGCGCCTCGCTCTGCCGGATGGCAGCGCCAAGCCGCGCGAAGTGCGCGCCAAGGTGCGCTGGCGGCGCGACACGCATTACGGCGTGGTGTTCGACGACACCTTCACGCTCGGCGAATTCGCCCGGCTGGCAGCGCTGCTTCAGGCGCCTGCGCTGCTGGGCGAGTGAAGCGCGCGGCCTAGGCCGGGCACGAACCGCAGCGCCACCCCGTTGATGCAGTGCCGCTTGCCGGTCGGCTTGGGTCCGTCTCCGAAGATATGCCCCAGATGCCCGCCGCAATCGGCACAATGCACCTCCGTGCGGGGGTAACCGATCAGATAGTCGGTGCTGGTGCCGACCGCGCCCTTGTCGATCGCTTGCCAGAAGCTCGGCCAGCCGGTGCCGCTGTCGAACTTGTGGGCCGAGGCGTAAAGCGGATTGGCACAGCCTGCACACACGAAGGTGCCCTTGCGCTTTTCCTTGTCGAGCGGCGAGGTGAAGGCACGTTCGGTCCCGGCCTGCCGCAGCACGTAAAACTGGTCGCGGGTCAGAAGCTTCTTCCACTCCGCCTCGCTCCGTCCCTTGGGGAAGGACCTGGCCTCGGCCGGGGCAGCTTCGCAGGCGCTGACGAAGGGCAGCATCCCGGCAATCGCCGCGCTGGCGGCCATCATGCGGCGACGGTTTACGAGGGGCAGGCGCATCGGTGTCTCCGTGGGTGGGGGCGCAATGCCCTTGCCCCCCTTTTACGTCGAAAACGCCCCGCAGGTTTCAACCCACGCAAGGGAAGCATCAGAACGTGGTGATCTCGACCTCGAGCTTGCGGAAGCCATGGACGAAGTTCGCCCGCACCCGCTCGACATCGCCCGCGACGTGCACGCGCATCCGTCGCTTGTGCATTTCCTCCAGCAGGATGCGCAGCTGCATCTCGGCCAGCCGCGCGCCGACGCAGCGGTGGATGCCGTAGCCGAAGGCGAGGTGGCGCCGGGCGTTCTCGCGGGTGATGTCGAGCTTGTCGGGGTTTTCGAACACCTCCTCGTCGCGGTTCGCGCTGATATACCACAGCACCACCTTGTCGCCCGCCTTGATGGTCTGGCCGAACACCTCGGCATCCTCGGTACAGGTGCGGCGCATGTGCGCGAGCGGCACCTGCATGCGCAGGATTTCCTGCACCGCATTGGGGATGAGCTCAGGCTGCTCCTCGTAAAGCTTGCGCTGGTCGGGATACTTGTCGAGCGCGTGGATAATGCCGCTCATGGTGTTGCGGGTGGTGTCGTTGCCGCCGACGATCAGCAGCACGAGGTTGCCCATAAATTCCTCGGGGCGCATCTGGTTCATCGCCTCGGAATGGATCATCATCGATATGAGATCGTTGCCCGGCTCCTTGTCCATGGTCCGCTCGATCCACAAGGACTGGAAATAGGCCGCCATCTCCTGAAGGATGCCCCAGCGCACCTGATCAAGCTCGCGCACGGTGGCGAGTTCGGTGTCGCCCGCCCAGTCGGACCAGAAGGTGAGCAGGCGCCGGTCCTCCCAGGGAAAGCCGAAAAGGATCGCCAGCATCCCCGTCGTCAGCTCGATCGAGACGGTGTCGACCCAGTCGAACACTTCCCCGCGCGGCAGGCGGTCGAGCACTTCGCCGGTCCGTGCACGGATTTCCGCCTCCATGTCGGTCATCGCGCTCGGGGTGAACTTGGGCGCGACGGTGCGGCGCTGACCGGTGTGCTGGGGGCGGTCCATGGCGATGAACATCGGCAATTCGCGCGGGGCATCGACGCCGGCAGCGGCGGCCTCCTCCTCGGTGAGGCGGTTGAGGATCGTGATTCCGCCATGCTCCCAGCTCGACGAGAAGGTCTCGGGCAGGGCCTCAATATGCTGGATCGCCTTGTGGCCGACCACCGCCCAATAGGGGCCGAAGGGGCTTTCCGGGATCCAGTGGAGCTGCCCCGCCTTGCGCATCTCGGCAAAGACCGGCTGCCACTTGTCCTCGAAATAGATGTCCGAGCGGCTGACGTCCCAAGGGTGCGGATGCTGGAGCCGCTCTTCGGGATGCGCGGCGAAGTGGGCCTTCAGCGCCTCGTAGGCGGAAGGCTCGCGGCGCACCTGCGGTCGCTGGATTGCGGGCGGGGTGGGGGCGATGGTGGCCATGTCTGTCTCCCGTCGGGCGGGCTCTTGATGGGCCCGCTCCTCACGAGTCGCAATCTGCCCTAACTGACAGCCATGTCAATAGTAAGTTGCGAATTAGGACTGATTACGCGGTCAGCCGACCCTTGCGGTTTCGATCACGCCCGGCCCCGCCCGACTTCATCACCCGTTTGCGGAACAGCAGCGATCCGGCCTTGACCAGCACCAGCACCGCCGCTCCCTGCCACACCAGCGCCAGCGCATGGGGCCACAGCTCCGCGTCCATCGCCGCGCGTGCCAGCATCGCGAAGGGGGACGAGAGCGGAAAGGCGATCGCCGCCAGCTCCAGCCCCGATCCGGGCTGGTTGATGACGTAGGAGGCAAGGAAGAACACCATCAGCTGCATCATGGTGACCGGCATCGACAGGGTCTGCACCTCGCGCACCGATGTCGCCATCGAACCGATGGTAAGGAACAGCGCACCGAGCAGCAGATAGGCCATCGCGAAATAGACCACGCCCAGCACGACGAACAGCGGCCAGCCGACCGCTGGCGCGGGGAGGGCTGCGATGTTGATGCCGGTGACCTGCGTGATCGCATCGCCCCCGGCAACAAACAGGCCCCACGCCGCCAGCCCCCACACCGCAATGCCCACAAACGACACCGCCAGCATCGCGAAGAGCTTGCCCATGAACACCGCGTCCATCGGGATCGCGGCGGCGAGGATCTCAATGATCTTGTTGGCCTTTTCCTCGACCAGGTTGGACAGCACCATGCCCGCCAGCAGCATCGTCAGCAGGAACAGCAGCATCTGTGCAATCTGCGCGGTCTGGATGCGGCTGGTGCGTTCGTCCGCCGCACTGGTGGCGACGGGATTGGGCGCAACGGTGGGGAACGCGGTCGGCTGCGGAGAGAGAGCCTCGCCCGCGATCAGGCTGACCGGCCCTTGCCAGCGCGCGATCTGGCCATCGGTGCCGACCACGGCCGGGGCTTCCAGCGTGCCTGTCACGATCGCGGCATAGTTCCCCTGACGCGCCTCCATGAATGCGCGCGCATCGAAGGCCGGGTCGCCGACGGCCTCGGGCACGGTGCGCAGCACGGGGAGCGAATAGGGCAGTTGCGGGCCGAGCCGCTCGCCCGCGGCGATCATCGCGGCGTTGTCGGAAGGGCTCATCGCGAGGCCGACCTCGATGCTCACCGCCTCGCGCTGCACTTCGCCGCCGATACTCCCGGCGAGGCCGCCGACGATCACCGGGAACAGCGGCCCCAGAAGGAAGAACAGGAACGCACGGGAGAACAGCACCGCGACGAAATCGCGGCGGGCGATCACCCAGGCGGCTTCCATCGCGGAGAGACGCGGGCGGACGTGGTCGATCATGCGCGGTCCCCTTCGTTGTCGGCCTGCAATTGCCGCGCGGCGGCCTCGCCGGCGATGGCGACGAAAGCGTCGTGGAGCCCGGCACGCTCGATCGAGAGCGAGAGGATCCCTGCGTCACCTTCGATCAACCCCTTCAGGAGCGGCTCGATTCCGCTTTCGGGGAGCGGGAATTGGAAGAAATCGCCGTTGCGCCGGGTCTCGGGCGGCAGCGCGGCGAGCCACGCCCCTTCGCGCGCCCGCGTCTCCAGCCGCACCTGCGCCGGAATCCGGTCCCGCGCCGCCTCGACGCTGCCCGCATATGGCACCTTGCCCCCGGCAATGATCGCCACGCCCTCACAAAGCCGCTCGGCATGGTGAATGACGTGGGTCGAGAAAATCACCGTCACCCCGTCATCGGCGAGCGCGCGGATCATCATCTCGAGCTTGCCCTGGTTGATCGCGTCGAGCCCCGAGAAGGGCTCGTCGAGCACCACCAGCCGGGGATTGTGGACCAACGTGCCCAGCAACTGGACGGTCTGGGCCATGCCCTTGGAAAGCTGGCGGATCTGGCGGTCGGCGGCGTGGGCGAGACCGTGACGTTCCAGCAGTTCCACGGCACGCGCCCGGCCCTCCTTCAGCGGCAGGCCCCGCAGCGCGCCCATGAAGGCAATCGCCTCGATGCACTTCATCGACGGGTAGAGCCCACGCTCTTCGGGGAGATAACCGATCAACCGGCCGATATCGTGCGGGCGGTCATGCCCAAACACGCGGCGCACGCCCTCGTCCGGGTCGATGATGCCGAGCAGCATCCTGAGCGTCGTGGTCTTCCCCGCGCCGTTCGGCCCGAGAATCCCGTAGATCGCTCCTTCGGGAACGGAGATGTCCACTCCGTCCACCGCACGCGTGCCGTCAAAGCTCTTGACGAGCCCGCGTGCCTCGATAGCCAGCGGACGCCCATCGGCGGGAATGGCGCTGAAGCCCTCCGCCTGATGGCTCGCCGCCCTGTGATCGCTTACCGCCATGTCCATGGCATACGCGGTTAGCGGGCAGGACTAAACGGGAGCCCTTCCGAATATGGTTAACGCCCCCGCAACACTTCCTGCAGCTCTGGCCGATCAGGTGCGCGATCGAGCGCTTGGCCACGGCTTCGCGGTATGCGGGTTCGCCTCGGCCCGAGAGGACCCGCTGCGCTCTGCCCGGCTGGAGGAGTGGCTGGGCGAGGGGCACCACGGGTCGATGGAGTGGATGGCGGCCCGCGCCGCCGAACGCCGGTCCCCGCAAGGGCTGTGGCCGGAGGCGCGCAGCGTCATCGCACTGGGCATGAGCTACGCCCCGGCGCATGATCCCATGGCACTGGAGGGATCGGACACGCACGCCCGCATCTCGGTCTATGCGCAGGGCCGGGATTATCACGATGTGGTGAAGAAGCGGCTGAAGGCCCTCGCCCGCTGGCTGGTGGAGGAAGTGCCGGGCACGCAGGTGAAGGTCTTCGTCGACACCGCGCCGGTGATGGAGAAGCCGTTGGGCGAGGCGGCGGGAATCGGCTGGCAGGGCAAGCACACCAATCTCGTCAGCCCCACCCACGGCAGCTGGCTGTTTCTGGGGGCGATCTACACGACCCTGGACCTCGCCCCGGCCGAGCCGCACCGCGACCAGTGCGGGAGCTGCCGTGCCTGCCTCGACGCCTGCCCGACGAACGCTTTCCCCGCGCCCTACCGGCTCGATGCGCGGCGCTGCATTTCCTACCTCACCATCGAGCACAAGGGCCCGATTGCCGAGGAATTGCGCGAGGGGCTGGGCAACCGCATCTACGGCTGCGACGATTGCCTTGCGGTGTGCCCGTGGAACAAGTTCGCCTCCGAAGCCCAGACGATCAAGGAATTTCTCCCCCGCGCCGAACTGGTCGCGCCGCGGCTGGGCGAGCTGCTGGCGCTCGACGATGCGGGCTTCCGGGCGCTGTTCTCAGGCTCGCCGATCAAGCGGATCGGGCGCGACCGGTTCGTGCGGAACTGCCTCTATGCGGCCGGCAACAGCGGCAATGCGGGGCTGGCCGCGCAAGTCGCAGCCCTGACCGCAGACCCCGATCCGGTGGTCGCCGAGGCGGCGGAATGGGCCTTGGCGCGGCTCAGATAAGGTCCTTGAGCGCCACCTCCGGATCGGCCAGCAGCGCCGGGTCGATCTTCCCCGGCCCGCTCTCCAGCAGCTTCCTTGCCTGCACATAATCCTTCATCGTCCCCACGCAGTCGAAAGCGATGGGCTTTCCGGCCTTCATGTAGACGACGGTGAACTTGCGGCTCTCGGGATCGCCGCGCAGCACGGCTTGGTCAAAGCCGAGGTTGAGGCCTGCCGTCTGGAGCTTGAGGTCATACTGGTTCGACCAGAACCATGGCAATGCGTGATAGGGCTCCTTCTCGCCCATGATCGCCTTGGCGACGGTGTTCGCCATGTCATGGGCGTTCTGGACCGATTCGAGCCGGATCACCGCGCCGTCGGCGAAATCATTGGCGTGGGCGGCACAGTCGCCAATGGCGTAGATGTCATCGAGCGTGGTGCGGCAGCAGAAGTCGACATCGACCCCGTTCGACCCTGCCGCGCCGGCAGCGATCAGCGGCGCGACCGCCGGGACGATGCCGATGCCGACCACGACCATGTCGCAGGCCACTTCCTCGCCGCTGTCGAGCCGGACGCCGGTGACGCGGCCCGCCTCTTCGCCCAGCACCGCATGCACGCCCGTGGAGAGGCGCACATCGACCCCCTGCCGGCGATGCTCCTCGGCATAGAAGGTCGACAGTTCCTCGCCCGCCACCCGCGCGAGCAGGCGGGGGAGCATCTCGACCAGCACCACTTCGCAGTCGAGCTTGGTCAGCACCGCGGCCGCCTCGAGCCCGATGTAGCCCCCGCCGATCACCACCGCGCGGCGAGCGCCGCCGGAAAGGGCCTGCATCATCGCGTCGGCATCGGACTTGTCGCGGACGTAGAACACGCCGGGCAGCACCGCGCCCGGCACTGGCAGCCGCCGTGGATCGCCGCCACCCGACCAGATCAGCTTGCGATAGGTCACCTGCCCGCCATCCGAGAGCGTCACGGTGTGCCGCGCAGGATCGATCGCCGTCACCGCCACCCCGAGCCGCAACCCTATGTCCTTCTCCGCCCAGAACTTCTCGGGCCGGATCATGATCCGCTCGAAACCCTTGTCCCCTGCGAGATATTCCTTCGAGAGCGGCGGACGTTCGTAGGGCGGCGCATCGTCGCGCCCGATCATCATGATCGAGCCCTCGTGCCCGTGCTGGCGCAGCGCGATCGCCGCCTGCGCCCCGCCGTGTCCGGTGCCGACGATGACGACGTCTGCATGCTGGTGGTTGAATGTCATGATCTGCCTATGCCCCTCCGGCCTTGTCCGCCCATTGATGCGGCGCAAAGAGCCCGAGGGTCAAGACGTCAGAGATGACAGTCCTACCGCTCAAGCAGGTTGCGCGCCTGACTGGCGATCTGGGCGAGCATCGCCGCTCCCACCGGAGGCCGGGCCACGGCGCGGGCGATCATGCTGCGGAACTGCGCGACACTCCGGGCATTGCGGGTCGCCCATTCCGCCACGCTCGTGCACGGATCGGCCTTGCCCGACGGCGTGCGCATCAGCCGCCGCAGGAACTCGATCCGCATCTGCTGGAAATCGCGCGCAAGGCCCGACACCAGCAGCCGCTCCCACACGTCCGAGGGGCTCATGTGTGCCGCCGTCCCTTGGGCCCAGTCGAGGCCCAACCGGGCGCCGATATCGGTGAAGGCATGGGTGAGCAGCTTGATATCGACCCCCGCGTCGAGCGCCGCCTGAGCAAGACCCACCGCACCGTCGAAATCGAACAATCCGGCGACCTGCGCGGCCAGCCCTGCAGGCGCGCCGACGCCGACGAAGTTCTGCTGCAAGGCTTGGGACCGGGCGCGGGGTTCTTCCGCCAGCAGCTCCTCGCGCGCGCCGACGAGCACACCGACCCCTGCGCCCAGCCCTGCGATCATCGCCCCCGCCTCGACCTTGCCCGCCGCGGTGCGCAGCACATCGCTCATGAGGTTGCCCACCGCCGCCGCGAGCCGGTCGAACAGCGCGAGGCGGGCGGCCTCGGGCATGGCGGCCTCGTCGATCTCGCGCCACAGCGGGTCAAGCCCGAACAGGCGCTCGGCGACAAAGAAAGCGGCGGCGACCTCGGCGAGGCCCACGCCTTCTTCTTCCGCCAGTTCGAACGGGTGCACCATGCCGAGCCGGTTGACGATCCGGTTGGAAAGGCTGGTGGCGATCATCTCGCGCCGCAGCCGGTGGCCGCGAATCTCGGCGGCGTAGGTCTTGCGCATCGCCACCGGGAAGCGCGCCAGCAGCAATTCCTCGAGCACGGGATCGTCGGGCAGCACGCTGTCCTCGATAGCGTCCTGCAGCGCGAGCTTGGCGGACGACAGCAGCACCGCGAGTTCCGGACGGGTCAGCCCCTGTCCGTCGGCGGCGCGGCGGGCGAGGGTTTCGTCGTCGGCCAGCCCCTCGGTGCGGCGGTCGAGATCGCCCGCTTCCTCCAGCCGCTCGATCAGGCGGACATGGGCCGGGATCGCCCCGGGCCCGCCGCTCTCCGCAATGGAAAGGGCGAGCGCCTGCAAGCGGTTGTCCTCCAGCACCAACGCCGCGACATCGTCGGTCATCGCGGCGAGCAGCGTGTTGCGTTTCTTGGGGCTAAGCTTGCCCGAGGCCGTCGCCGCAGCCAGCGCGATCTTGATGTTGACCTCGTTGTCGGAGCAATCGACCCCGGCGGAGTTGTCGATGAAGTCGGTGTTGATGCGCCCGCCCTTCATGGCAAAGGCGATACGCCCGGCCTGGGTGACGCCGAGGTTCGCACCCTCACCGATCACCTTGGCGCGCACGGCGTCGGCATCGACGCGCAGCGCGTCGTTGGCCGGGTCGCCGACCTGGATGTGGTTTTCCTGCGGGGCCTTCAGATAGGTGCCGATCCCGCCAAACCAGAGCAGGTCGACCGGCGCCCGCAGAATCGCGCTGATCAGCGCCTCGGGCTCGATTTCCCCCTTGGTTCCCTTGGCCCCGTCGATGCCCAGCACCGCACGCGCCTGCTTGGAAAGCCTGATCGTCTTGGCCGAGCGCGGATAGACCCCGCCGCCCTTGGAGATCAGCGCCTTGTCATAATCCTCCCAGCTCGAACGCGGCAGAGCGAACATGCGGGCGCGCTCCTTCCAGCTGGCGAGCGGATCGGGCGAGGGGTCGATGAAGATGTGGCGGTGATCGAAGGCAGCGACGAGCTTCAGCGCCTTCGACAGCAGCATCCCGTTGCCGAACACGTCGCCCGACATGTCGCCGCAGCCCGCGACGGTGACGCTGTCCTTCTGGACGTCGACGCCCATCTCGCGGAAATGGCGCTGCACGCTCACCCATGCGCCGCGCGCGGTGATGCCCATCGCCTTGTGGTCGTATCCGTTCGATCCGCCGCTGGCGAAAGCGTCATCCAGCCAGAAGTCGCGGCCCTGCGCGATGCCGTTGGCGATATCGGAGAAGGTCGCGGTGCCCTTGTCGGCGGCGACCACGAAATAGGGGTCCTCGCCATCGAGCACCTGCACACTGTCGGGATGCACGACGTGGCCCTCGACAATGTTGTCGGTGACCGACAGCAGCGTGCGGATGAAGATCTCATAGGCGGCGCGGCCCTCGGCAGCCCAGCCCTCGCGGTCGATGGCGGGGCTGGGGAGCTGCTTGGGATAGAACCCGCCCTTGGCCCCCGTCGGCACGATCACCGCATTCTTGACCCGCTGCGCCTTCATCAGCCCGAGCACCTCGGTGCGGAAGTCGTCGCGCCGGTCGGACCACCTGAGGCCCCCACGCGCCACCGCGCCCGAGCGCAGGTGGATGCCCTCCACCCGGCGCGAATAGACGAAGATCTCGCGCCACGGCAGCGGCTTGGGCAGGCCCGGAACGAGGCTCGAATCGAGCTTGAAGGCCAGCGCCTCGGCGGCGGCGGGCGCAAAGGCGTTGGTGCGCAGCACCGCGCCGAGCACCGCGCGGTAAAGCCGCAGCAGCCGGTCGTCATTGATCGCGGTGACTTTCGCAAGACCGCGGGTGAAGACGTTCTGGGCGGCGGCGACGGCTTCCTCGCGGTCGCCTGCGAAGGCGGGATCGTGCCGCGCCTCGAACAGCGCGATCATCGCCCCCGTCACCTGCGGCGCTGCGGCAAGCGCGTCGACAACGGTGTGGATCGTGTAGCTCACCCCGGTCTGGCGCAAGTAGCGATAGATCGCCCGCAGCCAGTTCGCCTCGCGCAAGGTCAGGCCCGCAGCGGGGACGAGGCGGTTGAAGGGATCATCCTCCGCGGCTGCGTTGAGCACGTCGGCAAGCGCCTGCTCGATCAGCCCGGCGCGCGCCAGCAGCCCCCCGGCCTCGCGCCCGGCGGGAAGGTTCAGGAGGAATTCGTGGATCGTGCCGAGGCCGGGCTCGGTCAGGAAGGTCGGCATCTCGGCAAGCACCCGGAAGCCGAAATTCTCGAGCGCGGGCACCGCATCCGACAGCGCCAGCGTGCCGCGCGCGAGGTAGACCTTGAGCCGCAAGGCATCGGGCGCATCCCCACCAAGCCGGTAGAGCCGCACCGCCCGGTCAGGACGCTGGCGATCGGGGCGCGCATCACCCTCGGCCAACACCAGAGTGCGCAGCTTGGCGATGTCGCGGGCGGCCTCCTGCGGACCGTAGGCAAGGCGGTAGCCGGTCGGGAAGGCAGGGGCATAGCGGCCTGCCAGCGCGGCCGCGCGGCCCGCATCCTCGGTCTCGGCAAGGTGGCCCGCGACCGCCTCGTTCCAGCCGCGCAGCAGATCGGCGAGCTGCGCCTCGATGGCGGCCGCCTCAGGCAGGTCGGCACAGGCGCGCACGTCGACCAGGAAGCGCAGCAAGGCAAGGGTCGAACTCTCGATCTCGAGGCTCCAGTCGAGCAGCGCCGCGCCGGGCGTCGCCAGCAGCATCGCCTGGATCTGGAGGCGCACCTCGGTGCTCATGTGATCGCGCGGCAGCCAGACGAAGGCGTAAACATGCCGCTCCAGCTCGGCGCGGACCATGATGACGCGCGGGCGCGGGCGGTCGATCAGCGCCATCTTGGCAGTGACCAGATCGGCGACCCGCGCCGGATCGAAGGCGGTGAGCAGATCATTGGGGAGCGAGGTGAAGGCGTGCACCAGCGCCTTGCCGCTATGCCCCGACTGGTCGAAGCCGAGCCGCGCGGTCATGTCCGTCACCATCGCCCGCAGCACTGGCACCTCGCCCGGACGCTCGCTGAGCGCGGCGCTGGTCCACAGCCCCGCATGGATCGAAAGTGCGGCGACCCTCCCGTCCTGCATGCGCGGCACGATGAACAGGTCGAGCGGGCTGGCACGGTGCACGCGCGAGGCCAGATTGGACTTGATCGCCAGCATCGCTTTGGGCGTGCCAGCGGCGGCGTGCCGTTCGAACCACTCGAAAGCGCGGGCGAAAGACACTTCGGCAAGCAGCTCCTGCGCCGAGGCGCGGCAGATGCCGAGCCGGTCTTCGGTGATGCCGTCGGCGCGGCGGGTCATGTGGCCGAGCAGGGTCAGCATGCCGCTTCCCAGCCAGCCGAGCAGCGCCCCGGCCTCGGCATCCATGGCGCCGACCAGCGCGGCATCGGACTCCATCGCAGCCTGCATCGCCGGCCAATCCCCGACGGCGGCATGGACATCGCCGAGCGTGGTCTGGAGCGCCTCGACCAGCTCGCGCCGCTGGCGGGCATCGACGCGCGGTGTCTCGATATAGATGAGCGATTCGTTCGCCCCGCCCTTGCCCAAGGCGGTGATCGCGCCGGCGGCGTCACGTTCGACGGGGACCACGGGGTGCAGCAGCCGATCGACGCTCACGCCCTGCGCAACGATCGCGGCGGCGAGCGAATCGACGAGGAAGGGCTTGTCGTCGTTGACGATGGCGATGCGCAGATGGCGCCGCTCACCGCCGGTGGATTCGAGCAGGACGATCGGCTCTCCCGGCGCGCGGGTGGCGGCGGCTGCGAGCAGCCAGGTGGCGATCTCGTCCATCCCGGCGCGGTCGGCCTGATCGTCGCCGGGCAGCAGCGAGGCCTCCAGCTGAGTGCGCAACGCCTTTATCAGCGCGCGCCCGGCTGACTTGGGCTGCGCGGCGGCGACGGTCTTCGACCCCATGCTCGGCTCCTGCTCGTCCTGCGATCCGGCTGCGCTTTGCACGCAATATTATTGTTCCGGATTGTTGTTATCGTGTCTATCGCAATACAGGCTTTCCGCCGCGCGGCGCAAGCGCGAGATTGGTGCGGCCGGTCACGCCGCGGCCACGCTCCGGCAGGCGTCGAGTGTCAGTTCGAGCGAACGGATGCGTGCCTGCGGGTCGTAGGTCGCCCCGCACAGCATGATCTCGTCGGCACCGGTGCGGCGGACGAAAGCCTCGATCGCGCCGTGCACCTGCGCGGGCGTGCCGACTGCTGCGGCTTGCCCGATATGGGCGAGCATCGCCTGCGCCGAAGCCGGGAGCGTGTCGGTGTAACGCTCGATCGGCGGGGGCAGCCTCCCCGGCTGGCCGGTGCGCAACCGCACGAAGCTCTGCTGCTGGCTGGAAGCAAGCAGGCGCGCCTCAGCCTCGGTCTCGGCGGCGAAGACGTTCATGGCGACCATCACGTGCGGGCGGTCCAAGGCCTCCGAAGGCTGGAAATCGCGGCGATAGACCGCGAGCGCCGCATCGAGGTGGTCGGGGGCGAAATGCGCGGCGAAGGCGTAGCGCAGGCCGAGCTTCGCCGCCAGCTGCGCGCCGAACAGGCTCGACCCGAGCATCCACAGTTCGACTTGCGCTCCCAGTCCGGGCGTGGCGGTGATCGGCAGGTCGAGATCGCCGGTCAGCAGCGCGCGCAGTTCCACGACATCCTGCGGGAAGTATTCGGCGGCCTGGTGGAGGTTCTTGCGCAAGGCGCGCTGCAATTCCGGCCCCGCCCCCGGCGCGCGGCCCAGCCCGAGGTCGATCCGCCCAGGGAACAGCGCATCGAGGGTGCCGAACTGCTCGGCGATCTGGAACGGGGTGTGGTTGGGCAGCATGATCCCGCCCGATCCGATGCGGATGCGGCTGGTGGCATTGCCGATATGGGCGAGCACGACCGACGTCGCCCCGCCCGCGATCCCGTCCATTGCATGATGCTCGGCGACCCAGAAACGGTCGCAGCCGAAGTCTTCTGCAGCGCGGGCGAGATGGGTCGCGGCGGCGAAGGCCTCGCCGATCGTCCCGCCTTCGCGGACGGGGACAAGGTCGAGCACGGAAAAGCGGGTCATGGCACAGGGGCTCCCTCCGGGGGTGGCGGCACGGCAACAACAGCAGCGGGGGCAGTGTCGCCGACCGGGCCGAGCTGCGCAAGATAGTCGCGGGCGGTGGCGGCGGCGGGGCTGTCGGGCGCGAGGTCCAGCACCGATTGCCAGCTGGCGCGCGCGGCGGCGTCGCGCCCGGCGAGCACCGCGATCACCCCCGCTTCAAGGCCAATGTCCGGGTTGGCCGGAGCGAGGGTCGCGGCCTGCTCGATGGCGCCCTGCGCATCGCCGAGCCGATCGAGCCGGCGCAGCAGAGTCGCCTTGAGCAGCCAGCCCTCACTGCGCGCCGGGGCAAGGATGGTGGCGTTCCCGAGCGCGGCGAGCGCTTCCTCTGGGCGGCCCAGCGCCACCAGTGCGCGGGCGCGGTCGGTCGCGGCGATGGCTTCCAGCAGCGCGGAGCGGGCGGCGCGGGCATCGGTCTCGGCGAGCGCCAGCAGGCGCTCAGCCCCCGCCGCATCGCCCCCCGCCAGCGCCGCCGCACCGGCCAGCGCGGCAAAGCGGGCGCGCGGGCGGGGCTCGCCCTGCGGGGTCTCGTCGCGCGCGGCGGTGAAGGCGGTGCGGGCGTCCTCCCACAGCTCCAGCGCGCTCGCCGCGGTGCCGAGGCAGTGGTTGGCGAGCACCCGGTCGGTCCCGGTGGTCTCGCTGCGCCGGATCTGCGCCATGGCATGGGCGCGGGCCGGATCCTCGCCCAGCGCCGCGAGGCATCCGGCGAGCCATTCGCTGGTCGGATCGAGCGGCGCTTCGGCCTCGGCCTCCGCTTCGGCAGGCTCGGCAGAGCGTGCCGGCCGGTCGCGGACAAGCTCGTCCCCCGGCATCGCCCCGGCGAGCGGGTTGGCGCCGACTTGCAGGGCGAGGGCGAGCAGGATGGATGAAAGGGACACGGGGCGTCTCTATCCGTAGAATTCGGCCACGACGGCCTTGAGAAGGGCAATGTCGCACTCCCGCGACAGGCGGTGGTCGCCGTCCTCTACCAGCGTAACCTGAACGTCGCCCGACCTGAGCGCCGCCTTGAGGCGAAGCGAGATATCGAAGGGGACGTCCGCATCCGCCTTGCCGTGGATCAGCCGCACCGGGCAGGCAAGGTCGATCATGCTGTCCAGCCTGAGGTGACATTCGGCATCGGCGAAGAAACCGGGATGGGTGGGGGTGGCCTCGGGGCCGTAGGGGTTGTCCTGTAGGATCGTCTCTCCGCGCGCAAGCGCCGCGCGCTGCGCCTCGGTGTAGCCCCAGCGGGTGAAATCGGGCGCGGCGGCAATGCCGATCATCCCGGCGAGGCGGTGCTTCAGATGCTCGGCCACCAGCAGCATGAGCCACCCGCCCATCGAGGAACCCACCAGCAGCACCGGACCGCTCACGTAGCTTGCAACCAGCGCCAGCACCTCATCGCGCCACTTCGATAGCATGCCGTCGACGAAGTCTCCATCCGAGAGCCCGCAGCCCGAATAGTCGAGCAGCAGGCAGGCGCGCCCCTGCGCCTCGGCCTCGGCGAACAGCGCGGTCGCCTTGCTCCCGCTCATGTCCGACATGTAGCCGGGCAGGAAGACGAGGCAGGGGCCCGCCCCATGCGTGTAGCGGAAGGCGACGCGGCGGCCGTCGTAGAGGGTATGGTGCATGATCCCGGTCATTCCGCCGTCATGCCTTGCCCCCGGCCCCGAGAGCAAGCATTGTCACGGATGCGCAACGGGAGAGGACTACGCGCCGCACCATGATCACGACAGAACCTGCGGCGCAGCCCGCCGCCCAAACCACTGCGCTCACCCGGCGCTCGCTGTTCACCCTCGCCGGTGCCTCCGCCGCGCTGGCCGCCGCGCCTGCTGCGGCGCGCGCCTTCGGTAGCGGCTTCACCCACAGTGTCGCCAGCGGCGAGCCTTCCGCCACCTCGGTGCTGCTGTGGACCCGCTACGTCGCCGAGGCCGAGACCGCGCTGACCTGGCAGGTGAGCGAGACGGAAAGCTTCACCCGCCCCGTCGCCGAGGGCAGCGTTGCCGCATCCCCGGCGCGCGACTGGTGCGCCAAGGGGATCGCCACCGGCCTTCAGCCGGACCGCTGGTACTTCTTCCGCTTTCTCGCGCCCGACGGCACCGCCTCGCCCACGGGCCGCACCCGCACGCTGCCGGAGGGTCCCTCGGCCAAATTCCGGCTGGCGGTGTTCTCCTGCGCGAATTTCGGCTTCGGCTGGTTCAACGCCTATGGCCATGCCGCCGAGGCCAACGATGCCGACCTCGCGGTGCACCTCGGTGACTACATCTACGAGTATGGCGCAGGCACCTATCCGGCGGCAGGGCAGGCCCATCCCGACCGCGTGCCCGCTCCCCAGACCGAAATCGTCGCTCTCACCGACTACCGCCTGCGCTATGCCACGTACCGCGCCGATCCCGATTGCCAGCGCCTCCACCAGGTGCTGCCGATGATCGCGGTGTGGGACGACCACGAGACCGCCAACGATTCGTGGAGGGACGGCGCGGAGAACCACCAGCCGGACACCGAAGGCGAATGGGGGTCACGCAAGGCGGCGGCCAAGCAGGCCTACCGCGAATGGATGCCGGTTTCCGATGCGCCCTTTGCCGCCTATCAGGTGGGCGATCTGGCCACGCTGTTCCGGCTCGACACGCGGCTCGAAGGGCGTGACCAGCAGCTCGATCTGGGCGTGGTGCTGGCAGGCCAGACCAATCCGCAAGGCGCGATGGAGGCGCTGGTGCGGTTCAGGGACGGGGCATGGGCCGATCCCGCCCGGCAGTTGCTGGGCGAGCGGCAGGAGACATGGCTGGCCGAGGGGCTGGCCGCCTCGAGCGCCCGCGGCACGGCATGGCAGGTGCTGGTGCAGCAGGTGCTGATCGGCAATCTGAAAACCCCGGTCAGCCTGGTCGATCAGCTCGGCAGCGGAGTTCCCGAATTCATCCGCCAGCGCCTGATGGCCGCCTCGCTGGCGAGCCAGACGGGACTGCCCGCCAACATGGACGCATGGGACGGCTATCCGGCAGCGCGCGAACGGGTGTTCAAGGCGGCGCTGGCGGCCGATGCCAACCTGTTGGTGCTGGCGGGCGACACCCACAATGGCTGGGCTTTCGAACTGGCGCAGGACAATGCGCAGGTGGGGGTGGAACTGGGGGTGTGCTCGGTCAGCTCGCCGGGGTTTGAAAGCTACCTCTCCTTCATTCCGCCTGCCGATCTGGCGAGCGCGCTGGTGAACACCAACGAACAGCTCGTGTGGGCCGACACCGCGCAGCGCGGCTACATGGTGGTGGAACTGACCCCGACGCGCGCGGTGACCGAATACCGCTTCATGGCGGGGATCAGGCAACGCTCGACCAGGCTTGCGGGGACCAAACGGATCGCGACGGACAAGGATTCGGGCAAGCTGGCGGTGTAAGCCCGGCCGCCCCGATCGGCGTAATGTTTCACGTGAAACATCGCGCAGGAGGGGCTGCAGCGGGGGGTCTGGCAGGGGTCTGGCGCGATCTGGAGCGGGTCTGGACGCCCCAGGCAGCGGTCTGGACCGGACCTGCCGCGAGGCTGCGCGCTTTCGCCAAGTTGCGCGTGACTTTTCGCTGGTGAAGGCTTATCTCGCGCACATGGCCCAGTTGCTCGCCACCACCCGCACCACGACCACCCGGACTATCCGGGGGCGGGGGCGCGTGCTTTAGAAGCAAGCAGCCCGCCGCCCGGATCGGGGCGGCGCGGTGTCCTTCCCGAACCGGTTACCCGCACAACACCGCTCTTCCGGTGCGTTCCCCTTTGCCCTAAGGCGCGCCCAAACGAGACGGAACTGCGACGATGACCGAATTGCTCAAGATCAGCCTGCCCGATGGCTCGGTGCGCGAAGTTCCCCCGGGAAGCACCCCCGCCGACATCGCCGCCGCGATCGGCCCCGGCCTTGCCAAGGCGGCACTCGCGGCGCGGGTGAACGGCGAGCTGCGCGATCTCACCCGGCCCTTCGAGGGCGACGCGAACCTCGCGCTGGTCACGGCCCGCGACGAGGCCGATGCGCTCGAACTCGCCCGCCACGATTACGCCCACGTGCTGGCCGAGGCGGTGCAGGCGCTGTTCCCCGGCACCCAGATCACGTTCGGCCCCGCGACCGACGACGGGTTCTATTACGACGTCAAGGCCCCCGACACGCGCGAGCCTTTCGGCATCGACGATCTCCCCGCCATCGAGGAGGAAATGCGCCGCATCATCCGCGCCGACAAGCCGCTGCGCCGCGAGGTGTGGAGCCGCGAGGACCTGATCGCCAAGTGGGCGGGCGAGGGCGAGACCTTCAAGGCCGAATGGGCTAGGGAACTGCCCGAGGGCGAGGAGCTCACCGTCTATTGGTCCGGCAACGACTGGCTCGACATGTGCCGCGGGCCCCATTTGCCGAGCACCGGCAAGCTCGATCCCGATGCCTTCAAGCTGATGCGCGTCGCAGGTGCCTATTGGCGCGGCGACCAGAACAATGCGCAGCTGACGCGCATCTACGGCACCGGCTGGCTCAACAAGAAGCAGCTTCAGGCACACCTCACCCGCCTTGAGGAGGCCGCCAAACGCGATCACCGCAAGCTGGGCCGCGAGATGGACCTGTTCCACTTGCAGGAGGAAGCCCACGGCAGCGTCTTCTGGCACCCCAAGGGCTACCGCATCTGGCGCGAGCTGGAGAGCTACATGCGCCGCAAGATGGACGGCGGCGGCTACCGCGAGATCAAGACCCCGCAGCTGATGGACGTGCGCCAGTGGACCCAGTCGGGCCATTGGGGGAAGTACGCGCAGAACATGTTCGCCGTCCCCGACATCGTGCCCGATGTTGACGAGGAAAGCGGTGCCGCCTCTCCCAAGGTCGCCGATGACGCCGAGTGGCTAGCGATCAAGCCAATGAACTGCCCGGCGCATGTGATGGTCTTCAAGCAGGGGATCACCTCCTACCGCGACCTCCCCATTCGCCTCGGCGAGATGGGCTGCTGCCACCGCAACGAACCCCACGGCGCGCTCCACGGCCTGATGCGCGTGCGCCAGTTCACGCAGGACGATGCGCATATCTTCTGCATGGAATCGCAGGTCGTCGCCGAGGTGCAGGCCTTCATTGCGCTCGCCGATTCCGTCTACCGCGACTTCGGCTTCACCTATGACATCAAGCTCGCCCTGCGCCCCGAAAAGCGCTTCGGCAGCGAGGCGGATTGGGACAAGGCCGAGCAGGAATTGCGCGACGCTTTGACGGCGAACGGCCTCGAATGGGAGGAACTCCCCGGTGAAGGCGCGTTCTATGCCCCCAAGCTCGAATGGCACCTGACCGACGCGATCGGGCGTACCTGGCAGGTTGGCACGATCCAGTCCGACCGCGTGCTGCCCGAGCGTCTGGACGCCAACTACATCGGCGAGGATGGCGAGAAGCACCGCCCGGTGATGCTCCACCGCGCGATCTTCGGCAGCTACGAACGCTTCATCGGCATCCTGATCGAGCACTTCGCCGGGCGCCTGCCCGCATGGCTCGCCCCGGTGCAGGCGGTGGTCGCCACCATCGTTTCCGACGCCGATCCCTATGCCGATGATGTCGCCGCCCAGTTGCGCGCGGCGGGCATCCGGGTGGAGACCGACACCCGCAACGAGAAGATCAACTACAAGGTGCGCGAACACTCGCTCGCCAAGGTCCCGCACCTGCTGGTGGTCGGCAAGCGCGAGGCCGAGGAAGGCACCGTCGCAGTGCGCACATTGGGCGCCGAGCACCAGAAGGTGATGCCGCTGGCCGAGGCCATCGCGATGCTGAGGAGCGAGGGCACACCGCCTGATCTGAAGTAGACGCCCTACCTCCGTTCGTGTCGAGCGAAGTCGAGACACGGTTGCACGGCATCTCGACTTCGCTCGATGCGAACGGGGATCGAAAATGTTCGACACCTTTACCGCAGCGCAAATCGCCTTTGCGCTCGCCGCAGCGCTGGGATCGGCCTTTGTGCGCGGCCTCACGGGGTTCGGCATGGCGATCCTGCTGGTGCCGGTGCTCGCCCTCGCGCTGCCCCCGGTCGAGGCGGTGGTGCTTACCAATGCGCTCTCACTGATGATCGGCGCGACCGAGATTCGCACGCTGGTGCGCGATGCCGAGACGAGCGCGTGGAGAATTGGCGCGGCGGTGGTGCTGGCGACGCCGCTGGGCCTTTATGCCCTGTCCGTGACCGGGCGTGACGTCGCGCGGCTGGTGATTGCGCTGATCGCACTCAGCGCCTTTGTCGCGATTCTCCTGCCCCGTCGCGGGGCCACCATGCCGGGGCACGCGGCGACGGGGGCGGTGGGGCTGCTGAGCGGGCTGATGACGGGCTATGCCGGGATGCCCGGGCCGCCGGTGGTGCCGTTTTACGCCGGACGCGACCTGCCGAGGGCGACCGCAAAGGCCTCGATGCAGCTGATCTTCACCATCGCTGCCACCGCCGGGCTGGCGAGCGCGACGTGGCTCGGCATCCTGCGGGTGGAGCTGCTGCTGTTCGCGCTGCTGATGCTGCCGCTGATCATCGCCGGGAACAAGCTGGGGGCGCGGGTATCGGGCCGGGTCAGCGATCCCCTGTGGCGCGCCATCGTCGGCGTGGTGCTGGGCGGAGCGGCGGTCGCCGCGCTGATTCGCATGTTCTAGGCGACCCAGCGCGCGGCGAGCACCTTGCCGCCATCGGGCAAGCGCAGCACCAGCGCATAGCGGTCCGCGCCCGCCACCCTGAGCTGGCCTGCCCCCACCGCGACCTCGGCCTTGCCGCCCTGCCAGTCGGCGATCTTGCGCTCGTCGCGCAGCACGTTGGTGTAGGCCACCTTGCGCCCGCCGTTCTCGCCGTGGCCGATCCCGACCTCGACCTTGCGGGTCACCGCGACCAGCACCAGTTCCGCCGCGCCGCTGGCGGTGCCTGACAGGTGCACAGCATAGCCGCCTGCGCCCGCGGGTGCGACACGGATCGCAGCATCGCTCTTCGCGCCGTATTGCCGGACCCCGCTCGCCACAGCGTCGGCGTGCGATCCGACCACACCGAAGGTGCCGCCAATCACCAGTTGCGGGGTGTAGACCCCGTTGCGCCCCGCAAGGCCCCGGCGCGAGTAATCCTGCTGGAGCGCGGTGTTGCTCTCGCGCGCCAGCGTGTCCTTCCAGCCGAGCCTATCCCAATAGGTGACGGGCCGGGCGATGACGACAAGACCGGGGTTGGCGCTGAGCGTCTCGGCCAGCGCATCGGCGGGCGGGCAGGAGGAGCAGCCCTGACTGGTGAACAGCTCGAGCAGCACCGGCGCGCCGGTCGCGGCGATTGGGGGTGCCTTGGTAGCGGGGGCGGGGGCGGCGGGGGCGCTTTGCATGAGGCCGAGCGCGGAGCCGAGCACGGCGATCGTGCCCGCAGTGGCAAGAACAGGGCGGTTGAAGGTCATGGGTTCATCCTCGCGTAACGGTGCCGAGGATGCTTTCGCTTTATCGCCGCCGCAGGTTACGCGAGGGCAGTCAGACCGGCAGTGCCTGCCCCGCAAGGATAAGCGCCGCTGCGCAGCCGAGCACAAGGATGCGCCGCGCCAGTTCGAACGAATCGGCGCGCACGGCAGCTGACAGCGGCAGAGCGATGGCGCGGGTCAGGGCGGGAGCGCGGTGCATGGTGGCACTCTCGCGCCGAATCCCTAACGAAGGGTTAACTCACGCGCGCGGCCGGCATCTGCTGGCTGGCGCAGTGGAAGCCCCCGCCGCCCGCCAGAACCGCCTCGCCCGGCAGGCCGATGGTATCACGGTCGGGGAACAGCGCGGCGATGGCAGCGACCCCGTCGGCATCGTGGGGTGAGCCGAAGGTCGGCACCACCACCAGATGCGAGGTGATCGCGAAGTTGACGTAGCTGGCAGGCTCCACCCGCCCATCGCGCTCGATGCGCCCGGGCGAGGGGATGCGGACCACTTCGACCCCGGCGGCGGCGGCGCAGGCGGCGGCATCGGCGTAGATCGCGGCGTTGGGATCGTCCTTGCCGGTCGCTTCCGGCACCACAAGGCGGTTGGGCGCCACGAAGCGCGCGAGGTTGTCGACATGGCCGTCGGTGTGGTCGTTGATAAGGCCATCGCCCAGCCACAGCACCCGGGTGAACCCCAGGTGCTCGGCAAGCTGAGCCTCGATTTCGGCGCGGCTCATGTGCGGATTGCGGTTCGGGTTGAGGAGGCACTGCTCGGTCGTCGCGACCAGCCCGGTGCCGTCGCCGTCCACCGCCCCGCCTTCGAGGATCATCGGGGTGGAGGTCACCGCCAACCCCGCGTCGCGCGCCAGCTCCGCACCGATCTCCATGTCCCCCGGCATCAGGTACTTGCCGCCCCAGCCGTTGAAGCCGAACCGCCGCGCGATCCGCGCCGCGCCATCATGCACCACCAGCGGGCCGGTGTCGCGCAGCCAGACATCGCCATAGACGCGCCGTTCGAGCGTCACCTTGCCGCTGACCAGCGCACGGGCGCGCGCCTCGTTGGCCTCGTCGCGCACCAGCAGCCGCACTGCCTGCCCGCTCTCGGCCACGGCGCTGGCGAAATCCGCCATCTGCTCCTGCGCCGGTTCGAGCCAGCCGGGCCACTCTTCCGCGAGGTGCGGGAAGCCGATCCACAGCCAGTCCTGCGGGGCCCATTCGGGGGGCATCAGCGCGGTCATGATGTGCCTCAGCAGCCCTTTGCGCTGGCCTTGCAGCTTGCATCCCTGACCGCGCGGAACTCGTCGCCCTCCTTCCACGTCGGCCAGCTGGCGCTCGTCGCCATCATCCTCCCGAGGCGGTAGTAGAGCTGCAGGTCGGCCATCACGCCCGACCAGTCCCAGCCCTCGTTGAACTCGTCCTTGGGGCCGTGGTAGCGGTTTTCGGTATAGTCGGCCGCGACCTTCGCCCCGGCCTCGCGCCCGCCTTCGATCAGGTCCTCGCCGCCATCGACATAGAGCATCGGCACGCCCAGCTTGGCGAAGGCGAAGTGGTCTGAGCGATAGTAATAGCCGGCTTCCGGCTTGGGATCGGGAGTGATCGTGCGCCCGTCCGCTTTCAGGGCGGCTTCGAGCAACAGATCGAGCTGCGACTTGCCGAGGCCCACGGCGGTCACATCGCGCGCGGGGCCGGCGACCTGAAAGGCGTCCATATTCACGCCGCCCACCGTCTGCGCCAGCGGGAAGACCGGGTTCGCCGCATAATAATAGGCGCCGAGCAGCCCCGATTCCTCCGCAGTCACCGCCAGGAACACGAGGCTGCGCCGCGCCGCGCCGGCCTTGGCATGGGCCTCGGCCAGCGCGACCAGCGCGGCGGTGCCGGTGGCGTTGTCGACCGCGCCGTTGCAGATGTCATCCCCGTCGGGCGCGGGCGAGCAGCGCCCGAGGTGGTCCCAATGCGCGGTGTGGAGCACGTACTCCTCCGGCGCTGCGGTACCCGGCAGGATGCCGATGATGTTGTGCGAGGTGAAGCTGCGCACATCGCTGGCGAAGCGGGTCGAGAGCGTCATGCCGAGCGGCACCGGTTTGAAGCCCTTCACCTGTGCCGCCCTGGTCAGTGCGTCGAGATCCTGCCCCGCCGCCGTTAGCAGCTTGCGCGCGGCACCCTCGGTCAGCCAGCCGTTCATCTGGGTGAGCGGCGGTGCGTTCGGCCCGCGCTGGGCGTAGGCTTGCGGGCCGGTCCACGAGCTTTCGACGACGTTCCAGCCATAGGCGGCAGGGGCCGTCTGGTGGACGATCAGCGCACCCGCCGCCCCCTGCCTTGCGGCCTCTTCGTACTTGTAGGTCCAGCGCCCGTAATAGGTCATCGCCTTGCCGTTGAAGGGCCCTTCCGCCCCCGCGCTCTGCCAGTCCGGGTCGTTGACGAGGATCACCACCGTCTTGCCGCGCACATCGAGCCCGGCGTAGTCGTTCCAGGCTTTCTCGGGCGCATTGATGCCATAGCCGACGAATACCAGCTCGCTGCCCGCAATGGTGGTGGCGGCCTGTTCGCGGTAGGTGACGCCGACCCAGTCCCTCGCGAAGTCGAAGCTGAGGTTGCCGCCCTTGCCCGCGATCGTCAGCGGCGCGTAATCCTTGCCGGTGATCTCGACCAGCGGGACTTCCTGAAGCCACGATGTGCCGTTCCCCGGCTTGAGGCCCGCCGCCTTGAACCGGTCGATCATCAGCGCGATGGTCTTTTCCTCGCCCGCAGATCCCGGCGCGCGGCCCTCGAAGGCGTCGCTGGAAAGGATGCGGGTGACGTCCTTCATGGTCGCTTCGGACAGCTGGCCGGGTTCGACATCGGGAATGTCGAGAGCAGCGGCAGCACCGGCGGGCGCGGGCAGGCTCTCGCAGGCGGACAGCGCCAAAGCCCCTGCGGCCAGTGCGCCAAGCGCGAATTGCCGGATCATCATCGCCAAGTTCCTCTCATCCATTCGCGCCCCCTTCGCACAAGCCTCGCCACGCGCGCAAGCACACGCCCTGATGTAGCAAAGCGATAGGGCAACGAGGACGCCCTGATGTAGCGAAGCGATAGGGCAACGAAGACGCCCTGATATAGCGAAGCGATAGGGCAACACGCACCCCCTTGCCGCGCGGCGGCGGCGGGGCCAGAGAGGCGGCGATGGGAGAGACACCGAACGCCGACTGGGAGGGCGCGCTCCACCGCGCCCGCACCCATGCGCCCTTCCTTGCGCGCGCGCTCGATCGCCAGCCGGAGCTTGCCGCGCTGCTCGCGGCAGGGGACGGGGCGGGGGCGCTCGCATGGGCGCGCGCTGTGGGGGAGGACCCGGACGCCGAACGCGCCCTGCGCCGCGAGCGGCTGGCGCTGGCGGCGGCGCTGGCGGTGGGCGATCTTGCGGGCGCCTTCCCGCTGGCGCAGGTGGTGGGCGAACTCACCGGTTTCGCCGACCGCGCACTGGACCGCGCGATCCGCACCGCGATTGCCGAACGCACCGATTCAGACACGGCCGATGGCTTCATCGCATTGGCCCTCGGCAAGCAGGGCGCGGGCGAGCTCAACTATTCCTCCGACATCGACCCGATCCTGCTGTTCGACCGCGAAACGCTGCCGCGCCGCGGATCGGATGATCCGGGAGAGGCGGCGCAGCGATACGCACGCCGCGTGGTGGCATTGCTGTCGGCCAACACGGCGGAAGGCTACGCCCTGCGCGTCGACCTGCGGCTGCGCCCCGCAAGCGAGGTCAGCCCCCTGGCGGTGCCGGTCGGCGCGGCGCTGACCCATTATCAGGGCGCGGCGCTGGCGTGGGAGCGTGCCGCCTTCACCCGCGCCCGCGCGGCGGCGGGGGATGTGGCGGCGGGCGAGGCGTTTCTCTCACAAATCCGACCCTTCGTCTGGCGCGCGCAGCTCGATTTCGGCGCGGTGGAGGAAATCCGTGCGCTCACCCAGCGCATCCGCCACAGCCACGAAGGCCCCGCCGTCCCCGGCCCCGGTTTCGACGTCAAGCGCGGGCGCGGCGGCATCCGCGAGATCGAGTTCTACGCCCAGACCCACCAGCTGATCCACGGCGGGCGCGATGCATCCTTGCGGGTGCGCGGCACGCGGGCGGCGCTCGATGCGCTGGCGGCGGGGGGCTGGATCACCCACGGCAACGCCGTGACGCTCGGCGAGGCCTACGACCGCCTGCGCCAGATCGAGCACCGCCTTCAGATGGTGAACGACCGCCAGACCCACGCCTTGCCTGCGGGCGAGGCGCTGGACAATGTCGCGCGGCTCGATGGCCTTGCGGACGGCGCGGCGCTGGTCGCGGAACTGACCGGACTGACGGAACGCACGGGCCGCATCTATGAAGAGCTGATCGGCCAGCCCGAAGCGGCCCCGGCCCCGGTCGCCATGCCGGTCAGCGCGCTGGCGGGCAGCCTCAGGGACTGGGGCTTTGCCGAGCCCGACACCCTCGCCGAACGCATCGAGACCTGGCGCGACGGGCGCTTCGCCGCGATCCGCAGCCCGCAGGCGGTGGAGGCATGGGACCGGCTCGCCCCCGCCCTGCTCGAAGCCATTGCGGGCAGCGACGATCCGATGCGCGCCATCACCCGGTGGGAACGCATCATCGAAAGCGTGCCTTCCGCGATCACCACCTTCCGCCTGCTTGACGCGCGGCCCGATCTGATCGCGCGGCTGGTCGCGGCCCTCACCCTTGCCCCGGTGCTGTCGGACGAGCTGGCGAGGAAGCCCGAACTGCTCGACACCCTGATCGATCGCCACGCGCTCGATCTGCCCGGGTCGGTGGCCGCGATCATGGCGCGCATGCAGGGGGCGGCGGTGCGCGAGGATTATGAGGCGCTGCTCGATGCGATCCGCATCGTGACGGGCGAGATCCGCTTCGCGCTCGGCATCCAGCTGATCGAGGGGCTGGCCGATCCCCTCGCCATCGCCCGCGCCCTGTCACGCACGGCGGAGGCTGCGCTGGAACTGGCCGCCGAAGCGACCGTCGATGAATTCGCCGTCAAGCACGGGCGCATCGCGGGCAGCGAGCTGCTGATCCTCGGCCTCGGGCGCCTAGGCGGCGGGGCGCTGACCCATGCGAGCGATCTCGACATCGTCTACCTCTTCACCGGCGATTTCGCCGCCATGTCTGATGGTGTGCGGCCATTGGGCGGGACGATCTACTACAACCGCCTCGCCAGCCGGGTGAGCGCCGCGCTCTCGGTGCCGACCGCGCAGGGCGCGCTCTACGAGGTCGACACGCGGCTGCGACCCCAGGGCAATCAGGGGCCGCTGGCGGTGAGTTGCGAGGCTTTCGGCAAGTATCAGCGCGAGGCGGCGTGGACGTGGGAGCACATGGCGCTCGCCCGCGCGCGGGTGCTTTACGGCTCGGCTGAGGCGCGCGGCGAACTGGAAGCGGTGCTCGCCGAGGTGCTGCACGCGCGGCGCGACAAGGCCGCCCTGCGCGAAGCGGTGCTGGGGATGCGGGCCGAGATGGCCAAGCACAAGCCCGGCACCGGCCCCGTCGATGCCAAGCTGGCCCGCGGGGGCCTCGTCGATATCGAGTTCCTCGTCCACTACCTGCAATTGAAGGGCGAGACCGCCGATGGCCGTCCGCTGGCCGAAGCCGCGCCGGACGCGCTTTCCCCCGATCTTGAAGTGGCGCTAGGCGGTCTCGCAGCGGCGGGTCTGGTGCCGGAGGATCTGGCCGAGCCCCATGCGCTGATGAGCCGGATGCTCGTGGCGGGCCGCCTGCTCGCCCCCGATGGCCGCGAACCTCCGCCGAGCGGCGCGCGGGCGCTGGCGCGGGCCTGCGGGTTCGATTCCTATGGAGCGCTGCTGGAAGCCTTCGCCGCCGCCCGCGCGAGGGTTGCCGCTACGTGGAAACAAATCTTGCGCACAGACATTCTCGCAGACGAACAGGAGAACCCCCTATGACCACCTTCCCCGGCGTCGGCGACGCCATCCCCGACATCGCCATGGAAACTCCCGAGGGCGGGAGCGTGAAGCCGTCCGATTTCGCCGGATCGAAGCTGGTGATCTTCTTCTATCCCAAGGACGACACCCCGGGCTGCACCACCGAGAACAAGGATTTCTCTGCGCTGAAGGACCAGTTCGAGGCGGCGGGCACCAAGCTGCTCGGGGTCAGCAAGGACCCGGCCAAGAAGCACGCCAAGTTCATCGCCAAGCACGGCCTCACCGCGCCGCTGGCGACTGACGCGGAAGAGGGCGGCCTGTCCGACGCGCTCGGCGTGTGGGCGGAAAAGCAGATGTACGGCAAGACCTACATGGGCATGGTCCGTGCGACCTATCTCGTGGACGCCTCGGGCAAGATCGCGCAGGTGTGGGACAAGGTGAAGGTCGCCGGCCACGCCGAGGAAGTGCTGGCGGCCGCGAAGGCCCTCTAGCGCCGCAATGCAAACCGTCGCCCGCGCCATCCGCGCCGCGCTGCTCACACCGGCGCCGCGCGAAAAGTGCTTTGCCACCCGCGAAGTGGCGCGCGCCTGGCGCAGCGGACGGCTGGCGTGGGACTTCGATGTCGCCATGCCCGACCAGCCCGCCTGGCCCGATGCGCCGGAACTGCTCGCGCCGAATCGCATGCCCAAGCGCGGGCGTGGCGGCAGCGAGCGGGCGCGAATCGCCCTGTGGCACAGCCTTGCCCATATCGAGTTCGTCGCCATCGACCTCGCGCTCGACATGGCGGGGCGGTTCGGGGCGGAAATGGGCGAGGAGTTCGTCGGCGACTTTCTGGCGGTTGCCGCGGACGAAGCGATGCACTTTGCGCTGCTGGCGCGAAAGCTCCAGAGCCTTGGCAGCCACTATGGCGCCCTGCCCGCCCATGCCGGGCTGTGGGAGGCCGCATACGCCACGCGCGGCGATGTCGCGGCACGGTTGGCGGTGGTGACGATGGTGCTGGAGGCGCGCGGGCTCGACGTGACCCCGGCAACGCTCGACCGGGTCGCGGCGAGCGGCGATGCCGGGGGCGCGAAAATCCTCACGAGGATACTTGACGACGAAATCCGCCACGTCGCCGCGGGCACCAAGCACTTTTTGCGCTGTGCCGAATTGGCGCAGACTAAGCCCGAATCCCTATGGCAGGACCTCGTAAAACGGCACTTCAGGGGGCAGGTTAAGCCGCCGTTCAACGACTCAGCGCGTCTTGCTGCCGGTTTGTCGCGCGGTTTCTACGCGGCGATTGCACATTAATGACTCACCCGGATAACCAAGCTCCAGCGAAAGGCGCGCAACAGACGTGCCGGAACATTCCTACGGTCAGCTTCTCGGGCGGGCCGCAATCGGGACCGGGTCTTTTATGATTTTTGCCTTCCGCCGAGTGCTGAAGCTGGCTGCGACAGCATGCTGCGCGATCATGGTTTCCGCCGCCGCGCCCGCCTTCGCCAACACCGCCAACTCCGCCGGAACGGCCACCGCCACCACCACCGCCGACATGACCGAGCCGCTGCGCGATGCGCAGAACACCGTGGTCGAGAACGGCGATGCCCGCTTCAAGTCGCTGTTTGCAAGCTGGACCGCGATCGAGCGTGACGCCCCCACGGCCAGCGGCGCCCTTGGCAGCACCACCGCCTATTCGTCGCCCATCCCGCAGCGCGCCATCTCGGTGCCCTCGCGCATGCCGCTCGAAGGGGCGGCGCTGACCAGCGGTTTCGGGATGCGCAATCACCCGGTGCTCGGCGGGCGCCGCCAGCATCAGGGTATCGATCTCGCCGCGCCGACCGGCACCCCGGTCTACGCCACTGCCGACGGCGTCGTCGGGCGGGCGGACTGGTATTCGAGCTACGGGCTCTACATCAGCATCAACCACGGCGCGTCGATGGAAACGCGTTACGCCCACCTTTCGCGGCTTGCGGTTGCCGCAGGGGATAACGTGAAGAAGGGCGACCTGATCGGCTATGTCGGATCGACCGGCCGTTCGACCGGCCCGCACCTTCATTACGAAGTTCGCGTTGAGGGCCTTGCAGTCAATCCGATTCCGTATATGGTGGAGAGCGAAGCACAGCTGGCCTACGCCCGCGATGCTCGCCTGACCGGCCAGGGCGGCGAGTAGGCTTCACGAGATTGCCCGTGCAAACGGGCCGGACATTGGAGAGGGTGTCCGAACATGGGCGGCGGGTTATCCCGCCGCCTTTTTTTGCGTCCGAACGCGCCGCGATCCACCTGCGCACATTGGGTAGCATTTCCCATACTCTTTTCCCTTGCGAGCGTTCCCGCGCCCGCTAGATTTTCCGCAAGAGAGAACGTCGGCACGGCCCGTGAGGCGCTGCCGCAGGGGAGAGAGAAACGATGTCGATGCACCCGATCGCGCACGCCGCGACCCGCCCGGATCATCCCGCCGTCATCATGACCGGATCGGGCCAGCAGATCACCTATGGCGAAATGGAGGCGGAATCGAACCGCTTCGCCCACCTGCTGCGCGCGCGCGGCATCGGTGCGGGCGAGGCCTTTGCAGTGCTGCTCGAGAACCGCATCGAATATTTCACCCTGATCTGGGGCTCGCAGCGTGCGGGCACGATGCTGGTGCCGATCTCCTCGCGCCTGACCGCGCCCGAGGCCGCCTACATCATCCGCGATGCACAGGCGAAGCTGCTGATCACGAGCGGCCACTTTGCCGGGGTGCTGGAGGGTATCCGCGCCGAGTGCCCCGGGCTCACGGTGCTGGTGATGGATGCCAAGGAGCTTGGGCGCGGTGCGGAAGACTTCGCCGCCGCCCTTGCCGCGCAGAGCCCCGAGCCGATCCCCGACCAGAGTGCGGGCATGGTGATGCTCTATTCCAGCGGCACGACCGGGCGTCCCAAGGGCATCCGCCCCGCCCCGCCCGAGGATCCCGATCCGCAGGCGATGGTGCCGCTGCTGGGCCTTGCCACGATGGGCGCAGGCATGCCGGCGGACGGGAGCATGGTCTACCTCTCCCCCGCCCCGCTCTACCATGCCGCGCCGATCGGCTGGTGTTCGGTGGTCCACCGGCTCGGCGGCACGGTGGTGATGATGGAGAAGTTCGATCCCGAAGAGGCGCTGAAAGCGATCGAGACATACAAGGTCACCGACAGCCAGTGGGTGCCGACCCATTTCGTGCGCTTCCTCAAGCTCGATCCGGCGGTGCGCACCCGGTATGATCTCTCCAGCCACAAGCGCGCGCTCCACGCCGCCGCGCCCTGCCCGGTGCCGATCAAGCGCGAGATGATCGAATGGTGGGGGCCGATCATCAACGAATACTACGCCGGCTCCGAGATGATCGGGATGACGCTGGTGAAGTCCGAACACTGGCTGATGAAGCCCGGCACCGTCGGCATCGCGGTGCATGGCAAGGTGCATGTCTGCGGGCCGGAGGGCGAGGAGCTTGGCCCCGATCAGGACGGGTTGATCTTCTTCGAGAACGAGAACCTGCCGACCTATCACAACGATCCGGCCAAGACCGCCGAGGCGATGCACCCGCAAGGCTGGATGACGCTCGGCGACATCGGCCACCTCGACAAGGACGGCTTCCTGTTCCTGACCGACCGCAAGAGCCACATGATCATCAGCGGCGGGGTGAACATCTACCCGCAGGAGATCGAGAACCTGCTCGTCACCCACCCCAAGGTGATGGATGCGGCCGTGATCGGCGCGCCCTGCCCTGATCTGGGCGAAAAGGTGGTGGCGGTGGTGCAGCCGCGCGACATGGCCCACGCGGGCGCGGAGCTGGAGGCGGAGCTGCGAGAATTCCTCGCGCCGTCGCTCTCCAAGGTGAAGATGCCCAAGCTGTTCGATTTCCGCCCCGAACTCCCGCGCGAGGCCAACGGCAAGCTCTACAAGCGCGAATTGCGGGACGAATACGCCGCGAAAGCTGCTGCGGCATGAGCGGGGAGGCGGTGCTCCCCGGCGACATCGCGCGCAAGGTGATCGACCCGCACGCCTATGCGCAGTGGGAGGGCCTGCTCGACACGTTCGACGCGATCCGCGCCGAAACTCCGGTGGCGAAGGTTCAGCCCGACACGCCCGGGCTGTTCGAGCCATTCTGGCTCGTCACCTCCTATGATGACGTGATGCGCATCTCGAAGGACAACGCCGCCTTCCTCAACAACCCGAGGCCCGTGGTGTTCAGCTTCAACCAGGCGATCGAGTTCAGCCGCGCGGCGACCGGATCGAACATGCTGGTCGATTCGCTGGTGGTGTTCGACGCGCCGATCCACCCCAAGTACCGCAAGCTGACGCAGGAATGGTTCATGCCGAGGAACCTCGCCCGGCTGGAGGACGAACTGCGCGCGCTGGCGGCGCGGACGGTCGACCGGATGCTGGAACAGGGCCCGGAGGTGGACTTTGTGAAAGAAGTCTCCGGCCCCTATCCCTTGCGCGTCGTCATGCAGATCCTCGGCGTGCCGCCCGAGGACGAATTCCGAATGCAGATGCTTACCCAGCAGCTGTTCGGCGGGCAGGACAAGGACCTCTCGGGCAGCGGCATGGACCAGATGACGCCCGAACAGGTGGTGCAGATCGTCGCGGGCGCGGTGAAGACCTTCGAGGATTACTTCGCGGGGATCGCCGAGGATCGCCGCCGCAATCCCACCGAGGACGTCGCCAGCGTCATCGCCAATGCCACCGTGGACGGCAAGCCGCTCCCGCCGCGCGACATGGCGGGATACTACATTATCGTCGCCACCGCCGGGCATGACACCACCAGTGCGAGCACGGCGGGCGCGATGCAGGCACTCGCCCGCGATCCCGAACAATATGCCCGCGTGCGCGCCGACCGCTCGCTGCTCCCCGGCATCGTCGAGGAGGCGATCCGCTGGACCAGCCCGGTGCAGCACTTCATGCGCACCGCAGCCGAGGATTGCGAGGTCGGCGGGCAGGCGATCAAGAAGGGCGACTGGCTGATGATCAACTACGTCGCCGCCAATCACGACCCCGCGCAGTTCCCCGACGCGCGGCGGTTCGATGCGGCCCGCTCGCCCAATCGCCACCTCGCCTTCGGGGCGGGCGCGCACCAGTGCCTCGGCCTGCACCTCGCGCGGCTGGAGATGAAGATCCTGTTCGAGGCGATCCTCGACCGGGTGGCGGCGGTGGAGCCTGCGGGCGAGGCGGCCCGCGCGACCAGCACTTTCGTCGGCGGGCTCAAGACCCTGCCGCTCAAGGTGACGCCCGCCTAGGCGCTACTTCAGCAGGTCGAGCGCAATCGCCCGCACTTCGGCGCCCATGTCGGGGCGCTGGAGGGCGATTGCCAGCGTCGCCTCGACGAAGCCGACCTTGCTGCCGCAGTCGTAACGGTTGCCATCGAAGGTCACGGCGTGGAACGGCTGGGTGCCGATCATCTTCGCCATCGCGTCGGTCAGCTGGATCTCGCCGCCTGCGCCCTTGCCCTGGTTTTCCAGCACCCGCATCACCTCGGGCTGGAGGATGTAGCGGCCCGAGACGATCTTGTTGGAGGGCGCGTCTGCCACCGGGGGCTTTTCGACCAGCCCCTTGACCTCGGTAAGCGCGCCCCCAAACCCTTCAAGCGTCTCACCCGGATCGATCACGCCATAGGACGAGACCTGATCCATCGGCACTTCCAGCACGCTGATGAGGTTGCCGCCTACTTCGTTATAGGCCTCGACCATCTGCTTCATGCAGCCGGTCCCGCCGGGCTTGGCCACCATCAGCTCGTCCGGAAGGAAGATCGCGAAAGGCTCGTCACCGACAATCGCGCGCGCGCACCAGATCGCGTGGCCAAGGCCGAGCGGCACCTGCTGGCGCACCGCGATCACATCGCCCGGCGTGGCGCGCGTGGGTTCCAGCACATCGAGGCTCTTGCCCCGCTCGCTCATCGTCTTTTCCAGCTCGAAGGCGATGTCGAAATGCTCGACGATCCCGGTCTTGCCGCGTCCGGTGACGAGGATCAGCTGCTCGATCCCCGCCTCGCGCGCTTCGTCGACCGCGTACTGGATCAGCGGGCGGTCCACCACCGGCAGCAGTTCCTTGGGAACCACCTTGGTCGCCGGCAGGAACCGTGTGCCGAGACCGGCGACGGGAAAAACAGCTTTGCGTATCGGCTTCACGGACATCTGGCACCTTGTGCTGGCGATTGCTGACTGGTCACGCACCCGATTTATCTTTTGCCGCTCCGTGCCGCGCAGCGCCTGCCGGGTCAATGATTGATCGCGTGCAAAGCGGGCGAGTTGCGCCCAATGCACTTTCCGCTAAGGCGTAAAGCCATGGACAAGCTGATCATCAAGGGCGGCAATCGCCTTCAGGGCACGATCCCGATTTCCGGCGCGAAGAATGCGGCGCTGACCCTCATCCCTTGCGCGCTCCTGACCGAAGAGCCGCTGACGCTGCGCAACCTGCCGCGGCTCGCGGATATCGACGGGTTCCAGCACCTGATGAACCAGTTCGGCGTCACCACCGTGATCCAGGGCACGCGGCCCGAGGATTTCGGCCGGGTGATGAGCATGGAGGCGACCCGCATCACCTCCACCGTCGCGCCCTATGACCTCGTCCGCAAGATGCGCGCGAGCATCCTTGTGCTCGGGCCGATGCTGGCGCGCGCGGGCGAGGCGACGGTGTCGATGCCCGGCGGCTGCGCGATCGGCAACCGCCCGATCGACCTGCACCTGAAGGCGCTTGAGGCCTTCGGCGCGAAGATCGAGCTGGCGGCGGGCTATGTGAAGGCGATGCAGCCCGATGGAGGGATGCCGGGGGGCGATTTCGATTTCCCCGTGGTGAGCGTCGGCGCGACCGAGAACGCGCTGATGGCCGCCGTGCTGGCGAACGGCACCAGTCGGCTGTTCAACGCCGCGCGCGAGCCCGAGATCGTCGACCTGTGCAACATGCTCGTGGCGATGGGGGCGGAGATCGAGGGCATCGGCACCTCCAACCTGACCATCCACGGCGTCAAGCGCCTCCACGGCGCGACCTACCGCGTCATGCCCGACCGGATCGAGGCGGGCTCCTATGCCTGCGCCGCGGCGATCACCGGCGGCGAGGTGCGGCTGGAAGGCGCCAAGGCCGATGACATGATGGCGACCATCCACGCGCTGCAAGCCATCGGCGTCCATATCGAATGGGACGCCAAGAGCATCACGGTCAAGGCCAACGGCGCGCTCAAGGCGACCGACCTGACCACCGCGCCTTACCCCGGCCTTGCCACCGACATGCAGGCGCAGCTGATGGCGCTGCTGTGCAAGGCGCAAGGGACGAGCGTGCTCAAGGAGACGATCTTCGAGAACCGCTTCATGCACGTGCCGGAACTGGCGCGGATGGGCGCGAACATCACCACCGAGGGTCGCACCGCGATCGTCAAGGGTGTCGAGCGGCTCACCGGGGCCGAAGTGATGGCGACCGACCTGCGCGCCTCGATGAGCCTCGTCATCGCCGCGCTCGCCGCGGAAGGCGAGACGACGGTGCGCCGCCTCTATCACCTCGACCGCGGGTATGAGCGGCTGGAGGAAAAGCTCCAGCTGGTGGGTGCCGATATCGAGCGGGTCGACGACTAGGCATTTTTCTCCCCTCCTCTTGGGGAGGGGCCGGGGGTGGGGGGTGCTCCGCTAGATTGGAGTGATCACCCACCCCCAACCCCCTCCCTCAAGGGAGGGGGCTATTCACCACCAGCCACACCCGGATTGCGCTCGCCAGACCCGGCGGCGTGGGGGACTTGATGCGTTCGGCATCGATGCGGGCGACCAGCGCGGCCACGGCCAGCCCCTCATGCGCGGCGGCGGACTTCAGCATCTCCCAGAACAGCGGTTCGAGGCTGATCGAGGTCTGGTGACCCGCGATGGAAAGCGAACGCTTGACCGGGGGGTGATAGGGGGAGTCCATAGCCCCCACTAGCAGTTAGGCCGCTTCGAAGTCGTCCACATATTCGGGGAGGAACACCGGCTCGCGCTCCGACCAGCCGGGGGCGGTGGCGGCGGCTTCGCTGAGCGACTGCAGCAACAGCTTGCGGCGCTCGGGGCGCATGGACGGCAGGGCCGCGGCGGCGCAAAAGGCGGCGGGCAGATAGGGCCGGACCGCCGCGCCGAGCAGGCGTTCGTAGAGGAAGCGGAAGGCCGAGAAGCTCTTCAGCCGCTCCTGCTCGAGATCGAAAGCGGCAAGGCGCACCAGCTTGCCTAGGAAGCGTTCGACCTCCATCGGCGTGCCGTCCTGCGGGATGATCGCGCGCAGGGCCTTCAATTCCTGATAGGCGACATATTGGCGGCGGATCGCGGTGTTCTCCGCCTCGCTGCGGCCCCAGCGCCGGAATGCGTCGGTACGGGCAAGGCCGATATCGAGGCTGCGCTTGATGTAACGCTGTTCAGCCGGAGCGAACCCGGCGAATTCCCGCATTTCGGCAATCGGCAGCATCATGGCGCACATCTCCTTCGGTCGAGGAGAAGGTCGCATGTCATGGTAAACGAGTCGTTATCAAATCTAACCTGGATTACTCAACTCGTCTGGTTTTCAGATTAACCCTGCCAGCGGGCTGGAGGGATCGGCATACATCCGCCGCGCCATGCGCCCGGCGAGGTAGGCCTCGCGCCCCGCTTGAACGGCGAGCTTCATCGCGCGGGCCATGCGAATCGGGTCCTTGGCCTCGGCAATGGCGGTGTTCATCAGGATGCCGTCACACCCTAGCTCCATGCCGACCGCCGCGTCCGAGGCCGTGCCCACGCCCGCATCGACCAGCACCGGCACCTTCGCGCCTTCGACGATGAGGCGGATCGTCACCCGGTTCTGGATGCCGAGCCCGGATCCGATCGGGGCGCCCAAGGGCATGATCGCGACCGCGCCCGCATCCTCCAGCTGCTTGGCCGCAATCGGATCGTCGGCGCAGTAGACCATCGGGTGAAAGCCCTCCTTCGCGAGGACTTCGGTCGCCTTCAGCGTCTCGCGCATGTCGGGATACAGCGTGCGCGCCTCGCCCAGCACTTCGAGCTTCACCAGATCCCAGCCGCCTGCCTCACGCGCCAGACGCAGGGTGCGCACCGCCTCGTCACCGGTGAAGCAGCCGGCGGTGTTGGGGAGGTAGGTGATCTTTTTGGGGTCGATGAAATCGGTCAGCATCGGCGCCTTGGGATCGCTGACGTTCACGCGCCGCACCGCGACCGTGACGATCTCCGCCCCGCTGGCTTCGACCGCGGCGGCGTTCTGCTCGAAGCTCTTGTACTTGCCCGTGCCGACGATCAGCCGCGAGGTGAAGGTGCGGCCCGCGACACTCCAGGTATCCTGCGCATAATCCCCCCCGCCCACGAAATGCACGATCTCCAGCGTGTCGCCCTCGGCAAGCGGAGCCTCCGCCAGAGTCGAGCGCGGGACGATGGCGCCATTGCGTTCGACCGCGACCTTTTCAGGCGCAAGCTCCAACTCGCGCACCAGATCGGCGATGGTCACGGCGGCCGAGCGGTGGGGGGCGCCATTGAGGGTGATGCTCTTGCTCATGGGGCGTGACATAGGCTCTCGCCCGGAGCGTGCAACCGCGAGTTTGCGAAGGGGCAGGGCTCAGTGCGCGGCGCGCAGATTGAGCAGGTGCCCTACCGACACCAGCGCCACACCTGCCAGCGTCAGCAGAAATTCGTTCGTCCCATGGGGCACGATCAGCGCGAGCGCCATCAGCGCAACCCCGCCAAGCGCGATGGCGAATGGCAGCAGCCGCCCGTGGCGCAGCAGCCCCCAGCCGATCGCCACCACCGCCACACACAGGGCAAGAGCAAGGCCGACACGGTGGATGCGCTCGTCGAACAGGAAGTGCCCGCCGACCCCCAGCGTGGAGATCACCGCCAGGGTCGCAAGGCAGTGGATGGCGCACAGTCCGGCCAGACCGATCCCGAGCTGGTCGAGTCGGCGCCGGAGCGAGGGCCGACTCGCAGGAGGAAGGGCATCGGGGGTCATGTCGCCTCTGCACATATGTAATGTTGTCACATCGTGCAAGGGCGACTTGCGCCTATCGCACGGCGCTTTGCGGCGAACGGGCTTGCACGCGGGGCTGTGCGGGGACAAAGAGCGGCAGTCATGGCCACGTCAGCCTCCGTCTCGAACCTGTTCCGGCCCGCCCCTGCCACCCGCGCCCGGCCGCTGGCGATTGCCCGCTGGCTGGAGATCGTGGCGCTGCTGGTGGTGACGATCGTGCTCGTCGGCGGGATCACCCGCCTGACCGAGAGCGGGCTTTCCATCACCGAATGGAACGTCGTCAGCGGCATCCTCCCGCCCCTGACGGAAGCGGCGTGGGCTGCGGAGTTCGCCAAATACCGCGCAACGGCCGAATTCCGCATGGAAAGCGGACCTGCGGGCATGGACCTTGCCGCCTTCAAGTTCATCTTCTTCTGGGAGTGGTTCCACCGCATCCTCGGGCGGGTGATCGGGCTCGCTTTCCTGCTCCCCCTGATCGTCTTCGCGCTGCGCCGCGCGATCCCGGCGGGCTACGGCTGGCGGCTGGGCGCGATGTTCGCGCTGATCTGCGGGCAGGGGGCGCTGGGCTGGTACATGGTGTCTTCGGGCGTGGGCGAGACGGATCTCACCGATGTCAGCCACTACCGCCTCGCCGCGCACCTGCTGACCGCGCTGTTCCTGCTGGCGGGGCTGGTGTGGACCGCGCGCGATCTGCGCCTGCTCGCCCGCGATCCGGCCGCGCGGCCCGCGCCGCTTACGCTGGGCGCGGCGCTCGTGGGCGCGGTGCTGTTCGTGCAATTGCTGCTCGGCGCGTGGGTCGCGGGGCTCAACGCTGGACTTGCCGCGAATGACTGGCCGCTGATGAACGGGCGGCTGGTGCCGGAGGTGGACTGGTCCGCCGGGGTGCTGTGGACGCTGACCAATGATCCCTTCCTCATCCACTTCATGCACCGCTGGTGGGCGTGGATCGCGGTTGCCGCGCTGGTGTGGCTGTCGCGCCGAGTGCGCAAGACCGACCGCTTCGCCAGCGTCGCCGTCCACACCGCCTTCGGCACCATGGTGCTGCTCGGCATCGCCACGGTGATGAGCGGCGTCTCCCTGTGGATCGCCGCCGCGCACCAGCTGGTCGGCGCGCTGACAGTGGTGGCAACGGTGCGGGCGATGCATAGCGACGGCCTGGCACGCAGGGCTGCATGAGCGCCGCGCTGGTCTGGTGCTCCTTTCCCGACGTGGACGCCGCCCGCGCCGCCGCCGACGCGCTCCTTGATGACGCGCTGATCGCCTGCGCCAACATCCTCGGCGAGATAGAGAGCCGCTTCGTCTGGGAAGGAGCGCGCGCGACCGGGAGCGAGGTGGGGGTGCTGTTCAAGACCACGCCCGAGCGGCTCGATGACGTGATCGAACGCCTCGGCGAGCTCCACCCCTACGACACGCCGGCGATCATCGGCTGGCATGCCGATGCGGCCCATCCCGCGACATTCGCGTGGCTGGCGGGGAGCATTCCGGGCTAGCGGTATTATTTTACCGTATCGCTAAACGGCGCTTTTGCTTGACTTTGACGCCCCCCGGCGACATCTGCGCCCCACTTCGCTCCCCGGGCTGCGGCCACGGCGGGTGATTCTTCCGGACCACCGCCGGCAAGACATTTACGAACCAAGGACACATGCCATGAAGGCGCTCACCAAGCAGACCCGGTCGATCAAACCGGCCGAGGTCGAAAAGAACTGGCACATCATCGATGCCGATGGCCTCGTCGTCGGCCGTCTCGCCGCGATCGTCGCCAACATCCTGCGCGGCAAGCACAAGCCGAGCTACACCCCGCACGTCGATTGCGGTGATCACGTGATCATCATCAACGTCGAGAAGGTGAAGTTCACCGGCAACAAGATGGGCGACAAGGTCTATTACAAGCACACCGGCCACCCCGGCGGCATCAAGGAAACCACCCCCGCCAAGGTGCTGGGCGGCCGTTTCCCCGAGCGCGTGCTCGAAAAGGCAGTTGAGCGCATGATTCCGCGCGGTCCCCTCGGCCGCCAGCAGATGAAGGCGCTGCACCTCTATGCCGGCACCGAGCACCCGCATGACGGCCAGAAGCCGCAGGTGCTCGACGTCGCTTCCATGAACCGCAAGAACAAGGTGGCCGCGTAATGGCTGATGAAACCGCAACCGTCTCGGATCTGGCTGATCTGAAGGACATCGCCGCCGGCGTGCCGCAGGGTGACGCTGCCGAAATCGCCCGCGTTGCCGCGCCGCTGCGCGACCGCGAAGTCGATGCGCAGGGCCGTTCCTACGCCACCGGTCGACGCAAGGACGCGGTCGCCCGCGTGTGGGTCAAGCCGGGCACCGGCAAGATCACCATCAACGGCCGCGATCAGGAAGCCTATTTCGCGCGTCCGACCCTGCGTCTGGTGATCAACCAGCCCTTCACCGTCACCGACCGCACCGGCCAGTACGACGTGGTCTGCACCGTGCGCGGCGGCGGCCTCTCCGGTCAGGCGGGCGCCGTGAAGCACGGGATCGCGCAGGCGCTCACCAAGTACGAGCCCGAGCTGCGCAGCGCGGTGAAGGCCGAAGGCTTCCTCACCCGCGACAGCCGCGTGGTCGAGCGCAAGAAGTACGGCAAGGCCAAGGCCCGCCGCAGCTTCCAGTTCTCGAAGCGCTAAGTTTTTCCCTCAAGGGAAAACAGAAGGGCGGCCCCCGCAAGGGAGCCGCCCTTTTTCTTTTGCAACGCCCCAGGATCAGCGTTGCAGCAGGAGCAGTCCGAAGGCGAGGCCGCTGCCGGAGAAGAACACCGGCCACGACCAGTAGAGCTTGGCATCGGCGACCTGGACCAGATGGATCGCCAGCGCCCCGCCACTCGTGCCTTGCGTGCCGATCACGAGCGCGATCGTGATCGAAAGGATCGCGCCCAGTATCAAGGACTTGATGACTTCCATCGCCATTTCCCCAGAGGCGCGCGGGGGCCATGGGCCTGTGCGCCGGTTGGTCAGGGCAGGGCGGGAGAGAGCCCGCAGGAGCACGCTGTCCAGTCCGCGCCTGCGATGGCGATATCACCAACAAAGTCCTAAAGCGGACCATAGAGAAAAGGTTAAGCCGCACCCCGGCAAAGTTACCATGAGCGCGCCGGGGCAGCTGCCGCCGCGGCCGGAAGCTGAAGCTTGCCTGAGCGGCCCGCGCGTGCCTTGCGCGATACATCGGGGCGCCGGATCGCGCGTCGAGAGCGTCGCGCGCCCCTGCGCTCCGCCATCAACCGCGAGGACGAGCGCCCCCGCTCCACCCTCCGCCCGGCAGGCGAGGCGAGGCAGGCCGAAACGGGGGAACGTGGCAGGGCAGGGTCGGCGAGGCAAAGCGGCGCAAGCTGGTCAAGCCCGTTCTTCATCGCCGGCGATGCGATTGGCCCGTCGATCACGGAAGCGGCACGCGCCGGGCGCGGGCTGGTCGGCGCGAGGCTGTGGCAGACCCCCGCCTGACCCCGGTCAGACCCGTCTTCGACCCTCGCCAGACCCCCTGCCACCATCGGCGCCATCAATGTTTCACGTGAAACATTCCGAAGCGCAGAAGGAGCTGGAGCCCCGCCGGCCGCTCTGCAGTGGGGCGCGCTTCAGCCCCCGCCGGGAAGCAGTGGCTTCAGCTTCCGGCCCCGGCGGCAGCCGCTCCTGCGCCTCAGTGCACCGGCGGGTCGACGGCCGGCACCCGGTCGACCGGGGCAACCGGCTCGCCGGGAGCGCGGGGGGGCATCGCATCGGGTGGGACGTCGTCGATCCGCATCGCCGGGGTCGGCACGCCCTCGAGATTGCGCACCACCACCTCCAGCCGCGCGCCATCCCAGGTCAGCTCGTTGAAGCTCGGCGGGGTCGAGCGCACCCGCTCGGACAGAGTGCCCGCGCCGATCATCCGCACCGGGCCCTGCGCTGTCGGCTCGGCGATGTCGAAGGGGTCGTGGACATGGCCCGAAAGCACGCCCAGCACGCCGCGCTTCGCCAGCTGCGCCAGCGCCGCCTCGCCGTGGCGGGTCAGCGCCGTGCCGTGGGTACCCACCTCGCGCAAGGGGTGGTGCACCGAAACCAGCGCCTTCGTCCCCGCCGGGAGGGCATCGAGCGCCGCCAGACACCGATCGAGAGCTTGCGGCGTCACCCAGCCCTTCGACCAGTTGGGGCGCGGCTGCCAGCGGCGCACCGTCTTCAGCGGCACGATCGCGAGGCCCGGCAGATCGATCTCGCGCTCGACCAGCGACCTCATCCCCTCGAAGCGCTTGTACGGGGCCACGAACCGCTCGATCAGGTTGAAATAGGGCATGTCGTGGTTGCCGATGTTGATCGTCACCGGCACCTCGAGCGCGGTGATCCAGCGGGTCGCGGCGGCCCATTCGCGGTGGCGGGCGCGCATCGTGTGGTCGCCGGTGATGATCACCGCATCGGGGCGGCGCACGGCGATTTCGCTCCGCACCCATTCCAGCGCGGCGACGTCCTCCAGACCGAAATGGATGTCCGAGAGGTGGAAGAGAGTGAGGGGCCTAGATGTCATGGGCCGTCGCTAGCAGATCGACCCCGCAGGGCTCCACCCTGAAGCAGGAACCGGAGGGACATTCGCCCGGCTCGCCGTCGATCAAGCAGGGCAGCGGGCTGCCATCGAGGCTGGCGAGGGTGACGCTCTCCGCCAGGCCGAGCCGGTCGTGCGGACCTTCCCGGAACCGGTGGCGCAGGGTCGCCCAGGCCTGTTCGGCATACTCGAGCGGGGCTTCGGCGTAATAGCCCTCGATCTGGACACCATGTTCACCGGGGGTGAGCTCGACCAGCGGATAACCCCCCTCACGCGCCGCGGGGCGATCGGCGAGCAGGATGCCGGGGCCGGCGGTGGTCTTGCGCAGGGCGGCGAGGGTCTCCTTGGCCGTTTCGGTGATGGCCCCGGCCCGCATCGTTTCGCGCACCCGGTTCCAGACGGTGCCCGGCCCGACCATCAGCCCGGCGAACGCCACGCCCGCCGGAGAGCGCACGCTGGCCGGCCGCCGCGCCAGCGCCCCGCCCGCAGCGACGATGTCGAGGATCGCTTCGTAGTCGGCCGTGCGGTGGAGCCGCAGCGGCAGAAGGTTCATCGTTCCCCCCGGCAGCACCAGCACCGCGCCGTCCCAGCCGGCAAGATGGTTGACCAGGGCGTTGATTGTCCCGTCGCCCGTATAGACCGCGACCATGCCGATCCCCGCAGCATCGAGTGCAGCCGGATCGGGCAGCGGGTCGTCGGGAAAGGCGATCACCCGCTCCACCGCCATCCCGCGCGCGGCGAAGGCGGCGCTTAGGCTCTCCCCGCACCCTTCGGTGTTGCTCCCGCTGGCAGGGTTCACGACCAGCCAGCAGGCAGGAGGGGCAGTGATGCGCATGGCGGTGCAGGTCCTTGTGGCAAGCCTTGCGGGCCTAGATCCGCCCGCTCAGGATGAGCCAGGCGGCGGCACCGTTGACGATGGTGTAGACGGCGTAGGCCCAAGCATAGCCCGGCCAGCCCTCGACCGAGAGCAACAGAGCGAAGAACAGCACCGCAAATTCGCTGAGCAGTGCGGCGCGTCGGCCAAGCGCCTGACTGGGCTGCGGCAGGCGGACGAGAAGGGGGTGGCCGCGGGCGAACACCGCGCCGTTGATCGCGAAGTTGGCGATTCCCAGCAGGAAGATGATGGCCGTCGCTGCTCCCATGGCGCGCACACTATGGCGCTGCGCCGGTCGATTGGGAACCGCTCTTTGTCGCCCGTTTCGCGCCGCTCGTCACATTGCGGCTGCGCCGGTCGAGCGTTCGGACGGGGTTGATCGACCTGTCGATGCGGGGCCGGGCGAGGGGGCGTAACAAGGGGCTCGGCAGGACGCTTGAAACACCCCGGATCGGACCCCCAGCCCGATCGCGGCGACCCGCCAGATGGAGGATAGAGCGATGAAAACCCTTGCGAAGACAATCACCCACGCACTCGTCGCCGCCGGTCTTGCGGCGACCGCTGCAACCCCGAGCCTTGCTGCTGCAGGCAGCGGCGAACCGGTCAGCCGGATGACGTTGAAGATCTCCACCGCCGACCTCGACCTTTCCACCGCCGAAGGCCAGCGCAAGCTCGACCACCGGGTCGCAAAGGCAGTGCGTACCGTGTGCCGCGTCACCAATCCGACCACCGGCACGCGGATCCTCAGCCAGGATGCGCTGGCGTGCCTCGCCAAGGCGCGCAGCGAAGCGCGGGCGCAGGTTGCGGCGCTGAAATCCGAACCGCAGCGCGGCGGCTGACCCGCGCAAGCCTCTAACCTGCGCCGTCCTCGCGGAGCGCGGGCGCTCGGCCCGAACCCTTCCAGTCCCTGGGGTTCGGGCCGCTTTTTTTGGGAAGCCACCTTCGGCGGCGCAGACCCCCCGCCCCACCTCCCCACCCGGCCACCATGAATACCATTACGGTATGGTGGCCGGGTGGGGCGGGGGGTCTGCGTCGCGCGTCAGCGCGACCGCAAATCACCGCCCGGCCATCGCTTTCACGCGGGCGAGATAGGTGCGCCCGATCCTGAGCGCCTCGCCATTGACGAGTTCCGCCGACCACACGCCGAGGCCGTCGTGCCTCAGGCCGCGGATATGGTCGCGGCGCAGGATCGTGGAGCGGTGGATGCGGATGAACTGTTCGGGATCGAGCCGCTCTTCAAGGCCGGCGATGGTCTGCAGCAGCAGGTATGAGCGCGCATTATCGGCCCCGCTGACGTGGAGGCGCACGTAATCGCGCTCGGCATCGATCTGGTGGACTTCGCTCACCGCGATCCGCAGCAGCTCGGAACGGTGCGGCACCCACAGCTCGTCGAGATAGCGGCCCGCCTTCTGGCGGCGCTGACCGCGGCGGGCGACGGCGCGCTCGATCGCGCGTTCGAGCCGGTCGGCGGAGACGGGCTTCAGGACATAGTCGACCGCCTCCAGATCGAAGGCCTCGACCGCGAAATGATCATGCGCGGTGACGAAGATCACCACCGGTGACTGCGGCTGTTCGGCAAAGTGCCGCGCGACGCCGAGCCCGTCGAGCTCCGGCATGGTCATGTCGAGCAGCACCAGATCGGGCGCGAGCTTTTCCGCCAGCCGCAGCGCGGCGGCGCCGTCGCTGGCGGTGCCGACCACGCGCACAGCGGGAATCTCGGCGCAGATCACCTGCACGCGTTCGACCGCAAGCGGCTCGTCATCGACGATCAGGGTGCGAAGGGCGGCGGTTTCGGTCTCGGTATCAGGCATGGCGCTGGCTCTGATGGCTCACGGGGCGGGACAGGGGGATGCGGATCTCGGTGCAATAGCCGCCCGGCACCGGGGCGGAGACAAAGCCGATGTCGGGGCCGAAGCGGGCCTCCAGCCGATCGCGGACATTGGCAAGGCCGATGCCGAAGCCGTGGGTGGTGCCCTGCGGCACGCCCGGCCCGTCGTCGCCGACGGTGATGACGAGGCGGTCGAACTCCTCGCGCGCGGCGAGGGTGACGGTCACAGGGCGGGAGACGGCCGACACCGCATACTTCACCGAATTCTCGACCAGCGGTTGCAGGATCATCCCCGGCACGCGGCACTCCTCGAGCTCCTCGGGCAGGTCGAAGACGCAGACCAGCCGCGTCGGGAAACGCACCGCCTCGATATCGAGGTACAGCTTCTGGAGATCGAACTCGTCGCGCAGGGCCACATCGGCGGTGGGTTCGGTGGCGAGCGAGTGGCGGTAGAAGCGGCTGATCGTCTGGATCATCGTTTCCGCGCTGTCCGCCTTGCCGGTCATCACCAGCGCGGAGAGGGAATTGAGGGTGTTGAACAGGAAATGGGGGTTCACCTGATAGCGCAAGCTGCGCAGCTCGGCGGCCTTGGCGGCGGAACGGA